>SDBU01000364.1_pt1 | contig 64645 bp, 50 predicted proteins | sample 2277071 | NCBI WGS metagenome assembly SDBU01 (sample SAMN10397929, study PRJNA504765) | marine sediment metagenome | isolation source: marine sediment core GS08_GC12, 126 cmbsf | place: Arctic Ocean: Gakkel Ridge, Loki's castle | collected 2008 | reverse complement strand
CCTGCGTGGCTTCGGCCGTGTGGGCGCGGACTTCTGGCCCGTGATTAAGGACCAACGCGGCCGGGCCAGGCCCATCTCCGGTCGCTATCCGGAGAGCGGCTGGGGGCAGCTCAGCGTGACGACGGCAACGGGTAGCGTTCTCGACCCGGGCCCGGAAGGAGCCATTTCCACGGTGCGCTTCGAGATGCTGCGTGAAGGCATACAGGAGGCCGAGGCGCGGGTCTTCATTGAGAAGGCTCTCGACGATGAGTCCAAGCTCGCCAGGCTCGGCGAAGCCTTCGCCAATACGTGCCAGGATTTCCTGGATGACCGTATCCGCTACTTCCTCAAAACCCAGAAGAACCCTAAGAAGGGTGAGCTTCGTGAAGAGGGGACGGGCTGGGATTACTTCATGACCCAATCGGGTTGGCAGGACCGTTCCCACAAGCTCTTCGAGGTCGCTGCCCAGGTGGCCAGAGCGCTGCCGCAGAGCGACGGTGAAGTGGTGATGAAGGTCAGCCAATGATGCACAGGTCGCTCTTTCAACAACGCCATGTCCGTGTGTTAGTATTGTCATACCTGCTGATTGGGCTCGTATTCCCGATGGCATCTACATCCGCTGAAGACCTCACAGTCGGGTCGGAAGTCGTTATTCTGGACACCTACAGCTACTGGCGCTGCTACGTCACCTTGAGGCCGGCAGTATTCGGGACGGCGAAGGAGGCCCAGCCGGACCCGAATGCCATCCCGAGTATCCGGCGGCGGGATGCAGCGGGCAACAAAATATCCATACCCAAAATGCCTCCAGATCAGCCCAGGTCTCCTCTGCCATCGGCGGACTGGAGGAATGCTGACTTTGACGATACTGCCTGGTGGCGCGACCCTGGGCCTTTCTTCGGCGGAGGGCCGGCAGTGGGGAACAAATGGTGGGACCCCTCACCCCATCAGTCGCGCTACGGGTATTACCAGCCCCGCGAGGTTGCCCTCCTGTGTCTGCGAGGCAAGTTCACGGTGACCGACCCCCGCCAGGTCAAGACCCTCACGCTTTCGGCTGAATTCCGTGGAGGGTTGGTGGTTTACCTGAATGGAAAGGAGGTGGCGCGCCGCCACCTGCCGGTCGGCAGGATTGACCCTGAGACTCTGGCCGAGGATTATCCGCTGGAGGCTTTCGCGGATGCTACGGGCAAGCTCTTCGGTCATCCCTCGCGAGGGGTATCTGCCCACCATTACCAGCTTCGCATTCGCAAAGTGGAGGGGCTGACCTTGCCTGTGAGGGAGCTGCGGCAGGGCACTAACGTCCTGACTCTGGAAGTCCATCGCACTGCCATTCCGCCGGGCATGTGGAGCAAGAGAGAGCCGACCCTATCCTGGAACACGGTGGCGCTCATGTATCTTGAGCTTTCGGCAGCGGGTGGAGGCATCCTCCCCAACGTGAGCCGCCCGGCTGGGGTTCAGGTCTGGAACGTCAACCCGGTGGAATCCGTCTTCGACACGGACTACGGTGAACCGCACGAGATGCTTAGACCCATCCGCATCGTGGCCGCCCGCAACGGCTCCTTTTCGGGACAGGTGGTGGTGAGCTCTGACCGGCCCATCCGGGGCCTCCAGGCTGAGATGAGCCAACTCAGACTCGAAGGCGGCAGCGCGGTACTCTCCGATGTGCACCTGCGCTATCCCCGTCCTACGGAGCGAGAACGTGCCGCCAAGACTGTGCTTGCCAGCAGTCGGTCGGACCCCTCGCGCCGCTTTGATGTGCTGCTCGATTCGCCGCCGGCCGAAGTGCCTGTCAAGGAGGGGAGTAAAGGCACCGTGTCTGCCTGCGGCGCCGTCCAACTCATCTGGGTCACGGTGCGCGTGTCACCGGACGCCTCCCCAGGCGAGTACCAGGGCACACTTACCATCCGCCTCGATGATGCTGGGCCGTTAGAGGTGCCTGTCGAACTCAAGGTCTCGGACTTCCGCCTGCCTGACCCGGTCGGGTGGCGGACCTGGGCGGACTTCATCCAGTCGCCGGAGTCACTGGCGCTATATTACCAGGTGTCGCTCTGGTCAGAGGAGCATTTTCGGCTGATTGGAAAGACCTTCGAATACCTTGCCCAGGTAGGCAATAAGACTCTCTACATTCCGCTCATCACCAGGACGAACCATGGCAACGAGCAATCCATGGTGCGCTGGGTCAGGGAGCCGGACGGCACCTATACTCACGATTTCACCCCGCTGGAGAGGTACCTGGACCTGGCTGAGAGGAGCGGACTCAAGCCGCAGATGGTTTGTTTTCAGGTGTGGGACTATCACACCGGAGGCACCGCCAACGTGTGGTACGAAAGGTGGGGAGCCGGGGGGTATAACAGCCGCGCTCCGAAGGAGTTAGTCAAGGTGCCTGTCAGCGTCCTTGACCCGGCGACCGGTGCGCTCGCAGAGCTGTTACTGCCTGCTTATGGCACCTCGGAGGCTAGGGCGCTCTGGGCACCGGTTGCCGAGGAACTCCTGGGACGCATGAGGAGGCGGGGGCTGGAGGAGGCCGTCATGCTGGGCATCTCCGCTGACCAGCCGCAGAACAAGCAGGTGGTACTGTTCTGGCGGGAGCTGTTACCGATGGTCAAATGTGTCACCATGGCACATCACTCGCGCACCTTGCTGCAGGGAGCCCCGGTGGGCTATGCCACCACCGTTTATGACGCCCACTTCGGACTGGACCCGGACATTGAACGCACCTACGGCTGGAAACGTTCCTGGAAGACTGCCTATTTCCCCCGGGTGAAGGAGGGTCTGCCACCGGTATGGCATCGGATGGTCTTCGAATGGGCCATCCAGGGCGACCAGCGCGGGGTGGGCCGCCTGGCTGCCGACTTCTTCCCCATCAAGCAGGGAGGAAGGGGCGAGGGACGGTCCATCTCGCGACGCTATCCGGAGAGCAGTTGGTTGAATCTGAATTTGAGGGCACCGTGGCTGGCACCGGGCCCGGACGGTGCCATCCCCACCGTGCGTTTCGAGGTGGCGCGTGAGGGGATGCAGGAGTGTGAGGCGCGCATCTTCATCGAGACCGCGCTCACGGACGGCACCTTGCACACGAGACTGGGTGAGGCGCTTGTCCAGAAGTGCCAGGCCCTCCTGGACGTGCGCACTCGCCTCAATACCTGGACCAACGAGACCACTAACAACGGGCGCTATTTCACCATCCTGACGGCAGGAGCGCTGGGCTTCGACTGGTACGCGGGCGGTTCACGCTGGCAGCAGCGCTCGGACAGGCTCTATTCAGCCGCGGCCAAGGTGGCGAAGGCCCTGGGTAAATAGGAGGTGGGAAGATGAGCCCGGGCAAGACGGTGCGCTGCCTGGTGTTACTTCTGGGCGCGGTCTCCGTCTCCTGGGCGGAGACGGGGGAAGCCGGGGATGATGCCGGGACCGTCATTCTGGACACGGAAAGCACCTGGCGCATGCATGTGACGCTGCGCCGGATACCACGGGCGCTTCCACTCGGTGCATTCAAAATACCACACTTCCCTGGAAGTTCCACGCGCCGGTATCTATTGGCACGTATCTTCCGATTGGCAGCGCTATTCTAAGGAGCTGTTCCAAACCACTGCCGAGGTGGCGCAGGTGCTTGGGAAGTCGGTGGAGGGGAGGGGAGTTACTAGAAAAGCGGGATTTGCATGCTGCTCTTGCTTGGAGTGGGCTTTGTGACCAAGAGCAACAGCCCGAGGCGCTACGAGCTGCCACTGCTCAATGCCATCGAGTACCTGTCCGCTTGAGGAAACCACCGGAGGAGAATCGCATGGACCGCCTCAGTACTTCATCCAAACTTGTCCTGACATTCATGTTTCTCCTGGCTGGATGGGGAGCGTCTGCTGGGGGCGCTGACAAGGAGACCGGAGAAAAGCCAGAGAGTTTCACCTTTATCCAGTTGTGCGACCCGCAGGGCAATTGGCCGAATTTTGAACGCGCCGTAAAGCAAATTAACACACTCAAGCCGAAACCGGATTTCGTCCTGGTCTGTGGCGACCTCATCAAGAAAGCAGGCAGCAAAGAGGAGTTCGAGACCTTCAAGAGAATCAACGCTGGCTTTCAAATGCCCAGCTATTGTGTGGCCGGAAACCACGACATTGGCATAGGCGCATCACCTGAGAAGTTGGAGCGCTACCGGAAGCTTATCGGCAAGGATTACTACTCCTTCGAGCACAAGAACCATACGTTCATAGCGGTCAATACGCAGCTCTGGATAGCTGAGGACCAGAAAGAGGAATGCGAAAAACATGACGCCTGGTTCCGTCAAGCACTGAGGGGGGCGGCGAAAAAGCAGACGCCCATTATCGTCTTCGGACACTATCCCCTTTTCACCCGGGAGATAGACGAAGAGAAACACTACTACAATGTCCCCCCTGGGAAAAGGGTGGAGGTGCTGGCGTTATTTCAAGAATTCCATGTGGTCGCGTACCTTTCCGGCCACACGCACGGTAATCTTATCAACAAACACAAGGGCACGCTGCTGGTGACGACCACGGCGACCAGTTTCGGGGGGAAACCTCTAGGTTTCCGCCTCTGGACGGTCCGGCAGAGCAGGTACGAGCATCGGTTGATTCCGCTAGCAATGCCCAAGCCGGAGCCCGTGTCGCCTGGATTGTCACCCACCGTCTTCGCTGCCTGCCTGGCGCTTTGCGAAGCCTTATCTTCAAAATCACAAGAGACTCTTCCACCAATTGAATCGGCGTAAAGTCAGGGTTGATATCCGCCTGAGCGATGGCGCCCGTCATCCGCACCACACCTATCACCACCGGAATACCCCTGAGAGATTTCACGCTCTTGCTTCTGGAGCTAAATTCGGAACCAATTTTTCGGTCTGTTCGTCCTGCTTCCCATCTCAGAGCGATACAGATTTCCGGACCACTTCCTCTCAGCCGTATTGCGCCCGGTGTCGGTAGGGCGTGGCTTGGGCCTCGAGCGCTTGCCCGGCCAACAGAGCTGCGTAAACCTCGCGATGGCGGTTGTGGTAGCGGTGGGATGACTCCAGGCCGAAGTCCTCTATCAGCTTCGAGAGCGGCAGGTCGGCACTGTTTGACTGAATCAGGAATACTCCTTCCTCATCGTACACTTTGATGCTGACGTCAGGCCCGTGGGCGCGCATCAATTCCCTGGGGATGTTCGTGTGGAAGTCCGCGTAACAGATAATATAGTCCAGGTCAATCACATATGACGCCACCCGAAGACTGGGCCAGGTCTGTTCGAGGACTTCACCCAGTGGATTGATGATGCGGGCGTAAGACGTCTTTACCGCTGACGTGACGAAGTAATTATGCAGGTAGGCATAGACTTGTAGCGCAAAGCCGCCGCCAAATGCGGAAACCCAAAAGACTAATTCCGCCTTGTTTTCAGCAAGCTGCTTCCAGGTCTCGGGGAAGCCCAGGTCAAAACAAATCTGACACCCAACTCGGCCGAAGTCCAGCTCAAAGACCTTTGCCTCCCGTCCGGGTGTGGTCCCATTTTCCACCTCGGTGAAGTCGTGTGTGGTGGTAACCGGATGGACCTTGTCATAGATGCCTGCAATCTGCCCGTGACGGTCCAGGAGCACTGCGGAGTTGTAGATATTGCCTTCGCGCTTCGTAATCAGTGGACAAACGATGTAGGTGCGATGCTGGCGCGCCCGCTTTGCGCAGGCGTCCGTGGTAGGCCCGGGGACCGGCTCGGCCTTCTGCGCAAGTGGCAGACTAACCCCGGCTGTGGCGAAGGCTTCAGGCAGACATACAATATCGGGCTTCTGAGCGCAGGCCAGGTCCAGCAGTCCCAGCACGTACTTGCGGTTCTCATCAACTGTGGGCAAGCGCACGCCTGCCATACAGGTTGTAGTTACGCGAACCTTACGAGGCATAGAGAACTCCTCTCCTCAAAGCTATCTTCAAGTCAAGGTCAAGGGCGCCCGTCGATGCTCGAGCGAAAATACTGATCTGTCCGACCGGTTTCATCCCGGGCCTCTTATTTGCGCACCACTCAACCACATGCTGGCGATTTCACTATATTGACATCACCTTGTAGTCCGGTCAATATGTTTTCTGCATTTGCGGAGCTGGTGGGTGCACCCGTGTGGAAAGGTCAACCAGAGTGTTCTTGATAAAGGGGCAGCGCTCATGCTAATATCTGGAGCACAGCCTGGAAGCTGTGATGGCAGGCATCCGAGGGGGAAAGGGAGGTGTCACATGCAACATTCGATCGTGTGTTGGGCAGGGTTAGCAATGGCTATTGTCGTTTCGAGTGCTGCGCTTGGTGCGGAGGAGGCGCCCGCAGCATTCCCTGGTGCGGAGGGCTTTGGCGCCAAGGCGGTTGGCGGGCGGGGAGGACGGGTCATCAAGGTGACCAACCTCAATCCCTCCGGCCCGGGCAGCTTGCAGGTAGCCTGTGAGACGGAGGGTGCCCGCATCGTCGTCTTTGAGGTCAGTGGCATCATTCCAGGCAACGTTAACATCAAGCACTCGAATATCACCATAGCCGGTCAGACCGCGCCCGGCGCCGGCATCACCATCGAGGGGATGCTCAAGAACCCGTACCGGATTCAGCCCAACCTCCACGACGTGGTGATACGGTTCCTGCGCGTGCGGCCTAAACCTGCCACCCGAAAATGGGAGGGCGGTGATTGCCTTCAGCTTACCGACATCGACCGGCTCATCATTGACCACGTCTCCTGCTCCTGGGGCAGCGACGAGAATGTGGACGTGTGCAACTCGCGCGACCTGACCATACAATGGTGTTCGATTGAAGAGTCGGACACCGGAGGTCACTCCGAGGGTCAGCACAATTATGGCATGATTATGGAGTATGCGGGCAGGGATGCGACGGTCCACCATAATCTATTTGCACACCATCAGAAGCGGGCGCCCCTGTGTGGGCTGGAGGTGCTCGACCATCGCAACAACGTCATCTACAATATGCTACTCCCCTTTGTCTTCCATCCTGCGCGCATGAATCAGCAGCGTCCAGGCGAGCCCTTTCGGGCCAACATTGTAGGCAACTATTTCAAGGACGGCCCCAACTTCCGCTGGGAAAAGACCAGGCGTCTCGCTTCCCTCATCTGGAAGCGCCCCTCAGTGGACCTCTATACCAAAGGCAACTACTTCACCTGGTTGGGACGTGTCGAAAACGATTTCGGGGAAGGCCCGTCTTCGGAGGACCCCTGGCCCGCAGCACCCGTCTCCACGCAGCCTGCGCCAGCAGCCTATGAGCGAGTATTGGCACTGGCGGGGTGTCTGCCCCGTGATGCGACGAGCAAACGGACCATTGAGGAGGTGCGTAAGGGGACAGGTTCCTGGGGTAGACACGACCCTCCAGGCGGGCTGATGGAAGGACTGGAGCCAGAAAGACCGCCCCTTGATAGCGACGGCGATGGCATGCCCGATGATTGGGAACGGGCGCACGGCCTCGACCCCAGCGATGTTGCCGATGGCAGCAAGATTGTTCCTGCTGATGGGTCGCCTGATGACAGGCACAAGGGTTACACCTACGTCGAGTTCTACATCAACCAGTTGGCTGACGAGCTGGTGGCAAAGCAACTGCGCAACTGAAGGAAAGGACCCATACCGTGGTCGAGATAGCATATGGCATGTCTGGTCGCAGGGTGGTGGCAAGCGTCGCCGGTGAGGAAATTGGGCGCATTTTGGTGCCGGATATTCCCTTACACTGGAGCCAGCGTGTGCTGGTCTCGGTGGCAGGCATTTCGGGCGTAGGCACGGACGAACGCTTTCGGCGGCAGGACATTGCCGCTCACATGATGAAGGAAGCCGTTCGTTTTGCCCGGGAGGAGGGCTACGGGGGTTCTGCCGTCTCCACCGAGGCACGAAATGTGGCGCGTAGGCTCTATAGCCGAAGCGGCTACGTTCATCTGTTTTTCATGCATCGGTTCTCACGCGAGATTGCGCCTGGCAAGGAGGTTGTTTCACCTGAGAAGTGGAGCATAAGGCCCTATGAGGAGGCGGATCGGCCGGAGGTGCTGTCGCTCATCCGCCAGACTGAGCACCCCTTCTTCGGCGCCCGTGAAAAGATAGAAAAGAAGTGGCAGCAAGCTCGGTCGAGTGTTGGCGACCAGCCCGCGCCGCTGGCCTTTGTGGCCCTGCAGGATGGCGATGTCGTGGGTTTCGCGGACCGCTTTCTGCACTGGAACTCCCCTACGGGAGAGGTATTCGCCTGCCCTGGTGATGACCAATTTCGCATAGGTGAGGCGCTGGTGAATGCGCTCGAACAAGCCGCTGCTCGCCTGGGTGAAAAAAGCCTTTGCTTCTGGGCAACGGACCCTGAAGACTTCCCGGTTCGACTGCTCTGCAATCGCGGATACCGCCTGGTGGCCTCGCGGGTGTTCAAGTTCAATATCCTTTCGCTGCAGAAACTCCTGGACCAGTTAGGGGAGCTCTTTCGCAGGCGCGCCAGCGTCCTGGAACCGTCCGACCTTCCTGTGCGCATCAGCCTCAGTTATCAAGAGCAGCGGGGAGTGCTCCAGTTGGGAGGGCAGGGGGGTGAGATTGAGTTGGCGGCACCGCGCCATGTGGTTACCAGGGTCCTCTGTGGAACATTTTCCGCCTGGGATGCTTATCTCAGAGGGTTAATGCACATCCGCCCGACGGTTGACGAGCGCGTGCACCAGGCGCTCGAAGCGCTGCTGCCATCCATCCCCTATCAGCATCCCGTAAATGACTGGTGGTAAGATAGCTCTGCTCGGGCACATGGCTTGTTGCCTCAATTCATATAATCTTGAGCGGGAGGAACTAAAGGATGGCTAAGTTCACGACCGTTAATCTGAGCAAATACTTCAACTCACCAGCCAGACTAAAACCGGGCGGAGGCAGGGAAAAACCCAGGTGGCACCGCTCGGTGGAAAAGCTCTCTCCTCGGATGCCCAGGGGCAAGCAGACCTCCTGGGGCATTCCGTTTGTGCTCGGACCTCTCGATGCGCGCAGGAAGGGACTGGTCGTCATCGTAGCCGGACAGGAGGAGGTAGAAATCAAACTGAGGGGTGAAGCCACCCATCTCTGCATCCTGCATTTCTGCAATCTGCCTAGAAATCCCGAAAAGAATGCGGCTGGCGGCGAGCATTTGGCAGATTATTGTCTGCGCTACCAGGATGGCACGGAAGCGGCCAAGCCCATCCACAGGCGCTTCGAGGTGAGTCCCTTCAGCGCAGGCTGGGGTCGGGGCGCATTTGCAGCCGTGAACATGAACATGCCCGGGGTGGCAACACCTGAGAACATGAGCGGCTGGGGGAGGCTGCAGACCGGTGTCGCCGTGAAGTCCAGCGGATTCAGGGCCTGGCTCTACGCGCTGGAGAACCCGCATCCTGGCAAGCGGCTGGCAGCGCTGCTGCTCCGCTCAAGAAGTAAGGAGCCCGTAGGCATACTGGGGCTCACGCTTTACCAGGGCAGCGGACATCCACTCAGGCACTTGCCCAGAAGCCTCTACCGATTGATGCTCCCTCGGGATGAGCGTGCAGACTCGGTCGAGGCCGACATCGACATGGGCAGCATTACCCGCACCTTTGCCGTGCCTTACAAGGTGGATGACAAATGGCTCAAATCTGAAGAGCGAGGACTGGGTAAGCCCAGGAGCAAGCCCAGAGCGCAAAGGGATTTCCTGATTGAAGCGACCGGCGCCGAAGGCGCTACCTTAACGGTCACGACGCCAACCAGGAAGAGACACGAGTTTCTGTTGGGGGAGGTGTTTACGAAAGGCAAGGCCACCAGCCAGGATGGTAGCGCGCGTATTGAGATGCTCCATCCGCGCAAGACCTGGGTGCACGTCACCGTCAGCGACGCAGCCACGGGCAAGCCCACACCCACGCGCATCCATTTCTCCGGTACTCACGGTGAGTATATCGCCCCTTACGGACACCACACCGTTGTCAATGACAACTGGTTCGAAGACTACGGCGGCGATTTGCAACTGGGTGACACCAGCTTCGCCTACGTCCCCGGCAGATTCCAGATTGAACTGCCCGTGGGCGAGGTCTATGTGGAACTTTCCAAGGGGTTCGAATATCGGCCGCTGAGGAAGCGCCTCAGCATCCGCGCCGGGCAGCGCGAACTGACCATCAAGGTCGGCCGCTCCATCAACCTGCGCCAAGAGGGATGGGTGACGGCAGACACGCACGTGCACTTCATCAGCCCCCAGACCGCCTGGCTGGAAGGGCAGGCGGAGGGGCTGAACCTGATTAACCTGCTGGCTTCACAGTGGGGGAGGCTCTACACCAACGTGGCAGACATCACCGGCGAGCTTTCGGGGTGTTCGAGAGATGATACACTGGTGTGGGTGGGCACCGAGAATAGGCACCACCTGCTGGGGCACATGTCACTACTGGGAACCCATGGTGACCCCGTCTTTCCCATGTGCGCAGGTGGGCCGGGCGAGGCTTACCTCGGTGACCCGGACGTGACCACCATCACCGAGTGGGCTCGTGCCTGTAAAGAGCGCCAGGGGGTCACCATCCGGCCTCACTTTCCCTCACCTATCTGCGAGGAGCCTGTATATTTCATCATGGGAGAGCTCGACGGCGCCGAGCTGCGCCAGTTTGCTGACCCTGCGCGCGGTTCGCTCGAAGAGTTTGTTTTTTCGGAATGGTACCGGTATCTCAACTGTGGCTACCGGGTGGCTGCGGTGGGAGGCACCGACAAGATGAGCGCCGGTATGCCTGTGGGAGGTGTGCGCACCTATGCGAAACTTGCGCCCGATGAGCCTTTCACCTTCGAGAACTGGGGTAAAGCCATCCGTGCCGGTCGCAGCTTTACCACCTCGGGGCCGCTTCTGGATTTGACAGTCGAAGGTCGAACCATAGGGGATGAGATTCGCCTCTCCCGAAGGGGAGGTAGGCTGGAAGTGCGCGCGCGGGCTGAGTGTATCTGGCCCATCCATATGCTCGAACTGGTGGTGAACGGCAAGGTAGTAGCCAGCACCTCCCGCAAGCAGGGCGCAAAGGTGCTGGAGCTTAATGAGAAGGTTGAGGTGAAAAGGAGCTCCTGGATAGCGGCTCGTGCAGGCAGCCGACTTAAGGTCGAGCACTGCTGGCCCATTCATCTGGGTGCGCACACTTCGCCCGTTTATATTGTTGTCGGAAACCAGGATATTTTCAGCCCCTCCGATGCCAGCTATATGCTCACCCTCATCGACGGCGGGCTGACCTTTCTCGACACCCTTTCCGTCCGTTACGATGAAAAGCGACACCAGCGCCTCAAAGCCGTCTTCCAGCAAGCTCAACACAAGCTCCTGCATCGGCTCGACCTGCACCACGGGCATGGGTAGCATCGGGAATGACGGGAACTTTGCACAGGCCCGGCGGCTGGTGTCACTTTACTTCGTCCACAGGTACGGAGGCGACGCAGGTGACCATGTCGGCGCCGCCGTAGTAGAGGAGGTATTCACCGCCGAGTTCCACCGCGCCACAGGGATAGATCACATCGTGAGTAAGGCCGTGCACCTCGTAATCCATCAGCGGTTCCAGCGCCGGCTCCTCCTGGCGCGCTACAACCTTGGAGGGGTCTTCCAGGTCCAGCCAAACGATGCCCACACGATAGACATCGCGCCTGTCGGTGGCATGGTAAAAGATGAGCCAACCTTTGTCGGTGCGGATGGGCTGGGAGCCGATGCCTACCTTCTTCTCATCCCAGTGACCGGGTCGCGGGGTCATGATGACTTTGGTATCGTGCCAATGCACGAGGTCCTCGCTATAGGAGACCCACATGCTCGGAGTTATGCGATGTATTAGCGCGAACTTGCCCTTGATTTTCTCGGGCATGAGAGAGCTGGTGCGCTGATTTACCTCGAGCATCAATCTCCCGCCTCGGGTGATGGTCTTGAAGTCTTTGGTGGTGGCATAGGCCAGGCGGTCCCCCATGGGTGAGACGCCTACGTAGGTAATGTAGTAGGTGTCGTCCAGCTTGACGATACGGGGGTCCTCCACACCCCAGAAGTCATCCTCACAAGTCGGGCCCATGACCGGCTGCTCCCAGCGCGCGGTAATCTCATAGCCATCCTCACTCAGCGCCACCCCGAAACGGGAGACCGGCCAGCGGGTCTCGATGCCCCGGCGCTTCTCGTCGCCCTCAGCGCGATAAAGGATAAGCACCTTGCCCTCGTGCAGGATAGCCGCCGGGTTATAGACGTATTTTGATTCCCACCAGTTGGTAGGATTGCCTGTGAGAATGGGATTGCCCTCGTAGCGTTTGAGGCGAATCATCAGCGCGTCTCCTTTCAACAGACCGGTACATGACTGCGCAGCGGCAAGGGGCTTTTGAAGTTCCTACGGTACCTTTGCCTTTCTTGTTGGCTTCGCATTGTTACAGGTTCAGCCGCCTTTGTCAATCGGCTATGGGCGGGCTTCGAGGAACTGTCAGGAATGTAGATAATTGACAGGGCGCCTGTCATGGGTTAACATCCCGCTGCACTGTTGAGGCAAGGTACCGGTCGTCAAGGTTGGTCCAGGGGAGGAGAATGTGAAATGGGGAAGACAATTCGGGTTACGGTGTGGAACGAGTTTCGCCACGAGCAAAACGAGAAGCATGAGGCCAGCAAGGTCTATCCAGAAGGAATGCACGCGGTGATAGCGGCAGCGTTGGCTAAGGAACCAGACTTTGAGGTGCGCACGGCGACGCTCGACGAACCGGAGCATGGGCTTACGGAAGAGGTGCTCGCCAACACTGATGTGCTCACCTGGTGGGGACATGCCGCTCATCAGGAGGTGCAGGAGACAATCGTGGAGCGGGTGCACCAGCGGGTGTTGCTTGACGGGATGGGGATCATCCTATTGCACTCGGCCCACTACAGTAAAATCTTCAAGAAGCTCATGGGCACCACCTGTAGCTTGAAGTGGCGCGAAGTTGGGGAGAAGGAGCGCCTCTGGATTGTGGAGCCGGGACATCCCATTGCTACCGGGCTGGTGGACTATTTCGAGGTGCCCCACACCGAGATGTATGGCGAGCGCTTCGACATCCCGGCGCCGGATACGCTGGTGTTCGTCAGTTGGTTCCAGGGGGGTGAGGTGTTCCGGAGTGGCTGCTGCTATCATCGGGGTAATGGCAAGGTCTTCTACTTCCGGCCTGGACACGAAACCTTCCCGATATATTATCAGCCTGAGGTGCAGCGCGTGCTTATCAATGCCTGCCGTTGGGCGGCTCCGAACGGTGCTCCCAACCCGACCTTCGGCAACCGCAAACCCTTGGAAGAGTTCTAAGCGCTGTTTCTCGATAAGTGGCGTAGCAGCAAGTAACCTGGTTGCCTGGGGATGAGGCTGTTTACTCAAGTGCGCAGGTGTGCCTGCGCAGGGCGTTCCCTTTTTACCTCCCTGCTACCTTGCTCAGGCGGCGGCCGATTTTCCAGTGCAGGAGCACTGTCAGGCCGAGCATGACCAGGAGCCAGATGATTTCCCACGGGAAACGGGAGCCAAGTAAGCCGAGTAAGCTGACAGGGAAGAGCAAAATGATGCTCCCGAAGTAAGTGATGGCAAGTGCCAGCGCCAGCGCGCCGCGCTTGACCACCAGCGACAGGTAGGCAGTTAGATGCAATACGAAGAGGACCATGATAACAGTGTACCAGGACCCCGGCTCTGAGAAGAGGTCGCTGACAGCTTCAAAGAAACTGTCCGGTGCCAATAGGGCGCCGACCACGAAGTAGAGCAATGCCGGTATCGTTACCAGGAGACACCCGAGCAGCTTGCGGTAAGCCAGACCATGGGGGCTGAAGGGCAGCATCATGATACTGGAAAGGGTCCGCCAACGCATCTCGCTTCCGAATACTCGGGAGGATAAGAACAGAAGTTCGATGACCAATAGAATCAACATCGCCACCATCATTATCTGGCCCAGGTCCTCGCAGTCGAAGCGGTAGCTTCGGTAAGGATTCCAGAATTCGAAGCTGATGCAGAAAATCACTCCGATGAGGATGGCGTAGCTGACGAATCTCACCAGCACTGCCGGCATCCCTCCGGAAGTGAAGTAGAAGTCCTTCCAAGCAATAGCGGACGACCAGGCGCGGCGGACGCCCATACTGCGCAGGCAGGAGCTCCTTCTGAAGAGCAGGCCGCGGGAGGGTGAGGGCTCCTTCTCCTGGTGGGTGAAGAAGTCGAAGGTGCACCAGGACACAAGGAAGAAGAAAACACCCAGCCCCAGGTTGGTGAGCACCTGGAAGCCAATCGGGGACCCGCCAAAGCCGGTGGTCATCACCTCCATTATGCAGGTAATGGGAGAGGCAGCCATCATCCAGGTAAAGGTGGCTTTGAGCGTCTTGCGCAATATACCAGCTCGCGCCACCCATCCCTGACTCACTAACCCTGGCAAAATCCCCAAGGCCACCGGCGGGACCAGGAAGAATGCGACCATAAAGATGAAGGTCAGTCCGGCGACAATGCTCGTGTTCTTGCAGACCACCGACCAGAAGAGCGCCAGGTTGCTCAAGAACAGGACATAGGCAAGCAAAGTGCAATAGGCGCTGACAATCTGCTTTCAGCGCCAGCGCCAGCGCAATCAGGATGGAGAGCGTATGTGGGTCAAAGTGGTTGGGAATTACGCCGAGCATCCGCGAGATGAGCAAAAGGAGGCCATACACAGCGGCAAGGACAAGAAGAAACAGGTGAAACTGCTTACCCAGAGAAGCGACTCCTTGCCGCGCTGCGACCCTTTGCAGTAACCGCCTGGTTTTGGAGCTGGTCCTTTGCTCCCCGTATCCACTGTGCACCTTCACCTCAGTATCCATATAATATAATCGCTGCCAGGCAAGAAAGTTCAAGAAAAAATGAATGGCCTCCCATGCAGCGCAGCCGCCTGGTGAGTAATGCGGGCTCAAGCGATACACCAGAAAATTCGGCTCCCCGCGGGGAGCTGGCGCGGCGGGATATGTGTTCCTCAGGTGGAGTCAGCCGCCTTCGTTGAAAAAAACCTGGAGGCCGTCTTTCCCTGGGGCGACGAGGTCCAGCCTGCCTGACCCACGCAGGTCGGCAACGGCGAAATGAATCCCGCAGCCACCAGCGGTCCCAGGAGGTCCGTGGGTGATGACCTGTTTCGAAAATGACTCACCGTTCCATTTGAAGTAGTAGATGCCCACATCGTCGTCCGCTCCCGGGTCGCGCCCGCAGTGGGCGCGGTAGCGCTTGCCTGTCACTAGCTCGCGCTCGCCATCCCCGTTGATGTCCACCCACTTCAAGTCGTGGTATTGCGAGTTGTAGGGGTCTATGGGGTGCTTTTTCCAGATTCGGTTCCCGTCGCTATCGAAGCGCTGCTCCCACCAATCGAGGCCGTAGCGGTGGCTCTGGCCGACGATGAGGTCACCCAGACCGTCGCCGTTGACGTCCACCACGAGGATGGGGATGCTGGCGCTGCCCAGGTCGAAGTCGGGGTGGAACTTCCACTCTCCGGACAGCGGGTCTTGCGGCGCTTCCAACCAGCCCTTCGAGAGGACGAAATCCCCCCGTCCATTTCCCGTCAGGTCGCCGAAACCCAGACCATGGCCCTGTGCTTCTTTGTGCACAACGTGGCGGGAAAAGCGCCCTCTTCCTTTACCATCTTCGTCAGTCAGGAGTTTATAGACGGCGAGGAAGGCGCCGGGAGTATTGGGAACGATCTCGAGCTGCCCATCGCCATCGACATCCCAGGCTCGCGCGGTCTCTATATTGCCACACTCGGCAATGACATGCTCGGGCCAATCAGGACCGGGGCTCTTGGGGTTCTCGCGCCAGCGAAGCGGGCCCCACCAGCCGCCGGTGACGAAGTCCAGGTGCCCGTCACCGTTTACGTCCAGCGGGATGGTGCAAAAGTCGTCGAAGTACTCCCCCTCGGCGCGGACGTCACCGATTCTGTGCTTCTTCTTGAAGTCGGGACCTTCGTACCAGAACCCACCGCTGACGATGTCCAAGATGCCGTTGCCATTGACGTCGAAGGCGTCGGCGGACTCGAAACGCTCATCCGAAATATTGAGCTTGCGCCACTTTGGTGGCATGATGCCCCTCCTCGAAATCCGGTGAAATGTTGTCAGGCTAATCTGGCCCCGTAGCAAACCTCCTTCAGAGCTTCTGCCGCGTATCGGTAGTTCCCCCAGGGAACATCCGGTGGGATGAGGTGGTCGAAGCCGGGGATATACCGACCGTACTTGACCATCTGGGCGGCTTTCTCCACCTCCCGGTTGATGTCGGCACGGGTGCCGGCCAGCACCCGCTTGTCGAGCCCGCCCATGATCCCGAGTTCCGGGTACCGTTGGCGGTATTCGAGGATGTTGTTGCCAGCCTGCACCTCGAACGGGAAGAGCGCGTTGATACCGTGCCCCATCATGATTGGCACCAGCTCGCTACAATTGCCGTCAGTGTCAACCGAGATGACCCGCACCCCGCGCGCTCGGGCGAGTTCAACGATGCGGTCGTAGCAGGGCATCATGAACTCCTCCACCATTGCAGGACTGATGAGTGACCCCTGCCTGCCGGACATGTCCTCCCAGATGTGGATGTGGTCGATTTGCACCTCGGTCGCGACCTGCTCCCAGAGTGAGAGCCACAGCGACGTCAGGTGCTCCATCATGTCCCGGACCATCTCAGGCTCGGTGTGGAAGGAGACCAGCAACTCCTCCACCCCGAGGAAGTCTCGGGGTGTTCCGAAGACCCCCCACGGGAATGTCCCCACCCGCACCGCCTCGCCTGTTTCCCGCAGGCGGGAGCGGAAGGCGCCCCAATCCTCCCGCACCCGACTCGGCTCATTGATGCGAAGCCGCTCCCCCTTCAGTCGCTCCCAGTCCTCGGGACTCTGCACAGGGTAATCGAGGAACTCGGGCATCGAACCGCCGTCCCGCCGGTTGCGCATGGTGATGCCCCGGTTGTCGCGGCTGATGACGTATTCCCTGGTCTCCTCGAGCACTTCGGACGCGAACGGTGGAAAGAACCCGCATTCGAGTGCCGGCGCAGCAAAGGAGGGGTCAAAGCCGAGCTCCCGCGCTGGGGCGAGGTCTGCCTTGCCCGTTTCCTCCCGCCAACGCTCAAGCGTGGAGCGCCACGGATACCAGCCGATGCCCACACCGAACGGCACGCGATCAAACGGCTCGCCAAGCAGACAGCGCACGACACGCTCACCGGGAGTGAGCGGCTCCACCATGAATCCTCCAAGTTGTCCTACTCTTTGCGTCTGTGACGGGCGCCGGGCTCAGGTGCCGAAGCGCAGGCGGATGTACTGGCGCGCCACCTTCAGGTCTTCGAGCGCCTCCTCGGCCTCACAGGGAGGACTTGCCTCCCCTCTGATCGCGCGGAGGAAGTTGACGGCCTGCTGCCGCATGGCGTGCATCTTGGGGAGATGCGGCACAATGGTCTCGGGGGCAACGCCCCTGGCCGGATCGCGCAGCAGTTCGACCCGGCCCGCGCGGTTGCAGGCGAGCGGCGCCGGCAGATTCAGCTTCACGTAGCCATGCTCGAACCCCACCAGAGCCGATTCCTGCCAATCAATGGTGGTACTGTATGGTGACATCTCAATAGTCCCGGCCACCCCGCTGTGGCTCCTGGCGACCAGGAGCACGCCCGAAGCTTCAGCGTGCGTCACCTCATAGGGTTCGCCCAGGAGGCAGCGCATCAGGTTAATCTCGTGGATATAGACGTTGATGACCCGACTGTACTCCTTGCGGGTCCCTTCGTCCATGTCGGAGGGGGGTGGGTCTTCCTCCAACTGAGGCAGCGGACCTTCGCCCTTTATCAGGTCGTCGAAGCCCCCGGCGACCCAGTTGCCCATGGCCACCGTGATGCGGACGTAGCGCAGCTTCCCCAGTTCGCCCGACGCCTTCAGCCTGTCTATCTCTTCCTTGGCGCGAACGGTCGCCGGGTCACTGCGCTTGTGGTAGCCCACCATCAGCCAGGTGCCGCTCTCCTGAACCGCGCCGACTATCCTCTCGCCTATCTCGACCGAACCTGCCAGCGGCTTCTCAATGAAGACCGGTACGCGCGCCTTCAGCAACTCCGGCACGAGCACACCGTGTCGGTAGAACTGTTGGATAGCGACGATGCCATCGAGTTCCTCCGCCCCCAGCATCTCCTCGTGGTTCTTATAGACGTTCGCCACGCCGTAGCGCGAGGCAACTTTTCTGCCCATCTCCTGGCGCAGCTCGGCGATGGCCACCACCTCGCACTTTGGGATGGTCGCGTAGTTCTTCAGGTGGGCGCACTGCCCCATGGGCCCGACGCCCACGAATCCTATTCTGACTTTCTCTGCCCCGGAATTTCCCATTTGCCCGCCCTGAGGCCCTCCAGGGACTCTGGTTGGGAGAGGTTGCCGCCACCCGCGCTCTGAAAGCGCAAGCTCATGCTTTATGCGAAATTATCCACCAGCCGCTTGAGAGATGAACATAGGGGATGTGGGTAGGGATTGCAAGCGCAAAGAGGTGCCACGACGGGGATTGTGTTCTGTTAGCCCACACCGTCCGCTTCCCCCCACGCGGCGCCCGCAGGCTTCCAGCCTGCCTCTCCGCCTTGACACGATGTCTCCATCAGGGTATTCTGGCTGAGCGGGTCGTTTGAACTTTCTGTCAGCGTAAGGTGAGGAGAAAGGCTATGTTGAGAAGCGTGGGATGGGTGTTGGTTGTGGCAGTCGTCTCGAGCGTTGCTTTGGCGGGGGAGATGACTCCCGCGCCGCCACTGGACAAGGGACCGGTCAGTAACAAGGAAGTCTGCGAGATTTTGCTGGACCGGATGGCCTACTTCATCCGCAACGTGAACGACTTCTTCCTCTGGGACGAGGAGAAAGAGACCTATGTGGAGAAGCCGGGACAGAAGCTTCCCCACTGGGAAGGCAGCCCTCCCTGGCAGAACGTTTACGGACAGATGATGCTGGTGGCGCTGGATGGCAGTGAGGAGCAGGTGGCTGTCACGGGTTTGAGCCGCGAAGAGTTGATGCGTCGCGGCCGCCGGGGCAAGAGCTGGTCTTCCTGGCTCAAGGACATGGACGAAGAGACCTGGCGGAAGCTTCTGGAAACGACAGCCCAGCGGCTGGCGGATTCTCCCAGAGTGGTGCCGACGTGGAACGAGCGGGAGGAGCAGGCGCTGTCGCTGGCTTTCGACGACCGCATGGACTACGGCGGCTCGGAGAGAGTCATCACCTGCATTTCCGTGCCCCAGGACTTTGCCGATCCCCGTCTCATTGCGGGCAGACCCATCAAGGACTGGATGGCCAGGTGGGACAAGCAGCACGCCGGCCAACCGTTTCCCCCTCGAGCCAGCTTTGCGCCCGATTTCTCCAGCGACCACCACGTGATTGTCAACGTGATGTACGGGCCGGGGAACGGTTGGCAGTGGTACACCATGGGACCGTTCGCCTACCGGCTGGCGAAAGGGAAACCCATCGAGGCGCACTTCACCTCACCCCTTTCGCATTCCGACGAGCTGGGCTGGTGGGTGATGAGGCTCACGGCTGGCGACGGGCAGTTCCACGACCCGATGGGAAGTGAATACCACGTCTGGTTCTCCAATATGATGCCTGCGTACGTGGGTTGTGTGTACAAGTCGCCCGAGGCGCTGGCTTTTGCCGCGCGGGCGGCGCACGCACAGAGGGCCGGCAGGAACTACCCGTTCAACGGACGCACAGGCACCGGCTGGCTGCATGGTGCGCACTTCCACGGCTTTCATGTGCTGGGTGCTTATTTGGTGCACAGGCTCTGTGGCGGGCCGGAGGAAGTGATGACCTACGCTCAAGCCGCCAGGAAGGTGCATGGCAGCTACTGGTACCGCTATCACCGCTACGGCGTGCATAGGACGCCTGATAAGCTGGTGACGGTGGGGTGGAATGGCATCGCACGTGCCAGTGGCAGGGAAAAGATCGACTGGTGGAAGCTCTCCCAAGCGGAGAGGATTGCGGCGGCGCGTTACACCTACCGTGGCGCCGAGGAGGCGCGGGTGACCCAGGTGGTGCCCGATAACGATGCGCTGCGCCCGGCGGCCGCGGACCCACTCTTCGTGATGAGTTGGGGCGGCGCTTTCGGCAAGCTCTACAATAGCTCGCCGGTGGCGACCACCTGCCGCGTGGACCGGAGCGATGCGGTGTTCTCCACCGCAGGGCGGATACTTCGCTACGCAGGCAGCCGACGGGCGCCCGCGGTGGTGAATGTGGAGGTGGTAGAGCGTGCGGTGCAGTATCAGTCTTTCACCTCCTTCTATGACAAGACCTGCATCAGCCTGGCGCGCATCCTGAGGGGCAAGCACGGTTTGGGAAGTGAGACCGAATGGCGGGACGGCTTTGCCTGCTCTTTCTACACTGATGCCAGGCTGGCGGAGAGGCGTGACTGTGCGCATGCTGGTGGCACATTGGACCTGAAGCCTCTAGTGAAAGCGGTGACGGTTGGTGACGACCTCAATGGATACCAGATAAAGGGCACGAACGAGACATCCTTCGATTCCCCCTGGTGGTGTGTGAACGATCGGCTGGGGGTGGCGACGGTTGGTGGTCAGGGCAGGTTCAAAGCTCGCACCGTTGCCTACCACGACCATAAGTTGCCCGGGATCATGATTGGCGTCCTCGAGCCGTTGCGGCAGGGGCCGATGATGGTCGATATGGCAGCCGCCTATTACACGGACACACCTGCCGAGAAGGTCGCCCAGCTTCAGAAAACGCTCAAGCCGCTGGACAAGCAACTGCCAGAAGGTTGGAAAGGACTGGTTTCAGATACGCCTGATGGACAGCGGGTGTTGGCACTGGCACGGTTTTATGGCAAGAAGGACACTGCGGAGGTAGCCCTGAGCTTTCCTGAAGGTGCACCGATATTTGAGGCCGAGAGCACCATCAAGGGCAATACAGCCAGCGCCAGGTTCACCTTTGACAAGCTCGAAAGCATGGGACAGACATTGGCTTTCTACGTCTCCGGAGGCGTCACCCGAGCCAGGCAGATTGGGGATACCTGCGTGGAACTGGAGGGCGAGGGCAGGGCAGTGCTCAAGTATCTTTCCCGTGCGGAAAAGAATGAGATTCAAATCGACGGCAAGTCTGAGAAAGTAACAAGGGCACAGCTCAAGACAGGGATTCCTATTCCTCTTGCCAGGGGTAAGCGGACGGTCGTTCGGGTGACGAACGCTGTGGACGAGGACCACACCGGCCCGGCAGTGGAGGTGGTCTGGCCTCAGTATCTGACCGATGAGCAGTGCCAGATACAGGTGAACCGCGACGGCTGGGAGCCTGATCCCTTGAAGATAGGGAAAGATGGCCTGACGGTGAAGGTGATGGCGCGAGACCGTTCCGGTGTAAAATGGGTGGACGTGTACCTGGACTGGGAAAAGGTAGGCCGCCTCACCAGAGCCCCTTACGAATTGAAGCTCAACAGGAAGCAGGTCACCCCGGGCATCCATGCCTTCCATGCAGTCGCCTGTGATGCGCTGGGCAACGAGGAGGAATCCTTCTCGGTGCCTGTGCGGGTGGTGGAGTAGGTTTGCCGGAGGGCACAGAGAGGGAAACAGAGCTGCTGGTGAAGAGGTTCTGTTTCCGGAGGGCAAGTTATGTACGTTTCGCTGACCTTCGATGTCGAGGACTACACCACTCCTGAAGAGTTCGGCATCGACGACATCCCCAGGTGGCAGGCGGAAATCATGAGCGAGGAAGGTGTCATCGGCACCTTCCTGGTTATCGGTAACAAGGCCAGGTCATTGAGAAAGCGCGGCCGCCAGGACGTTATTGAGGCCATGGCGAAGCACGAGATTGGCCTGCATACCAATTTCGGCTCCCACCACCCGACAGTCTGTGAGATAGTCCAGGACATGAGCTTAACTGAAGGGATGGAGGCCCTGGCCGAGCGTGAACTCGGCGGCATCAAGGATTTGGCGGAAATCTTCGGCAAGGAGGTGGCAGTGTGCTCCACCCACGGAGGCACGCAGTCCACCTCATACTATCGCCTGGCCGCTCTCCGGGACAAGCCCTGGGTGTATTCGGCCACGGAGTGCATGCCCAGAGGCATCTCTTGGTTTCTGGGGGGTCTTCACTTTGCAGATTGGTTGACGATGCTCGAAAGCTATTATCCTGACCCTGCTCGTGTGGAGGCGCAGCTCGCCAGGTGGGAGCGGCTCATCAGTGACATGGTCACCAGGAAGGTCTATTGGACCTCTGCTTTCCTGGGTCACCCTTTGATGGTCAAATGCCTCCAGTTCAACGATGCGCTGAATTTCCCGGATGGTAGGAATCTGATTGAACTGACGGGTGAGGTGCGCGTACCTGAGATGCGCACAGATGAAGAGGTGGAGCGGGCCCGGGTGGGCTTTCGTCGGGTGGTGCAGTGGCTCTGCGACCACAAGGACCTCGAAGTGCTGCCCGTAGCGGAAGTCGCCCGCCGCTTTGGTCGCAGGAGAACCGATGCCAGCGTGGAGGAACTCCTGAAGGCAGCAAGACGAGCCGTCGCCGCTCAAGGTCGAATGACGCTTCTGGGAACCATCTCCATTGCGCAGGCCATGCTGGGCTGGGCTAAGATGCTGTTACAAGAGACCAAGCCATCCGCCCAGGTGGAAGTGGGTGAGCCGCTGGGTCCACTGGCAGAGCCGCCCCGCGCCTGTGCCGCGGGTGAGCTGGCTGAGGAGCAGGTCAGAACTCTGGCTGGCAAACTCGTTCAGCACGTGGAGGAGACCGGACACATCCCTCATGAGCTTACCGTCGGCTCGACTGAACTGGGCTCGGGCGCCATCTGCCGTGTACTTGCCGAAGCCTTTCTCGCGTCTCACAACGGACACCTCGCGACAGGTATTAAGCTGCGTCATTTCTATGCGCCCTATCCGCCTGAAGCTCGGGCGCTGGACCGGGAGGTGCGGGGCGCTTATAGGGGTTGGCCTATCCACGATGTGAACATGAGAACCGACAACCTGGCACGCGACTTCCGCCTGCAGAGCTACACCCTCCGCGATGTGTTCCCGGAAGGCGCATAACCTGCGACCTCGATTTGCAGACCTGTGAGTGTCGGCTGGGATAGTTCTTGCCGCTCATTCTTCTTGATGCACCTCGCGGAATACGGTAAACTTATCCTGCAAGGCGCCGTTTGTCTGCAAGCGCCATTGGTATCGAGGAGGCAGTAGTGAGGCGCAATCTGAAACTGCTCGTGGTGCTATTGGGAGTGCTCTTCATTCTGGGCGGCTGCGGGCCTACAGAGGAGGAGGCAAAGCCCAGCCCTACCAGTGCTCAAGTACCTACCGGTTCGCAAACCGATGTCGAAGCGACAAGCACCACACAAACCGAGGAATCCCCTGCCGTCTATGAGCCCACCATCGGCCGTTATGGTGGGGAGCTGATACTCTCCACCATCTCCGACCCCAAATCCTTCAACCCCATCGTGGCCAAGGAGGTCTCCACCACCGCGGTGACCGGCTTAATCTTCGAAGGACTCACGCGCACCAATGGCATTACCACCGAAGTTGAACCCAACCTGGCCGAGTCCTGGGAGGTGTCCGAGGATGGTCTCACCTGGACCTTTCACCTGCGCCAGGATGTTAAGTGGTTCGACGGAGCACCTTTTACCGCGGACGACGTGGTCTTCACCTTCAACGACCTGGTCTATAACAAGGACATTCCTTCCAGCGCGCGGGACATCTTCACCATCGAGGGCAAGACCTTCAAAGTGACCAAGGTCGATGAGCACACGGTGCGGTTCGAGCTGCCGCTGAAATTTGCGCCTTTCTTAAGAGGCATGAGCCAGGAGATTTTGCCCGAGCACGTGGTGGCGGAAACGGTGGTCAAGGGCAAGTTCAATTTCTCCTGGTCCGTAGCTACGGACCCCAGGGAGATTGTGGGCACCGGCCCTTTCATGCTGGAGAGATATGTGCCGGGGCAACGAATCATCCTCAAGCGGAATCCGCGCTACTGGCGGCATGATGGTGCCGGGAATTGCCTGCCTTACCTGGAACGAATTATCATGCTGGTGGTCCCCAGCACGGATGTGAGCCTGCTCAAGTTCGAGCGGGGCGAGCTCGACATCCTGGGGATGCAGCCCGACCAGTATCCCATCCTTAAGCCCAAGGAAAAGGAAGGCAATTTCACCGTCTATCTTGCCGGCCCCAGCTTCGGCACCAGCTTTCTCTGCTTCAATCAGAACCCGGGCAGGAACCCCGAAACCAAGAAGCCTTACCTTGACCCGGTGAAACTTGCCTGGTTCACGGACCGAAGAGTTCGTCAGGCAGTCGCCCATGCCATCGACAAACAGTCCCTCATCGACATCGTCACTGTGGGCCTGGGCTTCCCCCAGGATGCGGCCATGAGCCCCGCCGCAAAGGTCTTCTACAATCCGAATGTGAAGAAGTACGACTATGACCTGGAAAAGGCAAGAAGACTCCTGGCCGAGGCAGGCTTTGCCGACCGGGATGGGGATGGCTACCTGGAGGATAAGGCTGGCCACAAGGTGGAGTTCAGCCTGGTTACGAACTCGGGCAATACCCAGAGGTTGAAGATAGCGGAGATTATCAGCAAGGACCTCAGACAACTGGGATTTGACGTGTATTTCAACCAGGTGGAGTTCAACACCCTGGTGCAAAAGCTGGATGCAACTTTCGACTGGGAGGCTATGATCCTGGGACTTACTGGAGGCATCGAGCCTCACTTCGGACAGAACGTGTGGCTGTCGAGCGGACACCTGCACATGTGGCACCCCCGGCAGGAGAAGCCCGCTACACCCTGGGAGGCTCGCATCGATGAGATATTTACCCGGGGGGTGCAGGAACTGGAGACCGTCAAGCGAAAAGCGCTATACGACGAATGGCAGATAGTCGTCTCAGAGGAACTGCCCTTCATCTACACGGTGCTCAATCCCTTCCTGGTTGCGGTGCGCAACAAGTTTGGCAATATCTTCCCCACGCCTTATGGCGGGACCCTGCACAATATTGACGAGCTTTATTTGCTCGAATAGCAAGAGGCAAAGGCAGCAAGCCCGAAGATGTTCACCTACATCCTGCGCAGGCTACTGATCTCCATTCCGCTGCTGCTGGCCATCTCGTTAGTTACATTTCTCTTCATTCAACTCTCCCCGGGCGATATGTTGGCCCAGTATCGTATGGACCCGCAGATATCCCCGGAGGTCATCGCGCACTACGAAAAGGTCTATCACCTTGATGAACCTGTGATGATGCAGTTCGGTTACTGGCTGCTGAACGTGCTCCACGGCAACCTGGGGGAATCGTTCACACAGAAGCGGCCGGTGCTCGATGTGATTAAAAGCCGCTTCTGGAACACTATCATTCTCTCCATCGCTTCGATGCTGGTCGCCTGGCTGGTGGCGGTGCCTATAGGTATCTATGCGGCAGTGCACCAGTACAAATGGTCCGACAAGGTCTTCTCATTCATTGCCTTCTTTGGCATGTCCATTCCCGGCTTCTTCTTCGCGCTGCTCCTCTTGTACCTGACGAGTATCACAGGTGTACTCCCGCCCGGCGGGATGGCTTCTCCGAAGTTCGATGAGTTTACCTTGCCTGCCAAAGTGTGGGACGTGGCCAAGCACCTGGTGATTCCCACCATCGTGATTGCCACCGGCGCCATGGCAGGTCTGCAGAGACTGATGCGGGGCAATCTCCTGGAGGTCTTGAGAGCCCAGTATATCACCACCGCTCGCGCCAAGGGACTGTCTGAGCACCGGGTGATTTATCGCCATGCGGTGCGCAATGCCATCAACCCCATGGTGACCATCTTCGGCTATCAACTGTCGGGGCTCTTGAGCGGCGCGGCGCTGGTGGAGATTGTCATCGGCTGGCCGGGACTGGGGACCCTGATGCTGACGGCGGTCAGGGCTAAGGACATTTATCTGGTCATGGGCAGTATGCTCATCGCAGGAATGCTCCTTTTCATGGGGAATTTGATTGCGGACATCCTGTTGGTTTACGTGGACCCCACGATTTCCTATGCTGGCAGAACCCATGAGTAAGATAAGTACAAAAGAGCCCGTGAGCGCGGAACTCCATGCCAGCCTGTTCCGGCTGGGATTGCGGAAGCTGCGCCGACATAAGGTGGCAGTGGCAGGCGGGTGGGTGTTGGTCATCTTCTACCTTGCTGCTCTCTTTGCCGACTTCCTTGCGCCCTATCACTTTGACAATGAAGAGAGAACGCTCTCCTATCATCCCCCCACACACATCCACATCTTCGATAAGGAAGGCAAAGCCCACTGGCCTTTCTTATATAAGCAGAGCTACGAGTTCGACGAGTTCCACCGTCGCATCTACGTTGAGGATACCAGCGTGCGCTTCCCCATCAAGTTCTTCGTCCGCGGCGACCAGCACAAGGTGCTCTGGCTCTTTGAGACGGATAGGCATCTCTTCGGTAGCGACAACGACGCCCGCATCTACTTGATAGGAGCTGATAGCCGGGGGCGGGACCTTTTCACCCGCATTCTCTACGGCTCCCGGGTGTCGCTTTCCATCGGCCTGGTGGGGGTGGGGATAACGTTTGTGTTGGGGATGCTGTTCGGCGGGATTTCAGGCTATTTTGGCGGCAAGGTAGATTTCATCATGATGCGTGTATGCGAGATGTTCATGATGATACCCAGCTTCTATCTGCTTCTGGCGCTGAGAGCTTCATTTCCCCCGAAGCTGAGTTCGGTTCAGGTCTATCTACTGATTGTCCTCATTATGAGTTTTATCGGCTGGGCCGGCTTTGCGCGGGTGGTGCGGGGCATGGTGCTTTCTATCCGCGGCCGGGAATACGTGGTCGCCGCTCAGGCGATTGGCAGGAGAACCTTACCCATTATCAGCAAGCACGTGCTGCCCAACACCTTGAGCTATGCGATTGTGTCACTGACCTTGAGCATTCCGGGCTATATCCTGGGCGAATCGGCGCTGAGCCTGTTGGGACTGGGCATCCAGGACCCCGATGCCAGTTGGGGCAACCTCCTCAGCCAGGCCATGAATATCTCGGAGCTCAAGTTCCATCCCTGGATACTCACTCCCGGGGTCTTCATTTTCCTGGCGGTGATGGCGTTTAACTTCCTGGGAGATGGGCTTCGGGATGCCTTCGACCCGCGCTCGTTGGCAGCCATGGAGAGGCGATGACAGAGGACGGTGCGCTTCTTGAAGTTCGGGATTTGCAGACGCACTTCTTTCTGGACCAGGGCGTGGCGCGCGCCGTGGATGGCGTCAGTTTCGACGTGCGCGCCGGGGAGACGTTGGGGTTAGTGGGGGAAAGTGGCTGTGGTAAAACGGTCACCGCGCTGTCCATACTGCGCCTGGTGCCCTCACCTCCGGGCAGGATCGTGGGAGGAAGTATTCGACTGAAAGGCACCGAACTGCTCTCCCTTTCGCAGTCAGGCATCCGCGCTATACGCGGAAACTACATTGCCATGATTTTTCAGGAGCCGATGACGTCACTCAATCCGGTCTATACCGTGGGCAGTCAAATCATGGAAGCACTGATACTCCATCAGAAGCTTTCCAAAGGGGAGGCCCGGGGGCGGACACTCCAGATGCTGCGCAAGGTGGGCATCCCCTCGCCCGAGGTGCGCATCGACGAATACCCGCACCAGATGTCGGGGGGCATGAAGCAGCGGGTGATGATTGCGATGGCCTTGGCCTGTGAGCCGGAGCTTCTGATTGCGGATGAGCCCACCACAGCGCTGGACGTGACCATCCAGGCTCAGATATTGGAGCTGCTTGCAGGGCTGCAGCAGGAGCTGGGGATGTCAGTGCTCTTAATCACCCACAACCTGGGTGTGGTGGCGGAGGTCTGTGAGCGGGTGGTGGTGATGTATGCAGGCAAGGTGGTTGAGCGCACCACCACTGTCGAGCTTTTCGATGCGCCGCGTCACCCCTATACCATTGGACTCCTGGAGAGCTTGCCTCGTATGAGGGACAAGCGTGAGAAGCTCGTGGTGATTCCGGGAACCGTCCCTGACCCGCTCAGCTTTCCCTCCGGTTGTCGCTTCCATCCCCGCTGCTTTCGAGTGGAAGAGATGTGTAGCCGCGACGAGCCACAGCTTCGTAAAATTTCCGCTGGCCATGCTTGCGCCTGTCATTTTGCGGAGAGCTTAGCCGACTATGAGCGAAAATAATACCCTGGTTGAGGTCATCAATCTGAAGAAGTATTTCCCCGTCCGTAAGGGGGTCTTCGGCAGAACCGTCGGCTACGTGCAGGCGGTCGATGGTGTCAGCTTCACCGTGGAAAAAGGTCAGACCCTGGGGCTGGTGGGCGAGAGCGGTTGCGGCAAGACCACCCTGGGGCGAACCATCCTGAGACTCCTGGAACCGACTGCCGGCGACGTGCGCTTTCGCGGGAAGTCGATATTGGAACTGGAGGGGAGAGCACTCCGAGAGCTTCGCGCCCACATGCAGATCATCTTTCAGGACCCTTTCGGCTCACTCAATCCCAGGATGACCGTGGAGAGCATTCTGGGGGAACCGTTGGGGGTGCACAAGCTGGTTCCCCGTAAGGCCAGGCGCCACAGGATGGTGGAGCTTTTGGAGCAGGTGGGCTTGAGCCGCGCCCACCTCAGGCACTATCCCCATGAGTTCAGCGGCGGGCAGAGGCAGCGCATAGGCATTGCGCGGGCCCTGGCGCTCCAGCCCGATTTTATCGTCTGTGATGAGCCGGTCAGCGCCCTGGACGTTTCCATCCAGGCGCAGATTATCAACCTGCTGGCCGAGCTGCAAAGCGAGTTGGGCCTCTCCTACCTCTTCATCGCTCACGACCTCAACGTGGTGCAGCACACCAGCGACCACATTGCGGTCATGTATCTGGGCAAGCTCGTCGAAAATGCGCCCAGCGCGAAGCTTTCTGCGGAGCCCCTGCACCCCTATACTGAAGCGCTGCTCTCTGCCGTCCCCGTTCCTGACCCTCACCGAAAGCAGCAGCGCATCATCCTCACTGGTGACGTGCCCTCACCCCTCCATCCTCCCTCGGGCTGCCGCTTTCACACCCGCTGCCCCTATGCCTTCGACAGGTGTCCCAGAGAGGAACCTCCCCTGCTGGAAGTTGTCCCTGACCACTGGGCTGCCTGCTGGTTGAGATACCCCTGAGGAACGGGCAGGTTCGCGTGGCATGAGTCAGCGGGATGTGGTAGCCTCCAGCTCCGGCCGACGGGGACGCAGCTCTATCTTGATAGGCACTTCGGGTAGGTTCAAATGCTCTCGGAAATAGTTGGCCAGGAAACGCTTATACTGGGCGCTGAAGAGCCGGGGATAGTTAGCAAAAAGGACAATCGTAATCGGCGCCACGTTGACCTGGGTGGCATAATAGACCTTGGGCTGACGCCTGCCTTTCCTGGGCGGAGAACGCCTTTCCATCGCCTTCTTGAGCACCTGATTTAACTTGCCCGTCGTAATGCGCCGACTGGCCTGACCGTAGAGGTCGTCGGCCAGGTCGAAAAGGGAGGTGACGTTCATGCCTGTCTTGGAGGAAATGAAGGTGATGGGTGCGAAGTAGAGCCCGGGAAGCTCCTGAGAGATGTATTTGCCGTAGGCTGGCGTGGAAAGGTCATCTAGCAAATCACATTTGTTGATGGCGATTATGCAGGGCTTGAGCTGTCCGACAATGTAACCGGCCAGGCTCTTGTCCACCCCCGAGACCTTGGCCCTTGCATCAAGCATGAGGATGGCAACATCTGCGCGGCGAACAGAACGCTGAGCGCGGGCGAGGCTATAGAACTCCACGCTGGAGCGCACCTTGCCCTTCTTGCGGAAGCCAGGCGTGTCGATGAGCAGATACGTCTTCTTGCCTCGCTCGAGACGCACGTCGATGGCATCGCGCGTAGTGCCCGGGATTTCATTGGTAATCACCCGCTCTTCTCCCACCAACTGGTTAATGAGGGTGGACTTGCCCACGTTGCGCTTTCCCACAATGGCCAACTTAAGACCTGCTGTGTGCGCGGGTGCGCTCGGCGTGCGCTCCAGGTGGCGCACGATCTCCTCCAGCAACTTTCTGGTGCCTGTGCCGCTGCGGGCAGCAGCTACCAGGGGTGTGCCCAGTCCCAGTTTATGGAACTCGGCGGCAGCCAATTCCAATTTGGGATGGTCTGCTTTGTTAGCAACCAGGAGCAATTGCTTCGCATGAGGTCTCAAGAGAGCCGCTGAGGTCTCATCAGCAGGTGTGATGCCCTCCCGCACGTCCACCACAAAGACCAGTAGCTCCGCTTCCTGCACCGCGCGTTCAATCTGGCGCGACACCTGCCGCGCCAGCTCCTCATCATCCACCAGCCCGATGCCTCCTGTATCCACCAACTCAAAATGACGGTCCTTATAGTGAATCTCAGTGGCCACCCGGTCGCGAGTGACGCCACTGACAGGGTCCACGATGGAGATTCGGCGGCGGGCAAGTCGGTTAAAAAGGGAGGACTTGCCCACGTTGGGTCGTCCTACAATCGCTACCACAGGCAGCCGCATCAAGATTCCTTCCATAATCTGGAGTTCTTAGTCCTGGTCTAGCCTTGTTATGCTAAGCGTTGTCCTTGCCTGTGGTCAACAAGAATCCCCGCAATGCAGAAGGGGAGTGTGACCAACGTATACCAATATCCCTGCTGCCTTCATCTCGGAGATGTGAATAGAACCAGCATCTGAAGGGCATTGTGCAGGCCATGCAGCGCGACCGGCGCCGCCAGCGACCGGGTGCGGTGGTAGATGTAGCCCAGAATAAGACTCAAGAAGAATATCTGGCAACTGGCGTAGAGGTTTCCATGAATCACAGCGAAAAGCAGTGAGGTCAGCACAATGCTTGCGCGAGCCGTGATATGTTGAGACAGGTACCCTTGCAGAAAGCCCCGGAAGAGCATCTCTTCAACGAAGGGTCCAACGATGATGGTGTGAAATACGGGGATGAGCAGGAACCAGAATGACGGTGCTTTGATGAAGAGCTGCACCATCTCCTGTTGCTGCGGCAGGTAGCCCGATGCGAGCAGCGCGTAGGAGACCAGGTAGATGCTCACCCACAGCAAGGGGTAGGAAGTGACGTAGCAAAGCAGTCCCTGCAGGAACGATTTACCCACGCCGTCGCGCTTCAGTCCCAGGCTCCCAAGTTTATCCTTTCCCCGCAGGCGGACGAGATGCACTACATACAGGCTGGTGAGCAGGGGTGGTAGGAGCCCCATGAGCAGTACGGTGCTTCTATCAGCTCCCGTCTGTTCTTGCGGACCGACCCCAAGGGCGGTGAATAAGTTCAGGACGAGTATGGTGAAAAAGAAAAAGCCTGCCGCCGCCAGGATATCTAACCCGCCCCACACCACCCGCTCCTGGACGCCTCGTGGGAATAGACTCTTGCCCATCAGGCGCAGCCTTACCTCGTAGGCCAAAAGCCCCAGCCCCACCAGGTGCAATCCTGCCAGCAACAAACTCACCCAAGATGCGGGCCGCGTCTCTACCGTTGTGGCTGCTCCTGCCAGGAGCGGAAATATGGCGGCAGCCAGCACGATTATCAGGAAGCCCAGCCACAGGGGTCTTACTTTGTTCATCTTTTCCATCCGCGCAGAGTGTTATTGCAAGACCTGTACCACCAGCCGTCGGTTACGGGGCCCGTCGAACTCGCAGAAGTAGATGCCCTGCCAGGTCCCCAGCGCCAGGCGGCCTTTTTCGATAGGGATGAGCTGGGAGGTGCCTACCAGCGTCGCTTTCACGTGAGCGTCGGCATTGCCCTCCAGATGACGATAGCCGGCGCCAGCGGGGACCAGTTTGGTGAGCGCCGTGATGATGTCCGCGCGCACCGAGGGGTCCGCATTCTCGTTGATGGTGACGCCGGCAGTAGTATGCGGGACATAGACGAGACAGGTACCCGATTCACATCCGGCGTCGCTCACCACGTCCTGCACCATGTCGGTAACGTCAGGGAATTCGATGCGAGTGTTCGTCTTAACCGTCAGCACCGTCATAAGGGTCTCCTTTCCCAGATTGCTGCAAGATGCACATGGGCCCGATGTGCACCACATCATACCCGGTAGGACGGCAAAATCAATTGTCCGCTGATTGGTGCTTGCTTGAGCACGGGCGAAATTGTAATCTAGGATATCCGATGTCACAGTGAAGGGTCGGGGAAAATGATTCTTGATGAGATTGTGGCGCACAAAAGGTGCGAAGTTCGCCAGTTGAAGTCAAAGAGGCCCCTGGCCGACCTCCAGCGCCAGGTTTCCCACCTGCCTCCGCCTCGCCCTTTCAGAAAGGCGCTTACCCGTCCTGAGCGGCTGAGCCTCATTGCCGAGCTCAAGAAAGCCTCGCCCTCCAGGGGCATACTCAGAGAGGATTTCAACCCTGGTGACATCGCCTCCATCTATGCCCGCACTGGCGCCGATGCCCTATCCGTACTCACTGACCAGGACTATTTCCAGGGGAAGCTATCCTATCTGCAGGAAGCGCGGGAGGCATCCGGATTGCCTGTGCTCCGCAAGGATTTTATCATTGACCCCTATCAGGTCTATGAGGCACGTGCTGCCGGCGCTGATGCAGTTCTCCTGATAGTCAGAGCCCTGGAGGAGTCAAGCCTAAAGGAACTTCATGCGCTGGTGGAAGAACTGGAGCTGGTAAGTCTGGTAGAAGTCCACAGTGAGGATGAGTTAGTCCGGGCGCTGGACATCGGTGCCACCATCGTGGGCATCAACAACCGTGACCTCAGCACTTTCACCATCCACCTTGACACCACGCTGAAGTTGCGGTCCCTGATTCCCGAGGGCGTCACCGTCGTGAGTGAGAGTGGCATCAAGACGGCTCAGGATATTGAGCGCCTGAAAGCTGCCCACGTCGATGCCTTGCTGATAGGGGAAGCATTCATGGAGGCGGGTAACCTTAGCCAGGCAGTGGTTCAGTTCCTCGGTTGGATGGCAAAGTGACTGGAATAAGGTGCATTTTTCAAAACATCTATTGACAAGCGGCGGATGTCCTTTATATGCTTGTGGTGGAGTGAAACCCAAGACTTAAGGGAAGAGGCTTATCATGGACAAAGAACGCAGACAGGACCGCCGCTATAAAACGCTTTTCTCTGCCACCCTGCTTTTGGAGGATGGCAAGCGCAGTAAGGGTGAGATACTGAACGTATCCAAGAAGGGGCTGCTGATATTGCTGCCTCCCAAGCCTCGCCTGGAGAGTGGGATGCTGGTGGAAGCGACCATGCATCTGGAAGTGGCCGACATCCCCGGCGCCACCTTTGACTTTACCAGTGTGGGTAAGGTCGCCAGAGTGGAAGCCGTTGCGGATAGGCAGGCGGCAGCAATTCGCTTCCATCGGAACCTGAACATCTTCTTCGATGCGCGTGCCAGGCAGGCGCTGGTAGTGCTGGGAAAAGAAATGACCCTCAGCACCGAGGCGGTGGTAACCCAGTTGTCAGGAGAGGTGAGAAAAGAGCACGTGCCCGCGTTGGAGAAGTCCCTGACGGAGATTGCTGAAGACACCAGCCCGCGCATCATCCTGGACATGACGCGCGTCACCTTCCTGGATAGTTATGCCATCGACCTGATACGGAAGTTGCAGGAGGACTTCAGTCAGCGTGGGGGCTTCCTGAAGGCGGTCAGGCCGGGCCTGAATCAGCCCGGTGTGATTATGTCCGACGACCTGGTCCGGTTGGCAGAGTTCTGCCGTTCCCTCTACCCCACCCTCTACCACGCCGTCATGTCCTGAGCGTCCTGCACGTAGTCATAGTCAGCAGGACCAACCGCGAGGTTACTTGCTGTCCTTCTCTTTATCCTTATCGGACTTGCCGGGTATCAGTTTCTTCAGCGCAGCGCCTGTCTTCTCCAGCACACTCTTGGCGGCAGCGGCAGCGGCTTTCCCCACATCGACGGCAGTTTCAGCGGTCTTACCCAGAATGTCTCCGCCGACCTCTACACTTGCCTGTCCCAGTTCGATGGCGATCTGGGCCATATCGACCCCCAGGCCGAAGATGGTGCCGGTGGCCTGCTGCGCCATTTTCAGCATCATGGCCGGCCCCGCCGTGATGGTATGTTGGAAGGACCGGGTAAAATCGGGCTCGGGGTTGCTGATGGTCCCCTTGATTGAAAACGGGATGTAGAGTTTTCCCCTGGTGGTGCCAATGAAGCTGTTAAAGGTGACCACGGGGATGCCAAAGAGAATGCCACTGGCCGTGTTGCCGCCGGCTAGTTTCAGGTCCTCAATGATAATGTGATTCTCACAGTCGAGCCTATTATCTTTGCAGTGTGCCTTGCTGCGAAAGCTCAATATGCCTTGCTTGGCGACGAGCCTGGTGCCCACGCCGGTATTCATACGGAGACCCGTAACATCGATGCGGTAAGCACGGACATCCAGGTCGAAATTGGTCTTGCCACCGACGACGCCGAACTTCCCGTCCGTAGCCAATAGCCCTTCCTTTCCCTGGCGGATTATGACGCCTCTGGTCTTGAAGGGGCCGGGGTTCAGGGTGGGGTCGCCCCTGGAACTGATGGGGCCCATCTGCACCTGGAGATTATGTGCCACCAGGTTGTACATGGCGCAGCCCTCGCGGCGGTCGGTGATGACCACCTTCCCTTCAGAAACCTGGAGTTGGTCGAGTTGGAAACCCACCCCTTGCTCCTGGGCCTTGTTCTCCTTTTCCTCAGTGGGTTCGGCAGGCATGAACTGTCTGAGGAATAGAGCGAGATTATTGCGACCGTCTTCGGAGGTGGTGATGTTGACTGTGAGCTTCGAGAGGTGAAGTTTCCGCAAGTGGATGTCCCCGCGCAGAAGGGGCCTGACGTCACATTCAACCTGGGCTTCTTCCAGGGTAATAAAGTCACGTTCAGGAAAGCCCGCCGGACTCGAGATTGTCAAGCCCTCGATGGAGGCCTGTCCGGAGAAAGGATGGGTCGATAGTCGTTTGAGCCTGACGCGACAGTTAAGTGCCTTGCTCACCTGGCTTTCGACAATCGGTTTGGCTATCAGGTCCCGCAGGTGGAAGGCAACAACCACCAGCACGAAAAGAACCAGCAGCAAAAGGGCCACTCGAAGCACCCAGCGTCGCTTCTTTTTCTTGCTGCCGGGCGAGGCCTTCTGATTTGAGCGATTTTTCTTCTGCATCGCTCTAACCTCCAAATTGAAATCTGTTATTGCTATCGAGTACCGGTCCACACGTCTGTGTGGGGCCCGCAATCACTTCGCCACCAACAATTTACATTCCTCTGCAATGCGCCTTCGAAGGTGCTGCTGAAGCTGCTGGGTGCAGGCGCCCACCTTTCCTGTACCCACTGGCTTTCCATCGATTGCGGTCACGGGCATTACCTCCACGGTCGTGCCTGTGAGAAACACCTCGTCGGCACCCTGGAAGCGCTCGCGGTGGGTTGGTTCCAGCTTCACCTCGAGGCCCAGCCCGTGGGCAATGTCCAGAACCATCGCCCGCTCGATGCCTGAAAGGATGTGTGGGCCGGCAGGGTGAGTGAAGATGTTGCCTGCACGCACACCCCAGACATTGGAGCTGCTTCCCTCCCTGACGATGCCCTCCGAGGACACGAAGACCGCCTCGAAGGCGCCGGCGCATACTGCGCGCTGCTTGGCCAGCACGTTGGCAAGCAGGCTCACCGACTTGATGTCGCAGCGTCCCCAGCGCTCATCCCTAACCGTGATGACCTGCACGCCGTCTTCCTGGTGGGCTTGAGGGCAAGGCATCATCTCGCGGACATAGATGATGGTCGTGGGTGACACGCCATCGTCCCACGCATGTTTTCTTGGTGCAGTGCCACGCGTGACCTGCATGTAGATGATGCCCTCTGTGAGGCCGCTGTGTGAAATCAGCTCCTCTGATATTGCCTCCAGCTCTGAAAGAGGATAGGTGAGGTTCAGTTCCAATGCGTTAGCCGAGCGGGCCAGGCGCTTCAGGTGTGCTCCGAGCTGGAAGGGATGTCCGTTGTACACCCGGATAACCTCATAGATGCCGTCTGCAAATTGAAAGCCCCGGTCCTCCACCGACACCTTCCCCTCACTCAAGGGAAGGTACTCACCATTCAAGAAAAGCAGTTCCTGCACACTCTTCCTTTCCGGACTGGGTGTTAATCCCGCTGCTTTGCAACTTTACCACAACCAGGTAGTGCGCGTCAATCGCGCTCTGCGCCGAGACTCTTTCGCAAGCGGGTGCCTGTCAGGGAAGTTAGCTCTCAAGATAAGGCAGGGAGCCATTCTCAGGGCACCCACCCAGCTTCAGACCTGAACTTCAGGAAAAACAATTGCAATCTGAGCGCAAATCTACTATTAATATATGACATTGTTTGTGCAAGTAGAAATCGGCGAGTTGGGATAATGCCTGAACAGAATTCACCCCGGAAGAAGCGAGCTCACTGCTCTTTCTGCCAGCGTGCTAGCACCAGCAAGGGCCCGCTGATTGAAGGGCCGGAAAACGTCTTCATCTGCCGCGAGTGCATAGAGATTCTGCATTCCATGATTGAAGAGCAGGAGCGTCAGAGCCGTGTCAAGCGGTTCCGTCTCAAGGAGATTCCCCCGCCGCTGGAGATTAAGAGGCAGCTTGACGAATATGTGATTGGGCAGGAGCAGGCCAAGAAGGTGCTGGCGGTGGCAGTGCACAACCACTACAAGCGCCTGGCTTCCAGACTTGACGAGGACGACGGGGTGGAGCTGGATAAGTCCAACATCCTGCTCATCGGTCCCACCGGCGTGGGCAAGACCCTGCTGGCCCAGACCCTGGCACGCATCCTCCATGTCCCTTTTGCCATCTGTGATGCTACCACTCTCACCGAAGCAGGCTACGTGGGCGAGGACGTGGAGAACCTGCTCTTGAAGCTGCTGCAGGCGGCAGACTTCGACCTCAAGGCGGCCGAGCAGGGCATCATCTACATCGACGAAATCGACAAGATAGGCAGAACCACCGAGAACGTCTCCATCACCCGCGATGTCTCCGGGGAGGGTGTGCAGCAGTCGCTCTTGAAGATGCTCGAAGGCACTACCGCCAACGTGCCTCCTCAAGGGGGAAGGAAGCACCCCGAGCAGCGCTACATCCCCTTCAATACCTCCCAGGTGCTCTTTATCTGCGGCGGCACGTTCGTGGGACTGGACAACATCATTGCCCACCGTGTCGGCCGACGGATGATGGGTTTCGGCCGCGGCGGAGGCGCCACTGGCGAGGACCGCTTGTCCGAACTGCTCGAACAGGTGACCAACCACGACCTCATCCACTTCGGCTTGATTCCGGAACTGGTGGGGAGGCTCCCGGTGATGTGCACACTCAAGCCCTTAAATGAAGAGGACCTGGTCGAGATACTCCTTGACCCCAGGAATGCGCTGGTTAGGCAATACCAGAAGCTGTTCCAGATGGAGGGCGCCGAGCTACAGTTCACTCAAGCGGCACTCCTGGAGGTTGCCAAGCAGGCGCTTGAGCAGGATAGCGGCGCGCGCGCACTGCGCGCGATTATGGAAGCGCTCATGCTGGACATCATGTTCGAACTCCCCTCAAAGAAGCGAGGCCAGCAGCGCTATCGCATCACCCCCCAGATGGTGCGCCGGGAAGCCCCCATCAAGCCCCAGCCTGAAACCAAACAGAAGGACATCGCCTGACACTTTCAGTTTCCGCGACCCCAGGACACTTGACTGCGCTTTCAGGAAACCCTGTGCTCCAACCGCTGTCCGGTTTGCAGAAATCATCACCCCAGGAGAACCTGCGAGGGTACAAACATGCATAAGGAGAGGCTACTGACGCCGGGGCCGACGATGGTACCCGAGGACGTGCTCTTAGAGATGGCACGTCCCGTTTTTCACCATCGCACGCCTCGCTTTCGGAAGATTCTTGCCACTGTGACCGAGGGTCTCCAGTACGTCTTTCAGACCCAGGCGGACTGCTTCGTGCTCACCTCCTCGGGCACCGGCGGGATGGAGGCAGCCGTGGTGAACCTGCTCTCACCCAGGGATAAGGCACTGGTGGTCAGGGGCGGGAAGTTCGGCACCCGCTTCGGCGAAATCTGTGAGGCGTTCGGCATCAAGCCGGTGTATATAGACGTGGAATGGGGCGAAGTCATTAACCCGGCCCTCGTCAAACAGACCCTCAAGGAACATCCCGACATCGCCGCCGTCTTCACTACCTTGTGCGAAACTTCCACGGGTGTCGCCACCAACATCAAGGCTGTCGCTAAGATTGTGTGCGCTACGCCTGCCTGCCTGGTGGTGGACGGCATCAGTGGCATAGGTGCCATGGAGCTGCGCATGGACGAGTGGGGGGTGGATGTGCTGGTCTCGGGCAGCCAGAAGGCTCTCATGGTGCCTCCCGGACTTGCCTTCGTGGCAATAAGCGATAAAGCCTGGCAGCGGATAGAGGCCAAGAAGCATCGCGCCTATTACTTCGACCTCAAAAAAGCCCGCAGCAGCCTGACCAGGTCGGATACCCCCTTTACACCCGCTCACATCCTCATAGTGGGGTTGGCGAAGTCACTGGAGCGCATCCGTGGGGAGGGAATAGAGAACGTCTGGCAGCGCCATGCCCAGTATGCCGACGCCGTGCGAAAAGCGGTCGCCGCGCTGGGACTCAAGCTCTTCGCCAAACGTCCCGCCAATGCGCTCACGGCAGTGCTGGCGCCGGATGGTATCGATGCCGGCGATATTATCGCTGCCATGGAGAAACTGGGTGTCACGGTGGCGGGGGGACAGGAGCACTTGAAGGGCAGGATTCTTCGCATCGCCCACCTGGGCTACCTCGACAAGCTCGACATCATCGGCTGTATCTCGGCACTGGAGTTGGCATTACAGGAGGTCGGCGCCAGGGTGAAGTTTGGGGCGGGCGTGCAGGCGGCAGAGGAGGTCTTTGCACAGCCTCTGGACGCATCATCGGAGGAGTAGCAAAGCGTGAAAGTGCTGATTGCTGACAATATCGGGCAGACTGGTGTTGACTACCTGGAAGGCACTCCGGAAATCGAGGTCAAAGTGAAGACCGGGCTGGCTGAGGATGAGCTCGTTTCCGAAATCGCAAGCTGCGAGGGCATCATTGTCAGGAGCGCCACCAAGCTCACAGGCAAGGTGCTGGCCGCTGCCCACCGACTTCGCTTCATCGTCCGCGCCGGGGTAGGCATTGATAACGTTGACCTTGCCGCTGCTGCCCAAGAAAACATCACGGTGATGAACACTCCGGGTGCCAATGCTACCAGCGCCGCCGAGCATACCTTTGCGCTACTCTTGGCGCTCTGCCGTCATATCGTGCCTGCCGACAGCTCGGTAAGGGAGGGCAGATGGGAGCGCAAGCGCTTCTTAGGCACACAGGTTGCAGGCAAGACGTTAGGCATCATTGGCCTGGGACGTGTGGGAAGAGAGGTAGCCAAACGCGCCACCGCCTTCGACATGAAGGTGCTGGGATATGACCCCTATCTTGAGGCGTCGAAGGTGGAACTCGAAGGTGTCGAACTGGTGAACGATTTGAAGGCAATCCTCTCCAGTGCCGATTTTCTGACGGTGCACGTGCCCCTCACCGATGAGACCCGGAGCTTGATTACGGAGGACGAGTTTGCGCTCATGAAAGATGGGGTGCACATCGTCAACTGCGCCCGCGGAGGCATCATTTCCGAAAAAGCACTTTCGAAGGCGCTGTCGTCAGGCAAGGTGGCTGGCGCCGCGCTGGATGTCTTTGAAAAAGAGCCGCCTGCGGGTAGTCCACTCCTGGAGTTCGAGCAGGTGGTGCTGACCCCACACCTGGGCGCTTCCACCTGCGCGGCGCAGGAAGCGGTGGCGCTGCAGGCAGCTAGACAGTTGGCAGATGCGCTCCTGGGTCGAGGCACCGTCAATGTGGTGGCGCCAGTCGATTAGCGCACTTCGCCTAGCAAGCGCTCTTGCTGAGTTGCAGCGCTTCCAGACACGTATTGAGGTGAATCTGCACGGTGTCCTCCAGCCGCCAGGCATAGCCTCCAGCCAGTACGACTGCGCAGGGAATCTGGTTTGATAGACAGGAGGAGAGGACGAAGCGGTCCCGCGCTTTCAAGCCCTCTATGGAGAGGTCAAGCGCGCCGAGTTGGTCCTCGCTGTAAGGGTCAGCGCCAGCCAAATAGAAAACAAACTGGGGTCGGAAGTCCGCCAGAATCCGCTCCAGAGCACGCTTCAGCGCGGCCAGATATTCTTCGTCACCGATAAAATCGTCCAGCCCGATGTCCAGGTCACTCTTCTGCTTGAGGGGATAGAGGTCTTCCTGGTGGATGGAGAAGGTGAAGACGGAGGGGTCCTGCCCGAAGATGACTGCGGTGCCATTGCCCTGGTGCAGGTCGCAATCGACGATGGCAATCCTTTCCACCTGTTTGTCACGCCCCAACACGCGGGCGGCCACTGCCACATCGTTGATGTAGCAAAAGCCCTCCGCATGGTCGGGGAAAGCATGATGAAAGCCGCCTCCTACATTAACGCCTATTCTGCTCTGGAGCGCCAACTGGGAGGCCGCCATGGTGCCTCCGGCGGTGAGCATGCTTCCCTGAACGATTTCCTCAGAGATGGGTAGCTCCGAAGGTAAGGTGCGCGCGGTGTGCCGGTAACCCATCAGGTCTTCCAGGTAATGACGGGTATGCACCAGCGAAAGGTCGAGCAGGGGGGCAGGCTCAGGAGTGAGGAACCAATCCTCGTCCAGCCCGTGAGCGTTCACCAGCTTGCTGTAAACCTCCCGGTATTTCTCCATGGGAAACACGTGCGCACCAATATCCGCATAGTAACCCTCACTATAGACGTATAAAGGCCTTCCCATGGGATGTTTACTTCCTCACCTGATTCTTCGGGAGCTTTCGGGAATGCACTCATGCTACCTGATTAGGTGGCTGCTTGCAAGTTGGTTCCGCGAAAGTGCAGCAGGCGGCGTGCAGAGAAAAAGGTATATTCCTTGAGCCGGATGTTCAAGGGCGGGTCAGTGGGTGAGCGCATAAACCAGTGTATTGGCACCCAGCTTTAATGCATCGGGGCTGGCGTAGCACTTTCCGTAGGGTCGTTCGTAGCCATCCCAGGCAGTGCCCAGCCCATACTTGCTATAGACGACTGCTAACACCCCGCCCAGCGAGATGCCCTCTAATTCCGGCTTGGTGCTGACCGGGATAAGCTCCTTCAGGAAGGGACTATACTCTACGGAGCGAATGGGGAAGAGGCTGGTGAAAAGGGGATGGTTGGTGGGAATGGGCTTTAGTGCTTCATCCTGGATGACCTTCTTGATTTCGCGCCGGAATGCCTGGTCGAAGGTAGCGCGGCCGCAGCAGCTATCGGAAAGCAGCACACCGCCGTTTGCCAGGTAGTTCTTGAGGTACTTGACCTCGTCCGCATCGAAGGAGAAGTCGCGGTGCCCGGTGATGTAGAGGATGGGATAGTCGAAAAGGTCAGGTCTATGGAGGTCAACGGAAACGCGCTTGAACTGCACGTTCATGGTGGAACTTGCGGTCACCTGTTTCAAGAGATTCATCACCGCGGAGGGGTGTGGGTCCCAGTCGCCCTCATGGATGACCTGTCCGAAAAGAAGCTCGTCACGCGTGGGTTCCTTATCCTGATAGTAAATCTTCTCTACTGCCAACTTGCGCCCCAGTTGGTAGTTGGCAAGGCAATAGGTGAGCATGTTGGCGCCAACCTCTCGGGCATCGTTGGGCAGCACCCGGGAGCCGTGAGCGTGACTGTGTCCATCCCAGCCGCAACTTAAGTCGAAACGGGTGAAAAACACTGCGGTGCGACAGCCGATGTCGATGCCGAAAAGCTCCGGCGCCCCACGGTAGCGGCCCTTGCCTTCCACCTGATACTCAACCTCTGGAATACGATGGAAGCAGCGCCAGATGGGATGGTCCTTTTCCAAGAGCGCCAGCAGCCTGCCCGGGAAGACCTTCTGCATCTCGAGCCTGAAGCTGTCAGCAAAGCCGGAGCTGCCACAGCACGCATCCCCCCAGATGTAGCCGCCATCCTGCACGTACTGTCTGAGCCGAGCCCGGTGAGCGGCGGTGAGAGTCACTGCTTCGTGACCGGTGAAATAGAGGATGGGGATTTCCCCCGGGCTTTCGGGGAGCTTGTCCAGATCGACCTCAATGTAACTGTAGCGGATGCCCAGTTGAGTGCCCGCCCAGTTCAGCAGGGTGGGTATGTCTCCGGGGTCAGTGGTCCAGTCCCGGTAAGCAACCTTTTTCCCTTTCTCGGTGACCCAGATGAGCTTGCCGTAAGCCACCTTACCCACCAGGACGGGAGGTGCCGGCGGTCTCTTAAGCTCGGTGCGGCGAAGGGGTGTGGCAGGCAAGGGCAGGGGCGGGAAGGATTCGCCGCCTGTGCGTCGCTGGGGCTTGGCCGGGGGTGGAGGCCCACAGCTCTTGCGCTGGACGGCAAAGGCAGGGTCCGTGACGAGCAGGGCGATAAGAGCGACTCCCACCGAGAGCCAGCATAGAGCTTTCTTCCGCAATGAGAGGGATTTCATTGGCCTTCCCCCAATTGCTTGATGGCTAAAGACATTCCGCTCTTATTCTATCATAGCACCTTGGAGCCGGAATCAATGAAAAAAATGAAGCAGTGTAAGAGAAGACCAGCCTCCTACCTACCTGCATCTGCTCATTCAGACAGCCCGTTGGGATTCCTGCTGATGGCTTGAGTGAGGGCTCAAACCAGGCCCGTCACCGAGAGTGGCCATAGGTTTGGACGGCAAAGGGGAGGCTGAGGTTCCGTTGATTATGGGTGGGAGGCTGGGCCTTGTTAGGTGGTAGGCAATTGGCCTCCCAGTTCGGTCAGGAGACGCTCGACCGCGACGTCAATCCTCTCCGCAGTTTGATACTCGCCCTTCACGACGAGTTGGCGCAATTGCTGCACCTTCTCCGGGCGGATTTCGGGAAGCCTGGAAAGCTCCTCCATGAACCTGGCGAGCTCCGATATCTCCACCACGTCCCCGCGCGCCGCCGAGAGTGACTTGCCGGCAGCAGCGGGGCCTTCGATTTTCTTGCCTCTTAAGGGCCTGGCGCCCTCGATGCCCTGTGGACCGCGAAGTTCCATGTGAAGCTCCTGCTCCTCCCGAAGGATTTCAATCTGAATCGATAACAAGGTGATGGCATCGAACAGTGGCCACCATCACAACCTATTATCGGAGATTTCAGCCTGGAACTTGATAAAAAGCCACACATCCGAGGGGGAGATTCGCTGCGCGAAGTAGGCTTATTCGGACGGCACCACTTCTTCGCCCGCCAGATGCTTATACTTTCCATCGTGGGCAGTGAGGAAGTGCTCCCGAGGCATGTAAGTCTTACAAACCGGGCAATAGGCGGTGTCAGCTCTCGACTCCGCTACCACCGGTTTTTCTTTGCCTCTAAGGAAGTAACAGCCCCCACAGACGCCCACTATCAGGGCCAACAGCGCGGCCAGCAAGACCCCTTTACTTATTCTCATGGACGGTCTCCTCTCTAAAACTTGAGTTCATTCATCCGCCTCGCCGAAATACAGTAGTAAGCATAGTTATCACCATCGCTCTGTCAAGTGAAAACCATCAGCAGCGCGAGGCGGGACCGGTTCAGAACTCCATGCGGGAAAAGGCGCGAATGCCTACATACATGGGCAGCGCAGCAGCGAGTACCCCGGCGGCCAGGACGATGAGAAGTGAGAGAGCCAGCCACCAGCCGAAGCTGGCCAGGCCTATCATCTGACGCACGAAGTAGAGGTGGCAGGGCACCACTTCCACCGCAATCACCAGCGAGATGAATAGCAGGCTCGCTACCAGGCACAGGGTCCCGCCGAACCCCGAAACAATCTTGGAAGGGTTGTCCTCCTTGAGGTTGGGATAGGTGGCGCCCAGGCCGACGGCAATGCCCGACAGCCCGGCGCAGACCAGCATGACGGTCGCCATGTGCAAGACCACAATCTGCCAGGGCAACCTCAGCATGGCACAGGAAACCAGGATGAGGCCCTCGCTGATGAGGAATGTCCCCAGGAAGGCGAAAAGGAATTTACCCCAGAGAATCACGCGGCGGCTAATGGGCGACAGTCCCAGAATCCAGAACTTCTGTCCCTCGAGGCTCACCAGGGGAAAGACGAAACGACTGGTGAAGGTGGCCAATATGAGGCTGGTGGTGGCCAGATTGACGAAGGCGATGAGGTTTCGCCAGAACATGACCTGGACGTGATAGTAGAAGCGGCGAATGTTGAAGAAGTAGATGGCCAGAAGCCCGAAGAAGATGAGGAACTGTGACCACTGCACGGGGTCGCGCAGGAAGACCTTGGCATCCTTGACCAGGAGCAGCCTGGCCTCCGGAGGCAGGAAGAAAAAGAGGCGGTTGATAAATCTGGTTATGAGCTGCCACTGTCCGCGTCGGCGTCGCCCGGAGCCACGCTGCGCCAGGGAGTAGCTTCGGCCGTAGCTTCTGCGAGCGAAATGATAGGCTACCAGGAGCAGCATCAGCGCATTACTCACTATGACCAGAAGGAAAAACACAGAGCGGAAGAAGTTTCGCTTGACCAGCGCCAACACCCCTTCACTCATCCAGTAACTGGGCAGCAGCGCATTGCGTGCGAAGGCGAGGCGCTTGAGAATCCCGCGCAGCCAGATTTCGGTCATGGCCGGAAGCGTCCGAATGCTCACCATGACCCTGTAAGCGAGAAACCCCAGTGCCAGTAAGGCTACCAACAGCGCCAGCTTGGCCCATTTGCTCCTGAACAGTGGAAAGTATCGTCCCAGCCCCAGGGCAATCAAGGCACCCAGCCCGGCAGGCAGCATGATAAACCAGAGGAAGAATACCGCCGTCACAGGGTAATAGCTCCAGGTGACTCCCGTGGTTATGCCATAGGCCAACATCAGGGGCACACCCACAAATACCACAGCCCAGGAGCTGAAGAGCAGCGCTTCCACCAGCTTATAGACGAAAACGTGCTCGTGGCTCAGCGGCTGGGAAAGCAGGAAGCCTGCCTCCCGGGAGCGATAGAGGCCGCTGAAGATGATGATGCTGTTACTGAATATTAACATCACGAAGAGGGTGAAAAAGAAGATAGCGAAAAGGTATTCCAGCAGCAGTGCGCGCAGTCCGGGGAAGTCATCGAGGAAACGGAAACCGCCATAGAAGCCCAGAAACAACCCCACCCAGAGCGACAGCCCCAGGACCACAACCACCACAATCTTGAGCCGCGGCTCGTTACGGATTTCCCGCAGCCGCTGCGCCACGAGTTGACACCGGAGTTTAGTGAGCAGCCAGAGGTCATTCATCTTTGCTCACCGCAGTGAGTTTCAAAAACAGGTCTTCCAGGCTCTCCCCATCTGTCTCACTCATCTGGCGAAGCTCCTCCAGGGTGCCCAGGGCCACCAGCTTGCCCCGATTGACAATCCCGATGCGGGTAGCAATCTCCTCAGCCACACTCAGGGTGTGGGTGGAGAGGAAGACGGTCCTACCTTCCCGGGCGCGGCGTTGGAGGATATCTTTGACAATCCTGGCACTCCAGGGGTCAAGCCCGACCAAGGGCTCGTCGATAACGATGACCTCGGGCTCGTGCAGGAGCGCGGAGGCCATCACCACCCGCTGCTTCATCCCGTGCGAATAACTCTCGGTGAGTTCGTCAATGTATTCCTGACACTCAAAGAGCGCCACCAGCCGCTCCACTCGCTCTCTGAGCACTTGGCGATCGACGCTGTAGATGTTGCCCACGAATTCCAGGAACTCACGGCCGGTGAGCTTGTCGTAGAGGAAGGGCTGGTCCGGGACATAGCTCATTCTGCGTTTGGCCTGGAGGTACTCACTCGCCACGTCGAAGCCGGAGATGCGGATGCTACCCTGAGTGGGTCTTAAGAGCCCTGCCAAGAGCTTGATGGTGGTGGTCTTGCCGGCGCCGTTGGGTCCCAGCAAGCAAAAGAGCTCTCCCGACGCGACGGTGAGCGTGAGCTCGTCCACGGCGCGCTTGTTACCGAAGATCTTGGTCACTTCTTTTAGTTCTATCATCCTCGATGGGCTCTCTAATAAGGAGCAGAGGGGGGACGACAATGCGCAGCAACTGTCCCTGCTCGCTCACCCAGCCCTCCACGGGGAAGCCTTCCAGTTCGGTTTGCAGTTGGAAATAGTTGACAGGACTGCCCGCATAATTGGTGGTGCCTACACCCATCACTTCGATGGTGGCAAAGGTCAGTTCCAGGGTGCGCGGGCTCAAGAGACCCACCTGCCACCTCTGGCCTACCTCCAGGTCGTGGAACTCCGCGAAGGGATTCAGGCTGGTGGTGAGAACCACCTCCGGGTCGTAAGGAATCCGGTGGGTGACCACCTGCTCGGGAGTCTCGACGGTGAAGACCAACTCCTCTCCCTCGACAATGCCCGACAGCCTGGCGGTGAGGAGGGGAGAATCCACCTCCATACGGAAGCGGCGCAGTTTCCCCTGTGACGATACCTCCATCTCGGTGGTTGCTTTGACCTGGAGGCGCTCGCGCCAAACCTTCCTTAAGTGTCTGGAAAGACCTGCTACGTCAATCTTGGTGACGTTCTTCAGGTGATAGGAGCCGTCCGCTTCAACCCGCGTAGAGCTGTCTGAAACACCTACCCGCTTGGCCAGCGCATAGATGCCCATGCGCATAGGTTCGTACTTGCGCTCAGCAGACAAGAGCTTCCGGTAGGTGGAGGCAGACCCGAGAACGAGCTGGGGCGAGACTTCTTTCTGAAACAGTAGTCCCATCATCACCAGCCAGAAGGCAATGATGGCACCTGATACAAGTTTTCCCATAAGCAGTAACACTTGTTGGATGTTTATGAGAATTCTACGCCTGCACGCGCTTGCTGTCAAAATAATTCCATTGACAGCGTGAGCGACTGATGCCAGTATGCAGTCGCTACTTGAACACCACTGAAGTGAGGCATAAGATACATAATGACAGCCGCGCTGCCAGATTGGCAGGCGCTGCTGACTGGTCAGGCTGGGCGGCAGCGTTGGCTGCCGCTTGACCGTCGCAACATTATAGCATGCAACGTGTTATAGAAACGAGGATGAGAAGGATATGCGTCTTTCTTTGGTATGAGTTTTGCACTGAAGATAAGCGAACGTTCTACCCACTGAATGCAACGAGACCAAGGACAGAGGAGAAGGATGATGGCAGCAAAAGGTTCGCGCAAGATCATAGGCATTGACCTGGGTACCACGAACTCCGTGGTGAGTGTGATGGAAGGCGATAAGCCCCTGGTCATCACCAACCACGAGGGCAGTCGCATTACGCCTTCGGTGTTGGCATTTACTGAAAAGGGTGAGCGCCTGGTGGGTCAGCTTGCCAGGAGGCAGTCCATCACCAATCCCACCAACACCATCTATTCCATCAAGCGCTTCATGGGCCGCCGACACAAGGAGGTTGCCGCGGAAGAGAAGATTGTTCCTTACGAGATTGTCGGTGGGCCTGAGGAGCCGGTGAAGGTTCGGGTGCGGGGGAAGGATTATACCCCGCCGGAAATCTCCGCCATGGTCCTGCAAAACCTGAAGGAGACCGCCGAGACCTACCTCGGGCACGAGGTCACCGATGCCGTCATCAGTGTGCCCGCCTACTTCAATGATGACCAGAGGCGGGCCACCAAGGACGCAGGCACCATTGCCGGCCTCAATGTCCGCCGCGTGTTCCCGGAGCCGACGGCAGCGTGTTTGGCCTATGGCATTGGCAAGGAGCTGGAAGAGAAGGTGGCGGTCTTTGACCTGGGTGGAGGCACCTACGATATTTCCATCATCGAAGTAAGCCAGGAGGAACAGGATGGCAAGAAAGTCCCGGTGTTTGAGGTGCACTCTATCAACGGCGACACTCACTTAGGGGGTGACGATTTTGACCAGGTGCTCATGAACTACATTGCCAGTGAGTTCAAGAAGGAGCAGGGCATTGACCTAACCCGGGACCAGTTGGCATTGCAGCGGTTGAAGGAAGCGGCGGAGAAGGCCAAGTGTGAGCTTTCCACCTCCGTGGAGACTACCATCAGTCTGCCTTTCATCACCGCGGACCAGTCCGGCCCCAAGCACTTACAGATGACCATCACCCGCGCCAAGTTCGAGCAGTTGGTCGAGCACCTGCTCGCGCGTCTGAAGCAGCCTTGTCTGGACGCCCTCAAAGATGCCAAGTTGAACCCCGGGGACATCGACGAAATCATCCTGGTGGGAGGCGCCACCCGTATGCCTGCCGTGCAGCAAATCGTTAAAGACATCTTCGGCAAGGAACCCAACCGGAGCGTCAACCCGGATGAGGTGGTGGCAGAAGGCGCCGCCATCCAGGCAGATATTCTGGCCAGTGGCAAGGAGGGTGGGTTACTGCTCTTGGATGCAACACCTCTGTCGCTGGGTATTGAAACCCTGGGGGGGGTGTTCACCAAGCTCATCGAGCGCAATACCACCATCCCCACCGGTAAGCAGCAGGCCTTCTCCACGGCCGAGGACAGCCAGGCGGCAGTGGACATCAACGTGCTTCAGGGTGAGCGTGAGTTTGCCCGGGATAATCGCAGCCTGGGACGATTCCAACTGACAGGCATCCCGCCGGCGCCCCGAGGTCTGCCTCAGATTGAGGTCAGTTTTGACATCGATGCCAATGGCATCTTGAACGTCTCGGCCAAGGACATGGGAACGGGGAAGGAGCAGTCCATTGTCATCAGGGGCTCCTCGGGCTTGAGTGAAGAGGAAGTCGAGCGCATGAGCAAAGAAGCGGAGCTGCACGCCGAGGAAGATAAGAAAAGACGAGAGCTGGTGGAAGTCCGCAACTCCGCTGCCCAACTGGTCTATACCACGGAAAAGACGTTGCGGGAACATGGCAGCAAGCTCGGCGAGGCGGACCGCAAGAGCATCGACGAGGCCCTGGAAAAGCTCAAGAAAGTGAAGGACTCCGAGAGCAAAGAAGAAATCCAGCGCGCCATGGAGGAGTTAAGCAATGCCAGTCAGAAAATAGGACGAATCCTCTACGAAGAAGCGGCCAAAGCCCAAGCCCAGACCGGCGCAGGTCCAGGGGCGGGTGCAGGCGGCGCCCAGGAAAAGCCTGAAGCAACGAAACCGACGGGCGAAGGTGAGGACAAAATCATCGATGCCGATTACGAGGTGAAGGACGAATGCGGCTCGACAAGCTGACCATAAGGGCACAGGAAGCCATCCAGGCCGCTCAAGGCTTGGCTGACAAGAGCGGACACCAAGCCCTGGAACCGCTGCATCTATTGGCAGCTCTCCTCCGGGAGCCAGAAGGCGTGATTGCACCCCTCTTGGCCAAGGTGGGCGCGGACCGCGCCGGCCTGGAGGCGCAGGTGTTGACAGCGCTGGGCAAACTCCCCGGTGTCTCCGGCGCCAGCGCCGTGGGTCAAGTCTATATCAACCCGGCGTTGAAGAAGGTACTTGACCGGGCTGAAGTTGAAGCCGGTCGCATGAAGGACGAGTTTGTCTCCACCGAGCATTTGCTCCTGGGTCTGGTCAGTGACAGGGAGTCTGGCACAGGCGAGCTTCTGCAGCAGGTAGGCCTATCCGAAGACCGTCTGCTCTCGGCGCTGAGAGAGCTCCGGGGCGGTCAGCGGATTACCGACCAGACGCCCGAGGACAAGTACCAGGCATTGGCAAGGTATGGCATCGACCTGACGGAGCTGGCGCGTCGGGGCAAGCTCGACCCCGTCATCGGTCGGGATGACGAGGTCAGGCGCATCATCCAGGTGCTCTCCAGACGCACCAAGAACAATCCTGTGCTCATAGGTGCCCCCGGGGTGGGTAAGACCGCCATCGTGGAGGGACTGGCCAGACGCATCGTCGATGGTGACGTTCCGGAGACGCTGAAGGGCAAGCGGGTGGTGGCACTGGACATGGGTGCCCTGATAGCCGGTTCCAAGTTCCGGGGCGAGTTCGAGGACAGGCTCAAGGCCGTCTTGAGGGAGATTAAGGAGGCCGAGGGCAACGTCGTCATGTTCATCGACGAGCTGCACACGGTGGTGGGTGCCGGCGCCGCTCAAGGAGCCGTCGATGCCTCCAACCTCTTAAAACCGGCGCTGGCCAGAGGAGAGCTGCACTGCATCGGCGCCACCACGCTGGACGAGTACCGCCAGCACGTGGAAAAGGATGCGGCGCTGGAGCGGCGCTTTCAGCCAGTCTATGTGGCCGAGCCCTCCGTGGAAGATACCGTGGCCATCCTGAGAGGTCTTAAGGAACGCTACGAAGTGTACCACGGCGTGCGCATCAGCGATGCGGCGCTGGTGGCGGCGGCGACACTCTCGCACCGCTACATCCGGGAGCGGTTCCTGCCTGATAAGGCAGTCGATTTGATGGACGAAAGTGCCAGCCGCCTGCGCATCGAGATTGATAGTCTCCCTACTGAACTGGACGAGATAGAGCGCCGAATCCGCCAGTTGGAAATTGAACGGGAAGCACTCAAGCGGGAGAAGGACAAGGCCAGTAAGGAGAGGCTGGACGCGATTGAGAAGGAGATTGCCGACCTGAAAGAGGAGAACGATGTCCAGCGGGCGCACTGGGAGAACGAGAAGGGCATCATCAAGGAGCTCCAGCAGCTCAAGGAACGGATTGACGAAACCAGGACCGAACTGGTGAAAGCGGAGCGGGTCGGCAAGCTGGAACGGGTGGCCGAGCTGCGCTACGGCGTCATCCGTGACCTGGAGTTGAAGCTGGAGGAGAAGAACAAGGAGCTGCAGGAGCTGCAGAAAGAGAAGAGCTTCCTCAAGGAACAGGTCGATGCCGAGGACATTGCCGAGGTGGTCTCCAAGTGGACGGGGATCCCGGTGGCCAGGATGCTCGAAGGTGAGAAAGAGAAGATCCTCCAGATGGAGGAGCGCCTCAGGCAAAGAGTGGTGGGGCAGGACGAGGCCATCCGCGCCGTCAGCGAGGCGGTCCTGAGGTCCCGCGCCGGTCTTAATGACCCTCGGCGCCCTATCGGCTCCTTTATCTTTCTGGGGCCCACGGGCGTGGGCAAGACCTGGCTATCGAAGTGCCTGGCGCAGTTCCTCTTCGACGATGAGGATGCCATGGTGCGCATCGACATGAGCGAGTTTATGGAGAAGCACTCGGTGGCCAGACTCATCGGGGCTCCACCCGGCTACATCGGCTACGAGGAGGGGGGCAGGCTTACCGAAGCGGTCCGCCGCCGACCCTATTCGGTTATTCTGCTGGACGAGATTGAAAAGGCCCATCGGGAGGTCTTCAACGTGCTGCTGCAGGTGTTGGACGACGGGCGGCTGACCGACGGGCACGGGCGCACGGTAGATTTCTGCAACACCGTCATCATCATGACCTCCAACGTTGGGTCACAGTGGATTGAGGAACACGCTGCCAGAGGTGACCGAGAGGAAGTGAGGCGGAAGGTGGCACAGGCCTTGAAGCAGGTGTTTTTGCCTGAGTTCCTCAACCGCCTGGATGAGACCATTGTGTTCAATCCGCTGGGCAAGACGGAGATCGCCCGCATTGTCGAAATCCAACTGGCGGACTTTGCCAGGCGTCTGCAAAGCCAGCATCTCGGGTTTCGCATCTCCGAGCAGGCGAAGCAAAAGGTAGGCGAGCTGGGATGGGACCCGGCCTACGGTGCCCGACCCTTAAAACGCGTCATCCAGCGGGAGATAGAGACTCCGCTGGCGCAGAGGCTGTTGGCCGGCGTTTACAAAGAAGGCGATACGGTAAAGGTTGACGTCAATTCGAGCGGGTTCGAGTTCAATTGAGAATTTGCCTGCGGTGACAAAGACCTCCGTACTGAACCCGCTCCCCAAAAAGATGGCCGACGTATGCACGCCGGCCATCAACAGTTCCCAGTCACTTGCTGCAGGTTCGGGGTGAGTACTCGCAGCAATCTATCGGACCTTTGCCTCCTGCTCCTCGAGGATAAGAATCTCCGGCCGCACCAGGAGGAGCATGTTGCGGCGGTCCCGGCTCTGACCGACGGCGCTGAAAAAGCGCTTTATCAAGGGGAGTTTGCCCAGGATGGGCACACCCGCTTCCCCCTGCGCTTCAGAATAAAAGCTAAATCCACCGACCAAGAGGGTCCCTTTATCGGGCACAATGGCATTGGTCCCGACAGAAGTGGACTGTCGTTCGGGAAGCTGAATAAACCCGGTGGGCGCTCCGGTCTCAGAGTAGCCGGTAGCGAATTGTGCTATGGGACGTGCCACGGTGGAGAAGCTGGGTGTAAGTTCCATGGTCACGTAGCGTCGGTCGTGGCTGATGATGGGTCTGACACTGAAGCTGATGCCCTCCGAGATAATATCCGGCTCTACGTCTTGGGTGGTCACCCCCACTGATTCACCCACGGCCACTGTCTCGGTCTCAACATTGGCTACGTAAGCAATCTCAGTCATCGCCTCAATATTGGCCATCTGACCATTCAGACAAGTGATTCTGGGAGCTTCCCACAGGTGCCCCATCCTGCTGCTTTGTATTGCTTGCATTAGTAGGGTGGCTTCAAGATCGTTCAGGAAGCTCCCGGTAAGGCTGATCCCTCCCGCACCGCTAATACCGGTGGCGGCAGTCTGGTTACTGGAAATACCGATGGTGTAAAGCCAGTCGTCGCCAGCAGCACTGTCCAGTGACAAAGTCCAGTCCGTGCCTACCAACTGGGTGTAGCTGTCGCTCATAGAGAGGAAGCGAATGTCTATAGCGACCTGCATCGATATCAATTGCCTCAGCTTGTCAAGGAATTCCAGTACCTCCTCGTGGGCCTCGGGGCTGGCAGTAACAATCAAGGCACCCGGACTTCTAAACTGGATGGCGTTTCCTTCCTCCTCTTCCTCTACCCAGGTTCCGGGAGCCACAACCCGCTGTATCAGCTCAATGATCTCCTCACCACTGTACTGGCCGGCCTGCTCACCGCCGCCATCACCGTAGCCACCACCACCACCACCGTAGCCACCACCACCACGACCACCGTAGCCACCACGATCACCGCCACCACGCCTGCCGCCGCCGTAGCTACTAGACCCACCATAACCGCCGCGGCCGGAGCTACTAGACCTAGACGACCCACCATAACCGCCGCCGCCGTAGCCACCATCACCCCCACCGCCGTAGCCACCATCGCCATAGTCATCGTCGCCGTAGCCACCGCCGCCGCCATAGAAGTCCTGCACGTACACCAGCAGGTCGCTGATATCGTAAATCTCCAGGTAGCGCTTACCACTGACCCCCTGGGCATCGGAGACCACCAGCACACCGTCATTCACCCCGTAGGAAAGCCCCAGGGGGGCGATGATGAATTTAAGAGCAGTTTCGATAGTGACATCCGTAAGTTTCAGGGTAACTAAGGGCTCACCCGGTGGTAGTGCCCGTTCCACCCCTGTCCTATCTATGTGGATGTTGAAGTTGCCGTAAGCGCGCAGGAACTCCATCACGTCTTCCAGGGGGGTATCCACGAAGTCAAAGGTCACACGCTTCTTCAATTTGTCGTAAACCAGCAGGTCCTCCGGCTCCCGGGAAACCTCGGCAGGAGCGAAAAACCCCCTGCGCAATTCGGTCAGCTCCCGCCAGTCCTCGGGATAGCGGATGATGGGCTCTGCATAGGGGACGCCCTGCTCCGAGCCACGCCACAGCATCTTCCTGGTTTCATAGCGCTCCAGCCACTCCAGGTTCCGGTAATCCCACATGAGCATTTCCTTCTGGACGGCTTCCAACATTCTCATGGCACCGGTATCAAAGGGGTATTCCTTTACAAAGGCCTGCACTATCTGGAGAGCTTCGAAGTATTTTCCTTTCTTGCGGAGGATGGCCGCCTGTTGCAGTCGTGATGCCTTCTCGCTCGCGGCGAGTTCTTGTTGTCGGGTGGCAATTTTCTCTTGCTCCCGTCTGGCTTCCCTGGTGGTGTCCCTTCCTATCTGCTCGTCGTATTGCTTTTTTGCCAGCAGGAGCTGTGCCCGCATGGCTACCGCCACATCTCTGTATTCGGCCTTCATTTCCGCCGGAAAGTCAGCGGCGCCAACTTTCGCAATTACGGCGTTCAGTTTAGCAATGGACTCGCCGTATTCCTCTCGCTCCCGGTATGCCTCGGCCTGGTCTATCATGAGGTCCAACCACTGCCTCCAGTATTGCAGTTCTGCTTGCCTGAGCTCGGCGGCCCGCTTCATTATCACCTGCTCAGGGGTCAAGCCCACGCCCAGCTTCTCGTTGACCTCTGCCAACTTCAGTCGTGCGTCCTTGTAGTTAGGCTTGGCCTGGACAACCAGTTCAAGTAGTTTTTTCGCCTCCTCCGGGCGATCATTTTCCAGCAGACGCAAGGCGCGGTCGTAGAGGACTTCGGTGTCCTCAGAGCTTGGAGTCATCGCGCTTTCACCGGCGCTGGTCATCTGCGCCTTGATGGCCCCGTTCACGACGCCGGGCTGACCCTCCTCGCCGACGTAGTAGCGGAGCCCCTTTTCGACCTCGTCGCTCAGGCGAATGCCTGCCTTGGTCGCTGCTTCGGCGATGGCATGAAAAGACCTGCGCGCCTCGACATAGTTGCCGGCCTTGAACCGCGCGACCGCTTCCAGATAATCAGCTTCCAGTCGCTCCTTTTCTGCGGTGACTTGAGGCTCGTCCTGAGCGCTTGCCGTGCAGGGGCCGAATGCACTCCCAGAGAGACAAGCCAAAAGCGTGATTATAACAGCCCCCAACCCGTACCTTAAGAATCCCGCTTTCAACTTCTTCTCCTTTCGACTACCAGTTCTGCATTGAATGTGCATGCACAAGCTCATTCAATCTACCATACGGTTTTCGAGCTTATTCTAATGATTTAACCCTGCCTCGAGCTATTCAAAGCCTCGTGCGACTCTCTCGGCAAGCGTAGCTGCCATCTCGTCCCTGGTGCGCCAAACCGTTTGCAGATTTCCCTCGTCATCGAGATAAGTAAGCCTGGGTGTCTCGATGCTCTTGCGACGAACGCGCTCGACCCAGTTCATTTGACCGGCTACGAGCTCCAGCCCCAGGCGGGTTTCCTCCGTCACCAGAGGGGCCAGCGTAACGTCCACGACCAGGTTGTCGGTGCTGAAGTCGAGCACCACCGGTTCCCGCCTATCCGCGCCGGGAAGCTGGACATAAACCCGCTGGTATCCGCCAATTTCCGAACCGGGAGTCAGGCTGGAGAAATACCCCTTGAACCACTTTCCCCTTTGCTCTTCCTCTTCTTCAAACTCCTCGAGCACACCCAGCGCGGGCCCCGTCACCGGCTTACCCATCATCTCGGCCAGTTGGTCGTAACGATAGTAGCGATAGACCATACAACTGGCCCAGGGGTCGCGGTCAGGCTGGGCCGACATCCCACTGGTAAAATACCAGAGCAGGTCCCGAGCTGCGGTTAGCACCACGGATTCCTGCTTATCACTCTGGAGAAATTGCTCATCCGGGTTGTGTATATTAGGGTCATAAAGGGGATTCCGCACCACCAGTTGCACTTTGTACTGGTATTGCTGACCTCCCTCGATGCTGGTGTCCTCGTAGCGGAATCCGCCTTCGACAGCAATATCCTGGCTGGACTCGAGGTCGGCCATATCCATCACCCCAAGCCCACCTGTCTGGTACCGCGCCCCTGGCCGACGCTCGCTCCGGTCTCTGAAGCTGGGCCTCCTGGACCTCCTGGACCTTGCGGCCCGATCGCGCGCGTTCTCGTGCCGCTCGTCCTCCCGCTCTTCTGCCCTCAGTCTTTCGTCCAGTCGCACATCCGTATCGGCCCGCCGTATCATCTCTCGCTCTGCTCGCGCCCGCTCCCGCTCCATCTCGCGCCCCGCCCTCTCTTCATCCAGTTCTTGGAGCTTCCTTAACTCTTCCATGGTGGGACCCATTCCCTCTGTTCGGGGGAGGCGTCCGGGCACACCCCTGCGAACTCGCTCGGGACGAGTAATGCGAGGACCTTCCTCTTCTTCTGTCAGTGGGAGCTCATTGATATTCACGTTGCCAAACCCCCATTTGTAAATCTCTTTGAAGTCTTGTTCTTCACCTACCGCTTGTCGATAGAGAATTGCCTTTTCCAGGGGCAGCCCTAACTCCTGCCAACCCGCCTGGGCACAGTTCTCGGATTGTTTGGCGTAATCGATGCTGAACTTGACAACGTTGTAGGCGAGCTTGGGCAGCACGGTTACTGCCTTGGGAGCGGCGATTTCAATCCAGCGGCTTTCCCCGGCTTCCGCCCACTTCTCGGTCCTGGCCACGTCGAGCAGCGGGGTTTCGTATTCGGCGAAAGGCTCCTCCGGTTTTCCCCACCAAACCTTTTCAGGGTTGGGGATATCAGGAATTAGAAATTCAGGTGGTTCAGTTTCCTCCGCTATGCCCATGCCTTCCAGCCACTTGGCTTTCTCGACCAGGGCATTAACCTCTGGTACTTCTGCGGCCCAAGGCTTAAGCACGACCAGGGTGATTATCAGCGCCAGGCCCAGCAGGCCGACCACCACCTTTTCCCCATGTAACAGGGCCTGCCTTTTTACCACTTCTAGCACTTTCATCTTAGGCTCCCCCTATTAGTGCTAGAGACACGAAAGACAAATCAACGTCTTAATTGTCGAGAACCAGGGTCGGTCCCGTCGGACAGATGCATTGCTCGATGAGCTGCCCGCACTTGAGACACTTAGCCATAGCCACAGCGCCGCTTGCGGCTGTGGGCCCGGCTCCCACCCCCACAGCAGCTCCTCGTCTCTCGATGTAATGGAGCACTTCACAGCTTGCGCGCAGTTCCACGATGGGGGCGTAGAGTCTTTCCTCTTGAGGCTCGGTCAGCCGTGATATTTCTACCGTCAGCAGGTGGACAGCCCGGCGCTGGTCCATATCCTCCAGCGCCTTCAAGAAAAGGGGGACGGTGCGATAGTCAATTTCCACTGCAATGGCAAAGGGAATGGTGGCAAAGGTTGAGGCCATCCCCACTTGGGCCTCCTCCTCCGGAGCCATTTCTCCCCCGAGCGTATTGACGAAAGAGTCCATCTCGATGACAATTTCCGACACCCTCTTCACCTCCAGGTCTCGATTGCTGACCAGCATGTCAACCATATCGGAAAGCAGCCAGTACTCGAGCTGGGCAACAAAAATCTCGCGGTTAGTGGGTATGTCGACCCATTGGGTTGCTGGCCAAACTGCCGGGCCCATGCGGATACCTGAGGCCCGCAATCTAAGGTGCAATTCTTGCATCGCTATGGGGTAATCTGTCTTGAAGTAATCGGGATAAGGAAGTTGTGTCCTGGGGTCAACTTCGGTACCAAGAATAGGTCTCGGCCGGCTGACGCCCACCCGCATCCTGCGATAGAACTGAAGGCACTGCTCCACCTGGGCCTGTATCTCTTCTTTGTACTTCCGGTACTGCTCAATCACCTGCTTGGCGGGGATACTGCCGGGTGGCAAGCTTAACACACTGTCAGCGTCGCTGACGGCTTTTGTCAACCCGGCGCGAAGTCCGGAGTTACCTTTCTGCAATACGCCCACAATCACCGCATCGGCTACGATGACGACCAGAAGCACAGCCGCCATCACCATCCAGAAGAGGTACCTCTTAACCAGGTCCATTAACCGCTCTCCTTACCCCATCACAGGGAAGAGACCAGGAAAACCATCAATATTCAGCGCCAGTCTCGCGCGCGGTTTGCAGCAGCTCCTCCACGCGGGTGTCAAGCTCTTCTTTGGGGTCCACGTAGAGCTCCACCGCGAACTCGGTGAAGTACACCTGTTTCACCCCGGGCAAAAGGGACCTGTCCGCCGCCAGGGCCTGCTCCGGCGGGAGCTGCTTCCCCTCCTGCAGGTAGCGAGGCTGCGACTCGGTGTTCATGATTCTCACCCCGGTGAACCAGGGGTCCTTGTCCAGTATCTCCGCATAGTGCTTGGCAACGTAACGCGTCCCTTCGGGAATGCCCGAGGGAGGAGGCGTGAAATCAGGCAGCGCCCCGAGGTTCAACTCGCCAGCAACCTCGAGCCTCAGTACAAGCCGTTCCGGAGCAGCAGGGATGCCATACTCCTCTTCTTCCTCTTCTAGGGCATAGAGGCTCCTCCTGGGACGCCCTCCCCGGGGGCCCGCCTCTTCAATAGCAAATAGAGAGGGCAGCCCGGTATCTTCCGGGCCCGTTCCCGCCGCCGTCAGAGCAGGTGGAAGCGTGCCCATACGCCTGGCCACCAAGTCCTCCGCTGCCCAGGCCAGGTCAATCTGCTCTGATTGGATCCTGACAAGCCACAGGGAGTCATTCTCTGGTTCTACTTTAATGGGGGCTGCCAGGCGTCGCAGAATTTCAGGCCAGTGGCCGCGGTCTTCGGCCGCGGTGAGCAGTTGCTCCAGCCTTTGTTTGTCTCTGGAAGCATCTTTAAGCCTGTTGAACTCGGCCTGCCTGCCCTTAATCTCGGTGACTTTGGTGTTCACTTTCTGTGCATAGACGGCGCCCTTGCTCAGGTTCGCCTTGACATTTGCTACTTTAAGATAACTGATACCTGCCAGGGCCAGCACAATGCCCAGGGCCGCAAAAGCATAGGTCTTCTTGCGGGCGATAATCTTGCCGGTGAGCATTCCGGGAGGAAGGAGACTAATATCCAGAGGCCGTCCCATCTGAAGCCCCTGCGCCAGCAGTCCCAGGGTGGGTGCAAAGCTCAAGGCATGTTGTTTGTAGAGATCGGGATTTTTGGCCTGCGCGATGTCGAAGTTCTGCAGCCGCGTTGGTGCCTTCACCGGCATGTTGATGTTATCTGCAATATATTTCGCCAGCCCGGGCAGCTTAAAACCGCCACCCAGCGCATAGACGTTTTCCACCAGGATGTCAGCGTGCAAGGAACGATAATAGCCCAAAGATTTTTGCAATTCATCCACCAGACGGGCGAAAACCGGCTCCAGCGCCGTGGCTGCTTGTCTGGCTTGTGCCGAGCTGGCAATCTGTCTCTTCATCATTTCCGCCTCGCCGAAGGAAATGTTGAACTCCTGTTCCAGGGCATGGGTGAAATCGTTGCCACCCACGGGCAGGTTGCGGGTCCAGATGGTATCCTGGCTCAGAATCAGGAGGACCGTATTGGTCGCTCCCATGTCCATAATCACATTGGCGGTGGCGGCGGGGGGCAAATCGAATTGGATGTAGTTGTAAAGAGCTGACGCAATCACCGCCAGTCCGTCGGGTTCGAGTCCTATTGCGGTCAGGTGGGAAAGGAACTCCGCCACCTGTCCCTTTCGCATGGCGAAAAGACCCACCTCGACTTGCTCACCGGGGACGAACCCACGGTCGATGGGATGATAATCCCAGTTCACTTCCTCCAGGGGGAAGGGGATTTGCACCGAGGCTTCGTAGCGCACCACGTCCGGGATGGCGCTGCGGTCCACCGGCGGGAGGTTGACGAACCGGATGAGCGCCGTGTGTCCGGGCATACAGACCAGGACTTTCTCCTTGCCTATCTGGTTTCGAGAAAGGAAGGTGCTCAGCGCTTGTCTAAGGAGAGCCTCTCGGTCCGCCCCTGGCGCCGAGAGCAACTGCTTATACTCCACCACATCGAAAGCAGTGATGACGATGCGTTCACCCGTGCTTTCAGCGCGTGCTGCCCTTAGCGCTGATTCGCCCAGGTCAATTCCCCACAACCCCTTTGCCGCCATCCTGATTCTTCTCCTCTCGCTGGGAAAATGAGACAAGCAATCCTTCCCCTCGCTGAGCGAAGATGTAGTATTGAAAACTCCACCAAAGGTGTCAAGACAAATTTCTAATGATTCCCGGGTCGCGAGTCGCCCCCCCTCGGCCCGCATGGAAATTTCAAGGTCAGGTTTTTCTTGCCTACCAGTTGCCACATAAGGATACTGTGAACAGTGTGGGGAAAGCAAGCATTCTTTTGGTGTGAAATCAAAAAAATACCTCAGTGAGAACCTGAGCCAGATACGGGAGTGCACAGCTTGAGAACCTATCTCGTCCTCTCCCTGGGATGCAAGGTCAATCAGTACGAAGCCCAACAACTCAGGGAGGCACTTACAGCACTTGGATATTGCCGGGCACAAACGTCTGAGACTCCCGACCTCTGCGTGGTTAATACCTGTACCGTCACCGCCCAGAGCGACCGCCACTGCCGACAGCTCATCAACCGTCTGCATCGCCACTACCCCCAGGCACGAATTTTCGTCACCGGCTGCTACGCCTACACTGACCCCCACTTGCACAGTCGTCTCCCCGGGGTGACAGGCGTGGTCCCTGATAAGCAGGCGCTCATCCGCCACATTGCTGAACACCAGGGGGCATCCGTCAGCCAACCTGCGGGCCAGATGCGCTCGCTGTCGTTCATTCGGCACTTCGAGGGACACACCCGCGCCTTTCTCAAGGTCCAGGATGGCTGTCAGAGCTTTTGTCATTACTGTATTGTCCCCTACGTAAGACCGCGCCTGGAGAGTAAGCCCATACCGGAGGCAATCAATGAAGCAAATGCGCTCTTTCAAGGCGGGCATCAAGAAATCGTGCTGGTAGGCATTCATCTGGGGCACTATGGCATCGACCTTCCGGACCATCCCGGCTTGTGTGACCTCCTGGAGGCGCTGCTTCAGGAGACGGAGGTGCCTCGCTACCGACTGAGCTCCATTGAGGTGAACGAGGTCACTGCCGATCTCCTGGCGGTGATGTCAGCCTCCGGTCGCATCTGTCCCCACCTCCATCTGCCCTTGCAAAGCGGGGACCAAAAGGTGCTGGCGCGCATGGGGCGGAACTATTCTCCTCAGCAGTTCCTGGACAAGGTGGCAGAGATTCGCACTTTTCTGGATACCCCTGCTCTCAGCACCGATGTAATGGTGGGTTTTCCAGGCGAGACGGAGGAACAGTTTGAAAATACGGTTGCACTTTGCAGAGCGGTTGGCTTCTCGCGCTTGCACATTTTTCCCTATAGCCCGCGTCCGGGGACCAGAGCTGCCGCCTTCCCCGGACGTGTTTCCGCGCAGGTGATTGCCCGCCGAAAAAACGGATTGAAATCTGTGGCTGATGAGATGAGCATCCGTTTCAGGCACCGCTTTGTAGGGAGGACCGTGCCTGTCCTCGTCGAGTCCAAGCCCGCCTCGGTACCGGGACTTATAGCCGGACTCACGCCGCGCTACCTTCGTGTGGCTTTCCCTGGAAACGCCAGCTTGGCAGGGAACCTGGTGAACGTGCGACTCGACAAGCTGGAAAAGGGTCTATTGGTAGGCGAGCTGGTTTCGGAAATGTAAGTGCCCCTTGACTTCCTTAGGTCGGCAGGCGGTGGGTCAAGGCTGAGGGAGACGCGCGAACACCTTGCACACGGGCACGCCCAGGAGCGTCCTCTGGAAAACCGGTTCTTGCTCCTGGAACATCTTCCAGGCTTCAGGATGTAACTTCAAGAAGCTCAGTCTTGCCACCAGCACCGCATAGTCATATTCGCCCGTGCGCAGCGCCTCTTCGGGGTTACTGACCACCACCAGTGATTCCTTCAGCTCTCCCCATTGCTTCAGGTAACGGGGGACGAAGCCACCTATTGGGTAGAAGACGACCCGGCTGCCGTCCGGCGCATTCTGGTTGAGGTAGTCCAGCACCTTGCCATCGACCGATTCGCCCCAATAGATGCTCTCGAAGCCGAGCTTGTGAGCGCCTGGTATGCTTCCCACTAGTGCGTTGTAATAACCCAATCCAAAAGGATGTGTCAGCACCATTGGCACTGCTTGCGTGAGCATCAAGATTGCGATCACCGCCGCTGCTTTCACCTGTCCCCATCTTTTCTCTATCCATTTCCACAGCACATCCAGCGCAATACCCGCCAGGCAGGCCACGAAAACGAACAGGTGCAGGAAGAGCCTCACCCCATCGTGCTTGGGCACACCCGGAAGTGAACTGGTAACCAGAATCGTGCCGAGGCTGATTACCAGTAACCCCAGGGCAGGATGTTTCTTGATGTGCTTTATCGCGCTCACCAACTGCCAGATGAAGGCGACCAATAATCCCAGAGGGACCGTCACCAGCATCATCACCAGCGGATAGTGCGCCGGCGCGCCGGGGTGTCCTTCCCAGTTGTAAAGCTTGCCCAGATAGTACAGGGGCACCGGTGCCCGCTGGGTCAGGTCATGTGCATACTGAATCAGCCGACCGATGGGGTTCGCATAAAGCCAGGGCCAACCGATGACGAAGACCAGAGGTGCAATGGCTGCCATCGCAATCAAATTGGGAAGCACCTTCTTGCGATGATAGAGCGCTCCCCAGAGCAGCAGCGCAGGGGGTAAGAAAACGAGTTGAATCTTGGTGAGCAGCGCCAGCCCCAGCACCATGCCTGTGACCCCTGCCCACCTCTTGCTTTCTATGCCCTTCACAAAACACAAAGTGGTGAGCACCCACATGAGGCAGGTAAATATCTCCAGTGTCCCGAAGTGCGCATGGGCAAAGACGCGCGGGAGAATCATAAGCGCGACTGCTCCCAGCACCCCGGCTCTTCGCCCGTATCCCCAGGAGCCCAGCGCATAGACCCCCAGCACCAGCGCGGTAAAGGCAACGGCGACCGCAAACCTGGCTGCATAAAGCTCGGCAATCGTTAATGTATAGTAGGCCGGAATGGCAAGCCACCATTTGCGCACTGCAACAAAAGCCCCCATCCAGAACAGGGCCAAGGGTGGATGGTCGTGCCAGGCGCCTTCATCCCAGGGGTGACCAAACAGATGTGCAAGCGCAGCAGGAGGTGGCGCACCCTTGAGCCAGTTGATATAGGTCTCTGCAAACCCCAGGTAGATGCATTCGTCCCAGGAGAGTCCCGGATCAGTCAGCGTTGCTGCCACACTGACCAAGGCTACTGCGCCAACTAAAACGGGGATAAGAATTTTGCAGCGGCTCAATTGCTACCCTTCGAACGGACTGCTTTGTGCGAACTTTCAAGGCATGCAAGTTACATCGACGAAGATATTCCGTCAATTATATTCACTTCTCCCACCAGCACCAGAATGTCTGGGATGAGCTACGAATCCCCGGGAGGGGCAGGGGGGAAGAAAAAGGAGAAAAATTTATTTTCTCCCTTGACAGCACGCAAAAAAGGCGCTAAATGTATTTAAGCAGTTGCTAATTTACTTAAGAGGATTGATGGCCAGATTAGCTGACGATTTCAAGGTTTTGAGTGTGGAAGCCAGGCTCAAGATTGTCCAACTGCTTCAGGACGGCAAGCCCCTGTGTGTGAACACCCTGGCCTCCAGACTGGCCATGACGCCCTCTGCCATCTCCCAACACCTGAGAATCCTCAAAGGCGCGGGCTGGGTGACAGGCAAGAAAAAGGGGTATTGGGTCCACTATTCATTGAGGCCACAAAAACTTCGACGATTGAGGCAGGAGCTGGATGCCTTTTTCGCTACGGGCGAGTAAGCCCTTTCAAGCAGACCAGCAGTGAGGAAGAAAAGGAGGTAGCAAAGATGTGTGAGGGAAAAGGCAAGTCCCAACATTCTAGCCCGTGCACCCCGGAGCAGATTCGCGAGTGTCATGGCAACGTCGCCTTTCATCCCTGTGAAGCGACGGGCCAAAGCAAGCCGAAAGGAACTGCCAAGCCTGTCAGCCGCAAGAAGGATGCCGACGGCCGCCGCCGTTAATTAGCCCGCAGCTTCAGTCAATCTGAAACAGCCAAAGGCGTCCAACTCCTGCCGTAGTCGCTCGAGTTTCCGGGGCTTCAGTGTGAAACCAGTTCGGCTGCACTGTCTCGTGCTATGCCTTCACCTTCACCCAGGCGCGCTTCCTGGCGCTGAGGAGCACTGCCTCACAGATGGCAAGTTCGTTGTGCCCGTCGGCAAAGGTGGCATAGGTGGGCTGACGACGGCGAAGACGTTTGTCTTTCAGGCGCCCATAGAACTCCAGACAGAGGTTCTTCAAGCCCTCGGGATAGCCTTCCGGGTGCCCGCCGGGATAGTGGGCAAAACCGGCGGCTGACTTTGATAGGAGCTCCGGGTCCTTGATGACCACCTCGTTGGCCTTCTCCCGCCGACCGATGACGAGTTCGTTAGGCCGTTCCTGGTTCCACCAGCAGGCGCACTTAGACCCGGAAAGCTCAATTGCCAACCGATTCTTGCGACCGGCAGAGACCTGACTGACCACCAGCGAACCGGGCGTGCCTTTGTCCGTGCGAAACTGGATGGTGGCACAATCCTCACTTTCAATCTTCACCAACTCGTAATCGCGGGGTTTGAGCTGGCGACCCGCAAAGGTCTCGATGGCAGCTTTCGGTCGTCTTCGGGTCGGATGCACCGTTCTCATATCAGCTGACACCTCCACGATGGCCTCCCCGGTGATATGCTGGAAGAGGTCGAACCAGTGACTGCCTATGTCACCCACGGCGCGGGGGAGACCCCCCAGCTCGGGTTCCAGCCGCCAGTTGTAGTCGGTCGCCAGATAGAGCCAATCCTGCAGGTAGCTGCCCTGCGCCAGGTAGAGTTTCCCCAGGGCTCCCGAGTTAACCCGAGCGCGCATCTCCTGCACCAGGGGATAGAAGCGATAGTTGAAATCGACCGCATTCATCACGCCCTGCTTCGCGGCAGCGCGCACCAGCGCGCGGGCTTGGCGCGTGTTCATGGCCAGGGGCTTCTCGCTGATGACGTGCTTGCCTGCCTTGAGGATGGCAAGGTTAATTTCATAGTGGACGTAATTGGGCGTGCAGTTATGCACCACCTCGATCGCTTTGTCCGCCAGCAGCTCGCGGTAATCAGCGTACGCGCGGGGGATGCCCAGCGCCGCTGCCTTGCTCCTGGCAAGCTCCTCATTTGCCTCCGCCAGCGCCACGAACTCCACGCCCCCAATCCGCCGGGCGGCTTCCACGTGAGCTGGTCCGATGAATCCGGTGCCGATGATGCCTGCCTTGATACTTGCCATCGTGCGTCTCCTCCAAGCTTGTCACTCCAGGTCGAACCCAATGAGATAACTTGCCACCGCTCAAGGAAAAAAATATGTTAATGGCAGTGCATTGTCAACCGTCTTCTTGTTCTCAGCGCTGAGGTGCGCCTCAGCGGACACTCGCCTCGGAGAGTGCGATTGACATTCGTTATTGAACCGCTACAATCTAGGGTCATTACCTGAACCTGACTCTGTTGTTGATGACCAGATGATTTCTGGT
>SDBU01000363.1_pt1 | contig 64700 bp, 65 predicted proteins | sample 2277071 | NCBI WGS metagenome assembly SDBU01 (sample SAMN10397929, study PRJNA504765) | marine sediment metagenome | isolation source: marine sediment core GS08_GC12, 126 cmbsf | place: Arctic Ocean: Gakkel Ridge, Loki's castle | collected 2008 | reverse complement strand
ATGAGAGAACTTGTAATTATTTAAAGTTCTATGAGTTGTTTGCCCTTGTTTAATAGTTCGCCAACTTTTTCTGGGCTTTCAGCTTCGGCATATATACGAACTAATGGCTCTGTGCCAGAGAAGCGTATAAGTAACCAAGATTCATTAGCGAGTTGGAAGAGAAAGCCATCTGTTGTTTTTATGTTGGTAACTTTGATGCCAGCTATCGTATGTGGTTGAATGTTAATGAGTTTGCGTATGATTGTTTCACGTTTATCCTCAGAAATGTGTGAATCAATTCGGTCATAATAGTGTGGTCCAACCTTCTCATACAGATAGTCCAGAAGTTGAGAAGGTGTTTTCTTTGTTTTAATCATGAGGTCCAGGAAATATAGACCGGCAAGAATGGCATCTCTCTCTGGAATATGATGGCAGAAACCATATCCACCGCTCTCCTCGCCCCCGATAAGGGCATCTTTTTGTAACATCAGCGGTGCAATATATTTAAAGCCAACCGCTGTTTCATATACTGGTACATGAAATATTGTTCCCAGCTTTGAGACCATCTCTGTGGAGGTAACTGTTTTAATAATGGCGCCGCGTTGCTCTCTTATTTCTAATAAGTATAAGCTGAGCAGTGCAAAAACCTGGTGCTGATTAAGGAAAATTCCGTTTTCATCTATAATTCCAATACGATCAGAGTCGCCATCGGTGGCTAAGCCAATATCAGCTTTTTGTTCGACCACCAATTTAGAGAGCTTACCAAGATTTTTAGTGATTGGTTCTGGATTTATGCCTGGGAAAGAAGGATTTCTTTCCCCATTAATCTCGCTGACTTCTATTTCTCCACCATCAAGAATTTCCTTAAAGTAACCAGAGCCAGCACCAAACATCGAATCGACGATAACTTTCAGCTTGTGTTGGCGTAGCTCTGTTATATCGACGAGCTGAAATAATTGTCTGAAGTAATTCGGAACTGGGTTCAGGTAGTCTAAGAGGCCTTCTTCCAGGGCCTCATTAAGAGTGAGTTTCTGAGTGGATGGTATAAGATTGCCAGTAGTCAATTGGTGGATGTTTTGTTCTATCTGAGAGATTATTTCGTTTGGAGCACTGGCACCCTGTTGGGTTTTATATTTAAAGCCATTCCAGGAAGCTGGGTTATGGCTGGCAGTGATGATGATAGCCCCGGCAGAATTGGTGGTTAATACACTATGACTTACTACTGGAGTAGGAGTGGATTCGGAGCACAAATGGACCTTAATATTATTGCTGGCTATTACCTCAGCGGCCGCCGCAGCAAAACGCTCTGAGGCAAAGCGAGTATCGTATCCAATAACCAATCCATATTTGCTGAGTCTATTCTGTTTCAGGTATTCTGCTACAGCTTGGGAGCAGATGCGAACGTTGTCAAAGGTAAAATCCTCTGCAATAATTCCTCGCCATCCATCTGTCCCGAATTTAATTGCGTTTATAGTCATGTTAACCAGTTACCTCCCCTGCTTCAGCTTTTAAAATAGCTGCCTTGTCTGTCTTCTCCCATGGAAGTCCAAGGTCTTCCCTGCCAAAATGCCCGTAAACTGCAGTCTGACGATAGATGGGACGACGTAGCCCCAGGGTTTTGATTATAGCTTCAGGACGAAAATCAAAATGTTTGTAGATAAGTGCCAATATTTCCTCGTCAGGGATTCTACCTGTTCCATAGGTCTCAATGGATAGAGACAGCGGACGTGCCTTACCAATAACATAGGAAACCTGGAGTTCGAGGTAATCTGCGAGACCAGCAGCTACCAAGTTTTTGGCAGTATACCTTGCCATGTAGGCGGCGGAACGATCCACCTTAGTGGGGTCTTTTCCAGAAAAGCATCCTCCACCATGTCTGCATATACTGCCATAATTGTCTACTATAATCTTGCGTCCGGTAAATCCAGTATCTCCCACGGGTCCGCCGATGACAAATCGTCCAGTACCGTTGATATAAATTTCAGTCTGATTATCTATGAACGCAGAAGGTATTACCTTGTCGATTACGTGTGTTTTGAGGTCCCGCTCAATGGTTTGCAGTGTTACATCCGGATCATGTTGGGCACCAAGAACCAGGCATTTAACTCTCTTTGGAGAACCGTGACAATATTCAATGGTGACTTGAGATTTGCCATCAGGACGAAGGTATGGGATGATGTTATCTTTCCTTACTTTGGCTAATTGTTTGCATAATTTATGTGCCAGTAGACTGGGAAGGGGTATAAGCTCTGCTGTCTCGATACAAGCGAAACCCACCATTATTCCCTGGTCGCCAGCACCTGTTTTATCGAGGATTGCATCGCTTGATTTACCTGTTTTTATTTCTAAGGATTTATTGACCCCTAAAGCAATGTCACTAGACTGCTGATTGACGGAGACCAGGACTCCACAAGTTCTATAATCGAAGCCATAATCGGGTTTGGTATACCCTGCATCTTTAATAACGCCGCGCACTATTTCGGGAATCTCCACATAGCATTCGCAAGATATCTCTCCTAAAACAAACACCATTCCCATGGCGGAAGCAACTTCACAAGCTACATGGGCGGAGGGGTCTTTTTCGAGCATAGCGTCCAGGATGGCATCAGATATCTGGTCACATAACTTGTCAGGGTGTCCTTCAGTTACTGATTCAGAAGTGACCAAATAAGAACTTGCATGATTAAAGCTGTTTTGCATTGTTACTCCTACAACAAAGTCATCCATTTATTATTATGCTATGTTCCTGACTCCCAGCTATTAAGATATTTTTCTTGTTTCTCTGTTAACGAATCAATAGAAATACCCATAGTGCCAAGTTTTAAAAGCCCTATGTTTTTATCAATTACTTCAGGGACAGGGTAAACATCCGGCTTGAGGGTACCTGAGTTTTTAACAAGATATTCTGTAGATAGTGCCTGATTAGCAAAGCTCATGTCCATAACGCAGGCTGGATGTCCTTCTGCGGCGGCCATATTAATAAGTCTTCCCTCTCCCAGTAGGAATAGGTGTTTCTCTCCTTCCAGAGTGTATTCCTCAACCATATGACGGATATTTCTTCTCGATACGGCCAGGTTTTCCAGTGCAGGGATATTTATCTCCACATTGAAATGTCCACTGTTAGCCATTACGGCTCCATCTCGCATCTGCTTGAAATGGGCTTCATCAATAATGTTGGTATCTCCTGTAGAAGTTATGAAAGTCTCACCTATCTTGCATGCCTCCATTAATGGCATGACCTGATACCCCTCCATCGCTGCTTCAAGTGCACGGATAGGATCGACTTCAGTGACGATAACCTGCGCTCCCATACCATGTGCTCTCATAGCTATCCCTCTACCACACCATCCGTAGCCGCAAACAACTACTTTTCTCCCTGCCCAAAGTATATTTGTGGCTCTGGTAATGCCATCTATTGTGCTTTGACCGGTGCCATAGCGATTATCAAAAAATTGTTTGGTTTGTGCGTCGTTTACCGCTATTACAGGGTAACACAATTTTTTGGCTCTAGCCATATTCTTTAGTCTTATAACTCCTGTAGTGGTTTCTTCAGTACCACCGATGACTTTACTTGCAGCGTCTGCATATTCTTTATGCAAAATGGAGACTAAATCAGCACCATCATCCATGGTGATCTGTGGTTTGTGAGCCAGTGCGGTTATGATGTGATTGTAATAAGTTTTATTGTCCTCTCCTCTTATGGCATTGACGGGGATTCCATAATCAACCAACGCGGCAGCCACATCATCCTGAGTACTTAGAGGGTTGGAAGCGCAAAGAACTAAGTTAGCACCGCCTTCTTTTAGGGCGATGGCTAGATTGGCAGTCTCTGTGGTAATGTGAAGACAAGCGGAGATAAGCAATCCATCTAAGGGTTTTTCCTTTTTAAACCGCTGCTGGATTTGCTTGATAACCGGCATTTCTTTGCCTGCCCATTCAATACGAAGCCTGCCTTCGTTAGCTAGAGAAGCATCTTTAATATCGTAGTTTTTCATTCTTGTTATTACCTCTATATCTTATATTTATTCAACCAAGCTTTGCTCCGGGGATATTTACACGTTGAAATCTGAACTGAGTTGCAACCCAATCAGGAATGTCTATTGTTCCCATAACAAGAGGCCTTTGGTGACAATCACTGCCTCCTGTCATTAATAACTTATTCCTTTTACTAAACTTAATGTAATGTGCAGTTGTCTTTGCATTGTTTCGTATATGCCAGCACTCTATTCCATCGATATATTCTAGCATGCATGTTTCAATAATATTCGTTTGTGCTTCCAATACTTGTGTAATGCTTAACAATGATGTTCCGTTTGGGTCGTTGGGATGCGCAAGTATTAGCCTGCCGCCTGCGTTTCTGACTAGGTTTGATGCTTCAGCAAGTGATAGCGGGTATTTGGGTATGTCGCATTTGATCAGATATCTTTCAAATGCCTCTTGTATATTTTCTACGATATTCTTTTTGATTAAATATTCTGCTATATGCGGTCGCCCGAATACTCCATCAGCGTTTGCTTGTATACTGTCGATGTCTTGTTCACTGAGTTGTCTGATGCCTTCCTTGTAAAACTCGGCATTCAGTCTCTCAAGAATCAGGTAGCCCCTCCGTTTTCTGTGTTCCTTAATTAAGAGGAGCTTGTCTTTCAGGTTCTTATTGTTAATATCGTATTGATAACCCAATAAATCCAGGGAAATATTCCTGCTTTCTTCGGGGTAGTTGAATGTTATATTTAATTCAACTCCAGTGATGTAGGAAATGCTAGAATCCTTTGCTAGGACAATAGCCCTTTCCTGACAATCTATGGAATCGTGGTCAGTTACGGCTATTAAGTCTATATTTCTAGCTTTCGCCTCTTTGAACACCTCTTCGATAGAAAGGTTTCCGTCCGAGCAGGTTCTGGTGTGGATGTGTAAATCTATTTTCACTTTAATGTTCTTAACACCTTATCACTTACTGCTATAGCATTATTCATAGATATTAAGAATTATTCAATTTTGCTCGAGTGTCGGGTGAGTGCTTCGGTATCCTGTTTTCTCTCTGTGCCGATTATATACCAGTCTTCAGGCGTGTCTTTACTTGTATCAACAATCAAATGGATGATATCAGGCTTTGTATTCAGTAGCTCCAGGTCGTCCAGTACTACTTCCTCAAATTTATTTTTATTATTTAGGTAGGCTTGCTCGGTTAGTGCGTTTGATTCGTAGTTCTCTCTGCTGCGTTTAAGTATCCGCTCTATGGCAATCTCCTGCGGGCAACTGGTTTGGAGAATAACAAACATCTTATTATATTTGGCTGCCATGGCAGCCGCTTGCTTTCTAAGTGATTGGGTGATGAAAGTAGCATCAAGTATTACGCTGTCAACTTTTATGAAAAGTTCCTCCGTTAGTCGAAACATTTCCTCGTATATCATCCTCCTTTTATCCATGTTAGAGGCTACTTTCTCATCGAAGATATCCTCATTCTTTAATAGATCCCTCCTAATTAAATCAGTGCGGAGGATGGGGTATCCTTTCAGTTTTGATAACTCTTCGCTTATTTCAGTTTTCCATGTGCCCGGGAGGCCACAGGTGATAACCAGGCTGTTTTCTCTCAATGTGGTTTCTACGTATTTTCTGAATGGTTTTTTCAAGTGTCCTCTCTCAAGATGTATATGATTCAGCAAGATCGAAATACTTTCTGGCAACAATTAAAGCTCGGGCTTTCTCATCGGCGGGTATATGAGGATCATCCTGTTTGAAACTTTCAACTTTGCCTCTTACACAGGCACGGTAACATTTATAAAAATTAAGCAGCTTTAACAAATCAATATCTTTTGATTGCTCTACGTAGGCGTTTATGAAGTGAAGAGATAGGTCAGGTTTCTGGTATCGGTCTAAATCCATAGCTAGAAAAGCAACCTCTGAAGCCACATCTGAGTATCTGAACCTGTCGTTGAATTCAATACAATCATAAATACAGATATCGCTGGTAAAACATATATGAGCAGCATGAAGATCTCCATGACAGTCCTTTATCCTGCCTTCCTGGATTCGATTCTGGAATAGAGTACCATGAGTATTGATGAACCCCGTTGTGTAGTTCAGGATTCGGTCGTATTGCGGTGATAATATACTAATTCCGATGTACTTCTCAGTTTGGCGAAAATTCTCCTGGTTGTTCTGGAAGATGGTCTCGATTTTACCAAAGGCAGAGATCTCTGGGTTTGTTTCAGTTTCATGGTGAAAGCCGGCTAACTTTTCTGCTACCCGTGTTATCATCTTCTGGTTTAGTTGTCCACTACGTAACAGGACATCCATCATTTGCTCTTGAGGCAATTGACTCATTTTAGTAGCATATTCAATGGGTTCGCCTTTCCCGTTGATGTGGATGTTATCCTTGTCTTTATTGATGACTACTATATCGAGATAGGCGTTGGGGCAGAGTCGACGATTTAGTTTGAGTTCTTGGTGACAAAAAAAACGGCGTTTCTCCAGGGTGGTGTAGTCCAGGTATCCTAGATTGACTGCTTTTTTCACCTTATATACGAACTCACCAGTGAGAAAAACAAAGGACATTTGTGTTTGGACTAATTTTATCTCCCCAGTCTTATGAGGGTAAGCCTGTGGTCGAAGTAAAGCCTCAGCAACTGGGGGTAAGTTACTTTCGTTCATATTCTTAACTTGGGACGACAATTTTCGCAGAAGTAAATCTCTTTCCAGTCGGTATCAGCCAGGCTATTAGAATAATGCATGACACACGTCAGGTTAGAGCAATGCTGCAGTCCAAAGGTATGGCCCAGTTCGTGAATTGTTTCTTTACATGCTCTTGTGATAAATATATCTCTATCTGCTGGCAGACCATAGTATTCTTGCCTTAATCGATATAGTGACATAATAGCCGTACTAGAGTTAAAATCTGCCTCCCCAAAAACAAAACTGAGGTGGCTGCAATAGAGGTCTACCTCAACTATACCTATTATTTTTTCATCATCTCCTTTTTTGTCGGTAGCCAACGACTCCAGCAACGTTGACGCGAGATATTGATTTCTCTGAGAGTTATAGGCATGAGATAAGTGATTGAAGCCTGTTTTTATTGCTATGGGGCAATGAAAAACAAGCTTAACTTGCTCCTCTATCCCTTTCATTGTTTCTTCTGAGATATAATTTGATGGTCTTAGGGTGATTTTCATTGTTTTAGAACTTTATCCACGTCACTGGGAGAGATATTTACCGATAAACAGATTTAAATCACGTCTTGTCTTTGCTGGTATATGTCCCAATGGAGTTATCATAGCTTTTTCGAGAGCGGTAGCGCAGATACAGTCACGTGTTTGAGGGAACTTAGAGATTGCTGTTCGCAGAATTTGACTGGTTTTAATTATGCCATGCCTTAAATTGCCTATTATCATTTCTGTGCTGACTGATTCATGTGTTTCGTGCCAGCAGTCATAATCGGTGACTATAGAAAGAGTGGCGTAGCATATTTCGGCTTCTCTTGCCAGTTTGGCCTCTGGGAGAGCCGTCATACCTATTATATCGGCATTCCAGGAGCGGTAAAGCTGTGACTCCGCCTTTGTAGAAAATTGAGGCCCCTCTATGGCAATATAAGTACTTCCTTGATGTACTTTTGTTCCTGCTGCTAGAGCTGCCTCGGAAAGGATTTGAATTAATACTGGACAGAAAGGTTCAGCAAAAGCGATGTGAGCTACTAATCCGTCGTTGAAAAAACTGCTCTCCCTCGCTTTAGTTCGGTCGATTAGTTGGTCTGGAATGACAATATCCCGTGGCGATATTTTCTCTTTTAGACTGCCTACAGCGCTGACTGAGATAATTCTATCCACCCCCAATGATTTCAGGGCATAGATATTAGCTCTAGCTGGTAACTGAGAGGGACTTATTTGATGCCATTTGCCATGCCTCGGGAGAAAGGCTATTTCTATTCCCTCCAAATTGCCTGTAATTATAGCGGCACTTGGCTTACCGAACGGTGTATTCAGTGACACCTCTTCTACGTTGGTTAGCCCCTCTATATTATATAAACCGGAACCCCCGATAATCCCTGTTCTCGCTTTAGTCATTAAACTTTTCTTTACCTAAACTACTTCATACGTATATCGGTGATAACTACTATTAAGCAGTATACCATATACGGTACAGTAGCATTCCTGCTACTTTTTGTTATGGAGTCACAGACAAAATGTTGTTTGAGCGGTTGTTTAAAACAACAGAAATTCTGAATTGACAGGCTTCAGACGACTATGAGCTTTTTCATCCTATCTATTAACTCACTAAACATTGCCTCGGCATTGTTTTCAAGTTCCGAGATGAAGGATTTCCATTGCTGGCTGTTTTTAACATTTGCTTCTAGAGATCTGTTTATATCTACATTCGCGCCCTGTCTGCCGGCTTGTTGAACTGCTGCCTGTAGTTGAGCTTCCATGCCTGATTTAAGTTGCTCAAAGCCTTGCTCTTTACTCTGTGTGTACTTCATACGTATAGACTCTATAGAATTAAAATGCGTCTCAACTTCTGCATATTTCTGCTCGTTTTTGATTGTCTCCAGGGCCAGTATAGCGATACGGCGTTGTTTCAAATCATCGTTGCTCATCTGTAAGCGAAGTGAATTAAGCAGTTTAACTTGAGCTTGAGCAGGGACGGTACTATCTCTCTGCTCTTTGAGTTCTTTGACTTTTTTCCAGAGGTCTTCAGAAGTTATTATATCTGTGAAATACTGTGAAAGAAGTGATTCTAGTTTCCTGTTCAGTTCTAGAAGTTTGCTTTCCTCAGGAGATAAATTGCCTATTCTAGCCAATCTTTCTTTTGCTAAAGGAGAAAGCTCCATGTCACACCCTCCCTAACTATTATTTATTTTCTCAGGGTGGTAATATCGATAGAACCTGAGAATTGTAGTTGGGCAAACTACCCGTATCATGTGTCAGAACGAATAACCTTCCCTACGTAGAGTTCTTCAAAGGCGTCTCCGAATTCATGGTATATAGCGGTCTGCGCTTTGAAGCCGGTGCAATGCCCGCTATAAATATTTTCAACATGCAGTTCTTTTAAAGCTCTTATAGTTTTTTCAATTCTATCTTCACTAGCATTCATCAGATGGAATCCGCCTATTACTGCCTTGACCTTCTTTACCTGACTGAATTTGATGCACTGTTTCAATATGTTGATTATTCCAGAGTGGGAACATCCTGAGACCACGAATAATCCAGTACCAGCAACGTTGATCGCTAGTGAGGTATCATCTATAATGGGGTCATTTAAGACCTCTCCATCTCTAATAATACGGGTGACGAGAGTCGGTGCCTTTTCAAAATCGGTCACTCTTTCTATCTCTCCGGCCCAAAGTACTCCAGGCATCAATTCGAAAGGCTTGGATACCAGGGTTAGAAATCCACCATGCTTTTTTATATTCTCCTCTGTATTCTCGCCGATCATTCCAATTGGTCTTGGCAGCCAATTTCTAGGTTTTGGGCCAGAGCCAGCAACTAGATGAACGTCAAATAAACTAGGGTGAGCAAGTATTGGTATATCGTGCCCTCGTATTTCCTTTAGGGTTCCTACCAGACCACCTGTGTGATCATAATGGCAATGGGATAAAGCTATCATGTCTATCGTATCTGGCTTAATTTCCAGGCATTTCATATTATGGGCAATTACTTCAGCGGATGGTCCAGTATCAAATAGAATCCTCTTTGTACTTTTTCCTACTGTTACTTCTATCAGAAATGAGACTCCGTGTTGAGCTGTGAAATTTGGCTCAAATCCAGAATTATTCACCAACAGGGTCGTTATTACTACTTTGCTTGCCTGTTTTATATTTTCTTCCATATCCTGTACCTCTCCTTGTTTGATTAGTATTAATCTCCTAAATCGTGTACCTAAAATCTTTATTTAAGGGATAAATTGGGTGTCGAATATGTTTGAAGTTTAAGGATTCAAAATCCATAGAGGCATATGCCGGAGTGTTCACGGATAGGATTTTCTTTGCCATCGGCCCAAAACTAGCCTTAAAGTGTACCACTGACTTCAGGACTAATATCTTCTTTTCACTTGGTTCAAGGCCTACTCGGCGGAAAATCTCGGCGTCAATAGGTTGCATGCGATGTTCCGGTACGATTATTTCGATGCCATCAACATCGAGAACTACTGTACGACCTATCTTGTTTAGTATGCCTTTTCTCATTGGTCCCTTGTTGATAAATATTCCATCGGTGATTGTTTTCACTATGGCTGTAACTTGTACAGGTCCGCCTGTTTTTCCTTTTGGTCCCAACTTGCCCCCCAAATCCAGTGTGATTTTAGAGCCTACGCCTGAATTAATTGCCTTCTGTACGGCTTCTCGGTCTGGAATGATGGCTATGCCCACGTTCTTGGCCTTTGCTCTCATTAAAGCGCTAAGTATGAATGTAGAGTCGCCACCGCCGCCAGCACCTGGATTATCTGCGGCGTCGGCGATAATAACAGGTCCGCAGGAGAAACTCATAGCTTCTTGGACAGCCTCTTCAGGGGTTAGGAATTTCTTTTTGAATTTGTCACGCATTTCCCATATTGTTTTTGCCATGTCATCAACGATGGCGTTGGCTAATCTTTCATCGTCGTTAGTGATAGCTATGACAGACATCTGAGCATCATGGATATCAGACCAGGGAAACCCGTGCATTACTGCCACGTCGATGACCCCGGGGTTATCCTCCCATTTATGAACTCTGTTAAGTAATTCCACGTGGGGAGCTTTGCTTGTTTCTATGGTATGTGCCAGGATGGGTATTTGCCTTAGCCTCATTACGGGGGATATTTCCCCTCTTATTATCCTTGCTATACATTTACCTGCCTCGTAACCTCGCTCAAAACAGTCGGTGTGGGGATAGTTCTCATAAGGAAAAAATGCGGTTGCGTTCTCTATCATAGTGTCTGTTACATTAGCATGAAGGTCTAAAGTGCTTATTATTGGCAACTTAGCTCCTGCTGCCTTACGTATTGATTTTAGCAGTGCTCCTTCTCCATCCTGTTCGTTTTCTGAGACCATTGCACCGTGAAGGTCAAGAAGTATACCGTCGATATTTTCCATGCTATTTATTGCCTGGATTATCTCCTTCTTCGTGGATTCAAACATTTCTTTTGTGACTAAGCCACCTGGTGTGGCAGAGGCGGCTAATACTGGGATTATTTCAAAATCTTCTTCTTCCATTGCCGCTATAAATCCACCAAGATTCGTTCGGGTACCTTTAAAGAAAGGAATCACATTCTTGGCACTTGTGAGATGACGTTCTTCGAACTGTCTCCGACCGGTCGTATCGAGACAAAAGCAATTAGTTTCGTGTTCAAATTCGGCAATAAGGACTCTGCCTTTTGTCATATTCCTGCACCTCCATGAGAATGTTTTTGAGAAAGTTACACGCATTATTAACTTGAGTGTAGTTGAATGTTTTCTACGTGCAAGTTATCTTCAGTATTTGAGCACTTGGCCTATAGGTAATAATTAGCGGACTAGTACCCTCCCTGTTTGTACACCAGTCAGTTTTCCATTCTTTACTACCACTTGTCCATTGACGATAATATGGCTTATTCCTTCCGGATATTGATGGGGTTCCGCAAAGCTGGCGCGGTCATTAATTTTATCTGGATCGAAGACAAGCAGATCGGCCCAGAAACCCTCGCGAATGATGCCTCTATCTTTTAGGCCTACTTTCATGGCGGGCAGAGAAGTCATTTTTCTTATCGCTTCCTCTAGAGTCAAGACTTTCTTCTCTCTAACATATTTTCGGATAGCTCTGGGGAAGGTGCCATATGCTCTAGGGTGGGGTTTGCCACCTCCACTGGGAGAGGTTGCCCATGCATCTGTTATTATGGAGGATAATGGACTGGAAATCACTGTCTTTACATCATCTTCATCCATACCGAACAGTATCATGATAGCATCTCCAGATATCTCCAGTAACCAGTCGAAGAAAGCCTGGCAAGGTGTCTTGGAACTACCTTTTTCTCTAAAGATTTGCTCTAATGATTTCCCTTCGTATTTATTATTTACCGGGCAGCTACCGATGATTATGTTGTTCCAGCCAATGGTTTTTATCCAATTCTCTCCTTGCATTGTTCCTTCAGCAATTTCTCCCTCTATTATTTTCCTTTCCTCTCTGTCCCGCAGTCGTTCTAACATCCTGGCTGTGCCACCCTCCAGTACCCAAGTTGGCAATAAAGAGGTTATCATTGTGCTGCCGGCTATGTACGGGTAGACGTCACAGTTGACTTCGACTCCCCTTTGTCTGGCCTCCGTCATCAGTTTTAAAGCCCCACTCACCTTGCCCCAGTTCATTCTGCCTGCTGCCTTGTGGTGCGATATTTCAAGAGGGATATCGTTTTCTTCAGCTATTTTTATGGCTTCTTCTAAGGATTCTATTAATTTATTGCTTTCGTTTCTGAGATGAATAGTATAAACAGCACCATATTTTTTTAAAACACTGGCTAATTCGATGAGTTCTTCGGTAGAGGAATAACTGCCAGGTGGATAGAAAAGACCCGCAGACATGCCGAAACATCCTTCTTCCATGCTCTGAGCGAGAAGTTTTTTCATTTGGAGCATTTCCTCAGGTGACGTCTTGCCCGAGTCAAATCCTTTCACGGCGAGGCGAATAGTCCCCTGACCGACTAGAGGAACGAGGTTCATGGAAATACCTTGTTTTTCCACTTTCTGGAAATAATCCCTAACTGATTGCCAATCCCAACCATAATCGATACTGGGTTTCAGGAAGGGTGCGAGATAAGTTCTCAGCAGATGCAGATTACTGGAATTTAAAGGGGCCATAGTCAATCCACAGTTACCAGTTACTGAAGTAGTTACTCCTTGCATTAGGTGACTTTCCAGATTCGGGTAAGCTAGTACACTTAGATCGTTATGGTTGTGCAAGTCAACGAAACCCGGAGAGACTGTCAATCCTTCAGCGTTTATGATTTCCTTTGCCTCTACGGTGACTTTACCCAGAAATTTTATTTTGCCCTGAGCTATACCGATATCTCTTTTGAACCACGGATTACCTGTTCCATCAATTACCTTTGCTCCTTTGATTATCAGGTCAAAAAACATGTCCATCTCCTGTCACTTTATTTCTCTAGCATGATAGCCTTGATTTATAAGAGAGGTCAATATTTATTGCCTATTTTGTATTAGTTTGACTAAAATGTTTTTCACACATATATTAACTTCATATAGCGAGATGAAATTTAATGAATGTTGGTATATGTCGAATTGAGATCCGTATCCCTGAGAATCATTCCCTTAAGGGGAAACGTCAAGTTGTTAAATCTATCATCGCTCGACTTCAAAATCGATATTCAGTTTCAGTAGCCGAGATAGATAATAATGACCTATGGCAAATAGCTACTCTGGGGGTTGCTTGTGTCAGTAACCACAGAAGATATTCTGACACGATTATAACCAGTGTGGTTAATTTTATTGCCCGAAATTATCCTAATGTGGAGTTGATTGACTATGAAGTTGAGGTTATATCTGTTCTCTAAGTGATGGATGCTACGGCTTTCGTTAAATCTCTAACATCATCACCTGATTACAGGCAGCAGATTGTTCATATTGAGGATATACCCTCTCAAGAAGCCACATATGCTGAGTTGAATAAGCCATTGAGGCCTGCGATTAAGACACGTTTTGAACATATGGGATTGTCCTCTCTTTATAGCCATCAGGTTGAGGTTATGAATGCTATATTTTCAGGGAAGAACGTCATTTTATCGTCACCAACTGCCAGTGGAAAGAGTTTGTGTTATCACCTGGCAACGCTCGATACAATATTGGCTGATAAAGACAATTGTGCTGTTTATCTTTTTCCAACTAAGGCATTAACTCAGGACCAGTTGGGCAGTCTCCGAGAAATCGCCTGTCCATCTCTCCTTTCTTTGAAAGAAATAGCTGTTTTTGATGGGGATACCCCTCGTACCGAGAGGCCGAGCATAAAAAAACATGCTAAAGTCCTGCTTAGTAATCCTGACATGCTTCATTTGGGTATTTTACCCAATCATCATTCGTGGTCAAGATTACTGAGTAGGTTAAAATATGTAGTGATTGATGAGGCTCATGTTTATCGAGGAGTTTTAGGTTCTCATATGGCTAACCTCTTACGTCGATTGCGAAGGATTTGTTCTCTATATGGCTCTGAACCACAATTTATCTGTTGTTCAGCTACTATTGCTAATCCTCAGGAACATGCTCAAAGCCTGGTTGGATTACCTTTTAAGTCGATTGTCAATGATGGTTCTCCTCATGGTGCGAAGCATTTCATCTTCTGGAACCCGCCCATTATAGATATTGATAAGGGTAGTCGACGCAGCGCCAATACTGAAGCCGCTTTTCTACTTAGTCGACTGGTTGAAGGAAAAATACGTAGCCTCGTTTTCGTACGAAGTCGAAAGCTAACTGAAGTCTTATATCTGTATGCTAAACGGCAACTACCCGCATTTCTTTCGGATAAAATCAGTCCTTATCGAGCTGGGTATCTTCCTGAAGATAGAAGGAAAATAGAACAAAAATTTATAGCTGGCGACCTTCTGGGCTTGGTAACAACGACTGCATTGGAATTAGGCATTAATATTGGTAATCTGGCTGTGACAGTGTTGACTGGCTATCCAGGCAGTATCTCCAGTGCCTGGCAACAGGCAGGACGTAGCGGCAGAAATATGGAGGCTTCCTTGAGTTTCCTGATTGCTCAGGATAATCCGCTGGACCAGTATTTGATGCGTAACCCAGATTTCTTTTTTCGAAAAAACTTTGATAATGCCTTGATCAACCCCAATAACCATTATATCCTCAAACCACATTTACTTTGTGCCGCCTGGGAGAGTCCACTCGATAATAAGGAGGAAATTTTTCTGAATGAGGAAACCTCGTTGGCTGTAGACGAATTGGAGGCGGAGGGTAAATTAAGAAAACGTCGTGGTAAATGGTATCCTGCCACCAGTGTTGCATATCCTGCTCAGGAGGTGAATATCCGTGCGACCTCAGGGCAACCCTATATCATCATTGATATCTCTCATGGTTCCATGTTAGAAACTGTGGAAGCAAGCGTCGCCTTCTTACAAATACATCCAGGAGCAGTATATCTCCATCAAGGTGAGTCATATCTGATAACTGAGTTGGATCAGATTAGACGCATCGCTATGGCGATACCAGCAACTGTTGATTATTACACGCAACCTAGAGACTTTACGGATATCAAAGTTGAAAAGATAATAAAAATAAAAGACTGTAATGGTGTGAATATTTGTCTGGGAGATGTTGATGTTACAAAGAGGGTACTTGGCTTCAGGAAAAAACGGCAACTTACTGAAGAAGTTATAGGAGAGGAGTTGCTAGATTTACCGGAACAGTCTTTTCTTACCAGATCGTTGTGGTTCGACCTGTCACAGGAGGCAATAAGCAGGATAAATAATTTGAAGATCGATTTCAATGGCGGTTTACATGCATGCGAACACGCTATTATTGGCATGCTCCCCCTATTCGCGTTATGTGATAGAGATGATATTGGCGGTGTCTCCACTCCACTGCATCCTGATACCGCAAAACCACAGGTCTTTATCTATGACGCTTATCCTGGAGGTATTGGAATTGTAGAGAAGGGTTTTGAAGTGATAAAAGAGCTGTGGCAAACGACTCTTAAGTTAATTAGTGAATGTCCCTGTCATGATGGATGCCCGAGTTGTATTCAATCTCCCAAGTGTGGCAATAACAATCAACCTCTCGATAAAAGGGCAGCAGCAATATTGTTACAGGGACTAATAAATAGTCTCTAACCCATATTGTAATGGTCTGTCAGGTGCAGCGCCACATCTAAATGCAATATTATTGCATTTAGATGCATGCACTGATATTATTCCGCTATGATTCAGGATTCGATACAGGTATTACGTGCTCAAGGGCATAAAGTGACCAGGCCTAGATTGCAAGTAATTGAAATATTAGGTAAGGCGCAAAAACCCGCATCAGCGTATGAGATACAGGATTTACTCAAACAGCAAGGTAAATATCTGAACCACGTTACTATCTATCGTGTGCTTGAATTACTTTGCCATTTAAAGTTGGCCCACAATCTCCCATCGGAAAAAGGTTTTACTAAATGTACCCTTGGTAATAGGGAAGGGTGCCATCGCTTCATGATATGTCATAATTGTGGAGCCATTAAAGAATATGTGGATGATAAAATATGTCGAAGTGAGAAAAAAGTTGCTCGTGATATCGGCTTCTATACGCAGTATCATATTTCTGAATCATATGGTCTTTGCTCTGATTGCCATAAAGGAGAACTAGCAGAGAATGTCTAAAGTAATACTTGAACAACTGAAAAACCATGCTCCATATACTGCTTTGGGTGCGGTCACTGGCATTATCGTCATGGTCATAGTAGTCGTTGGCAAAATACCTGTTGGAGTCTCTCAAACCATATTCTATAGCTTGCATCCGATTCATATTTTACTAAGCGCGCTTACAACCACGTCGATATATATGAAATACGGGAGTCGAAAAATCTGGATGGTCGTTTTGGTTGGATGGACAGGTTCCCTTGGAATCGCAACAATAAGCGATGTAATAATTCCCTATTTTGGGGCAGTCTTGCTTCAAGTTCCTATAGAGTTCCATGTGCCTTTTATTGAGAATTGGTGGCTTAATCTGCTTGCGATAGTTGGGATTATGATAGGTTATAAGAAACAAACGACCAAGATACCTCATTTTGGACATGTATTATTGAGCACGTGGGCATCTCTGTTTTATTTCGCAGCCTTTGGGATGGCAAACTGGATTCCCTTGCTGCCATTTATATTCCTGTTTCTTTTTATCGCAGTTTGGATTCCCTGCTGCACAAGTGACATAATATATCCCCTTCTGTTTGCAAGAAGAATTCAAACAGTAGTTACTTCCAGGGAAGAAGCTAGCAGTTAGGCAACCTTGTCTTTTTACTGAGTTGTTACAAAAGAGACATCACTAAAGTTTCCAGATATTTATTTACTATTCTTCTGTTAGCCAGTTGAATTATAAAATACACAGTCATGCTCTAGATATTTTACAGGAAATTGAAAGTGCTTGTGTTAATATAAGTTGTTAGTTAAAGGAGATATGATTTAGTGAATTGGTTGGGAAAAACTGAACTAGGAGTAAGACGAACTAAAGAGGCTTGGTTTAGCAAGATAGTTCGTCTTTTTGAAAGAAGGTCATTTGGAGATGAGCTTTGGAATGAGTTAGAAGAGTTGCTCATACTATCTGATGTAGGAATAAACACTACTGCTAAACTTGTTGATACAGTCAGGCGAAGAGTCAAAGATGAAAAATTATTGGAACCAGCGCAAGTCCGAGTGGTTCTCAAAGATGAGATGATATCGTTATTAAAAGTTTCTAGCTTCCCCTATTACTCCGGGATAATGGAAGAGGTCCCTCATGTTGTTCTGGTGGTTGGTGTGAATGGTTCTGGTAAAACTACCAGTGTTGCTAAATTGGCCTGGCATGCAAATACTCAAGGGAAACGTGTCGTGTTGGCGGCGGCTGACACTTTTCGAGTCGCAGCCATTGAGCAACTGAAGTACTGGGGGGAAGAGATAGGAGTTGATGTTGTTGCTCATCAACAAGGCGCTGACCCGGCAGCGGTAGTCTTTGATGCAATTCAGGCTGCTAATAAGCGCAGGGCACAGGTAGTCTTTGTCGACACTGCTGGTCGATTACATACCAAGTTAAACCTAATGGAGGAACTTAAAAAAATTAAAAGAGTAATAGTCAAAAATGATATCTCGAATCCTCTTCAAATTTTGTTGGTGATGGACGCCACTACAGGACAAAATGGTTTACTACAAGCTAAGAGTTTCTGTCAGGCTATAGACATCGATGGGGTATTTTTGACTAAGCTGGATGGTACTGCCAAAGGAGGTATTGTGTTTACAATTTGCGACGATTTACATATACCTGTGGCTTATATAGGGACTGGTGAGCGACTACAAGACATGGCTTCTTTTGATGCTGAAGTTTTTGTTAAGTCTATATTCTCATAATTACATGCTGTTACGAGTGAGGTCTATGGTATATGTATGCCCGCAGGTTAGTCGTCAGGAAAGAAAATTAAATGTTTATTATTGATATAGATCCTATTGCTTTCACTTTTGCGACGTTCACCATCAGATGGTACGGGATAATGGTAGCTTTGGCGATTGTAGTATTGCTTGCTCTAATGGTTAGGGGGACGGATAAGCTTGGTGTGCCCAGGGATGTTTTCTTTAGTTTTTTCCTCTGGAGTGTTATTGGTGGTCTTGTTGGTGCCAGAGTGATTCATGTAATTGACCATATTGTTAATAATTGGGACTATTATAGTATTCATCCGGGAGAAATCACCGGCTATATTTTTGGTTTTGCAGGTTTAGCCCTATATGGAGCCGTCATTGGGGCTATATTGGCAATACTGATTTATGCGAAGATTAAAAAAGTTCCTTGGTCAAATTTAGTTGGAGTATTTGACTGTCTTGCTGTTGCTGCTCCTGTGGCTCAGGCAATAGGTAGAGTTGGCTGTATTCTGAATGGGTGTTGTTATGGTATTCCTAGCTCTTTGCCCTGGGCAATTATCTATACCCATCCCCATAGTGCGTGTAGCTTGCTGGGAAAGCCACTGCATCCAGCGCAGGTATATTTTCTGGTTTGGAATCTAATAGTTTTTGCTATAGTCTGGCGATTGCAAGGGAAGCTTAGGCCACAGGGCTCTCTTTTCTTGGTCTATCTTTCTCTTTACAGTGCGGGTGATTTCGCTATACGGTTCTTGCGTGATAATGAGAAAGTTTGGTTGGGACTTCAGCAGGGACAACTAATTAGCTTGACAATTCTGGTGATTGCCTCAACTTTGTTCATCATTGGCAGGCACAGGGCTAAGCAGACGGACCGAAATCGATAAGGTTGATCTGTAGGATCTCCTCCCCTTTCCATCGCCGCTTTTCCAGATTGTATACTATATCTATGTAGTCAGGTATTTCTGCTTGTTTCATATGGGAGTGAAAACTCACAGCCTGCCAGCTTACGTTCCCTTGTTGAAGTTCAAATTTAAGGTAATTATTTGAATTACCGAAGTTATAACATTTCTCGACCTTCGTTTTTTTTGTTAAGAAGACAGGATGAGGGTTGCCCTGTCCGAACGGTTCAAGTTGCTGAATTAAATTAATTGTATCGCTGGTAAAAATAGACAGGGGAATTTCAGCGTCAATATTTAAAACAGGGCGAAGGTCGAGATGTGACAATTTATCTATAGCTATTTCCTGCAGGTTATTCTCTAGTTGAGCCAAGTTTTGGTGTGTAACTGTAAAACCAGCAGCTAAAGGATGACCACCAAAGGTGGTAAGCAGATCTTGACATTGTCCTAGAGCAGTCGTGAGGTTAAACTCTGGAATACTTCGAGCGCTACCATGGCACATATCTGAGCCCAGGCTTATGATAATTGAAGGTTTATGGAACTCATCCACCAGCTTGCCAGCTACAAGTCCGATAACTCCAACGGAATAATTTTCATCGCCTTCAATAAGAAGGGGTAGGTCCATTTTGTCAGCCAGTTTCTTTTTTGTCAGAGCTAATGTTTCTCTGGTCAGGTTCTGGCGTTCACTATTGGTTTTTTCAAGTTCTGCTGCCAGTCTAACAGCATCTTTCAAAGAATTTGTGGTAAGCAGTTCGTAACTAATTGTAGCATCACCTAACCTGCTGGCAGCGTTGATTCTAGGACCCAGGAACCAGCCTATACTTTTGGCATCTAGTTTGCCCAGTTCTAAACGAGATATTCTTATCAGTTCCTTAAGTCCAATTCGTTTGGTATGGTTGAGTATCTTTAACCCCTCTGTTACCAGATAGCGATTCTCACCAACGAGAGGAACCATGTCAGCGACGCTACCCAGTGCTACGAGGTCAAGTAATGTTGTAAGGCGATCATTCCTCTTATCGTTTTTGTATAGGGCTTGAAGAAGTTTAAAAGCAACTCCCACACCTGCCAGTTCATGGAAAGGGTATCTTGAGTTGTTTTGTTTGGGATTAATAACAGCGATGGCCTCTGGTAAGGTTGCTAATGGAGTGTGGTGATCCGTTATGATTAAATCCAGTCCAGCCATTTGGGCATTTTTTACCTCATTAAGAGCAGTTATACCACAGTCAACAGTGATAACCAAGCTAACACCATCGCTACGGAGCTTTTCAAGAGCTAACAGTTGACCATGTCCCTCACGAAGGCGATTTGGGATGTAAGGGGTGATATTGCCTCCGAGCCACGATAACCCTTCCATCAGAATTAGAGTGGCTGTAATACCATCGACATCAAAATCACCATAGATAGCGATTTTCTCTCCTGAACGAATAGCTTTGTAGATTCTATCTACTGCCTTGGACATGTCGGTTAATAAGAATGGATCATCCTCTAATTCAGGAGGTTTTGTAAAAAAATACTGTACCTGGTCTTCTGTGATTCCACGATTGTAGAGGAGTTGAGCAATTAGAGGGGGAAGACTGATAGCCTTAGAATATTCTTCCGGAGCTCGTTGTAAGATATTCCAATGGGGTCGGTGATTTGATTTCAATATTGTCCTGATATTTTCCTTTCTACAATCACTGAATACTCTATAGAAGACATTAGAAGTAGAGCCATTGCCCTAATTAATTGAGGACAATACCTCTTTATGCAACTTGCTTATTAATGTAGCATATGGTATTTGTCTTATACGCTATGCGTTAACCAACTGAAATGCTACACAGACCTTATTTCTTGTCTCATAAACTTGATATATGAGGCGGCGAAGCAGACGACTGCTAAAGCAATCATACTGACCAATTGAGGCCAGACGAGTAATAGGCTCTGGCTAAAACTTAGGGAGGTAAATATCCTTCCATCAGTGTAAGTGCTTATCAGCATGATTGCTGGATTAAGGCTACCTATCTCGGGCATCAATAATGCATTGGTTGCTTCTCCATATAGCGTGCTCGGAGAAATACGGCTTAACATGCCACTAAGTTCATAGTGTTGAGTTATCAACTCAGCACTAGAGTTAGAGTCGATTGGAATCTGTGCGGTTGAGATAGCCCCTGCAATCATGGAAGTAAACAGGAAGAAGAAAATCCATAATGCTAGCGAAGATAACATAGAAGTAGATGCGCGCTCACAGTATACTGAGAAGAGTAAAGATAAGGCTAGCCAAAAAGCTCCATAAGTAATGCTTGTTAGGACAAAGGCTATAAGCCTTAATATCTCTTCTGAGGTTGGGGGTATACCAATTAATCGAAGTCCTAACCCGGCGACGAAGGCAATCATGCTTACAATAATGATGGTCAGAACAGCAAGTCCTGCCAGAAACTTTCCATTAATTACAGCGTCTCTATAAATAGGCTGGGATAACAGTCGACTCAGATTACCACTATTTTTCTCGCTATTAATAGCATCAAATCCCAGAGCTATGCTTATGAGCGGTATAAATAGAGATACGAAGAAAGGATAGGCTGGCAAATTGCTGCCTGAGGTGGTAAATAGCTTTAGGAATATTAGTTCAGTGAGAGGGGTGACCTCGGTCCTAATATTCTGGCTGGCTATATAGATAGCGAATATTCCAGATAACAATACCAATCCAAACAAGATTACGAACCTTTTACTAGTAAGATGGTCAGCTAATTCTTTGCGAAAAACAGCATACATAAATTACTCACCACGACTGAATTTTTTATAAATTTTTTCCAGACTCATTTCCTCGACTTTTATTCCTATTAAAGGCCTTCCTGAATCAACGATTACCTTTGCTATCTGAGATCTAAGGTCTCTGTCACAACTGATTAGCATTGAATCTGACGAAACAGTTACGCTGATTACACTCTTAGTCTGCTTTACTAGTTTGACAATTTCATCGTCTACTTTTTCCATCTGAACTTCAATCTGGTAACGTGCCCCGCCCTGGCCTTGTCTTCTTAGTTGCTCGATGGGGCCTTCAGCTACGAATTTCCCTTTTGATAGTATACCCACTCTGGTGCATATTTTCTGTACATGGTTAAGTTGGTGCGAACAAAAAATAACGGATATTTTCTGTTTGGCCATTTTCAAAATGAGGTCGAGAATCTCTGTAATTCCATTTGGGTCGATACCAGAAGTGGGTTCATCCAGAAAGACGAGCTTCGGCTTTTTGATTAACATATCTGCTATGCCAAGACGTTGTTTCATTCCTTGAGAAAAGACACCTACAGGTTTCTCTCCTACATCTGGTAAACCTACAGTAGCCAGTAGCTCCGGTATATTTATCTCGGTTTCCTTTTTGGAGAGGCCATTTAAATCTGCAGTGTACATCAAGTTTTCGCTGGCGGTCATGTTTCTGTAAAAACCAACCCTCTCAGGGAGATATCCAACGATTCTCTTGACGTTGCGAGGTTCTCTAGAAGGATTAAAACCCCAGACCGTGGCACTACCTGATGTTGGTTCGGTAAGACCAAGCAACATCAGGATGGTGGTTGTTTTACCAGCTCCATTGGGACCCAGGAACCCGAAGATATCCCCCTCCTCTATTTTGAGGTTAAGCTTGTTGACCGCAGTGAAATCACCGTAGTTTTTGGTTAGGTCTTTAGTCTCGACAACAAGTTCTTTCATTATTAACGTCTGCCCAAACGTTTGAATACCAACAAAAGTGCAACTCCTATTGCAACTATGATACCAATCGCTACGAAGCCCCACGAGGTCGACGTTTCTACAGTTACTCTGATTCCTAAATCGGGGGAATGGGAAGAAGGCTCTCCCGAGAATTGCAGATTTACAATGTAGTCACCTGATATGGTCTTTTTAGGAGGCATGATACTAACTTCGACCTCCTGGTTAGCTCCCGCTGCCAGATTCTCAATTTTTTCTGGTGTGTAAGTTACACTCCATCCTTCTGGTTTACTTGAAGACAGGAGGACACTATCTAGAGTGGCTGTTCCTATATTGGTAATACTGATGGGGAAATAGCTCTCATCGCCAGTTTTAGCCTTGATATTTAGTCGCCCTCCTGTCAATTCTGTTATTGCAACAAAATCATATCTCGCAGTGATTTTTGCAGTGAGCTCAATGCTTCCTTTAACGTCTTCTGAATCTGCTTCTAATAATATTGAATAATCCCCTGGTTCAGGGTAAAGCCAGTAGGGGGCTACGGCTATAACTACGATAGTTTCCTTAATAGAGAACCTATTTATGCGCATAGCAGATATTCGCTTATCGCTGTTGTATGAGTCTTGGGCTGCATAAACCAACCAGTCTTTAGGCCCGGTGACAGTGAGATCAAAATTAAGGTCTTGATCACCACCTGCTCTTGTGAAATCTACTTCAAAGAGGAATGATGTATCGGATGCACCGGTTAAGACTGGATACTTAGCCCCTATTTCGAAGGTTTCAAAACTTTCTTCCTCTACCACTTCCTCTTCATCTTCTGGTAGCGAAGCTTGTTTTGAGAGAGCACTGATCAGATTTTCCGGCTCTGTATCAGTTGCCATGGCCACTTGACTTAATGGCACACCAATTATCGCTAGGCTAAGTAGTAGACTCGTTATCAGGCATATTATTCTCGTTTTATTCATAATTCCTTATCAGCTCCTTAAGAAGTTGAATTAATATTGCAACTGTACTATGTAGTATGATCATGAAAAATGTTCCGGTAACTTTCATATCATAGTTAGTTGATGTATTGTAATGTATACATGGAAGCGACTGCAAGTGGAAATCATACTAGAGTAGCTTTTTATACATTTGGCTGCAAACTTAATCAGGCAGAAACAGAGTTCCTGATTGGGCAATTTCGAGAAGATGGATATCAGGTCGTATTATCTGCTGATCAGGCGGATATATGTATTATTAACACATGTACGATAACACATGTTGCTGATTCCAAGTCACGGCGCGCATTGAGGGCTGCAAAGCGCAGAAACCCATGCGCTATTGTTATTGCTATTGGATGTTATGCTCATAGGGCCCCTCACGAGTTTGCCTCTATTGCCGATATTGTTGTTAATAACGAAGACAAGCCACACTTGCTTGAAACCGTAAAAAGATTGCCAGTGCCGACAGACTCATTAGTTGTTGCCAGTGGGATAGGGGGGCATAGTAATATATCCAATGGCTTTCGGATGCGTAGCCTGGTAAAAATACAGGAAGGCTGTAATACACCGTGTACCTACTGCATTGTGCCGAATGTAAGGACTTATGAGCACTCTGTGCCTGTTCCTCAGATAACCAAGGAGATTAAAAAGAAAATTTCTCTGGGTTACAAAGAGATTGTTCCCACAGGGACTAAAATTGGCTGTTATAGAGATAACGGCAACGGATTAGAAAGGTTGATTGAATGTATTCTTAATAATACAAATATTCGTAGGATACGCCTCTCCTCGCTTCAAACTGAAGAAATAACGCCACAGTTACTTGCCCTGTGGAAGAACAACAGGCTTTGTCGCCATTTTCATTTAGCTCTCCAAAGTGGAAGTAATACTGTCTTGAGCAGAATGAAGCGTCGCTATTCTGTTGACGCTTATCAAGAGATGGTGACACTTATTAAAAAGAGCGTAGCTGATGTATCCATTACTACAGATATTATGGTCGGATTTCCGGGAGAGAGTAGCATAGAATTTGAAGAAAGCTACCTTTACTGTAAACAACTTGGCTTTGCAGCTATCCATGTTTTCCCTTTCTCAATCCGTCAAGGGACTGAAGCGGCTGATATGTCCGGTCAAATAACTGATAGGGCAAAAAGATATCGTGCAAATAGGATGTTAGAGTTGGCAGATTGCTGTCGACATAACTTCTATAAAAAGTTTTCAGGGCGGATTCTGTCTGTCTTATGGGAGAAAGAAATAGTTCCTCGAGAAGGCATATACAGTGGCCTTACAGATAACTATATCAGAGTTTTTACCAGAAGTAGGGAATCTTTAGCCAACAGGATAACTCTGGCTAAGATAGCGGGAGTTTACAGAAATGGTATATGGGCTGAGATAACAGGAAATGAGAGTTCTGATTAGGGTCAAACCTAACTCAAAAACTGAAGAAATTGTTCAAGAGGGCGATAAGTTACTGATTAAAGTTCACGAACAACCAAGGGAGGGTAAAGCTAATCAAGCAGTGATAAAACTATTGGCTCAACATTTTGGAGTTCCCAAGAGCCAGATAAGGATTCTTAGCGGACTCAGGAGCAAGAACAAGATTATTGAACTCAGTCCAAAAGAGTGACATCTATCTGAATGAAACTATAAGCTAAGTTCCCTTATTAATATCTATCAAGCGCCATAATTTAGTAATCGTTCATGGTAAGGGACTTGTAGGTGTTAGAGCACGGAGGCCCATCGGTGTAAAGCATTTCTCCTTCAGTCAGGTCAATGATTACTGAAGTAGTTGTTTCAGATTGTTCATTTGGATTAAGGTTCTCTATTCGGTGTCGACAGATGGAACGAGGATAACCAAAATGATCACCAAGGATATTTTTGATAGTGTTGACCCCTATGGCCCCTCGTTTTTCCTGGAACAGTCGGGAGGCGCGGAAATATCGTATTATTGAGTCTGGTACTCTATTTTTTCCTGTATCCTTGTCCCGGAGATTGGGGGATAAGAAGTGATTGGAGTGAACAAGGATGCCATTTTCCGGATAGAGGAAGAATTCTTCTGCAGGTGCACATTCAACGTTTATAGCTTCTCCATCGCGGTGTGCGATTATTAAATTTGCGGAATTTGGACCTTCCCAACTAGTTAGAATCATTAAGCACTCGGGCAAACTTCTGCAGTTTAGAATCCCACGCTCTTTAACTAAAGTAGGCAAGCCAAGTTGAAATGAATCAGATTCACATTGCATGTAATTCTGAACGATTCCTATCCCCGCTGAGTTGAATCCTTTTTGGCCAATAGTACCTGCCTCAATACTCATGATGATATCGGGTTTATTTTCTTGCTTGACGCGCATGATAAGTAATGAATCATAAGGATTGTAATCCCAGTTCTGCCCTATGTAGATGTGATTATTGTCGGTCGCTTCTTGCGTTAAGGCAAGTGCTGTACATCCTCCAGGAATGAAAGCTTTTGGAATTGCCCATTTGTTGTAGGCGTAGTTTAGCTCCCATCTAGCATTTAAGGCTACTATTTCTTCAAATTGCTGACCGGAACCTTCTGCTAGTCCTTTTAGCTCCTCGATTAAATCTGGGTCGAACTTTTCGATGTATGGGATGAATTTCCTTGCATCCTGTAGAACTTGCTCCCTGTTTACGCCAGCGAAATACTCCCAGTGAGCCAGATAAAACTGCACATTTTTATTAATTGCTGCTTTGGCCTGTGTGCCATGTTGAAGTCCCAAATCGTAAGGTTTACCACTGATAGATATTACTGGTATATCCACTTTCCCTCCTTAAAATCGCATCGACTTGCCGTCTTCAGATGATATTTATTGGCACAATGTATGATAATCAACTGTGCTCATTCTATTGTATTCGTAGCATGTCTGCAACTAAGTATGATGAATGAATATCACAATGGTTCAAACATCCCTTAACCGGGACAGAAATAGTTTAACAAAGCGTTCCCCATCGATGGTATTGGCGATATATACTGATGAAGGACTAATCTCATCAATCTTCGGTAAAACGTGCGTAATTCCTCGATCCCACCCGTCGCCAATTATTATTTCTACGGGAGCCGATAAAAAACCGAATAGGGAGGTATCTAAAACAGATGCTAATGCTAAAGGGTCATGAAGCTCACAACAAGTATGATGACTAATTATGTATTTTATTAATCTAGCTGCCAGCTTTGCATGAGGGGTATTATATTTCTGTATTTGTTCCAGATGGCGTCCTGTTAAGCAAGCTGTGGGATTCATAGATACATCCAAACCAACAGCGGAGATCACTGATTGAGAATCAAAGACTATTTTGGCAGCTTCTGGATCTTGCCAGATATTGAACTCGGCGAAAGGAGTTCGGTTCCCTTTTCCATATGGAGTAAGGCCATAAGCTCCTCCCATGAGGACTATTCCGGAGAGAGAGCTTGCTAAACCAGGAATATGATTAAGGGCAACAGCTATATTGGTTAGTGGTCCAGTAGCTACCAGGGTGATTTCCCCCTGATTTTTTGAAACTGATTCAGCAATAAATTCCCATACTGTCGTAGGTTGGGTATGAAGCCTGGGGGAGGGCAAGTCGATTTCACCCAGGCCATCTGACCCATGATAGCTCAATGCGCCAGCGAATAGTTGTTTCAATGGTTTTTCCATACCCTCTATCACCGGGATATCAGTTATATTCAGGCATTCAAGTATGCGCATAGTATTAATGCTGCAGAGCCTAACTGGAGCATTACCAGCCACTGTAGTGATGCCTAAGACCTCCAGCTCTGGAGATTTTAATGCCAAAATTATGGCTAGAGCGTCGTCGATACCGGTATCCATGTCCAGAATTATTTTGCGTTTTTTCATTGTATTTTTATAGGATACACTAGCATAAATTCAAGAGACCAGTTTCGGAGACATGATTATACAAGATATCATTGCTTTATTGGAACAGGAATATGGCCTTCCAAAATGGAATCCGGTAAAACGGCACCTAGATGTGCTTATCGAGACCGTACTTTCACAGCACACTTCAGACTTAAATTCTCACCGAGCTTTCAAATCACTAATAGACACTTTTGGTAATTGGCAGGATGTGGCTTTTGCTCCCGTAGAGCATATCGCTCGAAGTATTAGATGCGGTGGATTGTCAAGAGTTAAGGCAGTAAGGATAAAACAGATACTCCAGGGTATTGATAACGAAAGAGGTAGTTTAACCCTGGATTTCCTGGAATCAATGAGCACAACCGAAGCTAAAGATTATCTGATTAACTTGCCAGGAGTTGGTCTTAAAACGGCTAGTTGTGTGCTTCTTTTTTCCTTGGGGAGGCCATCCTTACCTGTAGACACCCATATCTTCCGGGTAGTAAAAAGGCTGGGATTGCTGAAGCCTGATGTTAATATAAATGAAGCACACGGCCTATTGCAGAATAAGATTCATCCTTCTAAAATATACCAGTTTCATGTCCATGTAATAAAGCATGGTAGACAAGTTTGTCGTGCCAGGTGGCCTCGTTGCCATGAATGTGTATTGGAGAAATGTTGTCCTGGTTTGCTTGCGCCACAAGAAATCGCATCAGCTTAGTTGTAAGCAACTGGTGATATAATGACTTTAGTGGTAGATATATTAAAGAGCAAGAATTTAACCAGCAAATTTCAGATATTGCTGGAGATAGCGGCTAACCAACCAACTATACACCAGAAAGAGATTGCAAAGAATTTAGAGATAACATCTCAAGCAGTTTCAGAGTATATTAAAGAATTGATTTGTGACGGTTGGTTGAGTTCTACCGGCCGGTCTAAATATAAAGTAACTAGGGAAGGGGTAGATTGGATTTTAAGAATGGCGAGGCAGTTGCAGACATATACCCTTTTTGTGAACAAAATAGTAGCTGATTTATCTGTTTCGACAGCTATTGCTGTCGATGATCTAGGCTCTGGACAGTTGGTATCTTTGTATATGAAAGATGGATTATTATTTGCCTCAGATATTGCAAGTGATAAAGGAGCACGGGGGATAACGGCTTCAAAGGCTAAAAAGGGAGAGGATATCGGTATATCGAATGTGGAAGGTGTTATTAGCCTTAGTGTGGGTAGTGTGACTATATTTAAGATTCCAGGTATACGGAATGGTGGTTCCAGAAATACAGACATTTCTGTATTAAAAAGCAGGATGAGCCAGAGTAATTTGGTAGGTGCGCTTGGAATTGAGTCAATAGTGGTATTAAAACAAGCAGGAATTAATCCTGATTATCTTTATGGCGTAAAAGAAGCTGTGGTAGAAATGGCATGTCATGGGTTGGCTGTTTCGGTTGTCTGTGCCGATTATGCAATATCAGCACTGGAAGAGAGGTTGAAAGAGGATGGTGTTGGCTATGAAATTACGGATTTGGAGGTAGATAAATACTTCGCCGGATCCTATTAGATTTCTCTGGATCTGTACTTTGAATTTCCGTCAGGCTATAATTCCCATTATTGCATTATAGTTTGAAAAGGGATTAGTGGGGATGTTGGGCTGATGAGGGTGTTGGGTATGCATATAGTGGTTTGTAAAAATATGATTAGGAATATGTAGCTCTCTCTTAAATGAGAGAGACGGAAGGGATGAAATATGAAAACTGCAAACAAATTGAATGATTTCAAAGCCTATGGGGGACCGGCTATGCATCAAAAGCTAACGCTTATGAGAGCAGAGGGCAGGGATGTTATAAATCTTGGATTGGGGGATCCTGATGTTGTTCCAGTAGATCACCAATTGAAAGCGCTTGTGGATGCTGTCTCAGATCCCAATAACCATCATTACCCTGCTGCTTATTCAGTAAAACCGTTTAATCTTGCTATAGCTGACTGGTATAAACGTGGCCATGATGTAGAAATCGATCCGGAAACCGAGGTGATTTATTGTCTCGGTGGCGCTGATGGCCTCTTCCAAATATATTATTGTCTTCTTGATTATGGTGATCTGGTGCTGGTTCCTGATCCAGGGTATCCTTCTTATGAAGCGGGTGCGAAAATTGCGGGGGGTACGGTTGAATATTATTCTCTGCTAAGTGAAAACAAATATCTTCCGAATTTTGAGGCCATTCCGCCGGATGTAGCAAAAAAGGCTAAAATGATATGGATAAACTACCCCAATAACCCGACAGGGGCTACTGTTACCACTGATTTTTACAGAAAACTTATTGAATGGGCAAAGGAATTTGACATATGGGTGGTGAGCGACAATCCGTATATCGACATATATTTTGATGGGTATAAACCTCCGAGTTTTCTAAGCGTTCCTGGTGCTAAAGAAGTGGGAATCGAAATTGGGTCTATGTCTAAGTCTTTCAATAGCTGTGGTTGGCGTGTCGGAATGCTTTTAGGGAACAAGGACATCGTTAGTGGTGTGAAGAAGGTTAAATCCCAGGTTGACCGTGGTATATTCTATCCACTCCAAGTGGCAACTGTCGCGGCACTGACTGGGCCTGTTGGTTGGATGAAGGAGCGCAACGAGATATTTGCCGAAAGACGAGAAGTGGTAGTTAAAGCTTGGCGAAAAATGGGGCTCGAGATGATGAATCCCATGGCTACTTTCTATTGCTGGGGCCGACTTCCTGAGGGTTACGAATCAAGGGAATTCTGCCAGCAGCTTCTTGAGCAGCAAAACGTGTGGATGATACCTGGTTCTTCTTATGGTAAGAACGGTGAAGGGTATGTACGAATATCCAATGCTCAGCCAGTAGAGCGCATTACCGAAGCCATGGAGCGAATAGAGAAGTTTATAGGTTGATGTGAAACATCGGGCCAGTTGAGAATTGGCTATTAGTTAACCTGTTTCTTCAGAGCAGCCAGCATGGGGAAAGTATTGCTCGAGCCAGAAGTCTTCTGGTTTGCGTGGTTGCTGCCTCCGCTAGGAAATCCATTTTAGTGTGATTATAACCATAAGCTCATGCGGTTCCCGTTGAGCTTCTAATTATCAGAACTTGGAGAAATAATTTCAACATCTGGTATGTCAAAATCTATTGACATCAATATGTAGTATGACCTACATTTAATATATGCTATTTTGCAGTCAATTTATTTTAGGTTAGCTTAAGTACCATTCTTGGAAGGAGATATTGCTCGATGGAGAAACAGAAAGTTAGACATATAAGAAAAAGAGAAGGGGATATCGTTCCGTTTGAGCCAAATAAGATAATAGAAGCTGTGTTTAAGGCGTTTAAAGCTGTGGAGGAGGGACATCGTGAAGAGGCGGAACATCTGTCCGATCAGTTGGTTTCTATTTTGGAAATTACCTGTCGTGACGGACGTGTTCCAACGGTGGAGGAGGTGCAAGACCTGGTTGAGAAAATACTTGTTGAGAATGGCTATGCCAAAGCTGCCAAGGCATATATTCTGTATCGAGACCAACACGCCAAGTTGAGAGAATCAAGGCGATTGATTGCAGGGGCCAAGAGAATGGTTGAGGACTATCTGGGCAGATTGGATTGGCGAGTAAATGAGAATAGCAACATGGATTACTCCCTGCAAGGGCTTAACAATTACGTCTCGGCTGGTATTGCCTCCCGCTACTGGCTTGGTGCTATCTACCCTCCAGCAATGAGAGAGGCGCATATCAAGGGAGACTTTCACATTCATGATCTTGGAATTCTGGGCGCATATTGCTGTGGCTGGGATTTAAAAGACCTGCTGTTGAAAGGCTTTAAGGGCGCAGAAGGTAAGGTTGAAAGTACTCCTCCCAGACATCTCCGAAGCGCTTTAGGGCAGGTAGTCAATTTCTTTTATACACTGCAGGGTGAAGCAGCCGGGGCTCAAGCCTTCTCTAATTTTGATACTCTTCTGGCTCCGTTTATAAGGTATGATGGTCTTGATTATAGAGGAACAAAGCAGGCGGTACAGGAATTCGTATTCAGCCTGAACATTCCCACCAGGGTTGGTTTTCAAACACCGTTCACCAATCTCTCCTTTGACCTTCTTCCCTCTTCGTTGCTGAAAGATGAGCAGGTAATAATAGGTGGAGAGCTGCAAGACTCGACTTATGGCGAATACCAGGAAGAAATGAATATGTTAAACAAGGCGTTCTGTGAGGTGATGATGGAGGGAGATGCCAAGGGGCGTATTTTTACCTTTCCTATTCCTACTTACAATATCACCAAAGATTTTGACTGGCAGAGTGTAGAGTTAGCCCCTCTTTGGGAGATGACAGCCAAGTATGGCATCCCTTATTTTGCGAATTTTGTTAACTCCGATATGAGCCCGGAGGATACCAGAAGTATGTGTTGCAGGTTACGGTTGGATATTGAGCAAGTCAGGAGGCGAGGCGGAGGGCTATTTGGGTCCAATCCGTTAACCGGCAGTATAGGTGTCGTTACTATTAACATGTCTAGACTTGGCTATCTTTCCAATGAATTAACAGATTTCTTAGATAGATTGCGTAATCTTATGTTATTGGCGAAAGAAAGCCTGGAGCTCAAAAGGAAAACGATAGAACGATTCACAGAGCAGGGATTGTATCCTTATTCAAAATTCTATCTATCCGCTGTTAAAGAAAGGTTGGGTTCCTACTGGACTAATCATTTCTCTACTATTGGACTCATAGGGATGAATGAAGCCTGCTTAAATTTCCTGGGAGAGGACATATCTACTGAAAGGGGCAAAGAATTTGCAGTTACGGTAGCAAACTTTATGAGGGATGAGCTGGCAAAATATCAAAAAGAGACCGAGGGATTGTTCAACTTGGAGGCAACTCCTGGTGAAGGTGCATGTTATCGTTTAGCGAAAATTGACCGCGAGAATTTTCCAAATATAAAAGTTGCCGGTAATGATGAACCTTACTACACCAATTCGACACAACTTCCCGTTGACTATAGCGGAGATCTGTTCGATGCTCTAAGCAAGCAGGATGATTTGCAGGTTTTATATACCGGTGGCACGGTGTTTCACGGCTTTTTGGGGGAAAAAGTGGATGATGCCGAGAGTGTTAAGCTGCTTGTTAAAAGGGTCACGGAGACGTTCCATCTGCCCTATTTTACAATAACACCAACCTTTTCGATTTGTCCGTCACATGGCTATCTGAGCGGTGAACATTTTCAGTGTCCTGAATGTGGAAAGGATACTGAAATATATTCCCGTGTGGTGGGTTATTTCCGTCCTGTAAAACAATGGAATAAGGGCAAACAGGAAGAGTATAAGAACCGGAAAGAATTTGTACTCCAGGGAACTTAATTCTGCGCGATGAAGATTTGCGGTGTTCAGGGCATATCGGTCATCGATTATCCTGGGAAAATAGCCTCTATACTCTTTCTGGGTGGTTGTAATTTCAGGTGTCCCTTTTGTCATAATGTGAGTCTTATAGACGGTTACGAGAGTTTAAACTATAAAAACAGCGAAGCTGTGCTCGAGGACCTGAGAAAACGGAAGGGTTTCATTGATGCAGTGGTAATTACCGGGGGGGAACCGCTGATAAACGGTAGTGAATTGATAGTATTGCTCGGTAAGTTACGGGAAATGGATTTGTCCATAAAAATAGATACCAATGGCTATAACAGGGACATGTTACGTATGGTATTGGAAGCGGGGCTGGTAGACTATATTGCTATGGATATAAAGACATCTATTGATAGATATAATAATGCGGTCGGGTTGGAACTAAACACAGACAGAATATTAAATAGTATAAAGATAATTCTTGAATCTCCCATAGAATATGAATTCAGAACGACCTGCGTTCCAGGATTAGTTGATACCAGGGAAATAGAAAACATATCCTGCCTGATAGAAGGCGCAGTCCACTATTATCTGCAGCAGTATCGAGTTGAAGAGCCTACACTGGACCCTTCCTACATGAAGCTGTCTCCATACTCTGGGGAAAAACTGGAAAGCTTCAAAACTATCGCTCAGAAATTCGTTAACTCAGTTAGCATTCGAGGACTATAAAATCCACGCGGAAATCTGCTAAGGATTGGTGACTCTTATATTGCGCTGCATGAGTAACTCTTTGCCAGTTTATCGTCGTAGGGAGCCTTTCTCCCATCACATCGTTCCATGGGACATAACTGGCAGCTTTCAAAATGAAACTCTGTAGGAAAGTATACGCCGGAAACAGATTTTCTGGGTATCATTAACATGCTGTTGTTTAAGGTAACTCCAAGCAGACCCTCGACATCTCCAAAAAGCGAAAACAACCTTTTTTGCTCCGTTATTGGCCAGTCCGTTAACCTCCCAGGACTCATGCTGGAAAGATGAGTAATCTTATATTCTTTCTTCAGATAGTCTTCAAGGTATGTCCTGGCTGTACGTAAAGCAATGTTACCTATCTCTTCCAGGCAATACTGGTGAAGCAGTTTCATGGAACTGGTACTTTCTTCCAGTTCTTTTCCGATTGTAACGACGTAAGGAAAAAGTCTGCCAATGCTGTCTGCAAAGTTTCTCAGGATAGGGCTGGTGAAGGTGGTGTCACCAACACTTACTGTGTCTTTGCCTTTATCAGAAATATATGCGATTCCGTAAATAGCTCGTGGAGTTATTATAGACTTTGCCAGCTCAATAAGTTCCTGAATATCGTTTTTCACTCCCTTTTTCTTATCCATGTGCAGCTTCTTTAATATGTCTTCACTATCAAGCTGAACCGGGATGTTATCAATAGTTTCAATTTTTATCATAGAGTTGTCTGCCATTTTTCTTTCCATCCTTCATTAGCCCCATAAATTAATGACGTTGGCCAGCTTCTAATTATATCAGAGCACAACTGCTCTATAATATTCAGGATATATGGGCGCTGTTCTCGTTGTCAATTAATTAGTGTGTACAGATAATAATATTGCCGATGACCAAACGAATATTTACTGGCGTGGCTTTAGGAACTTTTAAATTCTATTACATTTTATCTGTTAAGCATTAAGAGGGAGGAAAAATACAAGGTTGTATTCTGGCTGATAGTGGGCATTCCTTAGCCAAATGATCTGAGGAATGGATAGTTCCTCTCAGGTGTTATAATCATCTGGATTTATGCACGGTCTTTGGTTTTAATGCAGCTGGGCGATGAACAAGCACAAAAATCTGGCATTAATATGTATTGGGTTAGTAATATATAGGGCTGAAATATGTATTTATTCTCTCTCTACTAGTAAATTACCTGATACTCTTGTCACAGCGTGTGTTAAAGGGGAGCGATGATGATAAAGCAGACACGAGGACTAACTCAAGTTTATACTGGTGATGGCAAAGGTAAAACCACAGCGGCTCTGGGGCAAACTATCAGGGCCGTAGGACATGGTATGAAGGTCATCATCATCCAGTTCATTAAAGGGGATAGCCTTTGCGGGGAACATCTTTTTGCCGCAAAGTACCATCACTTTGAGATTGTACAACTAAATACCAGGAACAGCTTCAATATGAGTTTACAAGAACTCCAGGTGACCACCGGGCAAACCTTAGCCCTTGCTGAGAAAACCATAGTAAATGGGATATATGACATGGTCGTCCTCGATGAGATCATGGTCGCTTTGAACAAAGGACTAATAAATGCTGACCAGGTGCTAGACTTGATAGCCAAGAGGCCTGAGGAAATGGTGTTGATTCTAACCGGGCGTGGGGCACCGGAAAAGATTATTGAAAAGGCAGACATTGTTACTGAAATGGTGGAAGTCAAATATCCGTTCACCAAATACGGTACGGCTCGACGAGGTGTTGAATATTGAGCACCGTGGCTGAATATGCTTAGCAAAAAGTTCCGATACCGCTGTAAAGAGAATATAGAGAAAATTAGGGAAGGTTAATAAACGATTCTCTATTAGGCCTTTTTCAAAAAGGTAATGGAGATAATTCGGACTCGGAAGGATGGAGTTGCTGAGTTTGAAACTTAGGACATGACCGAGAAGAACGAGTTGATTGAAACTGGATTAATATGGAGCTAGCACGTCCGTTACTCAAATTACTGACAGAGCTTGAAATAGGCTCACGGCGAAATATGTCCAGCGCTATCCGCCAGGGTAAGGTACAGGTGAATGGTATTGTCATCGAGAATTTCTCACATCTTGTGGAAACGGGCTCCGATGTTGTCAACATAGGTGGGAAGCAGCTCGAATTGCAACCTGCGCCAAAGATATACCTGCTGCTCAATAAACCCGCGGGCGTTCTCTCAACAACAAAGGATACTAAAAACCGCAGGACCGTCATAAATATTTTGCCTGAGAAATATCGTAGCCTGAGGATATACCCGGTTGGAAGATTGGATATAGACAGTACTGGCTTATTGCTTCTATCTAACGATGGCCAACTTACCTACAAGCTTACCCATCCTAAGTTCGAGCATGAGAAAGAATACCTGGTTTTAATAGGGAAGTGTTTACAGGCAAAGGAATTAAGGAAATTCGAGACTGGGATTCAGCTTGATGACGGGATTACTTATCCTGCGAGGATAAAGAAGCTGATTCCTTCCATTCCTTTTGACTATAGCGTTACCATTCATGAAGGTAGAAAAAGACAGCTGCATCGTATGTTTTACGCCCTTGGATATCCTGTATTTGCACTAAAACGTATCAGGATGGGGAACCTTAAACTGGGGAGGCTCGAAGAAGGACGGACACGGGAACTTAGCGCCAATGAGATTGCGACGTTGTTAACCGATATTCGATAATTATGTTAACTGGCTGATATTTAGATTATAATTGTCCGCTAAACTAGGAGTTAGGTTTAATGAACCTGGTGGCATTTTTACGTCAGAATAAGATTGACTTTGAATTTATTGAGAAAAAATCCACTCATCACGCCTTAGAGGCGTCCCAGGCTACCGATATACCATTGAATGAAATAATAAAAACCCTGGTATTTGTTGACCAGGATTTAAAAACATTAGTAGCTATAGTCAGGGCTGATTGTACAGTGAGCAGACATAAACTTGAATCATGTTCAGGTTCCAGATCTGTCCGTATCGCTTCCAATGAGCTTGCAGAGCGTGTTACAGGCTATCCTACAGGGGGAATACCTCCTGTAGGGCATAAGAAGAAGTTACCTGTGTATGTTGATAATCATGTTCTTGAGAACGAATATTTCTGGTGTGGCGGTGGGTCAAGGACCAAGTTGATTAGGTTAAAAGTGTCGGACGTTATTCGTTTGTCGTCTCCTCAAGTCTGTGACATATCGTAACCATGGGCTTTTAGTTTTCGTATATAGAACTAGTTGCCTCAGTTTTATCCAGGAAGTTATTGTGGTGCAAGACCAGCACTGGTCACCATAGGCTCTACTGATTCCGCTCGGTGTTTTTCATGGTACTAAACAACCTGAGTGGTTTAAAGGTTCTCTCCCTGAAAGATGCCAGTATATCCCTGCTCAACAGGGCTGCTCAACTGGAAGAAGATGAGCTGAAGAACTTTGGCATTTCTATGGAGCAGGAAACCCATGGGGTTATAGATTACCAATAGGGATTGAGATCTACCAGAGTATCCTGCGTCCCAGATTGCAGTATTAATACTCACGCCGCAACGTAGTAAACTGGAACGTGGCAAACCCAATGCCATGATATTTTGAGGCAGATGCACTACCTCGTTATATGTAATGAGATAACACCCGGTTGCCAGATTGATAGTTCCTGAGTCAGTAAAAGATAGAGGAGAAGTATCCGATATAATTCGCTCTTTATTATCATAGCCTATGGCACCGGGGGAAGAGAATGATGCAACCGTTTGTAAAGTAAGATCAATGCCACCGGGTTGAAGCTGTTTTTCAATATCTAATAGCCCTTCAACGATAGGAGGACTTGTATCTAATAGTCGTATAATGTCTTTATTGTTAAGTACTGGAGGCATCTCTAATTAATCCTTTGGTATATTTTGTGTTCGGGGTGTGAATAGATAATAATATTCATATTCTAACATTCAACATGACTATTTACTTGACCTGATATCGCTTTACATATTATAGTTACTATGGTAAAGGTAACTTGGTCCAGTGTTATTTCAAAGCTTGGGTCTTTCCAATAAGCAAAAGTCCAGCTAACGAAGTATAGTGGCATCTCTGTAGGTTTTGCAAGGGTTTTGGTTACTAGGCAAAGAGATTACACTGAAGACGAGGAAATACAAAATCAAAGGAGGGTGTCATGGCTTTTGCAGACAAAACGTTGGTTTGTAGTGACTGCGGGAGGGAGTTCACATTTACAGCTGGAGAGCAGGAATTTTATGCATCTCGTGGCTTGATGAATGAGCCCAAGCGTTGCACTGAATGTCGGTCTTCCCGGCGCAGGGATAGGGGTGGTGGCTCAGGAGAGAGGCGTAGTTTTCCTGCAGTGTGTGCTGGTTGCGGTCAAGAGACGACAGTCCCATTCGAACCTACTGAAGGAAGACCGGTTTATTGCAGGGAATGCTTTGCCAGGATGAAAGAATCCGGCGAGCTATAAGTTTTATGCATGAGTAATTAGGTTTTTACTTCGATAAATAAACGGCTAATTCAGTTACACTTTTCAATAAGCAGTAAAGTATTACGGTATAGGTTGTTGTTCCATCTGTATTAGAGATACTTTCGACATCCAGGAATTGGTCTCTCTTATACTGAAGTAGTTAAAGTGGTGCCCGAGTGGCGCAATGGTAGCGCAACCGATTTGTAATCGGTAGGTTAGTGGGTTCGAATCCCCTCTCGGGCTAGGGTTAGATTTACCGACTGGTTTGTGGTAAAATCATTGTTGAGGAGGGGTGCCGGAGCGGTTAATCGGGGCAGACTGTAAATCTGCTGCCTTCGGGCTACGTAGGTTCGAATCCTACCCTCTCCACTTAGTAAGTGGGATTTTGCCCACATAGCTCAGTTGGTAGAGCACGTTCTTGGTAAGAACGGGGTCACCAGTTCGAATCTGGTTGTGGGCTTTTAGATTAAGGAGGACATTGAAATGGCAAAGAAAGTATATGAAAGGACAAAGGATCATCTGAATGTAGGTACGATCGGACACGTCGACCATGGGAAGACAACCTTAACGGCGGCGATAACACAAGTACTCGCTACGACGGGTAACTCGCAATTTCGTGCCTTTGACACTATTGATAACGCTCCGGAGGAAAAAGCACGAGGACTGACAATCGCCATATCTCATATTGAATATGAAACTGAGAGTCGTCATTATTGCCATGTTGATTGTCCGGGTCATGCTGACTATATCAAGAATATGATAACTGGGGCGGCTCAGATGGACGGTGGTATCCTGGTAGTTGCAGCGGATGATGGTCCGATGCCGCAAACGCGAGAGCATATCTTGCTGGCGAGACAGGTAAATGTACCCCGACTGGTAATAGCTTTGAATAAAGTTGACCAGATGGAAGATCCCGAATTACTGGAGCTGGTGGAGATGGAGATTAGAGAACTGCTTATCAGCTATCAGTTCCCCGGCGATGAGATACCGATAGTCCGGGTGAGTGCTTTGAAGTCATTAGAATGCGGTTGTGGTAAGAGGGAGTGTGAGTGGTGTGGAGGAATATGGAAGTTGATGGATGCAGTTGATGAATATATTCCTCTGCCAGTTAGAGATAAAGACAAGCCTTTTCTTATGCCGGTGGAAGATGTATTTAGTATCAAGGGGAGAGGTACTGTGCCAACAGGGAAGGTTGACCAGGGGGTAATAAAGTCGGGTGATGAAGTAGAGATTGTTGGACTGAAAGCGACCAAAAAGACAGTAGCGACAAGCCTCGAAATGTTCCATAAGATTATGGATAGGGCAGAGGCGGGAGATGCAGTGGGTGTATTGCTGCGAGGTGTGGACCGGGATGAGATAGAGAGAGGACAGGTTTTAGCAGCTCCTGGTACTGTTACGCCGCATACTGAGGCTGAGGTGGAGGTATATATATTGAAGAAGGAAGAGGGAGGAAGGCATACCCCATTCTTTAACGGATACAAACCTCAGTTTTTCATAAGGACGGCAGACATAACAGGTTCTATCACTCTACCTGACGGAGTTGAAATGGCTATGCCTGGTGACAGCTTAAATCATATGTTCATAAAGACGATTTATCCTGTGCCTATGGAGCCTGGGTTGCGTTTTGCAATACGAGAAGGTGGCAGGACCGTAGGTGCTGGTGTTATCACTAAGGTGATTAAATAGAGATATGGCCAAAAAAGGAGATCTGCGAGGTATCATCCATCTAGCATGTGGTGAATGTAAGGAAAGAAACTACACTACTGCGAAAAACAGAAGGAATGATACACAGCGCTTGGAATTAAAGAAGTTTTGTCCACGGTGCAGGGTACATACCATGCATCGTGAAACTAAGTAAATTTATGGCCAATCGTATTAAGAAAGTAAAATCAAAAAGGGCTGTTACTGCACCTGTTAAAAAAAAGTCGAGGTTTAGCTTCTTTCGGGAATCAATAGAGGAGTTAAAGAAGGCACAATGGCCGACAAGGAGAGAGGCTTTCAGGTTAAGTCTCCTGGTTATGGTTGTATGTGCCTTTGTAGGTGGGTTATTGGGACTCCTTGATTTAGGTTTTACAAAGGTGCTGACGGAGTTGATATTGGGTGGCTGAAGACGAATTAAAAACTAGCGGGCGATGGTATTTATTGTATGTATCTTCTGGACATGAAGAACGTGCGAAGAGGAACCTGGTTCAGCGCATTAAATATTTGGATGTAGAAGATAAAGTATATGATGTTGTTATACCAACAGCTAGCGAGATAGAAATAAAAGGTGGCAAACGCCAAACTATAAGTAAAAAAGCTTTTCCAGGTTATATAATGGTTTTGATGGATTTGGACGAACATAGTTGGGATATAGTACGTAACACCCCGGGTGTTGCTGGTTTTGTTAGTACGGGTGCTAAGCCAGTGCCCCTGTCGGTAGAAGAGGCGGATAAAATACTACAGCGCATGATTGAAGTTCCCTCCGAAGTCAAAGTGTCATTCGAGAAGGGAAATAGTGTTCGAGTTACTAGCGGACCGTTCGTCGATTTTATTGGAAAGATTGATGAAGTCAATACGGACAAGGGTCGCGCAGTCGTTATGCTTTCACTTTTTGGTCGAGAAACACCCGTAAATTTAGATTTCCTGTCGGTAGAAAAGATTTAATATGGCAAAGAAGAGAATAACTAGTATAATTAAACTACAAATATTGGCTGGTAAAGCTACTCCAGCGCCTCCTGTGGGACCAGCCCTTGGGCAACATGGCGTTAACATTATGGCTTTTTGCAAGGAATATAATGATCGCACTGCTTCTCAGGACGGTTTTATTGTTCCAGCAGAAATAACCGTGTATGCGGATCGCTCTTTCAGTTTTATAATCAAGAAGCCACCTGCTTCCGGGCTAATACGAAATGCCTTAGGCTTGGAAAAAGGTAGCGCCAATCCACAGAGTGATAAAGTAGGCAAATTGAGTAGAGAGAAACTTTATGAGGTCGCAAGAAGTAAAATGAAAGATTTAAACACTACAGACCTGGAGAAAGCGGCCCGTATTATTGGGGGCACTGCTCGGAGTATGGGTGTGGAGGTAGAATAAGTGGCAAATCACGGCAAGAAATATAGAGAAGCTAGTAAGCTTATAGATCATTTGAAATATTATTCTCCTGAAGAGGCTATCGAATTAGCTAAAAAAGCCTCTTACGTTGGATTTGATGAGACAGTAGAGGTCCATTTAAAAATGGGGGTCAATCCACGTAGTGCTGATCAACAAGTAAGAGGTGTAGCATTGTTACCAAATGGGCTGGGGAAGCAAGTACGTGTACTTGTTTTTACTCAGGGAGAGGGAATAAAGCAAGCAGAAGAGGGGGAGGCAGATTACACAGGGGCCGAAGAAATCATCCAGAAAATAGAGGAAGGGTGGCTTGAATTTGAAGTATCTATGGCTACACCAGATATGATGCCTAAAGTCGCTAAGTTAGGACGTATTTTGGGCAGACGGGGGCTTATGCCAAATCCGAAATCAGGTACAGTTGTAGATGCTCAAGATTTACCTCGAGCTATCAGGGAGGCGCGCAAAGGGCGGGCTGAATTCCGTTTAGATAGAACCGGAATCATTCACTTACCGATAGGCAAAATTAGCTTTGAAAAAGAAAAGCTTCTGGAAAATATATTGGCTGTGATTGAAGCTATAGTTAAAGCGAAGCCAAGTGGAGCAAAAGGTCAGTACGTAAGAAGTATATCGTTATCTACCAGTATGGGTCCGGGACTCAAGGTCGATGTAAAGTCGGCTTTGGAACTGGCAGCGTAATACCATAACTAAATATTGAGGCAGTGCCAATGACGGCGGGTACCATTCCTCTTGGCGAAAGAGGTTCAAGGTTCAGATATATGACGAACCCATGGTTTAAAGGATTGCCCGCTCAGGTGTTAAATGATCCCTGTGTCGTTGGCACAGGGAATTTTGTTTATTGGGAGGTTATATGCTCAGAGAGAAAAAGACAAGCATTGTAAAAGAACTGGAGGAAAAACTGGCTAGAAGCAGCATAGTTGTTACTACCAGTTATCAGGGAATTAAGGCTAAAGATATGTCGGCGTTACGCATAGCTCTGGATGACCCGGATATTGAATACCAGGTAGTTAAGAATAACTTGATTCGAATCGCAGCTCAGAGGGCTGGAAAAGAAGACGTTATGAGCATTGTGGATGGACCTACTGCTGTGATTTTAGGATATGATGACGTAATTAAGACAGTCAGGTTGATAAACCAGTCTATCAGGTCAAGTGGTTTGGCTATTTCGGTTAAAGGTGCTTTGCTTAGCGGACGAACGCTTAACGCTAGTGAAGTAATGGCTTTGGCCAACTTACCATCCAGAGAAGCACTCATCTCGCAGGTGGTGGGTATGTTGAAAGCTCCTATAAGAGGATTGCATTATGCTGTAAGTTTCCCGTTATATGGCTTGCAGAATGTATTAAAAGCGCGAATTCAAGAATTAACAAAATAACAAAGGAGGAAACATGACACCAGAAGAAACAAAGATAGATGAAGGCGAAGTAAAAGAGGAAAAAAAGACTACCAAAACAAAGGCGAAAAAGGAAGACACAGGAATTAGCAAAGAGAATATTATTGCTGCCATTAAGTCTATGACAGTAGTAGATTTGGCTGACCTGGTCAAAGTTTTAGAGGATGAATTTGGTGTAAGTGCAGCTCCAGTAGCTGTTGTTTCTACCTCAGCGGTAGCTGCCCCATTGGATGGAGCACCTGCGGAAGAGGAAGAGGAGAAGACTGAATTCACTGTTGTTTTGAGTAGTATTGGTGAAAAGAAGATTGAGGTTATTAAAGCGGTACGCGCAGTAACTGACTTGGGATTGAAACAGGCCAAGGATTTGGTGGAAGCTGCTCCACAAACAGTAAAGGAAGCAGTTTCCAAGGACGAAGCCAATGACACCAAGGCGAAGCTGGAAGCGGCAGGAGCTACTGTAGAAGTTAAGTAATATGACGTTTGCTAGCTGGCAAGCCATTCTTGGTATGGGTCTTTTCTTTGTACTCTTAGGAATCGTGTCTGTTCTCTGGAGCAGAAGAGAGCAGACACGATATTATGACTCAATATCAACCAGAAGAGATGTGAAGGAATTTATGACTCGTGAACCGCACCTGTCGTGGTTAAGCGCTTGGCTTATAGGTGGCATACTTTGCCTCGTTATTGGTATTGTGTTGATTATTGTGAGTATCGTTATAAAGTAGCGGTTATTTTATAGAGTTATATTAATTCTTTGTGGCGGTACTGCAAGGCCTCAGCTACGTGATGTGTCTTAATAATTTCTGCCCGCTCCAGGTCGGCAATGGTGAGTGAGAGTTTTAAAACATGGTGGAACGCACGGGCAGTGAGATGTAATTGTTTCATGGCGGTCCGAAGTAAGCCTTGTGCGGCTGATTCTACCTTGCAAAAATCCTTCACTTCTCTGGCTGACATATCAGCATTACATTTCAGCTCTGTATTGCGGAATCTCTCAAGCTGAATTATATGAGACGCTTTGATTCTTTCTCCAACGTCTGCAGATGTCTCAGATAGCTTACTTTCAGTAAGTTTCTCATAATCAATATGAGGAACATCCAGGAAGATGTCTATGCGGTCAAGCAATGGGCCGCTTATTTTTTTGTGGTAGCGATAAATTTCACCAACTGAACACTTGCATTCCTTAAAAGGGTCTCCATAATAGCCACAGGGGCATGGATTCATGGCTGCCACCAGCATGAAGTTAGAAGGAAATGTGACAGTACCGCGAGCTCTACTAACGGTGATTACCTTATCTTCGAGGGGCTGTCGCAGTGATTCCAGGCTGGAGCGTCCGAACTCAGGTAATTCATCCAGAAATAGAACGCCTCGATGGCTCAGGCTTATCTCTCCAGGTCGTGGCCATTGTCCGCCTCCCACCAAGCCTGCCTGAGAAATAGTGTAGTGGGGAGAGCGAAAAGGCCGCTCAGTGATAATAGGAGTATCCTTGGGAAGCATTCCGCTAACACTGTAGATTTTAGTTACCTCTATAGCCTCTTTCATGGTCAGTTGGGGCAAGATTGAAGGCAGGGAACGAGCTAACATAGTTTTACCACTACCTGGTGGCCCACACATCAGTACGTTGTGTCTTCCTGCTGCTGCTATTTCCAGTGCCCTTTTTGCGTGTTCTTGTCCTTTTACATAACTTAAGTCGAAGACGTAGTCATTCTTAATATTCTGATACCAGTCTATGTCATTATGATACTGAGGGATGATTATTTCATTATGGAGGTGGCTGGTTAACTGGGACAATGATTCTACGGGGAATATGTCTATATCGCTTATTAGTGATGCCTCTTTGGCGTCATCCTGGGGGACAAATACCTTTGAAAGGCCAACATCACGTGCAAGGGCTACCATGGGTAATACGCCATGGGTATGCCGCAATTTACCGTCAAGCGACAGTTCTCCCAGGAAGACACTACCGGTGAGATCGGCACTCAATTGGCCTGAACTGACTAGCAAGCCTATAGCTATGGGCAAATCGTAGGCTGGCCCCTCCTTTTTTAAATCCGCTGGTGCAAGGTTGACTGTGATGCGCCTGTTGAGGAAAGAATAGCCAGAGTTTCTGATTGCTGCTCGTACTCGTTCTCTGGCTTCCTGGACTGCTTTATCGGGCAACCCTACAATGGAAAATGACGGCAATCCGGGGGATATATCAACTTCGACGTCTACTGTGGCGCCGTCAAGCCCAACTACAGCGCAGCTTTTAATCTTGGATAACATATCGCCGCAATTATAGCAGATACTCTGTTCTAATGGCTGTAGGAGAGCTTCAATTGGCTATTACGGCGGCTATGGCATATTGTTTAGTGTCAGAAAGGCTGATGCAGAATTCATTCAGGTCCAATTCTTTGGCTTTGTTAAGGGCATTTCCGTAAAGGCGTACCAGTGGCTTGCCGTCGCTGTTTGGTAATATTTCAATGTCGCGCCAGCCGACGCCTTTGATTCCGGTACCAAGAGCTTTCATCACTGCCTCCTTACCGGCAAATCGACTGGCTAAGGCTGAAACTTTGTCACCGGAGACATTTAGTTCAGCATCGGTGTAAACTCGATTCAGAAAACGTTTCTTCCATTGCTTTATGGCAGAGTCTATACGCCCTATTTCTATCATATCTATGCCTATAGAGCTCATATCAATTGTTCTCCTTTACAATTTTCATTGGTTTTAGCATAACACAATTCGAACATGCAAAGTTGTCTTTATATTACTATTTTTCGATGATTACTGAGATGGTTAATGGTTAGTCCTCAGACAATAGGTTTTCCTTCAGAATGATTTCTGTGACCCATTTTGCAGCCTTACCTACTACCTCAGGGCAAACAGTGCTATGTGCCCCTGTTTCATCAAATTTTACGGCCTCGTCAGGGTCAGCCATATAGAAAAACCGTCCAAATAATTTCATATGCATATCCCTGCATATAACAGTCCCATATTCTTCTGTAAATCTGGCATGCAGTTTTCTGACCAGCTCGGAGGTTCTTACCCTGACCTTGTCTGGATCTGCGAAATTATCTCTTTCCCTACCCCACAGCGTACTGAGCAGAATTATGCCACCCACATATGCCCCACAGCCGGTATCACAAAGCGAACCTCCTCCTCCGGAGCAGCCGGTTACTGCTTTAAAGATGTCGTCATTTCTTATGTTAAGAGTATCTTGGACTGCTGCCACTATGCACTGGGCACAGCCTTTGTAGGTCTTTTCGTACTCATATCCCGTGTGGTATGCCTTGTCCGCCATGACCTTAATCTCATTGTCTTTCATATCTCTCAATTATCCTTATACACTGATATGTATCACTGACTACTCAACCCCATTTCTAATTGTCTACTTAACTATTTTATTACCCTCTCATCTTACCAGGAGGACCTTATCATTTTATCAGGAAGCCATAGTAATATCTGAGGAAACAATATGCATAAGCCAAGGCCTATTATTATCAAGACGATGAAAGGAATTACTCCACGGATTATATGCATAGTGGTTATTCCCAATTCAGGATTAGCGGTACCCCTGCAGACGAATATAGCTGATGCAAAAGGTGGAGTTAAAAAGGCCATTTGGAGGTTAACACATATCATAAGGGTGAACCATAATGGGTCGAAGCCTAACACAGGTGTCAGCGGCACAACTATGGGAGCAATTATCATGATTATCCCTATCCAATCAATGAACATACCAAGGATAAAAATGGTAAGCATTATAGCGGCAAAGGCTCCCCATCGTCCCATCGGTATGGCCAGAATAATATCCTTTATGACGACCCCACAGCGCAGGTACAAAAATATACCGACAGTAAAGTAGGCACAGCAGGTAATAAGCATCACGAATCCGGTTATTCTGAGCGTCTCTCGCATGGAATGTATTAAAAGTTTCAGGCTGAATTTACGGTAGGCAAGAGATAGCAATACAGCCGCGGCGGCACCAACACCTGCCGCCTCGTATACGGTAGCGATTCCAAAGAATATACTGCCAAGGACTGATAGTATTAATACCATTGGCGGAACAAGTGAACCGAGCAGTATCTTTGTTTTTAGAAGCAGAGGAGCACGTCTCTCTTCTATCGGTGCTGCCGGGGCTATTTTGGGGTTCATCAGGGACCTAACTATTATATAGCCACAGTACAGGGCGGAGAGCAGGAGCCCGGGAAAAACAGCACCCATGAACAATCTGCCCACAGATTGTCCGGTTACTGGACCAAGAACAACCAGCATGATGCTGGGTGGAATCAGTATACCCAGCGTGCCACCGGCACAAACTGAGCCACATGCCATTTCTTTGGAATACCCCCTTCTGAGCATGGGGCCCAGGGCGACCACGGTGAGCATGCTTACTGAAGCCTGTACTACTCCGAGGCAGGCAGCGAGGAGAGTGCCAATCAGCACAGTACCCAGCGCCAATCCCCCTCTCAATCCCCCCAGCCACATGTGCAGGGCACCGTACAACTTGTCCGCTATACCGGAATGTGCCAGTATTGCTCCCATGAAGGTGAACAAAGGAATTGCCAGCATATTGTAGTTCAACAGCATGGCACTGATGCGCATATTTACCAGTACTGCTACAAGTGGTCCCATAGTGAGATAACCGACTATTGCTCCCACTCCTCCTATGACCAGGGCTATGTTGTAGCCTGCCAGGACCCCAACCAGTATTGCCACCACAAATATAAGGGTATATATCTCTGGATTTAGATCAATCATATTGCTTTCCCCTTTATAAGTGTATGTATATCACGAACCAGTTGGGCAGTGAACTGAAGACAGGTAAGGAGTAATCCCAGCATAATTACCACTCCGTACAGGCTGGACGGAGAGCCCCAGAAACTGAATGTCAGTAGCTGGCCAGTCATTAAAACCTGAAGCTCGCGTGAGATAACAATATAGGTAAATGCTCCAATTAGGGGAAAAAAGAACAGTATGCTGCCCAGGATATCAACAAGGGCTTTTTTTCTGGCTGAGAAGTGGGTGTAAAAGACGTCCACCCTGATATGGGCGTTATGTAACTGGGCGTATGCCCAGCCAATCACGATTATAGCACCCCCAATTAACCGCATGCTGGTAAAAGCCCATGTCGTTGGGGAGTTGAATACGTATCGGGCGATTACTTCCCACAGGATAACTATAACCATGGCGATAATCAGCCAACTGGCTAGTGACCCTGTGGTTTCGTTGATGGAATCAATAATTCTGAGTAACTTTCTCATTTAACGGTGAAACCTTTCAAATTCCCTGAAACATAAACTACAAGGTATTATAAACCAGAAATCTACAAAATAAATGACGTACTTAAACAGCTAACAGAACAGGGAGCAGAGTACGAATACTCTGCTCCCTATTATAGCTTATTATACCTGGTAGACCTAACCCGTGTTAGGTATCTCCAGTGTCACTAACAGGCTACCATCCTGTCCTTACCAGTGTATTCGGAAGCCACAGGATAATTTGTGGGAATATGACACAAAGTATAAGACCAATTATTATAAGTCCAACGAAGGGGAATACTCCTCTTATAATGTCGATGGTTTCCACTCCCAGTTCCTTGGGTACTGTACCACGGCAAACGAATATCGCCTGTGCCATGGGTGGTGTCATGAACGCCATTTGAAGGTTGACACATATCATGATAGCAAACCATACCTCATCGAAGCCAAGTACTGGCAGGATGGGCATGACTATTGGAATCATGATGAATAGAATTGGCAGCCAGCTCATCAGGAAACCCAGGAGAAAAATGACCAACATTATTACGGAAAAGGCTCCCCACCGGCCTCCGGGTGCAGCCATAACTATTTCACGTACCACGCCGCCACAACCGATTCTGAGGAACACACCAACCATTCCTATGGAAAAGAAGGCTATGCATAGTGAGAAGCTGGTGACTCGCATTGCCTGTAGCAGGCTAGCCTTGAATTTTAACCAGGACATCTTGCGATAAGCGATGGCTAGAGCGAGAGAAGCTATTACTCCTGTCGCAGCCGCCTCGGTGGGAGGTGCTATACCCAGGAAAATGACTCCGAGGACGGACATTATAATGAGCAACGGTGGCACGACGCCCTTCCCCAACAGTTTTAATTTTGTACCGAAACTAACACCCAGTTCTTCGGGAGGGGCACCGGGGGCTATGCCTGGTTGCAGGAAAGAACGAACAATAATGTAGGTGGAATACAATCCTGCAAGCATAAAACCGGGCATGAACGCACCCATAAATAGCTTTCCTACCGATATATCAGCCAGTGGGCCCAGGATGATTATCATCACACTGGGTGGAATCAGGATGCCCAGTACTCCGCCGGCACAGGCTGCGCCTGTTGCCAGCGATTTGCTGTAACCACGCATTACCATGGGTTTAACTGCCAGGATAGTGAGTGTGCTCACGGCAGCAGTGATAACGCCCAGGCAGGCGGCAAGCATGGCGCCGAGCAGCACTGTTGTCACCGCCAGTCCTCCTCTAACCCTGCCCAGAATTACCGACAGGGCATTATACATGCCGTCGGCCACCCCTGAATCGGCGAGGATGATTCCCATCAATACGAATAAGGGAAGAGCCAGTAGCGGATAGTTTAGCGCAATTATGATGCCTCTCTGGTACATCAGCTCAAAGACAGGTACACCCATAGTGAAGTAGCCGATGATGAGTCCTACCGCTCCCAATGTAATAGCTATAGGAAAACCAGACATGATAGCAACTATAATAGATACAAAGAATAATAAAGTTATAAGCTCTATACTCATATGTCCGCCTCTATCACTTCCTGTTCATGAGGGCGTCTGCCATACTTCAGGAAGTAAATGTCACGTATGGTTTCTGCCACAAATTGCAGGAAAAGTAGTATTAGTCCGATAACTATGATTGTTCGCATAGGAGCAGCCGGTGGGTACCAGTGGCTCATGGTCATGCTTTCATTTTTGACCCAGGCAAAAACCATCCAGTTCCAGGCCGTGTGCAGAAAGACGGCGAAAACGGGGAAGAAGAGCACAAACGTCATTACCACATCGATGTAGGTTCTGGTTTTCACGGAGAATTTGTTATAGAACACGTCTATTCGAATATGAGAGCGATGCAACCTGACATATCCCCAGGCCAGTGCATTGACTGATGCTCCCAACATTTGTGCCGTCTCATACGCCCATGGGCATCCGAGACTGAAGACGTACCTCAGAATGATATCATAGAAGACAACTAATACCAGGGCCACAAGCAGCCACTTTACCGCTTGCCCCAGCCATTCGTTTGCGCTATCGATAACCCTCAGATATGTCCTCATCTATTTATTAGTTCCTTTTTTGCGGTCCATTATACCTGTGGAGTTTCCAGAGCCAGCATGTTCATGTACTTATCTCTGAACTCTCGGATAGATGTTACTACTTCCTTGTAGAATGGATCTCCTGCTGCTTTCTCATCGTAGAATTCCTCGGCTGCGGCAACAAAGGCAGAGTCGATTGCCACTGGAAGTTTTTGCACAACACAACCGAAGTCGATAAATTGCTGCAGGGCGAGGACGTTCATGTTGGCCATGTAATTCTGGCCCCATGACTTGTTTGCCCGTGCCGCACCTTCGAGCAGTGCCTGGTTCTGTGGAGAAAGTCCATCCCAGGCGTCCTGGTTTATCCAGAACATGTGAGGGTCGGTAGCAGCGCGTGTGGTTGAGGCAAAATGATATTTGGCTTCCTCGTTATGTCCGGCACCCCAGTTTCCAGCCCAGGCTGCTGCCTCTGCGCCATCAATAACACCACGTTGTAGGGCTTCGTAAATTTCGCCTCCAGGTAGGAAGATGGTCGACATGCCAATCCTGTTTAATATCTCTCCACCGTCGCCCATACATCGCATCTTGAAACCCTGGATGTCATCAAGTGTTTTGTAATTCACGTTGGTAAATCCCCATACTTCAGGTCCACTGTTAAGCATAGGTACTTCCAGGATATGGACATTGTAGTCGGAGAACGCCTCTTCCATCAGCTCCTGACCACCACCAAAATCTCTCCATACACCCATGGCCTCGATATTGAAGCCACCACACATGGCACTGAACATGCCACCGGTTGGCACGGTGTCCAGGCTGTATGCAGTGCAGGTGCTTGCCATTTCAAAAACCCCTTCACTAGTAGGTGAAAGTTCCTCTGATTGTGGAGCAATGGAGCCACCTGCGTGGACTTCTATTGTGAATGCGCCACCACTCATCTCGTTAACAAGCTCAACAAAATGTTGATGAATATCCGTTCCTGGAGGAGAAGTGTGGGCGCTTTGATATGTCCACTTGACCACTTCAGCGTCAGGAGCAGGAGTTGGTGCTGCAGTCGGCGCCGCAGTTGGCGCGGTGGTTGGTGCTGGTCCCGGTTCTGCCGCTGGGGCACAACCAGCCACTATCAAGCTGACAATTAATACTGTTGCCACTAATAGCATACCTAACTTGTTTTTCACTAGTTACCTCCTTGATTAATAAAATAGATATATAGTTGTCCTACCACCTCATCTTTTTTTCTATAGAAAGCCACCTCCTTATCACTTATTATTTGAAATCAAGTTCTATCTATTTACCCATTTCTTTCTTATTCACCCAGTTATTGGGCACGCCGCCTTTAAGTACTCTGACCACTTCCGCACAGGACCCCTTGCGGGATTTGGCAAAGGATGTCTCGGAGTATGAGGCCATGTGTGGTGTGACAGTCAGCTTCATGTTGTCCAGTGTCAGCAGGGGTTCCGCAGGCTTTGGAGGTTCATCCTCCAACACATCGATGCCGGCGGCGGCAATATCTCCTGCTTTCAGGGCATTGTAAAGTGCCTTCTGGTCCACTATGGGGCCTCTGCCAACGTTAATCAAGTAGGCGGTTTTCTTCATTTTCTTAAACTCTGCCTCGCTGAATGCATGGAACGTTGATTTTAGCAGAGGAGCGTGTATGGAGATTATATCGGATGTTTTCAAAAGGGTATCGATGTCCACCAGCCTAATTCCATACTGATATGCCTCTTCTTCTGAGACGATGGGGTCATAAGCAATAACTTTGAAGCCAAAAACCTGGACTTTCCTGGCGACGGCACGAGCTATATGTCCGCAGGCGTAAAGCCCCCAGGTCTGATCTCTGAAGGGGAAAATAGGGCTGACGTCTTTCAGTTTTTCACGCCATGCGCCACCTTTGGTAGTTTCATTAAGAGAAGCAAGTTTTCTTTGAACTGCAAAGCCTAATGAAATAGCATGGTTTGATACCTCGTCGGCACACCAGTGCTGGGCAGGCATGTTGCTCACATAGATACCTCTCTTAGCGGCGGCAACGATATCAACGTTGTCATAGCCAACGCCGGTGCCTGCCACAATCTTGCATTTATTAGCAGCCTCCAGTACCCGCTCATTGACTTTGGTTGGCATTATTATTGCATCGGCATCCGCCACGTACTTGACGGCGGTGTCCTCATCAGCGCTGGGAGCTATAACTAACTCCGCGTCAATTGCCTTGAGAACGTCCTTTTCAATTTTCTGGTCAGGGAACATTGTCCTAAGCATAACCACCCTATATTGCGACATAATAAAACCTCCTTCATGTAAAACAAATATAAACTATCTCAGTTACTAGCTTTTGTCAATACATTTATTGTTAAATTAGTTATAAAATAACAAAAAGAAAGGGCTGCCTTAACTGGCAGCCCTTTCTTAAGCAATTCTATCTATTGCTCTTAGCTTAAGTCCAAGGTTTTATCATCTGATTAGGCAACCAGAGGACGATTTGCGGGAATATTACCAGTAATACTATAGAGAATAGTATGATGATAACAAATGGTGTTACTCCCTTAATCACATCCATGGTGGTTACCCCTGTTTCTGGAGCAGCCAGGTTTGACACAAGGAATATGGCAAGCGCCATAGGTGGTGTCATAAACGATGCTTGTAGGTTGACCATCACCATCAAGGCAAACCACACCGGGTCAAAGCCTAAAGGCTCAAGTAGTGGTGATATTATGGGAACCACGATGAAGACTATAGGTATCCATCCCATGAAGAACCCAAGGGCAAAGACAAAGAACATTATCATCGCAAAGATTGCCCATTTTCCACCAGGGGTAGCCATGATTACATTTCCTATTACCTCAGCACAACCCATCCTCATGAATATACCAATAGCTGCATATACTAAACACGACAGGAAGAAGATGTAGCCACTGACTTTAAGAGTGTCAAGGGCAACGAACTTGAATACCTTGAAACTGAACCTTCTATAGGCAATTGCCAACAGGGTAGCAGCAAAGGCTCCCATCCCTGCAGCCTCGGTAGGGGCTGCTATACCAAAGAAGATAACGCCCAACACGGACAGAATCAGCAAAACTGGCGGTACCAGTGAAACCAACAGGTCTTTTATCTTCTTGCCATTGGGAGTGGTCCTTTCTTCTTTTGGCAGTGCAGGTGCATCTTTTGGCCGAATGATTGCTCGTATAATTATGTAGAGACAGTATAGTGTAGCAAGAAGGGCACCGGCCGGGAAGGCTCCCATGAACAGCTTTCCTACTGATACATTGGCTATTGGTCCATACATAACTATCATGATACTGGGAGGGATAAGGATGCCAAGGCAGCCTCCTGCGGCGACAGCGCCACAGGCAAGGTCTTTGGCATAACCTCTCTTTATCATCGGAGTGAGACCCAGAATACATAGCATACTTACAGAGGCGGCGATTATTCCCAGGCAAGCGGCAAGTATGGTGCCGAAGAGCACGGTTGCCAGCGCCAGCCCGCCTCGGACCGGTCCGAGTGCCACGTAGAGTGTCTCGTACAACCGGTCGGCTATTCCTGAATACTGAATCATGTCACCCATAAAGATAAACAGGGGGATAGCCAGCAGAATGTAGTTCATCATCATCTTGTAGAAGCGTGAATACATCACTTCCAGTGTCAGCGGACCAAGCGACAGCAGGCCAAGCACTAATCCCAGGCCTCCTATCACAATCGCTATATGGGCACCGGTGAGAAGTCCCACAAAGATGCCACCAATAAAGAGAACAGTAACGACTTCGGGTGTTAACAAAGACTGTACGGCATCAATCATAGCGCTTCTCCTGTCTTCAGCATGTGTATATGTCCAATGAAGCTGACTGTTATTTGAAGACACACAAGGGTCAACCCTATAAGAATGAGTGTCCTGGTCGGTCCTGCTGGCGGATACCAGTAGCTTTCTACCATGACCTCGTTGATTCGCCATGCCCTGGCAGCCCAGCGTCCACCCACTATCATATAGACTATGTATGTAGGATACCAGGCGATCGTAGTGGCGATGACGTTGATAAAAGCTCTCCACCTTGGTGAGCACATTGAATAGAACACGTCAACTCGCAGGTGCATGTTAACTCTCTCAACTTCACCCCAGCTCAACATGTAACCAGTGGAACCTATAATCATGGCAAGTTCAAAAGCCCATTGCGTCGGTGCGTTAAAGAAGTATCTCATCGTTACGTCAAAAACCACCACAAACATCAGGGCCACCATCAGCCACCTCGCCCAGGAGGCGACATGCTCATTTGTACTGCTAATAGCCTGCATTATTTTCGACACATGCAGCTCCTTTCATTCAATTCTGCAGTTAAGTTATCTCTCATAGGTAGTTACTTAACTGAGGAAAGCATTGGGATCATCCAGGGTCTTTAGCACCTCGAAGACTGACCTGAAATTCTCCTGTGAAGTGAATATCTCATCGAAGAACGGATCACTAGCTCGCTCTCCAGCGTAGAATTCCTTGGATGCACGGATTATTTCATCGTTAAGTTTCTGAGGAACGTCCAGGCACTGTACACCGTAATCAAGCATCTTGTCGAATGCAACGAGATCAACACGCAGTACTTCCTGGTACCTGCGCTTTGCCCACCACTCAAATTGTAACTCAACAATTTTTTGCAGATCAGCAGGTAGAGCATCCCAGTCTGCCCTGTTTACGGCAAACTGAACGCCTTGGATAGGGGCACGGGTCAGTGAGAAGTAGGCATAGGGACAGACCTCGTGGAATGCCAGTTCCCAGTTCATGTTGGCGCTGCAGCATTCTGCCATGTCGATAACGCCACGGTCTAATGCCTGGTAAATCTCAGAACCGGACAGCATAACGGTGGAAACACCGATCGTCGGGAATATCTCACCAGCATCACCTTTGCATCTCATCTTCAGGCCCTTCATTGCATCGGCTGAATCAGCCAGTTTTACTGTTGATGCGGCGAATACCTCACCAGGGGTATTCCAGGAATACCTGGGAAGCAGTTTGACATCATAGCCAGAACCCTCCCATGCTCGTTCCATCAGGTCCGCACCACCACCGGCATAGAACCACATGTCCATGGCCTCGATGCCAGGGCCGCCGGGATAACCGCCGAACAGGCCGGCAGTTGGAATGGTGCCTCGTTCACCTACGGGGTCAAAGGAAGCTATACTAATTACCCCTTCCTGCGCGCCATCTAATTCTCGTGGCGTAGGAACTACCTCACTCTGGTTGTATACATCGAGGGTTATACGTCCGCCGGTGGCCATTTCGAGTGTATCCTTAAAGAGGCCACCAAGGGCAATAGCATTCTCCGACCCTGCTGGGCTTCCGCCCTGAAGCGTCCACTCAAATATTTCAACATCAGGTGCGGGAGTAGGAACGGCGGTTGGAGCCGCGGTTGGAGCTGCGGTTGGAGCTGCGGTTGGAGCCGCGGTTGGAGCCGCGGGCGCACAACCAGCCACTATCAGGCTGAGAATCATAACCGCTGATACCAATAGCATGATAACTTTAGTTTTCAATTTTTCTACCTCCTAAAATTTGCTACCGAGTTGTTATTGTTTGAAATCATCACCCATCTGCCACCACTATTCTTTTTCAATATGGCATCACCACCTTTCTATATAAAATGTTTACTCGACTCTATTACGCGAAAACGATCTACTTTGAATATAGTCATCTCGAGTCTACGCTTAATAGTAAAAAAGAAATTTCTTTTTGTCAATAGCTTTATCCATATTTATTGATATTATTAAGTACTTTGCTGGAAATTATTTCTCTGAATGAATAATAACCTCCTTTATCTCCAGGTTACCGGGGTCTGGCAGCGAGAACACAAGCAGCTCGGTATCTGTTTCTATGTATGCCCTGAGGGCGGTGGCATCTCTGGACACCGCTCCTATCACTTCAAAATAGCCTGACTTTATCGCGCCGGCATCAAGATATTTTGCATCGCTGGAGCATGTGCTGGCGCATGATTTCCCCCAGTCCTCCTCCAGTGTGAAAGTAGCCCTGTAGTTTTTCCCCTGCCCATTCTCAACATGTTTTCCGATAAAGTTCAGCATTTCTGCGCTGCTGTTTTCCAGGGTTATCTCCGCTATATAGATATCGAAGAAAATATCTTCGTCAACATAATTATTCCTGAGGTAGTATGTGTCAGAGATGGTTATTTTAAGGATTTGACTGCTGCAGCCGCCGAGTAGAAACGGTATGCCGATTATAACCGCCACCGCATATATGAGCAGTTTAATTCTAGTGTTCATCACTGAGTAATTCTTTCTTTTCTTTAAGTCAGCTAAGTATTATTATCACGACGGTATTTTATTGTTATCGCTCTATATCACATTTAACGCCGGTCTCTGCTGATAATTCCCGGAGTTGCTGAATAACTGCAGTATCCAGTGGGATACCATTAGCCGTACGATCTGCGACAATCTCTTCTTCCAGTCCTCCTGTGACGTATACTTTTTTCACTCCGGGGAGAGGGGGCAGTGTTTCGATGGACTCAATTAACTGGTCCATATCATTCTTGAATTCTTGGACGGGTCTAAAACCGTTAATTCGGATAGCGCCAAAGAAATGATTTGCCATGGTACCCATAGCTGCTCCGGAGAGGGTGGTACAGAGTATGTCCACTAGCACTGAAAGGCCAAATCCTTTGTAGCTACCTAGTGCCGGGGTTCCTCCCAATGGTAGTATCCCTCCACGCCACTCAGGGTTACGATAATCTACATTACTCAAATCAGTGATAGCTTTCCCTTCTCCATCCACCAGCCACCCCTCCGGGATGAGTTTTCCCTGTCTCTTGGCTATCTCTAATTTGCCTCCGGCCACTACGCTGGTTGACATATCGAGTACAAAGGGGTGTTTCTTGCCTGCGGGTACCGCAACAGCAATAGGGTTGAGTCCACCTGCTCGTCCAGTACTTCCTGGCGCTACCATCATTCTGCCTCCTGCAGTCATGGATATCCCTATCATGTCATGTTCCAGTGCCATCATGGCATAATAAGTAGCGGCACCAAAATGTTGACTATTACGAACTGAGACGAAACCTGTTCCAGTCTTCTCTGCTCGCTTTATAGCCTCTGTCATTGCCCTGTGGCCGTTGACGAAGCCCAGGCTGTTACCTCCATCAATCACTGCAGTGGTGGCAGACAGGTCGAAGAGCTCTATCTTGGGATTAATAGTGCATTTTCCACTTTTCATCCAGTTACAGTACATTTGAAGATGGGCTATGCCATGTGATTCAACTCCTCTCAAGTCACAGGCTGTCAGCATACTACCGGTTAACAGGGCATCATCCCTGGGCATGCCAATTTTCTGGAGCACCTCTTGTGCAAAGATGGTCAGTTTCCCTGGGTCAAATCGTTGTCTTGTTTCTGTTGGCATTTCCTTCCTCCTTAGGCTATTTATTATTTGACTACGTAAAAGGTTGTCAACCTGCGGGTAAATATCACACATTGACGGTGACTCTTTCCTATAATCATGTTTATCTCATTTTTTGTACAATCCACGTTGTTTGGCTGCCGGTATTTTGCTATTAGTCAGGACTTCATTAGCTGGCCGCCTACCACGTTGAGGCAGATACCGGTTATCCATTCAGATTCGTCTGATGTCAGGAATAAAACCGCATTTGCTATATCCTGTGGCTTGCCACCTGCTGCTTTGCCTTTTCCACCCCTTCTGTAGGGGATACCATCATACATGAATTGCTTTTCTTCTTCAGGTATAGTTACGAATCTATCAGTGTCAGTGGGTCCGGGATTTACAACATTGACATTTATTCCATATTTGGCCATAGATATTGCTACCGACCTGGAGAGTCCCTCAATACCAGCCTTGGAAGCACAATAGGCTGCTGTGGGGAAAGCACGGCTGGTTTGTCCCGCAAGAGAGCCAATAGTAACTATCTTTCCATATTTGCGCTCTACCATATTCTTCAGGACGGCACGCATACAATAGAACGGTCCTGTGAAATCCACAGCTACCTGGTCGTCCCATTGCTCATCAGTCAGGGTCAGGATATCTTTGTGTACTGAGCCTGTGCTGCCAATCTTTGTTGCCGCTGTACGTCCTCCTGCAGCGTTGTTAATCAATATGTCTATCTTACCGAACTCGTCAAGAACTTTCTGAACCCCCTGGTTAACCTCTGAGCTTTCAGCGACGTTTACTTTCAGGGCTATAGCTCTTCTGCCCAGTGCCCTTATCTCGCTGGCTGTCTGTTCAGCAACATCTAATGTTCTGCCAAATATAGCTACATCGGCTCCTTCTCGTGCCAGGGTCATAGAAATACTTTTTCCGATTCCTCTCCCTCCACCAGTTACTATCGCCACCTTATCTTTAATCCTCATTTTGCTCTCCTCATCTTTTTGTAAGCTTTATACCATCCAATTTATCGTTTGTGTATTTAAGCGAGTAAGTTACGCATGCTTTCACCTTGCTCTTTGCAAAACGTGTATTGAGTGACTACATCGGCACCAACGCAGAAATGACGAACTCCCATAGCTATGAACTCTTTTGCCTGCTCGAAAGTGTCAAGTTCCACTCTTGGGTGAACACCTTTCTTAAGGGCCTTCTCTATCATCTCTCGCTGTGCGTTTTGAACATCAGTGTCTCCACTCTTACCAGGTTTCCCCAGGCTGATGGCGTAATCGCAGGGGCCAAACTGAACCATGTCCACTCCTTTGACCGATAGTATCTCGTCAAGTTGCTCCATAGCGCTTGCCTTTTCAATCATTATGGCGACTACCACATCTCTTTGTGCCTGTGCCCAGGCCTCATTGCCACATTCGAGGAGGTATCCTGAACTGCGACGCATGGCACAACCATGCAGTCCCCCATCTTTTGGTGTTTCTGGCAGTACTGTGCGTATAGACTCTTTTACTTCTTCTGCTGAATGGCAGTCGGCAAAGAGTATGTTTTGGATACCAGCGTCAAGCGCCCTGGTGGTAATAAATGTCCTTGGCTCCTGCTCTACTTTCATCATGGAAGACATGTTTGGAAACAGTTCAACAGTACGCGCGAAATGTTCTAACTGGGAGAGGTCCCAGGCAGCATATTCCCCACATAGTTCAACGTAATCGAAGCCGCCTGAATGTCCGGTCACCTCCAGGATCACCGGTGAGGTGCTTATCATCTGAGTGCCGAGGCTAGGTTTTCCGGCATTCAAAAGCTCCCGAAGTTTATTCTTTTTCATTTTCTCCTCCTGCTTAACGTTACTCCCGTAACAGGCACTATTGAACCATGCGTTCAGCGATATGCATCATTTCACTCTTGTCAATTCAGCCCAGATGATGCCATGTTGTTGCTATTTGATGTCGTATTCAATTCCCAGTTCTTCCGCCAGGTCCTTGAGGCTCTGGATGACGGCGGTATCTAGGGGAATGCCTTTCTCTTGACGGTCAGGCACAATAACTTCGCCTTCAAATCCGCCGGCCACATATGCTTTCTGTACTCCTGGCAGAGTTGGCAGGCTCTCAATTTTTCCTATCATGTTGTCCATCTTCTGTTTGAACTGGTCAATAGGTTGAAAACCATCTATTTTGATGGCACCGAAGAAGAAATCGGAGGGATTCTCTCCAGGCTCTCTTTCTTTTAACAGGGTGAAATCCAGGCCTGCAAGGAGGCATGTGCATATATCTACAAAAATTCCCAGTCCAAAACCTTTGAAACTACCCAATGCAGGACTTCCACCCAGCGGCAGCAGTCCGCCTGTTGGCTGACGAAAGTTACACTTGTTTGGATCAGTTACAGGTTTGCCTTCACTGTCTACTGCCCAACCTTCAGGTATCATTTTACCCTGTCTTCTGGCAATTTCCACCTTACCTCCGGCAACAACGGATGTTGCCATATCCAGGACAAAAGGAGCTTTCTTTCCTGCAGGAACAGCCACTGCGAGGGGATTTGTTCCTATTGCAGGAACGGCTGTTCCTGGGACTACTACGCTTGGCATAGTGGAGGTCATGGCAAGCCCAATCATGTCCTGTTTCATAGCCATCATTGAGTAATAAGATGTAGCTCCAAAGTGGGTGCTGTTGGTTACATTGACGAAACCCGATCCGTACTTTTTGGCCATTTCTATCGCTTCCGTCATAGCACGGTGCCCAACAACGAAACCCAATCCTTTATCTCCATTTAAAGTGGCGGTTGTTGCAGTTTTGCTGATGATGTTTAGCTTAGGAGTCGGGTTTACTTTGCCTTCCTGTATCCATTTACAGTAGAATCCGGCCAGGTGGGCTACTCCATGTGACTCGACTCCTCTCAGGTCACAGGCCACCAGCATTTCTGCTGTTGTATCGGCGTCTTTCTTGGGTACTCCCAGTTTTTGGAATGCTTTGCTTGAGAAAACTCGCAACTTATCGGCGTTAAGCCGTTCTCTTGAATCTGTTACCATTTATTTCCTCCTTGTTTATTTCCTTTTTTATTATATCATGCGGCCTGTTTCATGAGGGTACGCTCACCGAAAAAGCAAAACCCTCACCACACCGGGATTGTGAGGGCTTGCTTTACGTTATTACCAGTAAATTTCACTTCGTAAGGCACAAACCTGTTAACAGGGTATCAAGTACCGTTCTTTCAAGAATAACCACAATTGCCGGCTTCACTAATACTATTTCTTCTTTTTATCACTGGCGTAGGAATGTCCACCGAAGATCGCCCTTATCTCGGCAGCCGTTTTCGCCTCGGATAATGATCCCATACGTTCTGCTTCTTCTTTCTGCAGCGCTTCAAGGTTGGTGACTACGGCTTCAAGTTTATCAGCGGGGAACTTGCAGGAGCCATTCTCATCCATGTGGATGATTTCACCGGGAGTAACATCCATGCCTCCGACCGAAACAGGAGTATTAATAGCATGCACCGCCATAGCTCCATGACCTGCAGTGACGCCGGTTAACATGTACTGGAAATTCATCGGGCGTATCTCATCGATGTCCCTTGAAGGACCATCCGATATCACTCCGACACATCCGATTGCTTTCAGAGCGCTGGTCATGTTTCCTCCGGATAGGCCGACTTTACCAGCTATCTCTGGTGGGAATATCTGTTTGATGATAAGGATGGTTGGCTTCTTTGACTGTTCCAGTACATCTATGACATCCATGAATGTAAGTCGCGAGAAACTTGGGTCAGGCAGCCCAAAAACGCAAGTGACTGCGTAGCCCACTGTCCGTCCCATTTCAGGGTACATGCAACGAATAGACTGATCAGTATACCAGTTCTGCGTCCACGGATTGTAGAGTCCCAGGCAGAGTGGATTTTGGGGATAGGTTGCGACGACATTTGTAACCGATGGGGTATCATGATCCTTTAGTTTTGCTATCAGTTCCTTTTCTGTAGCCATTTGTTTCCTCCTTTTTATTTTGTTTTATTTTTGCATTTCCTTTCGGTTAACCCACGTTTTGGGTTGACCCCCTTTAAGTACTCTTACTACCTCATTAGCACAGATGATAGAGGGCTTGCCTACTGAAGTTTCAGAGTATGCGCCTATATGTGGAACTACGAAGATGTTATCCAGGGTCAGTATTGGCTCGCCTGCTTTAGGGGGTTCATCTTCCAGTACATCTAAGCCTGCACCAGCAATCTGTTTGGCCTTCAGGGCGTTATAAAGAGCTTTCTGGTCTATCAATGGTCCGCGAGCCGCGTTTACCAGGAAAGCTGTTTTCTTCATCTTCCCGATTGTCTCTTTGTTAAAAACATGAAATGTAGATTCCATTAAGGGTGCATGAATGGAGATGACATCTGATGTTTTTAACAGCGTGTCAAAATCTACCAGATCAATTCCTATCTTTCTGGCTTCTTCGCTGGAAACGTAGGGATCAGTCGCTATGATTTTAAAACCAAATGGCTGAGCTTTTTGGGCGACGACACGAGCTATTGCCCCAAGGGCAAACAAACCAAGGGTTTGACCCCGCAGGGCGAAAAGAGGCTTTGCCTCGTTAAGCTTCTCTCTCCATCCTCCTTCCACTACCTTCTGATGAAACCAGACAGCCTTTCGTTCGATGCCCAGTATCAACATCATGGTGATATCGGATACCTCGTCTACGCACCATTCGGCTGCTGGCGAGTTACTTACGTAGATGCCTTTTTTCCCTGCGGCAGCGACATCGACATGGTTAAACCCCACCGAACCCTGGGCCACAATTTTGCACTTCTTGGCTGCCTCCAGTATTTTCTCGGTTATTGGTACTAGCCCTCGCACAATAATGGCATCCGCGTCACGGACGTCATTGATGATGCTGCTTTCATCAGTGCTGGTGTTTACTATCACCTCGGCGTTGATTTCGTTGAGGATTTCCCTCTCTGCCGTTGCTTCTGGTGAAACATTTCCCAATCGCAATACCTTATAGTCTGCCATCTGTTTCCTCCATATTTATATTTTTTTGTAGCTTTGGCGATTAATATCTAGCTTTGAATTCGATAGTATACTCTACGCTAATCACCCGTCCTTTTCAATAACTATTACTCATTCTTCGTGTTCTAAACTCTTGAGATACTCAAATTTTCTATGTCAAACACCTCTCCTCGTTTCAGGATGGCGCTATAGACACCCTGTTAAAATTTTATTACTCCTGGTTCATTTTTCATATAGGACAGGGATATTTCTTTCCTTGAGATATTGCTTTGCCTGGGGTATGGAGATCTCTCCGAAATGAAAAATAGAGGCAGCCAGAACTGCCGATGCCTTACCGATAGTAACCGCCTCATAGAGGTGTTCCAGTTTACCGGCTCCGCCTGAAGCGGTGACCGGAATCCCAACTGCTTCGGCAACCGCGCTTGTCATTTCCAGGTCGTAGCCCTCCTTCGTTCCATCAGCGTCTTTGCTGGTCAGCAATATTTCTCCAGCCCCGAGTTCTTCAACCTGTCTTGCCCAGTCAACAATGTCCATTCCTGTAGCCTCATTACCGCCTTTTACTACTACTTCTAACCTTGGGAGGCCGATTCCCGGCTGGTTCTTCCGTCCATCGATGGCAACAACCAGCCTGTTTTTCCCAATCTCGCGTGTAGCTTGAGTTATGAGTTTTGGATTCTTAACCGCAGCGGTATTTATTGACACTTTGTCTACACCGATATTGAGTAGTGCTTTCATATCGTCGATGTTGCCGATGCCACCGCCCACAGTGAAAGGAACGGTTACTTTGTCGGCGACTCTCTTCACCCATTCAAGTCTTGTTCCCCTGTTCTCTATGGTGGCAGCAATATCGAGGAAAACCAATTCATCAGCGCCCTCGATACAATATGCCGTCGCTGCCTCCACGGGGTCTCGGGCATCTTTGAGGTTTACAAAACGCACTCCTTTAACAACTCTGCCATCCTTGATGTCGAGGCAGGGAATTATTTTTATCTGTTTCATTTGTACCGTTGCTCCTTCATTTCTTTAAAATCCATGTTCACTCTTCTATATATATCATTGAAGTAATAACCATTAATTGTTGCTATACATTAAATAGGTAGTTGATTATATCTCCATCCTGAACAATATAATTCTTGCCTTCTGTTCTCAATAAGCCTTTCTTTCGGGCTTCGCTCATGTTTTCACAACGTACGAAATCGGCGTAGCTTATCACTTCGGCTCGAATGAAGCCTTTTTCTATATCTGAATGTACTTTCCCTGCTGCCTGTGGGGCAGGGGTGTTATTTGGAATGGTCCAGGCTTTCACCTCATCTGCCCCTGTGGTAAAGAAAGAAGAGAGCCCCAGCAGGGTATAGGAACTTCTGATTACTCTGTCCAGGGCTGGTTCAGCCAGACCCATAGTGTCGCGAAATTCCCTGGCACTGGAATCATCAAGCTGGCTTAACTCCATCTCCAGTTTGCCACAGATGGCTATCACAGCGAATTGTGAATGAGACTCCTTTGTCTCAGTTTCGATTAGTTCAGACTGGGACAGTTGATCCTCCCCGGTATTGAGGATAATCATCATTGGTTTTTCAGTGAGAAACTGGTAGTGTTGTATAGTCTTGTGTTCATGTTGGTCGAAGGTCTGTTGCCTTATAGGGACGTCGTTTTCCAAATCTTTCTTAACCCTGTTTAGTAAGCTTTGTTCCTTAATATACGATTCACGCTCTATCACTTTAGCCTTTTTTAAGGCGGAATCAATTCTGTTAAGTCTTTTTTCAATGATGGCAAGGTCCGAAAAGGCAAGCTCCAGGTCCAGTGTGCTTATATCTCTCTCTGCATCTATGCTGCCTTCGGCATGAACTATATTTTTATCCTCGAAAGTTCGCACTACCTGCAGCAGGGCATCGGCAGTGGTTAAATAATTAAGGACTTCGCCTGTTATTTCTCCTTTGTTACTGGAGGCTTTTAGCGAAGCACCAATGTCGACATAATTTACTTCAGCAGGAGTGCTTTTTTTGGGGCGAAATGTCTCGGTCAGAGAGCGAATGCGGGGATCCGGCACCTTGGCGATGCCTATATTGGGGTGCAGGGAGGAAGAATAAGCAGTGACCTCTGCATTGCCCTTGGTCAGGGTATTGAATATGGTAGTTTTGCCGCTCTTTGCCAGTCCAATGATAGCGACTTTCATGCCCTTAGTTTACCATATTTTGGCGTCCCGAACTTTCTTATTAATAGCCTGGCACTATGCTAAAATAATCAACGATGTTCTATATTCTGTATGGTTTGGACGATTATTCTCTAGGCCAGTATATTAATGGAATAAGGGAAGGCCTGGGTGACACTGATATGCTGAAAGTTAATACCAGCAGGCTGGATGGCGGAAAATTGACCAAGAATGAACTCAAGAATTATTGCTATGCCATGCCTTTTCTGTCACCTCACCGACTGGTTATAGTTGATGGTCTGTTGGGGCAGTTTGAATCAAAAAGAGGAAAACAACAGTCTGCCGGTACCGACACGGCCAAATCGGGAAAGAGGCAGAAGGAGTGGCAAAACCTGGAGGAAATTATTCAGGGAATGCCGCAGAGCACAGTATTGATACTGGTTGATGCAGATATAAAAGGCAAGAATTCCATGTTGAAGAAACTTGAGCCACTGGTGAAGGAGCTTAAGTCAATGGCA
>SDBU01000362.1_pt1 | contig 64782 bp, 96 predicted proteins | sample 2277071 | NCBI WGS metagenome assembly SDBU01 (sample SAMN10397929, study PRJNA504765) | marine sediment metagenome | isolation source: marine sediment core GS08_GC12, 126 cmbsf | place: Arctic Ocean: Gakkel Ridge, Loki's castle | collected 2008 | reverse complement strand
CACTTTCGGCTCGAAGGCTACGACCCGCACTCGGCGATCAAGTTCAAGGTGGCTGTGTGATGGGGGATTGCCCAAGAAGTAAGGACGGACGCGGGCATTGCCGGTGCTGGTGGGACGGGGAAGCGTGTTGCTGGTGTAAGGCTCCGGAAAAGTCACAGCAGGACCGGGAACGCGACGGAGACACTTAGATGACCAAGCTATACCCCACCGGGGACGAATCTGAATACGGCGACGACGGCACAGGGTTGCGCGTCGAACGGGGCGGAGACACGGTGCACGTCACGTTGGTTTATCCGCAAGCCCACGACGATCCGATCAAGTACGTCGACTTCGATCAGGAGTCGGTGCGTGCCTCCGGAGGCATTCGCCTGAGCTTTGACTACGACCGCAACGTGTTTGTGGTCGAGCAACAGCGTTGGGAACCCAACGTGGAGCAAGACGATCGGGTCGAGAACGATTTGTGGATCGAGGTTGCCGCGTTGCCCGCGTTTTGGGAGAGCGAGAACGAACGCAATGACATAAACCTCGATTGGCTCGTCGAGGATATTGAACGCGGCACCAAGCTTCATTCGGCGAAGCGAGAGATCATACGCCTACGACGAACGCTCACCAAAGCCGGCAATACACTGACGTTGCTACGTCAGCTAATCAAACCTGTGATCACGGAAGTGACGAAGGTGCTTGACTCAGAGCTGCACCAACATTGCTCATGGGATTATGCTGGTAGGAGCGATGGGCAATGTGACTGTTGGGTGGGCCCAATGATCAAGAAGCTCGAATCGTTGATTGTGTAACGCATGAAACGCGCCCGCTTCATCGACTTCGAGACGCACCGGTTCGCGCCGCATCTGACGGCGCCGCCGATCGTGTGCATGTCGTGGAAGTCGGAAGGCGACGACGAAGCGCGGTTGGGGTTGTGGCCAGAATGCGCGCCCGTGCTCGAAAGATTCTTGCGCGAGGCCGCTCGCGGCGAGGCGGTGATCGTCGGACACAAGATCGGGTACGACATGTCGTGCCTGCTTGCCGATGATGACCCGGATCTGTGCGCGTTAATGTGGCGCGCGTACGTCGCCGACGGGATCGAGTGCACGCGCGTCCGCGAGAAGCTCCTCGACATTCACGACGGGACGCTCTTACAGGGGACTAAGACTTACTTTCCGTATTCTCTTGAGCAGATCTGCCGACGCAAGTTCGCCATCGCCATGGACAAAGGCTCCGATAGCTGGCGGCTACGATACGGCGAGCTCGACGGCGTGCCCATCGACCAATGGCCCGATCGCCCCGTGGCGTACGCGAAGGATGACTCGGGGCACGGCCTTCGGGTCTACCTCGAGCAGCGCCGGCGAGCGGCGAGCGTCGGCTACACGATCCCGACGCAGCATCTAGAAACGCGCGCGTCGTTCGCTTTGACGCTCACCGGCGCGTGGGGAGTCACCACCGACATCCCACGGGCGCGTGCGTTGCGCGTCGACATCGACCGGCAGATGGGCGAGCTCCGACAACGCCTCGTCGACGCCGACTTTCTCGTGCCGAAAAACCCGACGCTATCTATGTTTTTTGAGGATGAGTTCAAGAAGTCTGACGCGAACATTCGCGCTGCCGTCGAAGCCACGTGGCCCCAAGGGTTGGGCGACGTGCCGCGCACGCCCGCCAACAACATCAAGAAGGACAAAAACACGATCGATTTGTGCACGCATCCTGCGTTGCAAGCGTTGATCGAATACAACGCCCTCGAAAAGACGGGATCTACGTACGTCGACGCGCTCATCCAAGCCGTCATCCACTGCTCTTACAACGAGCTTGTCAGCAGCATGCGAACGTCGTGCAGCCGCATCAACATCCAAAACCAACCGCGGCTCCCCGGCGTCCGTGAGTGCTTCGTCGCTCGGCCGGGGCGCGTGCTGTCGGCCTGCGACTTTGACTCGCAAGAGATGAGGTTCTTGGCCCAAGCGCAGCTTAACATCGTCGGGCGATCGGTGTTGGCGTCGAAGTACCAGGAGAACGTCGCTTTCGACCCGCACCAATACTTCGCCGACGGCACCGGCGGCGAGAGGCAACACGCGAAGATTGCCGATTTTGGGATCCCGGGGGGCATGGGCGTCAAAGGCCTCATGGTCTACGCGAAAGGCTACGGCCAAACGTGGACGCCGGAGTTCGCGGCGGGTATCCGCAAGCAGTATTTCGAGTGGTGGCCCGAGATGAACGGCTTCTTCTCGTTCGTCCGCAACCTCGTGGGCCCGGCGTCGTGCGGCAACCTGACAATCCCGCAATCCGGCGCGGTGATGGGCGCGGTGGGCTATTGCGACGCGGCGAACCGGTTGTTTCAAACGCCGGCGGCGCACGCGTCAAAAGCGGCGCACTTCGAAATCGTGCGACGGTGTTACGACCCGTCGATGCGCTCGCCGCTGCTAGCGTCGCGGCCGTGGGCTTTTGTGCACGACGAGGTGATCGTCGAAACGCCCGAATACGCCATCGACGCCGTCGCCCCCGAGATGGAGCGCGTCATGGTCGACGCGATGCAGCCGTGGGTGCCCGACGTCCCTTGCTCCGCGTCGGCCACCGCCATGCGCCGATGGTCTAAGAAAGCGAAGCACACCACAGACAAACACGGCCGCATTGTGCCGTGGGACGAAAAGAAGGAGGCAGCATGACGTTGACCGACAAAGAGGCGAAGATAGCGGCTGCGTTGCTGAGCATGGCGGCGCACAAGTTTTCGAGACACGGCTGCAACGACTTCCGTTTGGGTGACCACGTCGAAATGTCCGACGACGAGAAGCGCGCGTTAGATTTGGCGGTGCACAAACAGGTTGGTGATCCTAGAGATCACGAGCCTGATCAGGATCATGATTGGCAGCAAGATTTCTGCCTGATGTTCTACTTCGCTTCGCGGTTGAGGGGGGAAGCATGACAATGCTATCGATCGATCCCGGCAAGCATATGTTCGGTTGGGCCGCCTTCGAAGACGATCGGCTCAACCGATGCGGGCTCGTGAAGGGTGAAGGCTTTCAAGATATGATGGGGGCCTTCGTCTACCATAGGACCCCGACGGAGATCGTAGTCGAGATTCCGCAAGTGTATCAACAGCGGATGTGGAAGGGGGACCCCAACGATCTGATCGACGTCGCGATCGTCGCCGGCGCCGTCGCCGCTCAGTTCCGGTGCGAGACGACTTTCATTCGTCCGCGCAAGTGGAAAGGCACGCGCCCAAAGAAGGTGTGCAACAAACTGACGTTGGGCACGCTCGACGATGGCGAGCTCAAGGTCTACCGTTCGGTTGATGTCCTGGCGTCGCTGCGCCACAACGTGATCGACGCGATCGGCATCGGGCTTTGGAGGCTAGGGCGAAGATGAGTGGACGGCCTGACGGAGAGCGCGACGACGCGATTGATAGATTGCGCGGGTACCTGTCCGAACCGCGGACCATGAGGCAGCTCACCATGTGGCTCGCCGTCGACCGCCGCACGGTGTTTCGCTATTTGGACGACATCGAAGCCGACGGCGAAACGGTGTCGCGCGTCGGGTTGGGGCGCCCCACCAGGTACCGGTTGGCGCAGTAGGCCCCTCCGGGCACCCTGCGCCCGCCTTGGGCCCTGCGTTTTTTACTTGCCCGACTGCGTTTTTCTATTGTCACACTGTGACCATTATGCCAGTATGTATTTGTTGGACGGGCCGGGCGGGACACGGGGCCACGAACGACAAACCTAACGGGCCGAGAAGGTGGCCAAGCTCTAATGCGGCCGGCAATTTCGCCGACGGTCCCAAGCCCGTTAAACGCAGAGGGGAACAAACCCACTCCACGCTTCGGCGTAGGAAAGGCCCACCATGACCCGCAAACAATTCGATGCAATCACCAAAGAGAACAACGGCCGCGACTTCGGACAACGCACCGAATACCGCGCTGCACGCCGCATCGACAGTCGATGCGACGTCGACACGTTGGCCGCCCGCGCTGCGTATCTCGCCCGCCGCGGCAAGTCGCCGTTGTGGATCGGCAGCCCGATGCGTGCCTCCGCGATGTACCGGGCGAGCATGCGATGATTCGTTCAATCATCATTATTCTCGCGTTGGCCCTCGGCGCGTCGTGCGCCGGGGCCCGCCCCATCGAACCCGCCTCACTCCACGCTTCGGCGTAGGAAAGGAAGAACACCATGGCCAACGCGATCAACCAAATCAACGGTAGCATCAGCTTTGACTTCATCGCGCAAGTCGTGCGCGAAGAGTTGGGCGAGGAAATCATGGCGGACTTCGCCAATGCCAGCTACGCGACGATGATGCAGTCGCTCCGCGGCTACAATCTCAGCATCGTGGCCGCCGCCAAGCAACGCGTTGCGTTTCTGATCGGTCGTGCATCATGAGAAAACAACACCAACAATCCGACGACGAGCTTCGCCGCTTCATGGTCACCGCCGTCAGCTCCCATGTCGACCCGCTCACCGACGAGGCGAACGCTACCGGCATCGCCGAAGCCGCGGCCGACGAGTTCGGTTGCGAATACCGGCTCGATGACGACACCGATTCTATCTGGACCGTCGCCGCCGAGATCGCCATCGCTTACAAAGAAGAGGCCACCCCATGAATCCGCTCGCCAAACCCGTTGACACCCGCGTAAACTTCGCCGCCGTCCTGCTCGACGCCGTCGCAGACGCCCGGGAAGAGTCCCGGCCGATCGTGTTCGTCGCCGAGCTCGGCGCCGGCGCCACGATCCTCGCCCGCCACATCGGCGGGTTGATTCGCCCGTTGCGTTGCCCGCACCACACGGTGAGCGAGCGCGGGCTCGCTGGCGAGCTGGCGTTGGCGGCCGGCGGCACGTTGTACCTCGACGAAGCGCACGAGCTCAAAACGTCCGTGCTGTCCAGCGTCATGGCGACGTGGCGCATGATGGACGCCAACCCGGCGCAACCGCTCATCGTCGCGACCGTGCACGACGAGAAGGGGCTCGACCGGCTCCGCAAGGTGTTCGGCGACAGCCCGATCGTCATCCGACTGTAACCGCCTGAACGAGCCGCATTGGGTAGCGGCGAAACGGCGCCCCCGGGCGCCGTCGCGGAATCACCCGCAACAAACCACTCCACCGCGTAGCGGTAGGAAGGGAGCAGTCATGACCGACCGTGCACTTGTCGACATCTTTCTAGACAACACTCAAAGGCTCATCCCCGACCACTTCAAAACGTTACTCGGCGAACGCCCCTCGGGCTCGCAGTGGGGCGACGCAGGCATGACCGAAAACGTGTTGCGCTCGCTCTACTGGGTAGAGGTCATGGCCTCCGATCTGGGTAGCGCCGCGCAGCCGAGATGCCGCTACTTCATGGCCAACATTGGCGAACAATTCCCCAACGCCACGGCCGGCGCGACGAGCATCGATCAATTGTTCGACGATCAGCTAGAGCACGTACGCCTCGTAAAGGGTCCACATGGCTTAGGACTGGTGCTGCCCGGCGGTGACTTTGTTGGAACCGATCTTGTGGCAATGGCGTACCTCATTGTGGGCGACCACGAAGGGCATCCCGTCGTGTTCACCGTTCACCCGGGCAAGCCGCTGGTGCCACTGCCTAAGGATTGTGCTGTGAAAGCCATAACCGCCTGAATGAGCCGCATTGGGTAGCGGCGAAACGGCGCCCCCGGGCGCCGTCGCGGAATCACCCGCAACAAACCACTCCACGCCTTCGCGCGTAGGAAGGGAGAATCACCATGGAAATCTTTGCAGCGATGAATCAGTGGGCAACCCGCCCGGCAGACGAGCGATTTTGGACGATCCAAGGGATGGTCGCCGCGTGTCTTGCGTACCGCAAGAGCTCAGTGACGTCGACGGTCCGTTACAAGGATCTGCGCGTCGAAGCCGTCGGCCAGGATCTTCGGCTTGTTGGCCTGCAAGACTCAGCCGCGTTGACGCACTACGCGTTTGGACAGCTGGCGCAGCGGGTCAAAGCGCCAGCGTCATATTTGCGCACGCTGCCTGCGACGTTGGCCGCGCAGAACATCAACCACGGGTTCAAGGGGCGCGACGCCACCGACGAGGCGAAGCTGCTATTTCACCGCAACGGCGGTTTGGTCTTGCGCGCTGCGCTCAGCGAGAAGTACGAGCGCATTTGGAACCACGAAGTTGGCGAGAAGCTCCTCGAGATGAAAGCCGACGGTTGGCGCGTGCCGCCGGCACGCCCCGCGCCCGTCGACGATCTGCTCGCGCGCCCCGCCACCGAAGCGGACGTGCTCACACGCCGCGGGGGAGGCGGGTTGTCGGTGAACGTCGGTGACATGATCGCGCCTGCCGGCGTGTACGCGTCTGACCGCGATATGTTCGTGTTTCTGGTCAACGAAGATCGCGCCGTCGACGACGGCACTGATTCGGGGTTGGCCCGCTTTCTCATGCTGTGGAATTCCGAGGTCGGCGACAAATCGTTGGGCGGGATCGGCGGCTACTACAAACACGTCTGCGGCAACCACATTGTGTGGGACGCGCAAGGCGTGGTCGATTTTCGTATCCGCCACGTGGGCCGACGAGCTCGCCACAAAGCGTGGCGCCAGCTCAAAATGGACGTGCGGAAGTATGCCGACAGCTCGGCCAACGAGACCGAAGCCCGCATCAAGTTGGCGCGCACGTTCGAACTCGGCGCAGGCAAGGAGTCGACGATCGACGCCGTGTTGGGCTTCGCGCGTAAGCGCAAGCTGACAAGCCTCAACGCGGATCGTATCGGCGCAGCGTACGACGCGGCCGAGCGGCACGAAGGCTGGTATGGGTGCCCGCCGACCTCCGTGTATGGGATCGTCAACGGCCTCACCGAGGTGTCCCAACAGACCCGCCACGCGGAGACGCGCGCGAAGTTGGACCGAGCCGCCGGTAAGGTCATGGAAATCGCGTTCTAATGCGTCGCACAGACCGTGAGAAGGGGCGTGATCTGTTGACCGCCGCCCGCCGTGATTTGCGCGGCGAGGCAGTGGTCGACGGCGTCGCCCCCAGAAAGGGGATGTTCTTGATCAACCACACACGACGTCGGGCTTATGGACGCATCGTTCGCGTTCGCAGGTCCGGCGCCGTCGTGTGGGAGCGTCTCGTCGGTTCGTGTTCGGTGGCCACGCCAAAGAAGAACGGCGACACGCTCAAGATCACGACTGACCCCGACGCTTTGCGCAACAGCGGCGCGTCGTACGTCGACGCGATACCCGAAGGGTATTCCGTTTTGTCCGACACACACTTCGCCGAACAACCCAACACCAAGGAAGAACCAATGCCCGCACCCGCAACCACAACCCTACTCGAGAAGCTCATCAACAAGCCCCTGAAGGAGAAGATCGTGAAGACCGTGAAGACCGCAACCAAGAAGGCCGCCGTCAAGAAGACGGCAACCAAGACGCCGAAGCCCGACACGTCGAAACGCGAGTCGGAGATCCAAAAGGCGGTCAAGGCGTTTCTTCGCAAGAGCCCGAAGGAAACGTGCCCGGCGACAGCGGCCCACATCGGCGACACGGTCAACGGTTTCAAATCGATGGATCGCGACGCGCGTTTCAAAGAGGTCCGTCCCGTCATGCGTGCGATGGCGCGCGACGGCGTCTTGCTTCGCAAGAAGGGTAAGTCCCCGCACAACGGCCGCCCCGCGTGGCTGTACTCGGTGGCGTGATAAACCGCCACGTGCTCATCGTCGAGGACAATTTGTCGGTGGCGCGCGCCCTCGTTCAATTTTTAAAGGGGACAGGATGGACGGCTACGGACGTCCGATCCCCCGACGAGATCGACGAGGCGCAACTATCCGCCGACGTCATCCTCACCGGCTCGGCGGGCAGTTTCGAGGTCATCCGCCGGGCATTGCGCCCGGTGGTGATCTACACCGCCTCCGACCCCGGCTTCGCAGGCGTTGTCGTCGTCAAACCAACCCAATCAACAGACATGATCACAGCGCTCGAGTTTGCGCTGCAGGAGAAAGACCAATGAAAAAGCTACCCGCCATCGATATGAAGGCCGCTGAGGTCGCCGCCGGCGCTGAAGTCGAGGAGGCCGCGCAATACCTCGACCACATCCGCAACATGGAGATCACCACCCACCCCGAAATGAAGTTCGCAGTGGGCGTCACCGCTGAGATCAAAGAGAGGCACGCGGCCGTCGACGCGCAACGCCGGAAGTTCACCGACCCGGCGCAAGTCGTTATCGACGAGGCCAACGCCTTCTTCAACCCGGCCCTCAAGTCGCTGGTCGAATGCGAGAAAGTGCTGAAGGCTGTGATCGTCGCCTACGATCTGCGTATGTCAGCGCGTCGCGACGATCTATTAGAAACAGCAGGTCTAGCCGCTGCCTGTGGCAACAAATCTGAAGCCGAACAACACTTGGAAAATGCCGACGCGTGCATCGTGCCCAAGGTGGCAGGGTTATCCATGCGCCGGTCGGTGGAGGTCAAGGTCACCGACGAAGCCGCCGCTTTGGCGTGGTGCGTCGAAAACAACCGGTTCGAGCTGCTCCAGCTCAACGAGAAGGCGATCAAGGCGCTGGCCAAAGCGTCGAACGGGCGCGGGCCCGATGTGCCTGGCGTTTCCGTCACGCGCACCTCCGGCGCGGCGATCACCGTGGCGAAGGTGGAGCGTGGCTGATCGGTGGCCCGACGGCAAGGTGATGGGCCCGTGGGCGGCGATTGGCCACCTTTCGGGCCCACACATGCCTGGAAGCTCGTGCAGGCGCTGTAGGGCCGCTCGTGCGGCTGTCAGGGCCGTTACACGGTGTCAGCACCAGGAACACGACGATGTGTGCGCGTCGTGCGAGGCGCGCGCTCTGATGGCCTCAGGGCGCGCCTAAACACCCGCGGCGAGGTGTGGAGATTCCAGGGCTTTGAACCCCCCGGCGGATACGCCGGCTCCCCCTCGGAGGGTCGGATCGGTCCCCCCACCGGTCCGGCCCTCGAACTAATCCGCGAACAGCTCGCCCTTGAGCCGTTGCACCGACTCTGGGGCGGGGGCCTCCCTTTTACGGACCCGCCTCTTGGGCGCGAACTCGGCCTCACCCAATAGACTTTCCAGCTCGTCCAACCGCGCACGGAGATCCCCTCCGCTGCCGCGGCGTTTCTCGGACAAACTCTCCACAGTAAACTGAAGCTTGAGCACGGCGTCGCGCAGCCTCTTCTGCTGGTCGATGAGCGCCCCGATGTCGGCGTCTGCCCCGTCTTTCCACATCTCGTCGACGGCCACGTGCGTCGCAACGGCGGTCTTGACCGATTCGTCGTCGTTGCCAATCAGCGCGGTGGCACCGCTCCCGGTTCCGGCCAACGCGGTGAGCACGGTGAGGATCAGGTAGTTGCGCTGCTTTTTGACCGTCGACTCGTGCGCTTCCAAACGCGCAACGGTGGCGTCGTGTCGTTCAGTTAGGTTGTCGAGACCTTCAGTGCTCATGCCCCTATCTTACTACTGAAAATCGGATTGTGCGAGCAGGGTGTACGTGAAGCTGTTGCCGTAGATGCCGGCGCTCTTGCGGGCCATCGCCATCAGGAAGTCGAAGTGCAGCGGGTCTTGCACCACCTGGCACCCGGCCGACCACTTGCCCACGCGCGTCGAAGCACCCTTCGTTGACGCGCGGTGTATGTTGATGCCGAACATCCCTTCATCGACGGTGGATTCGTCCGTGTCGAGCTCGGCGTCGCCGTCGGCGTCGCGGTACACCGCGACCGGACCTTTTTGCTGCAGCGCGGCGTAGCCTTTGTGCTGGCCGACCATGTGCGACCCTCGGTATTGGCCGGGCTTGAGGATCGCGGTGCCTTTCACGTTCATCGGCTTCTCGCGCCAATACAAACCTGGGTCGGTGGTGGCCGGGAACGCGAAGAGGTTCCACGCGCCGCCGGCGCGGTACATCACACCGACCCAATCGTTGAAGGTGTTGGCGTCGACGTCATCGGTGCGGATGCCGAACAAGTTGAGGTCATAGCCTTTGGCGTTCTCGAAGACCTTGTAGCCCTTCGATCGCATGATGATCGCGATCGCCCCTGCGGATGGTGGGTAGAAGACCATTTACGTTACGGTGCCAGGCTCGATTACTCTCTTGGTCGCCAGATACTCATACAATGCTCGCTTGGCCGCGACGTATGAGAGCTCGTTGGCTAATGTCGTGTGTCCGGTCACCAAAGCGGTGTAGTCGTCGCTTCGGATAGAGTAAGAGTTGGCTTTGCCGGCGGGCATCATGCCGCGGATCCATTCACCGTCTACGGTATTTCCGTACTCAAGCTGAATCACGATTAGACTTCTGTTGGACCGGTGGACCATGTCGACGATTTTGACCTCGGCATAGGGTACGCTGTCGAGGTCGCCAGTGTCGACCGGGGTTGTCAGTTGCCAAGGCATGCCAATAACTCCTCTCAAAAAATAAACCAATTGGTCCCGTTGCTGTAAAGTCGAACAACCCCGTAGTTCGTGCTTATCACGACGGTGGCCGCGCCATCGATCGTTTCTGCGCCTTGGGTGGCTACCGTAATGTTGTTTGTTCCGGCAAGCCCGCTTTCGTCTTTGACGATCACCACCCGTCCAGCCGTCAACGTTGCTGTTTGCAACGTAACGGTGCGCGCTACGCTGGTGTCGGTCACGCCGATGATCGCTTGAGGCGAAGTCACAGTGTCTGTGTTGACTGCAACCCCAGCACGACCCAACGCCAATTGACGGTAAGACTGGAAGTCTATCGGTACACTTGCAGCCCCCCATTGACCGTCGTTGTTGGCAGAAGCGAGCGCTCCGCTTCCGAGCGCTATGGCGTCGTCAAACGCTACGGTGTTTGCGGATGGTCCGATCGCAACCGATCTAGCGCTGCCGCTGTTCGCGTTCCACCCTATCGCTACTGATCTGAACCCAACACTGGTTATCCGCCCCACAGCTACGCCGTCGCTGCCTGACCCAATGGCACCTTGGCCAACAACCACAACCCCCGCTACCGAGGCTCCGGCAGCATTGCCGACCGCAATCGCATCAAAACCGGTAGCCGAAGCACCTGTCCCCACAGCGATTGAATTCGGTTGCGTGGAGCTAGCCAGATGTCCGACAGCCACACTTTCGGAGCCGCCCGCTTGCGCGTCGAGGCCGAACTGCTCGCTGTTGGAGCCGGCGCCCTTGGCTGAGATCGAACCAATGATACGGAGTAGATCCAGGCTGTCGTTCCAGAAGAAGTTCGCGTTGTCTTCGGTGAGATCACCACCGGGATCTGCGAACAACACTGAGCCTGGGAGGAACCCGCCGGCACCGCCCCCGACGTTCACCCATCCCGTGGCTCCGGGTGTGAGCTTCTGGTAAATCGTTACAGGGGTTTCTTGAAGGTAGAATGACCCGATCGGCGCGAGTTTAAGGGTATCCGGTGCGCCGCCGGCGTTGGGATCAGCGTCGTATCCGGTGTTAGCCACGGTCAACATGACCGGACGACGTGGTAGCTCTAAATTGACGAAGTCTTCGAAGGCCGTCATCAGACCGTTTCCTCGACGTCTGTGATCTGGGCAGTTCCGCCGCTGTTGGCCCCGGCAGCCGCCGTGTCCAGCCACACAATGTCAAACGGATTCACCCCCACTGCACTAGCTGTGTAACCATTGATGACCGGTGGCGGTGTCGCCAGCGGCTGCTTGAGCGCGGCGCCATTAGTCGACGTGAAAATCCCAGCCGTCAGCTTGGCGAAGTCCACCAGCTCCGTGCCTACTGAAGCGATGGTGGCAAAGGCTGCAAAAGTCAGGGTGCGTTGGACGAAACCGCCAAGAGTGTAACCGGCTCCGGTGTTGATCGTGTTTTGGACGAGCCCAGCCAATCCTGTGGTAACGAGACCAGCAAACGTGAAGGCCCCTTTCTCGTCTGGGATCGTCTCGTCTACGCGAAGATCCCGCGTCCACACCGTCGGGCCGCCGACAAACACACCTTGGAACGTGCCGCGACTGCCACCGGCGTCTGCGCTCAACAGCGGCGCAACAAGCAACGGCTGGCTCGATGTCAGCGTGACGCTGTGGTCTTGGGCCATCGACGCGCCGTTGCCGCCGGATCGCAACCGTGCCGCCGGTAACGTGATGTCGACGGTGGGCGCCACATCGGCGACGACCACCACACCGTCGATCGTCACCTGCGCTGCGTTCGCGTTGCGAGTCATGACGTATCGAAAGTTGGTTGCGCTGTCATTGAATACGCCGGACCCCAAGCCGGTCACTACCTTGGCCGCTTCAAACGTCGCAGGGTTGGCGACGCTGATCTGAGCGCTTGTGGGATCGGTGTAAGCGATGATGTCGAAGTCAACCGCTGTGTGATTCACCGTAGCATTCTCGACCGCCTTGATGGCCTGTTGGGCCCCTGGGTAATCGATGACGCCAATCACGCCGCTGGGACGCAAATCGTTGAGGTTCACGACGTTGACGCCGTCGACCGCGCCGGCCGAATCCGTGTCGAAGGTGGCAGATTGCCCGCCGGTGACCGCGTCGCGCACGCGGATGCGAGCGCCCAGCAGCTGTGGCGTCGTGCCGCGGTCGGCAATCGTCACCGCCACCGTTGCCGTTGGGCCGGGGGTGACGCCGATGACGGCGGCTTTGCCGGCGCCGAAGTCTTCGATGATGACTTGATCGAAGTTCTCGTCGGCGGTCACTTGCAGTTGGAAAGTGTCGTTTTCCTTGAGCTCGGTTTGTGTGCCAGGATAGCCGCCCGTGAAGATCGCGGCGGTCACGGTCGGCGGCAAGTCGATGGTGATCGCGGTTATGTCTTTCGCTGCGTTGGCGCCGTCAGTGCTGATGGCTTGCGCCACCAGCGGCCCCGTCGCGGCGAAGGTGATGTTGATGGTATCCGAATAGATATCGCCAACTCGAGGGAGCACAAACAAGACACCGTCGAGTTTGAGGTTCGGAAACGACGACTCGACGGCCACAGCGATCTGCGGCGAGCTGGACGTGGCGCTTTGCAACACTGTGTTACCCGGCGGATCGTCCCAAACCTTGCTGGTCACCGTGTCGATCGCCGGTGTTTGCGGTTCGACGTCGGTGATCCGAACCCAACCAATGTTACCCGTGCTGCTGTTGATTGAAACGGTGTCGATGAGGACGGTGACATCGTTCTCGGTGATCACGATTTGCTTGGCCATCAGAGATTCTTCGCCACCAGGAGAATCAGAGGGAACCGTTTGGGAAAGGAGTTGATTACGCCTGGCGTTTCCTCGAGCTTGACCCGTGCTTCTAAACGACCGGCGGTAAGCTCTCCTGCATTCCACTCGAAATGGAATTTGCCGATCGCCAAATCGTCAGCCACCGCGTCTTTGGTGATCGTCGCTTGACCTGGCCGTTTCACCACCAGTTTGATCGATGTGAACGCGGTGAGGTCTTGGCCTTTGAATTCGAAAAACAAATCCTCCTTGCGATCGTCTTCGACGTAGTCGATCTCTACAACGCGAGCGCTCATGTGAACTTTCTAATGGTCACGCGAGCGGCAAGGATGGTTTGAGTTTGGCCTCCGGTGACGTCGCGCCATTGGATCTCGAACGTCTTCGGCGTTCCGTCGAAGACAACTTCGCCGCTGCCGCCAACGAAGAATTGGCCGCCTGATCTTGAAGTACAGATCAAGACGCCATTCGCCCCGCCCACCACAACACCATCTGTGATGTTGAACAGGCGAAACTCGCCGGCGAAATCGTTGTTTTGCCCAATCGCATTCCACCAGAGTTCAAAAGTCCCGGTCAGGGCAGGCGTTACCAGTTGCGCTTTGGTTTGAAATACTTGCGACGTTGTGAGGCTGGGCCCCGAACTACTCGCCGATTGAGCTGCGTCGGAAACGGAAATCTCGATGACCTTGTCCGTCGGATCATCGGTGAGTGCTATTTTGGAACCTGCGCGCAGGCCTTTGGCTTGGATCGCTTCATTGACCTTCGGCGGGGTGGCCACGATCGACTCGTGCGCGTTCGCCCCCGCGTCGACCATCGTGTTAGCTTCACCGGCGCCGACCGGCACCGGGACGCCGACCACGACGGTAGGCCCGGTCCCGTCGTCGTTTTGTATGGTGAGCGAGGTCACGCGCAAACCTTCTCGCGGACATCGAGCAGCAACTGAGCAAGATGCGTGCGCTCGTTTGAGACGTTTTCAGAAAACACGGTGAGCAATTGGCCGATGCCCGCCACCAAATCACCAGCATCCCAAATCAACGACGCTCGCTGCTCGTCCAGGTTCACGAGCGTTTTGTTCAGCAGCGTAGTGGGGCGCTGGAGGCACGCTTTAATAGTGAGGCCGCTAGCGATCAAGGTGAGGTCGTCAAAAATAAGGATGAGACCAGGGAATTTGTCGTCAGCAGTCCACGTGTGCGGGAAAAGAGGGCAGGCATCCCCTTGCAATGCTGCAGATGACGACATTGACTTCAGGCTACCAGACTGGAGGCGGATCAGCCAACCGCGCTCGACGCCGCGCTCTCAACGTTGCCGGTCGGGGGTTTGGCGACGTCGGCGACTTGGCCGCGATCCATCATTCGTGCAAAATCGGCCCGTTGCTGAGCGTTGATCTCTTTGAAGTCCGCGCGTTGGGTTTCCAACGACAATTTAAATTCAGCGACCAAGGCCGGAATCGTACGCGTGGTGTTGTGCCACATGAGCCACATGATGAAGCCCATGGGCCCAAAAACCTTGATCAACTCGAACGCTACATCTCCCATCGCCCTACCACTCCAACGCAAAACCGGCTGTGACGCCGAGCTCAGGTTCCCATGCACCGCCGTCCACTTTGGACATCCCGCCGAAGCCGTGAGCGAAGGCGCTCACTTCGCCTATCGGCGTGGCCGCGATGTGATGCATGTAGTCTATCGTCCCGAACGCGTGCGCGTCGTCCCAACCGGACATGGCAGCATCGAGGCCCAGGGCTAGACGGCCCGTGTTGCCGTCTTTGCCTGGGTCAAGGGACCTCGCCTCTATTAGCCCGCGCTCGATGGCGAGCGCCGTGTTTTTGGCGGCGCGGGCTACGCGGGGCCCGGCTTGCCTTTGTCGGCCCGTTCGAGTTCGGCGATGCTTGCGTCGATCTTTGAATCGACGAAGGCTCGGACGGCTTCTTCGGTTTTGACGCCAGTGAACGCGCCGACGACTTTTTGGATGGCTGCGAAGTTGCCATGCGTTGTCTTTAAGTAATCCCAAACGTGCTCCCGGATCCCCTGCCACTCTTTGTCAGTGACCACCGCGCCGCCGGGGCTATTCGAATCTCGAGCGGCTTCGAGCTCGAGCTTGAACTTGGCATGGGCGCCTTGCAGGCCAACGTTGAAGATCCCGATGAATCGGCCGGCGATCTCTTTGGTGTGAGTGCCCTTCAGTTTGCCGATGCCCCATGTCGCCAGCGCGCCTAGGGTCGCGAAGACAACACCGCCAGCCAAGAGATAGATCATCGCGAATGTGTCTCCACCGTCCGCCACGGCGTCTTGCGCCCACGCGATGGACGGCACCACGAAAGCGAATATCATCAATATAGTTCTGAGCATGGTGGTCTCCTTGGTGGGTTACGCAACAGGCAGAATGATCGAGGTTGCGATGTAAGCGTCGGCGGCGTCGGCCTCGCCCGCGATAATCCAACGCCCCAGTTTGTCGTTGCCTACAGCAAAAACACTGCTAAGAAAAGCACTTGGCAATCGCTCGGTCCAGACAAGGCCGTCATCCGACGACAACACATATGGTCCAGCACCGCCACCGGTATCGCCGACAGCCAACCACAAACCGTCGGTGTCATGGGCGACGGCGTTGATACGTCGAGCCCTCGGGTTCGGTCTTTCGGTCCAATCCTCGCCATTGGGTGATGTGATGATGTAAGCGTCACCGCCATCGACTTCGCCGGCCGCCACCCACAAGCCGGATTGATCATGCGCAATGGTGTTCAACCCCACGTTAGAAGGGTTGGTCTGCTCTTCCCAATCAACGCCGTTGGTCGATGTGATGATGTAGGCGTCGCTGCCATCGGCGTCACCGACAGCAACCCATAGATTTGCGCCATCGTAAGCCACGTCGTTCAAGTCGAAATTTTTAGGGTTGGTCTGTTCAGCCCATGCGGCACCATCCGCCGAGGTCACAATGTAGGCGTCAGTGCCGTCGGCTCGGCCGACCGCCACCCATAGACCGGATTGATCATGGGCCACAGAGTTGAGGTTGAACGCTTTGGGGTTAGTCTGTTCAGCCCATGTGGCACCATCCGCCGAGCTAATGATGTACGCGTCACCGCCCGCGTCAATCGTGCCAACCGCAACGAACAAAGCCGAGCCGTCGTGGTCAACGCCGCTCAAGGTTTCGTTTCGTGGGTTCGTCTGCTCTGCCCAAGACGCACCGCGATCGGTCGACAACAACAGATAAGCATCGCCGCCATCCGGGTTCCCAACCGCAACCCATCGTGTTACGCCGGCCGTCGTCAACTCGTGCACGACGTCGTTGATCTGCTGCGCTTTGGGATTGATGCGCTCCTCAAAATTCGAGATCCCGATCAACGGTGTGAATTGGGTGTAGGCGTGCCACAAGCCTGAACGGTTTTGGATCCAGTTCATCTTGCGAGCTGGAGGTTTGAAATCACCCTCCCACCCGACGTCTTTCTCCCCACCGCTCGGCTCGAGGGTGCGGCCGGCGTCGGTGGCCCATCGCGGCAGCTCGTCAGGTCTTACTGGCATGGTCTATACCCCGATCGCATCGGCGAACTTGCCGCCAGTGGTTCCGGCGTCATTCGAGAACCCGCGGCGTGTGTCAAGCTCGGCGACGTCTCCTGACGCGAAGGTGAAGGTGTCGTCATCATCCGACTGAGTGAATTCAATCGACGTTCCTACGCCAGCCATACGGGCGTTGCCCACCGGTGCGGCCAGTTCCACCGGGACCGTGGCAACCGCGTCGTTGAGAGTGACTACGAAAGACGCGGGCGGAAATATTCGAACATGTACCGGGTTCGTCGCCAACAACGCAACGACTGAGATGATGTCTTCGACCGTGCCGCTGCTTCTATTGATGCGGATCTGCACACGCAACTGCACACGGTAGGGCTCGTCCGCCAATCCGTTACGAGGGGCGCCTATGATCCTCCCAAGGCCGTCGAGCTGCGCGCCCACCGCGTCATCGATGAAGCGCTTCTCGATGAGCTCGAAGAACATGTCTTCGAGATCTTGGATCTGTCGTGAATAGACGTCGAGGAGCTTCTCCCAGTTAGGCAGCCCCTTAAATTCCTCCAACAGGTTAGCCTTCGCCTTGCCGGCGTGATCCGTTTGTTTGATAGGGGCCATGGCTACGAGGTCACCACAATCCGGCTGGTGTCGAAGTCAGAGATCGACCTCCCGTCGATAGGGATGTTCGACGTCGCCGATGGAAACGCGGTGATGTCCATCTCGAACACAGTGATGTCCAGCACGCCAGACACGACGAAAGCTTCGCATTTGATGAACTCGAGGATCACATCGTCGCCGATCCCCAGTGTGTTGCCTTTGGCCACCAGTGCCGCCGCCACTTGATCATCCCCATCGGATGGATAGACCGGTCCGACCGCCGGGTCGGTGTTGGTGACCACAGTGATATCGATGAAAATCGTGACTTCGGTGGCGCGTGAGAATTTGATCGTCTGCGCGAAGCCTTGGCTGTCGGTGACAATCTCCGTGATCGATCCAAACGAGCCGATGCCCGCGCCGCCGCTCAAGAAGATGGCCGTCGCGATCTGCGCGTCGGTTACAGTTGGAGCCTTGACCACGACTTCAAAGGAATGTGGAGGCAACCCATCCGCGTCCACGATGTCGCTTGGGTTGTTGAATACGAAGACCTCGTCGACGCCTACGACCTCCAGCACGTCCGATTTGATCGCTTCGATGGTCGCGTTGCCTTGGGCGCGCAAATCTTCCACCCGACGCAAACGAAACTCTACGTCGGTCTCAAGATCTTGCCCAACAACGGTGGCGTCGAGTTGGTTTAGCCCTTGCACTTTGGTGGTCGAGAAGTTGAGCGCGGGGTTAGCGGTGCCGCCGGTGACTTCGATGGCGCTGCCGGGGCCATCGGTTTCGCTTTGCATCCTGACAACGTTGGTCGTCAACCCGGCTGCCTCGCCGCCCCCCAACTTGGTGTCGATCGCGGCGGCCATGTCAGCGGCGGACACAGACGCAAAATTCGTGAAGTCTTGGGTTCCATTGACAGGGGTGGTGGAGAATCCCAACGCGACGTTGGCGGTGCCCCCAGTAATTTCGAGTTCCGACGTCGCGCCCAATATAGCGCTGGTGATCCGCACCGCGTCGGCAACGTCTGCGGCGGACGCGCCGCTAACGTCCGCGGTGATCACCGTCGCGACTTCGGCCGCTGTCGCCACGCTGATGTCCACAAAGTCGCCTGTGCCTGAAACCGGTGTTGTAGAATATCCCAGTGCACCGTTTGCGGTGCCGCCGGTGACTTCAATACCTGACCCTGTGCCGATCTTGAGGCTGGTCAAGGTGACCTTGGTGCTTGCGGACGTGTCGGTGGCAATCAGCCCGGTGGTCTGAGTGTTGACGACGTCACGCACCTCCACAGCGGTCGCCATGTTGATATTAGCGAAATCCGCTGTGTTGAACGTGACGGTTTGAACGCCGCCACCATCGACACGGACCAATAACGTCTCGCCGTCTGATAGGTTCCAAGGCGCGGCGTTTGCGTTTTCCAATGCTGCGGCTGTAGCGTTGAACGTTGCGGTGTCAGCCGCAGCCCCGTCGACTTTCACGTTTAGGGTTTCGCCGTCGTTCAACGTGAACGTTTCGGTGTTACCACTATCGATTTCTGCGGCGGTGGCGACGAAGACCAACGTTTGCGCGATTCCGTTGTCGATCGCGACGATCAGCGTGTCGTTGAAACTGATGTTGAACGGGCCGGCGCTACCGCTGTCGATGGCGGCTTGTGCGGTCCAACCGCTGATCGGGGTCACGATCTCATCAACCGCGAACGCGTCCGCAGGCACCGCTCCTGTCTGCTCTGCTCTGACCTGAACGATTACACCGGTTTGATCGGCGCCCGCGTTGGCCGCGACGGCTGTGGTGACGAACCGATCCCCGGTGACCGAGTTACGCACGATACTGCCGACGATCACAGTGGTGGCCGGATCCAGATTCAGCAGCAAATCTACCAGCGTATTGGCTGCCTTCTCCCGCGTGGATCCGGTGATGGCAGCCACGTTGTCGAACGACTCGTCTTCGGCGCTGTCGGGGTACAAAGCGCGATACACCGCGCCGCCAAGCTCCCAGAGTTCAGCGACTTGATCGCCAAAGATGCCGTTCAGTTGGCCCAGCGGCGCGTCGACGGCGACGTCAGCGCCGGCGCCAAACGAGGCTTTCTCGTCCGTCTCGATTTCGTCGAGGACATCTTGGAGCGTCTTTTCGACGAACCCTTCAGGCAGGACACCAAAGCTAGTCACCGATTATGAACTCCCGATCGAAGTTGAGGATCACGCCGCTATCTAACTGCGCAGCGAAACGCACGCTCAACTTCCGTGTAGCGGTCTCCAAATCTGTCTGTATCACATCTAGAAGGCTTGTGACACCGGGGGTCTCAAGAATGGCCTCACGAAAAATAGCTTGGATGATGACCAAATCCGGGTTTTTGATCAGGATCTTTTCGTAATAGGGAATTCCTTGCCGCTGATCGAGGAACCATTCTCCCAAGAAGAATTGAAGCCGTGTAAAAAGCTTCTGAGCTATCTCATCAGGGCCTTCGACGATCTGAAGGCCGCCGTTCGAGAAGTCGAGATCGCCGGCAAGGGTGAGCAAGAGGTTAGCCATGTCACTTCTCGATCGTCACCAATTCGGAAGCGGTCGAGCCTATCGCGGACGGAGCTTCAGCGGATGACGCCGGCGGCATGATGGTCCCGGGTGGCCCGGTTGCCACTGTGGCAGTCGTTTCGTGGTCGTGTTTATTGAACACCTTTACGAACGCGGCTATCGCATCGCGCAGACCTTTCAACTCGCTTTGATTTTTCGACTCTACCACAACCTGATCTTCGGCGTTTTTTGTGCCGAGCTCAATCAGATCTTTCGCGACCCGAACCCGAGTGCCTCCCTCCAACGCCAACACCGCCGCGTCTTCGTCGTAATCGGTGATGGCTTGCGACTTTGGCGAGAAGCCCATTAGTGCAATGGCGTCGGTGAGGTCATGCGTGCGAAAATCACCAGGGTCCTGATCCTCGCCGTCGCCTTCGAGGTATTTGTCGATAGACCGTGAGAAAAAGATCAACAGGCAAAAATCGCCTACCTTGACCGGAAACGTCGTGTAGAATCCGCCTGACCGTGGCCACCACACCGGAACGTTCGGGATGATAGGCAACGGCTCGGCGAGCTCTTCGCCGTCTTCGGTCGCTGTCAGGTTCTGCACCAACGGCTTAACGTCTGCGATCTGGTTCGACGCGTCGAATTTGTCGATCTTGCCAGGCAGCGCGGTCCACAGATCTCGGGTGTGGTACTCCACAGCCAAACGCAAAACCTCGGCCATCGTCGGGGATCTGCTTACGGTTTCGGTCGTCTCGGTCATGTCACCGGGCTCAGTTCCAGATCAGAATACCAGTCGGGGGCCCACGTGTCCCCAGCGAACACCACCTTGTCAACCCTGAAAAACGCGTCGATCTCCTCCGACTCGATCTTCACCTTCCTTCCTGGCAAGGTTTCGGGCTGCATCAGCGACCGAGCCTTGACGATCCCCTTCTCCCCTGGCTCAGGGGATCCGATCAGACCGGTCGACGACGACAGCAGAATAGCCTCGTCTGGGTTGATGGTCTCTCCCGGAGACAATAGCTGCAGCTGCCCGTCCTGAATTGAAAACGTATAGCCCATTGCCTTCGTGATCCGTTGCAACACCTTCTCGGTTTTGCCAGAGGCAACGAAACCGTTGCTGAATTCGGACAAGCTGGCCCTGATCCCGCCCTCGGAGATTTTATCTTTCAGGTTGCCAAGACCAACCCCCAGCTCTTTGGCGACGGTCTCAAGAACATCTTGGACGCTCACAGGTCCACCGAATGACTTAGAAATGCGAGACGACTTGAAGGCTTTAGTGCTGTCTCCGCTTTGAACGCTGGTGATCCAATCGGAACCGTTGCGAACGCTGCTGCCACGCTGTAATTGGCCGCCGAAAATTTGGGAGATGTTGTCGACGTACCCGGCCCGCAACACCGTATCGATCTCTTTCTCCTGCAAGGCCACGCGGTTGGATTTCTTCAAGTTGTAAATTGATATGTCAGCGGTGTTCGGATCCTTGACCCTACTTCTGACGACTTGAAAGATCACACGCAACGTGGGCCGAGCATCTTTCGATGCAGGGTCACGCGCTCTGATCTCGAGCCCGCCTGCGTTCAAGACCAAGTCGCGGTTGAAAAGCTTGGCCACCGCTTAACTCTCACCGTCATACAAGAAGAGCACGTCGACGCCGAGTTGCTCTAACCCTGCCTTCGAAAGCTTGCTGGTTATGTTGGTGTTCAGAGTAAAAATTCCAGCGGCGGGACGGACGGCGAAGTCTTGCCACAAACGCAAGTGGCTCCATTCGCTCACCAACTTGATGCCGGCACGCAAACGCACGCCGTTAGCGTCGAATACGTTCATGTACCACGCTTCATCGCGACTGTTGAATTTGAACGTCAGGCGAAAGGTCAGATCATCGAGATCAACCTCTAGTTGATAGTTGGCGCGATCCTGTCTGGTGGGGAGTCTGAAAGTCGCCATCGCAGTTAGCCTCCCAACAACCCACGCAACACACTCACTCTGGTTACTTCGGACTCAGCTTCCGTTGGAGAAGGCGTCTTGTTCTGCTTGCCCAAATCATCACTGGGGGTGCGTGACGCGTTGACAGGCTCAGGTATCGGCTTGGTGCCCGTCTCGGCGATCGTGATCTCTTCCAAACCTATTCTAAGGCGCACGATGTTACCGGTGTCTTTGTCTTGAGTGACGCCGACGCTGGCAATTGCCATGCTTGGGTAATCGCGCAATCTGGTTGAGACAGTGACCGTCTTGCCTTGGTCTTTGATCCCCTTGATGAACTCATACGCGTCCACCGCCCGCGTCACAGGATTGCCGCCAGGCACGGACGGGCGGGCGTTGATGCTAGCGACGAAAATCAACGGTGTGTCGCTAACGATCACCTCGAGATTCAACGTCTCGGGCTCACGCCGAATGTGATCGGTGACGTTGGCCCCAGATTCGACCGGGTGTTTCGTTATCGTGGCTGTGCCGTCGTGAGCGGCGACTATCGTTGCGTCAAACTCGATGAACTGCGCATCGTCATCGGCAATAGCAACACGTGTAAGCTTCTTCTTGCCTGATGATCCTGTGCCAACGAGAGACGACATCGCTTAACCGCCTCCGGCCACTGTGAAGGCGTCCCGCGTTTGACGCAAAAGTAATTCGTTAGATGCTTCGACTTCACGCTTGACCACCCCGCCAATGACCTGCGGATCTGCGTTTGCGCCGGATGCCGTGATGTTGATGTTTGTTTCCATGTTCGGTTGATTGACCATAGATGTGCCGCCCGCCACAGCGGGCGCTATTGCAGCTGGCGGCGCGGTCAGCAACTCGCGCAGCCCCAACGCGAACTCATCTGCGGCAAAGCCGCCAGCAATGGCGCCGGCACCTTTGCCGATCAACCCGAAGATCTCCTCGCCGATTCGTGAGCTGATTGCACGGCCAACAATACCTTTGCCAGCAATCTTACCGGCCAGAGTGCCAGCTAAACGCCCGATGAATTCACCGACGACCGCGCCAGCTTTGGCGCCCAGAAAGTCGATGATGATCCGCCCGATGGTGCCGCTGAATATGTCCTTCAACGACTCGCCGATAAAATCGCCCAACGTAGCGAAGATCTCGCGACCCTTCTCGACCCCAACCTTGGCGAATTCCTCGATCTTGGCCAAAGCCGTAGCGAAGAACTTGTCGAGGACGGGCAGCCATTCAGTGACGACGGAATCCCACAAGACGACGGCCTTCTCAAAGATGCCTGTTAAAAACCCGCCCGTAGCCTCATCGGTATCCGCAAAAAACGATTGGAACAACGTGCCTAACGTCGTGATCAGGCTTTCAAACGCAGGGCCAACCTCATCAAATCTACCAAGAAACTCCGTGACACCGTCCACTAACAGACCGAACACCGACTCGCCGCCTTCGGCGAAGATCACCAGGTCATCGATCACCAACCCGATGGCAGCGCCCAACGCTAAAATCGCAACGATGGGCGCGCCCAAAATGCCAACCAACAAAGCAATCGCCGCCACCGCCGCCAACACATTAGCAGCCACCGGTCCGATCACTTCCGACAAAGCACCGAAGGCCCCAATCAAAAAGCGAATCCCAAACTCGATCGCCTTGATCGTGCTGTTGATGACCTGCAATACCTTGTCAACGCGCTGCTGTATGAGCTCGCGGTTCGCCATGATCCAAGCGTTCATGGCTGTGACGATGTCGCGCAGTCGCACTGTGGTGTCGCGAGCATCGGCCAAGAAGAAGCTACCGATGAATTCAGCCATCCGCATGAGTTGCGAGTTGAGGCCGCGGGTCGCATTGGCGAGCTCATCGGAAGTCCTAGTGGCGTCGCCTAAGGCGCCTTGGGATCCGAGCTGGCGAAGTATGGCGGACGAACGCAATTGAACGCGTTGGCCTTCGGTCATCGCTTGGATAGAGCCTTTGATCCCCAAGCGCAAAGCTTCGGCCTCTAAAGCCGCGACTCTTACGTCCACGCCGAAGCGTTGTAGCGGTTCGGCAGAGCCGATCAGGCCAGAGCGAATAGCCACAAACGCATCTGATGGTTCCACGTCGTTGAATGACGCAATGTCCAAAGCCGCCTCTGACATAGCCGCGGCCAACTCACCGGCGGCCTTGGCGCTGCCGAGCGCGGGCTTGGTGATGGCACCTAGATTTGCGGTAAAGCTTTGGATCAAAGGCGCGGCTATCTTGGTACGCGCGCTGATTTCATCGATTTTCTGCTGAATGCCTTCGCTTGATTCTTGGAAGACAGCGCCAAATTTATTGATCCGCTCGGCCCCTGCCGACGCGAAATCAATCAGGCGGCCAAAACCAGAAGCCAACACACCGGTGGTGAATATGGCGGCGAGCTTGACCGCCCCGCCCTTCAACTTCTCGATGGCGTTGGTGACATCGTCGAGCTTGTCTTCTTCGACGTCGACGCCGAGCTCAAGGATGATCTCGCGGAGAGCCATTTAAGCGGTCTTGTTTTTCTGGGCGGACAACCATTCGACATCCTCACGAACGTCGAGAAGCTCATTGTACCTCAAGACCTCGCAGATGTCCCACGAACGGCGGATCTCTTCCAAGGGAGCCAAACCAGCCAGTACAAGCCTATCGATATTATGTCCACGTTGCAGGTGGACAGGGAGCTCTATAGAGCCGTCGGGCCGACGGGGCCGACGGGGCTTATAGCGCCGGCCTAGGGCGAAAAAAAATCCTTATACTGAGTGGACAACGCAAAACCAAGCCACACGTACATCGCTTTGGGGCGCCCTCTGAAGTGAATGTCGAAGATCGACTTGAGCGAAGGCCATTTCTCGCCCTTATTCACCGACGTTACACCCACCATCGTGTCGATGATCTCGCGTTGTTTCTCGCGAGTGAGGCGGCCTAAAAAGTCCACGATACCGCGTTCCAAGTTATCGCCAAGCAGATCTAGCGCCGTGCTTTCGGGAGCGCCGTTCTTGGCCTCCACCGCTTCGCCGCTTGCGCTCACACCGGCCCAGATCTGCTTGATAGCTTCCCTGGAGTCAGGGGATTTGATGACGCCAGAAACCACTGCGCCCAAACCTGGCCCGAAGATGGTGGTCAAGTCGAGCAGCAGATCGCTCGCGGTCATAGGGTCGAGCATCAACACTTTGTAGGTGTCGGGGCCAATCGTCTTGGTCACACCATCCATCTGACTCATGCCCAGCAACCCTATACCGGTGAACGATGGATGTCTAGGCGCCGGCTATTGTGTTGCCACCCACGAAGATCTCGAGGTCGTCAGTCTTGATGACCCATTCGCGGCTTGATTTGCTGCGCGCAAATTCTCCGTCCGAAGGCTTTTCGATCCACGCGGTCGCCGCAGAATAGAGAGACGTGCCGGAGTTGTCTTTGACCAACAACGGGCCGATGCCGTCGCCGCTGGCCTCATCGAGAGCGAGCAAAGCGGACAACGCGTCGTTGGCCGCGCTCATCTGCAGCAAGGTGACCGTCGCTGTCCCCGCCTTGTCGTTGGACTTCGCCCGCCACCCTTCACCGGAAGATCCGGTGCCGCTCACAAAGCTGGGGTTGTCGCGACCGATCGTAAGGAAAGTCCCGTCGTCGAAGCCGTCGATGGTCACACCGGCAAAGACGATAACCACATCCGCCGGGTTGTATGTCTTGACTGACATGCTGGTCTACCTTCCTTTACAGCGACACGACGCCGCGAACTTCGACAACATGAATTGCGCCCGCCAACTTCGCCGAGAAGGTGACGTCGGGCAGCAAGCGTTGCGCCTTGTCAAGCACGTTGACGTCGGCGGCCAACGGCACGCTGGTCACCGGTGCCGGGTTGGCTAGAAAAATGGTTCGTGTGACGCCCAAGCTCATCACACCGCGGACCTCGTTTTCGATCACGCTAATGCCTGGATCGCTAAAGGAGATCTTGGGAAGCTGCAGCAGCTTGAGAAAAATGTTTTCCTCGAGCCGCGCTTGAATGAAGTCGATCCCGCGAGTGATATCCAAAAACTCGCCGCCGGCCGTCTTGCCTTCTTGCGGCGCCGTTTGGCCCGCCAGCAAAACGAAGCGGTTGACGTTTTTCGCTTTGAGGAAAGCCTCTTCCGCAGTCGTAAACGTCGTTGCGGGCACAAGCACAATGCCTTGCAACAAGTTCCAAGTGATCGACCCCGGGTCCGACGGCAACGCCTTGCCTGCCCACGCTGCGCCCGGTCCGTTGTCGGGATCCGGGTGCCACATTTCGGCGGTTCTTATAAGGCTCAGGGCTTGCAACACTGATCCGACGTCAGTTGTCGACGAAGTCAACACATCAGCGTCAGACGTTTCGGCGATGAAGGTTTTGATCAACGTTTCGATGTTAGCCGCGAGCGACTCGATTTCAGCCTTGCCCGAGTTATCGAGGAACAACGCGTACCATGTATCGTTGCCGTCGATCGCCGTGCGAACGGACGTCAAATCCACCACCACACCAGGATCGGGGGTGATGTTTTGCACTTCGAGCAAACCGCGATCGTTCACCAAATAATGGAACGACACACCAGCTGTTGCAACACCGCCGGGGGTAACCGCTTTTTCGAGGGTGATCTTGGTCGTGTTGTCCGTCGCCAACACGTCCATCGTGCCCGCGTTGATCAACGCAACGAGACCGGCGGTGATTTCAGCCACCGTGGCATCAGCGTCAGACGTGAACGTGAACACTTCCGGCGGCGCCGTCGCCGTCGGACCAACACCTGCGATCGTGATCGCGTAAGCCGTCAGATTTTTTGCGATAGGGGTGATGTCGAGTGTTTTGAGAGGCAACGTCTCGCGCTTCGCCACGATGATGCGATCGACTTTTGGATTTTGCGCGATGATAGAGCTGAACTTCTTGGCGGTGACGCCGTTCAGGTCGAACCCGTCAGTTGCCAACTCGGCCACGTCGGTCCCGTAGATTTTCGTGAGCGAAGACAACAAACCCGTCGCCTCAGAGCTCAAGATCATCGGCGTGCCAAAACCGGCGCGCGTTAGCGAAGCGGTTTGCTTTGTGATTTGTACGTCGACGATGGCTGAGACTGGCATGGGAATCTTCCTTTAGCTGGCATCCACAGTGAGGTCCACGCCAAGCGCGGAAGACGTCACTTGCACCTTGTCGATGAACGCTATCTTCTCGGCCATCACTGAAGCTGTGCGCAGCGACACGTCGAAAGAGGCGCGCGACGTCCAATCGCCATTGATGACGAGAGATAGATCGGTGATTTGCGATTTGTTGACGATGGACACGCCAGCAACGCGAAGGCGGTCAATGGTCGTAGTTTGCCCCAACGAACGTTTGATGCGGCCGAGCAGCTGCATAGGGTTGCATCCGGGGTCATTGCCGCCACCGTCGGGGTTGGCGTGGGCTTGGATCGCCAATGTCCACACGATCGGTTGGATGGCTATCTCTTCGTTCGTGTCCGCCGGGCCGGCCGTGGGATCAACGCCCAAAATCTTTCCGTCAACGTCGACAGTACGTCTCCGAATCTCATCGGCCCCGCCCTCATCGATTTCTGTGTCACGCAGCAACGACAGATATGGGTACGGCGGCTGGGCAATTTTTTGGTTTTCCCAAATGAAGCCGCCTGACTGCACTCGGGATCCCATCACGTCCTCGAGCCACGCAAGGCACGCATCGTCGATCGTGCGCCAATCGACGGGCTGCAGCTCTTCGGCTGGCAAGACGAGAGCCGTCATCGGTTCACCCGGGTGGCGATCGTCTTGAAATACCCGCCGGCGTCTTCCCAATCATCTACCGCCATGACTTGGTAGGTGACACCTTTGCTGATGAATAGATCCGGCGATTTGCAATCGCTGGTGTCAACCGTTTTGAGCTCGTCGATCCCATAGCATTTCACGGCACCGCTGTTCCGCATGCCTTCAGGCAACAGCTTCAACTCCTTTTGCTTCAACGGCTGCACGGCGAGTTGTATCGTCCTGGGTTTGACGACTGGTGGGTTGACCCGCCCGCGCGCGGCGCGTTGAGAAGCGGCCTTTTCGGCGCGCAGCAGCGTGACCGGCGCGGCGCAATCCAACACAGCTTCGGCCAGGTTGCCGGACGGGATGCCCATGGCTTGCGCCAGGCCAGTCATGCGACCACCACGGATCGAATGGAAGCGATGAGCTGTCCGGTATCGATCAAGGGGACGTTTTCGCCGAACTTGCGCGCGATGGTCGCCGGCTTCAGCGGCGGCGGGATGCGAGCGCGGATAAGGCCGATCATGTCGGCACGGACGATTTCGCCCAACACGAACAACTCGCGTTTGACGTCGACCCTCTTGGGGCGCTTGCCCAAACGGCGGACGATGCCTTCTTGAAGACGGATGTATTTATTTTGGTGGGCGTCGCCGGTCGCACGCACGAACGATCGTTGAGGGATGTTAGCCACCGGCGCGCCGAATTCGTGGATCGTCGCCAATTCGACCATGGAGATGCCGCCGGGACGAATCTGAGCCGCTTCACGCCCTTGCACGCCGACCTTGACGCGGGCGCCGCCGAGCTCCTTCAGCCCTTTCATGTAGGCGTCGAAGCCCATGTCGCGATCCACCACCCTGGAAGGCATCAGATCACCCCTGAGCCCAAGAAACCGTGCAAAACACGAAAATCTTGGTTGAGCTGTATGGCCGTCGGATCGTCGGTGATGCCGATCAAAAACGCCGGCTGCACAGCGTCTTCGTCCAACGCCAACTGCCGTTTGCCATCCTTCGACAGCCCGCCAAAGAAAGGTCTTGCTCGCTTCAAAGCCTCGTCCCGCAACTGTTTGGCGCAAGCCTTCATTTGATCGGCGACCTTCGAAAACTGTTTGGACACGTCGCCGACTTGCTCGTTGGCCAAACGCGCGAACTGCCTGGCCTTAACGTCCAAAAGCTCAGCGCCAGCCAAACGCTCGTTGGGCGTCTTGGTCAGCTGCGCAAGGATCTCCCGATCATCGAACATGGGGAATTTCCTGATCGTATCGCCGATCAGAAACCGTGCCCCGTTCAACGGCGAGCTCGACGGGTCGCCGTTATATGTGAATTTGATCGCCACCGTGTTTTAGCCAGCGGCCTCTAAGACCGCCAAGATCGCCTTGGCGACCGCTTCATGCTCGAGAGACGCGGCGTCTTCGATGCCTTGCTCAACAGCCAATTCGTTGAGCTCCGAACGATCGAGAGCCATTAATTCCGCGAGCAGATCGCCGCCATCGGCCGAAGTATCGGCAGGCGGCGCGTCAGACGACGTTTCGCCGGATGGCGCGTCAGACGACGTTTCGCCGGACGACGCGTCGGACGACGCGGGTTTGACTTTGGCCAAGATCGCCTGCGCCAATTCACCCTTGTTGGGAAAAGACGCGGCGTCTTTGATGCCGTGATCGGTCGCCAACTTCTCAAGATCTTCTCGATGCATTCTCTTCAGCTCGGAGATCGTGTCTCGATCTTCGTCGAGCGCTGGCGGAAGCGGTTGTGCGTCCCACGCTTCGCCGGCCAGCTGGCCCGCTTTTTCGGATTCGTTGGCCCCGTCCCCATGGGCCAACGCTTGCTCTCTGGCAAAAATGATGTGCGCGTTTCGCTCGTCATAGCCAGCGGCCATGATTTGTTTGACTGTCGGGACCACGCCCGGCAACGGCTTGCCGGGGACCGGGACATGGGACAAAGCCCGTGCGGTGGCAGCGGGCCCAGCCGGGACCATGGGCTTGAGCCTGTCCCGAGCATAACCGCTTTTGAGCGCGGTTTCGTGGTCGGTCGGTCGTATGAAGCCGCGTTTGATCCAAACCGCGGGGTTCGGCCACGTGTCGGCTTCGGGACACGGCGCACCGGCTTGGCGTAACTCAATTTTGCCATCGGCCGTTTGGATCTTCATGGCTTTGACGAGCTCGTAAGGCATGGTTACTCCTTGATGATTGAGAAAGCGTTGAGGGTACCAGTCCCCGATGTAAACACGAAGGCCAATCGTGCCTTCAACCACGGCGCGTCTTTCTCGGTGAACACGGTGTCGCCGGGGCCGCCGCCGGTCGCCACGGACGAGCCTTGATCGAACCACGTGACACCGTCGACGGTCACTTGCAGCTGCAGATCGCCCGTAGGCGTCCCTGTCCACACCGCTTGGATGGCCAGGTGACGGTGAGCCTGAAGCGACACCGGCGTTGATTCGATGCTGCCAGACATATCACCATCGGTGAATATCTGCGCTTGCACGTCGATCTTCCGCGCGGCTGCCATTGTCATATCTCCAAAAAACGTAGGGGAGCGGCGGTCCTTACCTTTCGGCGGTACCGCCGCCAGCCCTACGACAATACTACGAAATGACGCCCGTTAGGAACGCCCCCATTTCAGGGGCGACGACTTTTTGATCGTACGCCATTTCACCTTCCACGCGGTCGGACTTCAGATGCTCCATCCGAAACCGCAAGATGCGGGTGCCCAAAGCACCCGCCCCAAACAACCCGGCCCACGCGAACGTGTACCCGGCCGTGGGGGTCAGCAAACCTGCACGCGGAGCCGCGTAGACGATCAGCACCGACTTGCCGAAGATAAACTGCATGTCTTCGGAAGCACCTTCGATGCTAGTGTTTTGCACACCCCCTGCCACCATAACCTCGTCGACGCCGAGCACGGCTGCGAGCAGCCCTGTGGTGACGATCGCGGTTTGGGTGAATTTGATGCGCTCGAGGAAGTCGGGATGGTCTTGTAGGACGTTCCAAACCTCCTCGCCCATGATGATCTTGTTGGCGCGCCAGCCGGTGCGCCGTTTGGTCGCGAGCAGCTGCGCCCGCATATCTTCGATGGGCACCGACCCCCCGGCATCCCACAAAGTGCCAGGGGTAACATCGCCGCCCGTGGTCGACCCTGTCCACACGCCGGTGGTGAAATATTTCGCTGCCCAGGTCAGCTCTTTCTTGAGCATGAGATCGCGGGACACGAACTCCGTCGCGTCCCGATCGATGTCAACCACCTGATCTTGGTTGGCCCTGATCTGATCGTCGACGTCTTTGTGAAACGCGAAGACGTCGGCGAAATACGTTGGCGTGTTGTCCACCGTGAACCCGGAACCAGCGGATTCGGTCGACGGCGCGCGCTTCTCCGCTTGCGCTCGGAACCAATTGTCCCGATCGTAGACGTAGTAGCGGTTGCCTTGGTGTTGGACGGGGACGGTCGGGAACGCCCGATCGGCCACAAATTCTCGTTGATCTTGCTGCCATGCAACGCTGATCGAACTGAGCGGCATGTTTACATGAACGTCTGATGCGGTTGGCTGAGGCATAGCTCAACTCCTTTTCTTCAGGTGCGGTTGCCGTTCCCCCAGGGGTTAGGCGGTCCGTCCTGGGGTTGAGAGTTGAACAGTGATCAGCTCATCCGCGTTGGCAGCAGCCGTGAGGCATTTGCCTTGGATGTAATCACCGCTGGTGGACGTGACACCTTTGCCAGCCGCGTCGGAAGCGACGTCCGCTCCCGCCGCAACGGCCGCGCCTGCAACCACCTTGGAGGTATCGCCAGCGATGGCAAGCGTGACCGCCTGCCCCGTGTTCGGCTTGTTCTGGATGACGCCATCGGCGGCCACCCCAGCACCTGCAACGCCCACAGTCTTCTCGCCATCAACGATGGCGAAAAGAAACTGAGAACCCGTCAGGTCGCCTGAGGCGACGGCGCCGGGAATACCCCCGCGCCGTACATTCTCATACGCCATGTCTGACTCCTTCGATGACCCCTACCGGGGTCGGTGAAAAGGGAGCGCCTATGAATCGGCACGGGCCTTGGGTTAGTAGACGTCGCCCCGCTGACGCGGGTTGTCGCCCAAGTATTCGCGGTAGAGCTGCTTGCCGGTGTCCGACTTGAGCACGAGATCCAGCGCCTGCTGGTTCGACATTTCCTTGCCGCCCTCGGCCGACTTTTGGACGATGCCGTTCGCCAACGCTTGGAGCTTGTCCCACGCGCCGCCTTCGCTCGCCTTGGTGACTGCGCCCATGTTGGTGAGCATGGCCGACTTCTGGATCATCCCGTCCATGCGGCCGAGCAACTGCTCGAAGCCTTTGGCGAAATCCGGGCTCATCTCGTGCGCCGACTTGAGCATCAGCCCGAGAGCTTGATCGCCCATCGGCAAATGCGAGAAGTCTTGCGCCGCTTTGGCGACGTATTTGACCTCGAGCTTGTCGTCTTTGAGGCCTTGAACCTCGCCGGCCAACGACTTCACCACCGCCTCGAGCTCGCCGCTCTTGGTGGCCATGTCGGCGTGCGATTTGTAGATGGCTTCGACCTGAGCTTTGGTGACGGGGTCGAGGTTGGACAGATCGACGGATTTGCCGAGTTTGTCCTTCTGCTTGGCCTTGGGATCGACCTTGCCGGACGTCGCGTCGGGCTCTTTGTCGTCTTTGCCTTCGTTGGGCGTGACCGCTTTGGCGGTGCCTTCGTACCCGGCTGCCTTGGCAACTGCGGCCATGACGTTGTCTGGCACGAGATCCTTCATCCCTTTTTGGATGCGGAATTGGGCGACGGCGGCGTCGATCTTCTCTTGGTCGGTGACGCCAACCGACTTCAAAGTTGCGAGGAATTCGGTCTCGCCTTCGGCAGGCGTTCCGATGAGGGCTGCCAGAACTTCGGGGTCCATGGGGAAACCTCCCTTGGTCATAGCGAACCGCCGTCTATTGACGCCTCGCTTGGTGAGTGTGAGCTCGGCCGTTGTCAACCCGCTCAACATGGTGATGATGTCAGGGGGCACAACGCCCCTCGACCAAATCTAGGCCGGCGCTTCTATGAGCTGGATGAATTCGACTTCGGGCATTGCACTGATGGCCACCTTCGTTTTGAAGGAGAACCCGCCCACGCTGAACGCGTTGAGCCTTCCTTGATTGTGCATTTCCCACTCTCGATCTCCAACCTGTACGCCAGCCATCCACGTCCCTGAATGAATCTCGTCGTCACCGAACTTTCGCGTGTACACCTTGTGCGGTCGATTCTCCATTGCCGCTTGGTAATCGGCTTTGGAGGGGTACGGCTCTACCCAACTCTCTACGATTTGGGCTTCTGCACGCTCGATGTGTTCGAACCCGATGACGCGGGACTTCTTCAAGAAGCCGTGTGCGGTCGACTCAATTGCTGCGGGAGGAACCCATTCGGTCTGCAGGTCGACGTCATATGGATCGAGGACGACACCGTAGACGATCTGCTTTTCTTCCGCAGCTTTGATCACGCGACACGTCACGCGACCCGTCTTCCACGACTCGCTTATGACGTCAGCGAGGTTTGCAAGGGCCGCGCCTTTGATCGGCGTGCTTCCTTGCGGTCGATTTGAATGTGTCACCTGTGACGGTGTGACGTCAAGCGCTTTGGCGATAGTTTTTAGCTTTCGGTCCACCTCGCCAGAATTGCCGTGCCGCCGGACGGGCGACGGGTGAGGAAGATAGAACGCGACGACGCCGGCGGATTTTAACACATCGCGAGCCACGTTGCCCAACGCGACGACTTTGGCGCGCGGGTAGGACTTCATCGCAGCGACAAGGTGATGCCCCCATTTCTCGCACAACGCCGGATTGACCTGGCCATCCAACGGCAACACAGGCATGGCGAACCCCACGGCGACATCACGCTTCGTCAAACCCAACGGCTGCAGATAGAGCTCCTCAAACGTGATGGCGTTGTCGCCGATGAGAGCTTGCTTGCGAGCGAGCTCGAGCTCGGTGGGGGCGCCCGTGACGAACATCAACCTGGCATCTTCCGGGCCCACGAACGGCACCGCCATTGTGTGTTTTTCGATCAAATCCCAATGACCACACACTTTGGCGATGTCTTCGGGGTCGTCGGCGACAACATGTTTTGACATTCCGACGATTTCGCCGTCATGCCTCATCTCCAACATATCGCCTTTGTCAGACTCGATTGTGAACGTCGGTGGAGCAATGGCTACGCCTTTGGCTGTTAGCTCCACTGCCTCAGGCAGATCCGGCAATGGTGGCGGCAAAGGCCCCCCGATGATCGCCGCGTCCCTTTCGGCTCGCAGCTCGTTCATCGCCCGGGTGATCAACGACGCCGACGGCAAAGGGCCAGAGAGCGGCGGTTGATCCAAAGTCGCGACGAATTGGCCGACGGTCATACTCAAAATCTCGCTGCCGTCTGGCATCACCAACGAATGGGTGTGCGGACCATCAAAGCCGCTGGTCTCGACCATCAACGCGTGCGTGTGTTCGCCGCCCAATTTGGTTTCGATGAAGGTGCCGTTGGGCATCATGACTCTGTGAGAATGGGCGCCGTCGAGAGGTGTGACTTCGCCCCCCACGGTGATCACGTGTTGGTGAAAACCGTCTTCGTTCGACAAAACGACTTCGCCGGTGCCGGGGATCTGCCAAATGTGCAGATGCCCCCCGTCGTCCAACGTTTTTTCGTTTCGCCGGTCAAGACCATGCGCGTGCATGCCCCCTTCGGGATCGCCGTTCACGAACCCTTTTTTCATCTCTGCCGCGGTCTTTTTCACACAACCACGCCCAGCCACGTAACGTTCTGTTTCAGGATCACAACCGTGCGCATCAACAGCTTTGTTGGTTTTGGTTTGCTCGAGCGCAACGTACACACGACCTTCTGGCGTGACACTGCGGCGACGCATTTCTGCGAAGAGATTTCTTGCACGGCGAATAACTTTGGTGTTGGAATGCCCGGATTTTTCGTTCCGTTCATGCGCGTTGTTCAACGTGTTGATCATCGACTTGAGCTCGGCCACGCTCATGTCGACGAGAGGCGTGCCGTCGATCGCTGCTTTTTCCGTCGCCGAATACTGAGTGCGTTCCCGTCTGCGCTTGGCAGAGATTTGCCCGCCAGCGGACGCCCGCGCGGCTTGGAAGATGACCGCGAAGTCACGTGGGTTGAGCACTTTGCGGGCGCGTTGAAAAGCGCTTTCCAAAAACTCTCGCGTGCGTTCGCGATGCTTCGCTTTTTTCACGCGTCCGATGATCGCCTCGACGCCTTGTTTTTCGTCGATGGTGATCGTCTTAAACGTGCCTGCGGTGAACGCCTTGGCAGGATTCTGTTGTATCCGAAATGCGTTGTCGGTTTCGCGCACGCTTGCGGTATCGAGATCGTGCTCGTCGGCGTAAGCGACCGCTGCGTCGCGTGTTTTGAATTTCTTCTTTGGCAAGATCACCGTTTGCACAGCCGTCGTCGCTTGCTTGCGGATCACGTCCAAAGCTTTGCGCACTGGTACCAATTTGTCGGCGTCGCGACACGCCTCGCGTAGTGTTCGATTAGCGACGGCCACCGCTTGCTCGCGTGGTTTGCCTGCACGAATTTCGGAAGCGATGTTCTCTTCCATGGCAGCGATGCTGCAAGTTTTGTTAAACGGCATGGGGCTCTCAATCTATACGGCTTTCGCCTTGGCTTCCGCCCTGGTGATCAGTTTCAAGATCAACAAGAAGATCCTGACTTGCTCCTTCGCGTCTTCGACGCTCGGGAATTGCTTCTGCAGGATTGCATCGATAATGCGGTCTTGCAAATCAGGGTTTTGGATCGCGATGTCGATGAGCTCGACGAACTCGGGGCCAAACGACGCGGCCAAGAATGACCGCACCGCCTCACGCGCCACTGGAACCTTGTCCAATTGCGCGGATACGGCGGCCAAATTTCGTTTGAGCTTTTTGCCCGTGATGAAGTTACGCAAAGCCCCCAAGATTTTCGCTTCAGTGTCCACCACAATTTGCGGCGCCGGAATACCTATGATCGTCCGCGGCCCTTCGGTTGTCGTCGGCGTTCTAACCAACGTGTCACGCGCTTGCGCGGTGTCTCGATTCGATGCTTCGATGTCTTCGTTGTCGACGTCCAACACAAGAATCACCGTGCACCTGCAATGCGGATGCGCCGGCGGGCGTTCGACCGCACCCAAAACGTCCGACACGAACGGTTGATCCACTGGCACCGCTTGCCGCGCCAACCCCCGGCAAATCTCGCACGTGCGGGCGGAATCCGTCAGCTCGACCCATTGCTTCATGGTGTCGGCGCCGATGAAACCTTCTTCGCGCGCCAGCTGCCACGCGTCAGCCAAACCTTGCGAATACGCGTCGATTGTCTCTGTCCGCGCGATGCGCTTTCCTCGTTTGGTCAGCAGCTGCGCAGCGTAGTTAGCGGCCCCTTTGTCGGCCACCGCCACGTTTGCGCCTTTATCGACCAACAGCTGCCGACGGTTCGCCACCCATTGGCGCTCACGCGACAACAACCCCACCGTGGCTTCGATGTCTTTGACGATGGCCGCCGAGCTTTGCCCCTCCTCAAATGACTCGGTCAAGATCTCTCTGAGCAAGCCGCGCTGTTGGTCCGAAATCTCACGAACCTTCTTGACGCTCTGTTCACGCACGTAGGCGATCGAGAATGGGTTGATGGGAACGCGCACATCCCGTTGCGCTCGCGCCGTGTCTTGCTTTTGAACCTCCACACGCAACGGCCAATCTTGCGCGCGCATCTCACGGTTGCCCGCATCTTCGACGACTTTGGTGTAAGAGATCTCGAGCGACGCGCCGAGCAGCTCCCATTGTTTGGCTGCCAACGGATCCGCTGGGTTGAACCAATCGACGGTCGCCACGACTTGCTCGACCGTCAACTCACCGCGCTTCATCGCGTCGACGGCGGCGCGCAATCGTCGCAAAGTCGATGGATCGTAGATCGATCGCGACAACCGCACGAAGGCCCGGGCAAATCCGGGCTCATGCAACACTGCCACCCGATGCGCCCGGCGCAACGCCGGTTCGGGCACTACCCCATCCACGTACGCCGGTTTTTGGCGCACGGCCTTTTCAACTATCAGGGGCATCGCCACGCGGATCGGAAGGCAAATCGTCATCGGCGGGCACCGCCCCCGGCGGCGTGACGCTGCCTTCTGGCTGCAATTGCGGCGGCAACGGCGGCGGCAACGTGGGTTCGGGGGGCTCTTCGATGAGGAAGCGTTCGACGCTTGCGGTATCCATACCCAACGCCGACGCGGCCAATTCTTTCGCCGCGTCGCGCGTGATCTCGCGTTTCTTGATGCCGCGGTTGATGTCCATCACTGCCGATATTTGCGATTGCGACAACACGCCGGTCGTTTGGTCCGAAAACTCTCGCGGTGTGGGTTGCGTCGGATCGTCGAAAATCTCCTGCTCTTCGTCGGGCGGCGCCGGCAAACGGGCATCCGACAGCAACTTGTTTTCGAGAGGGCGATTGTTAGCCGTCAAAATGCCAGCGGTCGCCAACGACTCCACAAAGTTGCCCATCTTCTCCAAATCAGGCGAGTCGAGCGACGCCGGCACCACGCGCGGCCAAAGCTCCTGAGGCACACGGTTGAGCGACATCAAACGGCCAACACCAAAGCGATTGAACGGCGAGGCGATCATGTCGGTGAGGATGGTTTCGAGCGCGAGTTTGAACAAATCCTTCTTCGACACATCGGCACCTTGCGTGCCGACTTGGTTCATCCCGATCATAATGAACTCGGCCATGAAAACCATGGCGATGCGCGATTCGTAGCGCATGACGATCGCGTTTGTGTCGATCATTCGCCGGCCGCCCGTGGTGGCCAAACGAAATTTGAACCCGGTGGGGTTGCCTTCGCTGTTGAGCTCGGCCGGGATGATGCCGCCCCAACGCTCATCGACCCGGATCTGTTGGATCATCGTCTCCAACGCGGTTTTCAACGCTTTGTCCTCGGGCGACGCGTCCTCGAGCAGCAGCTCGCGCGGCACTTCGAAGATCGGCATGCCGGTCAAATCCCGTTCTATGCCGATGGCTTCGATCTCTTGAATGCGCTTCAAGAAAAACCAACTACGCACGGCGGGGCGCAACAACGATTTGCCTTCTGGGTTGCCTTTGCGGCTGCGCGTGCGGAACAAGATCGACTTTTCGATAGGCAACACAACGTTGCCGCCGGTGGGCCGGTAGATGTCCTGCTGGATCATCCCGTCAAGCCCGCCTTCTTCGTCGAACAACCAGCTCCACAACGTGTCTTGGGCGCGCGCTTCGATCTTGCGCCACCCCCACCGACCGTCGTCGAACTTGCTGCGGGTCTTGGGGTTGCGAGTGTTGCCTCGACGGATTTTGTAGACGATCTCGTGGAACGACCAACCAAACACCAACATGGTCAACACCTCGCTGATGAGGTCTTCCCACGTGTGGCTCATGTCATTGATTGCGCCTTCGATGAACTCCTTTTCGTGAATCGCCGCCGGGTTGTCTTCCATCCCTTTGGGCGTTTCGACTCGCCACTCTACTTGGCGGACGATCATGTCTAGGATGAAGAGAACAGTGCCAACGATGGCGTTGTTCTGGCTCATCTCGTCGTAAAGCTTGACTCCGTTGCGCCCGCGCAACCGAGCGAGGAGCTCCTCATGGATGAAGCCGCTGTGTTGCTTCAACCCGGTGCTACCGAGCGTCGAGAGATTCATCTGTCGGGTGGGGGTGTCCGCCATCAGTTGAGCTTCCACGCAGGCCTGCCCAGGCCCACCTCGAGATTGAGTTTTATCGCGCCAGAGCTGCTGCCCAGCTTACACTGGTTGAGTGCTTGCGACAACGTATCCACTTGGTCGTCCGGTTTCACTCCGTCTTGAAACGTCACCACTTCTTCCACCAACTCTGGAACCCATGGCGCGATAGACGGGTGAGGGAACCACACATCGCCGGCTTCAAAATAGCCAGCAACCGATTCGAGCCGCGCCGCTTTGGATCCTTTTGGGTTGATGGGGATGAGTCCTTTGATCTTCTTCTTGAGCATTGACAACAACGGTATGCCGGCGGCTTTCTTCTCGACGTATTTATTGCGCGCTTTGGGCCACCGGATGCTGAGCTTGATGAGCTGTCTCACCGTTTCGGTGAACTCCCATCGATCACGCACTTGGTCAAGTAGATAGGCGCCGCCTTTATCGCCCCAAACTTGGCCGACGTTGAACGAACCTTTTACGGTTTCCTCGCCAGCGTTGAGGTCCCACGATTGGAATTGGCGCATATTGTCGGGGAGCTCTATCTCTGTTGGACCGCCGTAGTATTGGATCCAATTGCGTTTGACGATGTTGCCTTCAGCGGGGGACGGGCGCTGTTGAAACAGCCCGGCCCATATTCGAGGCCCAACCGCACGGCGGGTCGCTTGCAGATCGGGAACATCGAACCTCTCCGGGCACAACGCTTCGCCAGGAGCTCTGCCAAGCGCGTCAGGGGGAACGCCGCGTGCTTCGTCTTCTGCCTCCGCAATGGCAGGCAACCGAATCTCAACCCAATCATCGGAGTGCTCGTTGACCAAATACCCGGCCAAGTCGCTTTTGTTCCACCGGGTTTGAATGAGAACGAAGGTCGTGTCCTTGGCCGTCTTGCGGTGATACAACGTGCCGTTAAACCAATCGATCACGCGTTTGAGCGCCGTCGCCGATTGCGCCTCGAACCAATCTTTGATTGGATCGTCGATAATGATGAGGTCGCCGCCGAAACCGGTGACGCCTGACCCAACGCCTACCGCTTTCATCCCGCCGCCAGCTTGAAGGAGCCATTCGTTTTTAGAGGCGTGGTTGGGATTGAGCCGGGCCCACGTGTGTGGGTTCGACCCGTCGAACGCATCGCGCACTTTCTCCGACCACGACGTCGCCAACGCCGAAGCGTACGACGCCAAAATCACCTTCTTCGAAGGGAACATGTCGAGGTACCACGTCGGAAGCCATTGCGACGTGAGCGTGGATTTCCCATGTTGCGGCGGAGCGGTGACGATGATCCGTTTGTGGCCGGCCAACACCGCGGCGATCAGCTTTTGTGCTAAGAAAACGTGCCAACGATACGGTTTCCAGTCACCGCCTGAAACGCGCGTGGCGTAGGTTTCTAGATTCCAACGCCACGCGTCTTCGCGTTCAATGGACGACGCCTGCATCACCGTTCCCGCCTCCATCAGGGTCGGCGGTATTTGCTTCTTCCATCGCCTCAGCAACTTGCTTCATAGCCGCGCGCAACTTCGGGTTGCCGACGAGCTGTTGAATGCCTTTACGGCGCTCTTCAACGGTGATCTGTTGCCGTTGCTCTCGAATGTCGGTGGGCTTGCCTTCGAGCAACTGCACCAACTTCATGCCTGCATCGGCGAGTCTTTGCGTATCGTTCGGTGAAATCGGTGGTGATGGCGGCGACGGCACGACAGCGCCTGCGTTGAGTGCGTCTTCCTTCGCCTTCTTGCCAACGGTCATGGCGTGGTTGAGCACTTCGTTCCACATGAACAACGACTTCGCCGACACGTCGACCATCAATTGCGCGACGCGTACACGTTCGACAGCTTTCTTCTCGGCGACCTCCAACACGGCTTCGCGTTCGCGCCGATCCTCGTACGAATCCCATTCAGCGGCGCGCGTAACCCACCCCCACCGAGCGGACCATTTTTCCAACACCGACGCGTAGCGATCCTTTTGCCCCACCGCTTGCACAACTTTTCTGATAGCGCGTTCGGGGCCCATTTTGCGGTATTCGGCGAACGCGGCAAACGCCTTCCCGGTTTCGCCGGGTTGGCGTTCCCACGGATCAACGCCCGACGCCGGATCGAACTCCACTGGCTTGCTGCCGCTGCCTTTACCGCCCATGCGTCACTCTCTCGTCTTTCGGACAGCGGCCAACGCCACCGAGTGAGCGTTGGCGACGACGTCGTGTTCCCAAGTCTCGATGACCGTCCATCCTTTCGACTGTAACGCTTCGCGGGCCGTTTTGTCCCGCCTTCGTGTCTTGCGCACCTTGTCGACCCAATACGCTCGGTTGGTCGCTGGTGGGCGCCAATGTTCGGGGCACCCATGCCAGAAGCACCCGTGCACGAACACGGCAAGCCCCAACGCACGCACGACAACATCGGCTTCTGCGTTGCGCACCACGGCGAACCCCAACGACGACAACGCGGCGGCCATCATCCGATCGGGCTTTGTGTTACCTGACCGATTGGCGCGCATCGTGGCTCGGACGGCCGCGCGGCTATAGCGCCGACGGGTCCGGGATCCAACCACGGCCGAACGACTCCTTGCCTTGCTTGTCGGGCGTCGAACGCATGTCGGACAACCGTTCCACTTCTTCGGCTTCCATACCCAACCCACGCATCACGTCTTCTTTTGGCAGCTTGTCGAGCAGCTTCCGCACGATGTCCGACATGCTAACGATGCCGTGTTGGCCGCGAGCTCGGTTGTGCCGGATGGTGGCCATCATTTGCTCGGTCTCCGGCGTTTCTTTGGGAAGATAGACCACCGGGCACCGCCCGTCGCCCAATTTGGCCACTTCGTCATCGACTTTGGTCAACAACCAACGATGATACCCATCGACAATTTCGCCGCCAACCCGCGCGACAATCGGTTGGGTCCACCCCGACGCCAACAGCGATTCTTTGAGCAGCTCGAGCTCGGGGCCGAACACTCGGTTAGGGTTGTACCCGTTGGCAGTGAGCTTGTCGGGCTTCACCCAATGCACACGGGCTATCGGCTGATCGTCTCGCATGGTCACTCCGTGGGCCGGGTCTCGCCCGATTTGATTTTTGGGTTGCGACGGCCTTTCAAATCGCCTCGGTACGCGATCATGTAAAGCCATCGCCAACTGATGCCGGTGGGGCCGATCTCCTCCAACGGGATGGGCTTCTTCGTCTGCCCGTAATGCCGTTTGACTTCTTTGCGAATACGATCGGCGACTTGCTTCGCGGTGTCGGGCTCCCACCGATCGATGGCGCGCTTGATGAGATCGCGCGGGTCCTCCTCGACGTTCCATTCTCCGATGGCACCGCCACCGTAGCCGTACAACGGCGACCGCGAATAACGCGCGGCCGTGGCGGCGCCAGGGACACGCGCGATCATCCGCTCCCACAACTCGGGCCAACACGTCGCGTACGTCCACAACCGTTCGATGGGCTCCTCGCCGTACGGCGGCGACACGCGTTGTTGGTGCGCCGTCATGCCCGCGGCTGCCATTTTATCGTACGCGCGGTTGTAATCGGTGCCCGCGATGTTAGGGAACGCCCACACGTCGGAATGGTGCCAATCGTAAATCGGCTTCGACATCATCACGTGTTTGGCTTGCGGGTCGGTCGAAATGAAATTGTCGTGCGTGCGTTGGGTGACGCCGCGAAAACGGCGCAGCGATTCTTGCGTGCGAATGCCGAACATGAAGCCAGTGGTGCCGAATTCGGGTGGGTGCAACCCGGCGTGCGTTTCGGGCGTGATCCGAAAGTCGACGCCAGGCAGCGACGTGATGAGCCGCGCGTTCGGTGGGAGATCGGTCGGCATCGGGCGCACCCACAATTCGCGCTTGTCTGGATCCCACGGATACCAATACGGCTCTTGTTTCGAGCAAGCGTTGCGGTGTTTTATCGGGACGCACAACCAACGAAACGCGACGCCGTCCAACGCGGCAACGCGTTTGCAATATTCGACCGTGTCGGGCGGGATGGCTTCCTCGTCGAAAAACACGACGTCCAACGGCAATTTGCCCAACTCGCGCGCGACTTCCAACGCAACGTGCAACGTGACGGTCGAATCTTTGCCGCCGGAAAACGCCACCGACACGCGATCGCAAAGCTCGTACGTGCGGCGAACGCGTTGCAACGCCAACTCCATCACGGATTGCTCGACCTCGAGCTTCTTGCCCACTTACGCCCCTTGGTCCATCAAATGCGTACCCACAAACATCGGGTGCCCGAATTCCGCCGGCGTTGAGCTCCACACGTGGAACGGAACGCAAACGAGATGCTCACCTTGCGGCGTGTCGAAATGGTGCGGGCACATCGGATCCAACACGATGATCTTGCCGGGGTACAAATCTTCTATGACTTGCGCCCCTTCCATGCCGACAATGCTGCGCCCTTTGCCGGCGACGATGTAGACGACGCGCGTCGTCGAGTGGATGTGGTGCGCTTGCTCGGCGCTGTGCGGCGGGATGTCCAACCATTGCAACGTCGGGTCGCCGGCGCGCAACGGCGGGAAGATTTGCGCGGTGCCGCACCCGTTGACGTACGGGAGATGCGCTCGCTCGGGAAGCGCGGCCTTGCGCTCGGGCGGCGTGTAACCCTTCACCAACACGCCGAACTTTGTAGACCAACATGTGAACGGCCCGGTTGTCCACACGGCTTCGCTTTCCACCAACCGGCAGAAGCTGTCGCCGCGGTGCACGGCGACCTCCTGATTCCCGACGTAACATTCGTACGAATACAACTCGCCAACGGCCCCCTTCGCCACGGTGTCCTCACCAGGCTCGAAGTAGCGCACGCCGAATTTCGCCATCAAACCCTGTCGACGCGCGCCCGCGAGATCGTCAAGCTTTGGTTCCGTCGTCATCGTCGTTCTCCTGCGCCGCGAGCCAATCGCGGCAGATCATGGCAAGCCTGTCGCCTTGCGAGCCGCCGTGAGCACGTGCGACACGCATGGCCTTTACTACCACGGCTTGCTGTTCTGGCGACACGACGAAAGACACGGTAACCGTTTCCGTTTCGATGCCGCCGACGGGCTTGGTTTTGGTCGGGTCTTCGAACCCGCCGAGAAAGCCAAGGTCGGCCAACCGATCTTCGTCGATGAGATCGGTCAACGCCAACGCTTCCATTTCCGGAAGCTCGAACCCGTCCGTGGCGATGGTCGCCAGCAAGTCGGCCAGCCGCGATTCGTCCCACGCCGCCAACTCGGCGGTGCGGTTCAACGCGATGCCCAACGCGGCGGCTTGGGTGTCGCTGAGATCTTGGTAGGTGACCGCGGCGGCTTTCCATTTGAGGGACCGCATCGCCGTGAGGCGGCCGTTGCCGCCAACCACGACGTTAGTACCGGCGCGGACTACCAACGGTTCGACTTGGCCGAACCGTCTAAGGCTCGCTTTGATGGCGCCAATGTTGCGCGCATCGTGGGTCCGAGCGTTGAGCGGATCTTCCACCAGCTCCGAGATCTTGACGTCGACGACTTCCATGGGCTCACGCAGGACGGGCCAAGGCAGGCTCTGGCGGATCCAACTCCTTGGCTCTTTGCCGCAGGCTCTGCGCAACATCTACGCTCATCTCCATCCCACCATCATACTTTGGACCGCCTTCGAACAAGGCGAGGAGTCTTTCTGTGTGCACGTGATAAGCGTTGAGCCTTTCGTTTCGGAGCCTCAGACGATCAATCTCGCCAGCAGCTTCCAACATTAACAACCGATCCTTCTCGCTCTTCTCCATACCGTTCTCCTTTATGCTTTCGCGTTGGGCCACGTGACCGAAAACTCCACCGCGCCTTTGCACAGGATCTTCCCGTCGGCGTGCAAGTGCGGCGTCGACGACGCGTCGCCGCGCAAGACAAGGTCGGCGGCGCGTTCGATGCGCGTGGCCTTCTTCGACCAATACACATTCACCGGATTGAGCCGAAGAAAGTGTTTTTGAAAAACCAACCGCTCACCGTACTCATCGAACCACGCCTCCAAGTCAGCTTGCAAAAGCAAGTCGGCCTCGACGAACGTCCCAGGAGCGTCGAAGGTGTGTTTGAACCGCCTTTTCATATCTTGCGCATTCATCCGTGATTGCCTCCGTCTTGGTATTCGGTGATCTCATCGGCGATAGCTTCGCGGAACGGCGCGAGCTCGTCGATGCCCTCGAGCTCGACGTGCATTTGCACGAGGTCGCCGTAGCTCAGGTGCGAGAAGTCGTAGTCGACACCGTCGCCGTGCGCGCGACGCGCCTTTTCTTCGTGCTTTGCAAGCAACTTCGCCTGTTCTTCCGGCGGCATTACCCACCCGCCGGCTTTGTGGATCAGCTCGAGGATCCGCTGTTGGTGGTTGAACAAAAGCCGCACGTCGACCCACGTGGGGTGCTCGTCGGTGTTGTCCGCGAAGATTGGGCGCGGCGTTTGATAGAGCAGATTCTTGCGCAACAAGTCGACGAGCTCGTTGCGCTCCTTGCGGTTGAGCCCTTGGCTCTTGTCGATCCGCGCGCGCACGTTCCCGCCGCTGTCGGTGTCGAGCTTGATGCGCGGCGTGGTCTTAGGCATCACTTTTTCCTCTCGCCAAAATACTCTCGCGGCACCCGTAGGCTCTGCAGCCACCGAAGATGGCGCTCTTCGTAGCGTTTGACGACGGCGTCAACGTCAATCAGCTGACGCTCGCCCGCGACGATCGGCTTGAACTCAAACTTGTACCCGGTGGGCTTACTCATCACTACTCTCCTGACACGCGTGGCACACGTCGCCGTCAAAGCAATCCGGGCAAAACTCTTCGTCGCACACCGTGCACGTGGTTGTGCCGTCCGGCAAATCCCACTCTCCGCAGCCTGCGCAATACTCGGTCATCGCTTCACGCGATGTATAGGGTCGGACACTGCAGCCACCGGCATTCTTTGGGTGGGCCTTACCGGTGTAAAAGCAATGCGACGCTTTTTCAGGTCGACGTGTACGAGTTTGCACGGCACACCGAAGATCTTCACGACGGCCCCGACGTCAGCCGCCTCCGGGTGAGGTCCCGACGCTTCGCCGAAGGCGAACGTCAACCGTCGTTTGCCTCGGTTGATGTGATGCAACTTGCATTGCAACCCGTACATACCGGCCACCGCGCCGACCGACAGCATCAAGAAGCCTTTGTCGGGGATCTTGGGCTTCGGCTTCAACGCGGCGCGCGCATCCCTTTCAGCCGACGCCCTCGTGATGCGGACCTCCTCGGATACCTCAGGCGTCAGCTGATTAGGATGAGGACTCATTGTTACGGCGTCACGGTGAGCAGGGAATACCGGGCCCAGACGATCAGCTGCGCGTCGTCGGTGGCGTTGCCGGCGAACTCCACGCCGTTGTTGTCCAGCACCAACGGCGTGTTGACGAGCTCGGCGATGGTGCCTGCCGGGACCGCCACGCCCTTGGCAATCTGGAACGTGTCCGCCGCTTGGTCGAGAAAGCCGGTCGTCTCGATGGCCGCGGTGGCGGCCAAGCCAGCGGCGCCGACGTAGTTGACGATGAGATCGTCACCAGTGTTGACGGTGAGCACCTCCGAACCTGCGTTGAGCTGAAAAGCGACGTCGTGCAACATGTTCACCTTACCGACCGCCGCCGGCACGAGCGTCTGTTGCGCGGAGGCGAGAAGCTTGATGTCCGCCGCTTCGATCGTGATCAGACGCTGTAGGAACGCGCTGGCGTCAGCTTGGGGCGACGCCGCGAGAGTGAACGCGGAGGCGCCGCGGAGAAAGCACGCGCCGGTGTCGATGGCGTAGGCGAAGGATCCCACACGCACGTTCGCTAGGTCAGCGAGCAGCGCCGCTTCTGTGGCGAATTGCCGGATCTCGTCCATCTCGTCGAGGGCGAGGATCGCCTCTTTTGCCGGCACGCCGCCGTACTTGATGAAGATCTTGCGAAGAAGGTCGTTGGATACGGAGGCCATGATTTTTCTCTCCTAAGGGAGTGGTTGTAAAATTCTCATTCGGTGTACCACATTGGCGATCGGGCCGCGCGCATCTTACGGCAACATCACGGTGAGCAGCGAATATCGTGCCCAAACGAGTAGCCACGCGTCGTTGCTGGCGTTGCCGGTGAACTCTACGCCGACGTTGCCCAACACCAACGGCGTGTTAACGAGCTGCTCTACGGTGCCGTTCGAGATCGCCGCGCTTTTCACAAGCCGAAACAGATCCATCGCCTGGTCGAGAAAACCGTCCGTTTCGATGGATCCGGTGGCAGCCACGCCGTCGGCGTCGACGTAGTTGATGATGAGATCGTCGCCCAGCTTTGCGACGAGAGGTTCTGAGCCGGCCACGAATTGGAAAACGGTGTCATGCAACGCGATCATCTTTCCGGGTGCCGCCGGCACGAGCGTCTTTTGCGTAGCGGCGAGCGTCTTGATCTCTGTCGCCGAGATCGTGATCAGACGCTGTAGGAACGCGTTGTCACGCTCAACGGACGACGATTTCACTTGGGCACGTCGCCGAACCCGTTGGGCGTTCCGTTGGCGCGCGCCGCGGCGGCGCTGGTCCAGAACATCGCCTCCTCGATCTTGGTCAACGCCATCAACCGCTCGTGCGTCGGCGGCAGCCGCAAGCAAATCTCGCGCGCCGCTTCGGCGTAGGTCCGGCGCATCAGCGCCATCCAATTCAACGTCGCCATGTCGTCGACTTTGTGCACGTTGAATCGAAGCACGGCATCTTCGGCGTCCGTTTGTGCCTCTTGCTCGTGCATCACAGCAGCGACGTGCAAGATCTGGTCGCGGTCCTTGCTCTGTTCTTCGCTCGTCACATCGAACTCCCGCTGTTGCTCTGCCCGTACTTGGCCAAGATGCGCCGGCGCCGTTCGTCTTCGCCGATGCCGTCTTCGCGGGTGCCGTGCGCGTCGCGTTGCATGGCGTCTTTCATGTCTCGGTAATCGTCGTCGCCGATCGCAGCGAAGTTCGGCGCGTCTTTGGGCAGCCCGCGCGAGCCGCGGATTTGCCCTTCGATTTGGTGGCCGGTGCGCGGGTCAACGCGCCCCCCTTCCAATTTGCCCAACATCGACGCGATGCGCCGGCGCCGCGACAGCTCGCCGAGCTTCGCCCTGACGTCCAACTTGTGCGCCACGAATTGCGGTTGCGTGGCGCCGGGCGTCGACGCGCCGGCTTCGCGCATCACCAACGCGACGTGCACGCCGTTGCAAGGGTTGCACCGGTGTTTGTCGTCGTAGCCTTTGATCATGAAATCGGTGGGCGCCGACGCGCACGGCAGCTGCGGGTTGCCGGCGCATTCCGGCATCTCGTGACCTTTGATGGCCACCGACTTCTGCCTGGGCGTTTGCGCTGGCAACTCCGTGATGATTTTACCCATCGGACGACCTCACGTCGTTCAGCTGCTGCCGGAGCTCTAAGGCGACCAGCTGCGAGTTGCCACACCGTCGATCGTCTTGCAACGACCATTGCGACCACCGGCCGTCTTCGAATAGGCGCAGCCGCTCGAGCCCGCACGCAAAACCTTCGTGTTGGGTCACACACTCCACGGACACGTCGACTTGGGGGCCGCCGATGGCTCCCTCTTTGCGGTTGATGGTCGTGTGCGTGTGTTCGACGGTGCCGCACCGTCCTTGGCACACGGGGCATTTCGACGACAGCAAGTCGTGAGGGTTGATCACGCCGCCTCCTGAGGTTGTGGGATCGGCACGCCAACGGCGCGCGCCAGCTCGTCCAAGACGACGCGCATAGCTTTGGAGTTGGAAGAATACCCGTGGCGCTTGCGAAACGCTGCGATCGCGAGCTCGTGGTGGGGCTGAATGTAGTAGCCTTGCACGCGCCCGTCTATGACGACTTTGGTCCTCATTGCTTGGCCTCAAGCGTCGCAGTCAAACCAAACGATTCCGTTGGGAGGTGTTGACGAGTTGCGCGTCGTCGATGACGACCCGCACGTCGCGTCCGTGTTGGTGGGCGTTGAACTCTGCGACGAGGTCCCCAATCCTTGCCCTGATCACGTCGAGCTCCGTCCTGAGGTCGTCAAGGGGGGTTCCCAATCTGTCGTCGGCCCACCCTCGCTCAATCACCGCTTTGAGATCGTTCGCATCCCACTCGAGTAAACTCGGATCGTCTGGCAGCAAGCCGAAGACGGATGACGACAACGCCCCCGTGGCGACGACGCCGGCCAGCCCACTAATGAAGTCGCGGCGGTTCATTGCTATCATTTCGTTACCACGTCGCCGCTTTGTTTACAAACAAAAACGTCTTATAAAGATCGGATCGAGGGTGTCACACCGGCACACCCCCGGAACACCCCCAAGTGTGACGGTGTTTCCTTTGGGTTTCAAAGGGTTTACGCGTCACGGCACACCGTCACATCTCTTTACACCTAAAGCGCGCGCGTAACGACCATTACCACCCAATGGTAGTTTACCGAATATATAAACATAAAGAGGTGCCGGTGTGACACCCTCGCGCCCCCGGTTTTCGGCCTAACCTCATGTATACGTTGGGAAACTTGCGTCACAAACCCGGGTGTGACGCCCCGCGGGACGTGTGCCGCGTGCGCCGATCCGCCGCGTGCGAAGTAGTTGCAAACAAATGTGTTGCGTTTTGCAACGTGCCCGTGTTAACACGCCCATTGGTGGACGGTACGTTGCAAATATTTCCCTCGACGGGGGACGGGATCTCGCTCGGCTATATTGCCGTCCACCAGCGGCGCGAGCGCGCGCCCGTCCCCCACCCACCGAGCTCGAGCTCCTCCCGATGACGGGCCTGATCTTCACCGCCTATCGGGGCGCGCGGTCAACCGTCGGCGACCCGCACACCAAACCGTGGGCCGAGTGGTGCGAGCTGTTCGGCCGGCGCGACGTCCGCGAGGCGAAAGACGGCGCCGCGATCATTCTCGGCGAAATAGCCAAAGGGAAGCGCCGGTTGGCGGCGAACGTGCGCGCCGCGTACGCCGTCGGCGTCGACATCGAGAAGACCGCCGACGTCCAAGTGGAGGCGGCTTTCGAGGCCCTCCGGCCGTTCGAGCACTACGTGTGGACCACGCACTCGCACGCGCCGTCGCAACCGCGGTTGCGCGTCGTCGTGCCGTTCGCCGACCCCATCGAGCCGTCCGACTACCCGCAAACGTGGTCCGGCCTCAACGCGCTGATCGGCGGGGTCAACGATCCATCGACCAAAGACATCTCGAGACTTCACTTTCTCCCGTCGTGCCCCCCGGGCGCCGAACGTCACGCCCGCGGGTGGCGCAACGCCGGGCGCCTCATCACCCTCGACGATCTCCCCGACGGCGCCGTCAATGTGACGACGCCTGCGACGACGCCGGACGATCCGTTGATGGCCGCCCGGTTGGCCGCCAAGTTGCGGCTGAAGATGGGGGCCATGCGCAAAAGCGAGCCCATCAAAGCTCTGTCCAAAGCTTTGCTCGAAGGCGACCCCCTCGCCGACGCCGGCGGGCGCCACAACGCCATTCGCGATTTGACGTGGTGGATCGCCGAGAAGACGAAAGACGCGACGCCCGTGACGTTGTCGGAGCTGTTCGGCGCGTCTTTGGCGTCCATGCGGCAGCAGTCGCCCAACGACTCTCCTTCTCTCGAGGAGGTGTGGGACGCGTATTCATCGGCCGTGCGCAAGTTGCGCGACGCCGACAAGCGCGCCGAAGAGAAACGCGCCGAGGAGCGGCGCAAGCGCGCCCGCGAGCAGCAGATCGCCGCCGTGGGGTCGGTGGGTTATTACGACGACGAAGACCTCGCCCGTATCGCCGGCATGCACGGTTGGGAGCCGACCGAGCTCCGCGACCGATGGCTGGTCCAGCGAGAAGGCATGCACTGGATGTTGGACGCGTCGGGCGCCTATCGCGGTCCGTACTCTAAGGAAGACGCTGCCGTGGTGGCGTCGAAGCTGCTGGCGCGCGCGCCGGTCCGCCTGATGGAGTCGACCCGCACCGGCACATCTTACCGCCCGTTGGCCGACGTCATGCGCGAGTCAGGCCAAGTCGTCGAACGCATCGTGTCCGACATGATCAAACAACGCACCGTGTTCGACCCCGACACACTCACCTTGCACGAGGCCATCTGCCCGCTGCGCCCCATGCTTGAGCCCGCTTACAACGAAGAGATTGACGCGTGGCTCAAAGTCCTCGCCGGCCCCTTGTACGGGCGACTCGTCGACTGGTTGGCGTGCGTCCCCGACCTGTCGAAGCTGTTGTGTGCCGTGTATTTCGACGGCGCCCCGGGGTCGGGAAAGACTTTGATCGCCACCGGGCTCGCGCGGTTGTGGACATCGGGCCCGCCCGGAGACATCGAGCTGGCGTTGTCCGACTTCAACGACGAGATCGCCCGATGCCCGCTCATCTTGGCCGACGAAGAGATCCCGCGCAAATATCGATCGGCGACGGTTACCACCACGTTGCGGTCTATGCTGTCGACGCTGCAACGCACCCTCAAGCGAAAGTTCAAGCCGCCGACCGAGCTTCACGGCGCCATTCGGCTGGTGTTGGCCGCCAACAACGAGTTTTTGCTCGACTCGAAGGAGGTCTCGAGCGCGCAAGACTTGGACGCCATCGCCCAACGGTTTCTCTACATCAACGTTTCGCAAGACGCGGCCGACATGCTCAACGAGCTGCCGCGCAAGACACGCGAGCGATGGGCTATGCACGGCATCGCCCGGCACACGTTGTGGTTGCGCGACAACCACGAGATCAAAGAGCCCGGCAAGCGGTTTTGGGTCGAAGGCGACGTGAGCCAAATGCACCGGTTGTTGATGACGGGATCCAAATGGAACTCGCTGTGTTGCGAATGGCTGTGCCGCTATTTGATGCAGCCTAACTTGTACGACAAGAGCGCCACCGGGCTCATCCGGCGCGGCGGCGGCGAGCTGTTGGTCAACGACCAATCGCTCATCGACGGGTGGGAGCTTTACATCAAGAACACCAAGACCGAGCCCGAAACGGCGAAGATCGGCGCCGCGTTGCGCGCTTTGTCTTCGACGTCGCGCCGTAAGCAGCTGCGCAACAAAGCCGCGCGCACGCGTTACCGGATCATCGACGTCGATCACATTTTGGCGTGGTCGGACCGCCATAATATTGGCGACCGGGAAGCGATCCTCAAAAACGTCGGGCCCGCGGGCGAAGCCGCGACGCCGACGCCGACCGATGGCGGGCCGTTGGAAGATTTCGGCACCATGCCATCGGCGAACGATGAGGAGGCGCCGTTTTGAACGCCTACTACAACGAGATCGATCCGTTCGCTGCGCAGTGGTTGCGTAACCTTGTTAAAGCGGGCCACATCGCCCCTGGAGTCGTCGATGACAGATCCGTTGAAGATGTGCCTGCTGATTCTGTCGAGGCCGATCAAGCCCATTTCTTTGCGGGCGTCGGAGTATGGAGCCACGCGCTCCGACTCGCAGGTTGGCCCGATGACGCATCAGTCTGGACAGGATCTTGTCCCTGCCAACCCTTCAGCGTCGCCGGTAAAGGCAAGGGCGAAGACGACCCCCGACACCTTTGGCCCGAGTGGCTCAGGCTCATCAGTGAGTGCGTGCCTCCAATCATCTTTGGAGAGCAGGTTGCGAGCAAGGCTGGAAGGGCTTGGCTCGCCTCTGTACGCATTGACTTGGAAAAGTTGGGTTATGTCGTCGGGGCCGCCGATCTGTGCGCTGCGAGCGCGGGCGCCCCGCACATCCGCCAGAGGCTCTTCTGGGTGGCCTACGCCACGAGCGCAAGACGGCCCGAAGGGATCTACTCGGCCCGGCTACGAACGCCGCGGCAAAACGGGGCACGACTTAGCGACGGCGGCCGGTTGGGCAACCCTCACAGCAAGGGATTGGCGGGACGGCCGAGCCAGCCCTGCAACGATGGCACGCAACAGCAGACCGCTGAACGAGCAGGCGGTGCAATTGGCGGGTTGGACCACACCGATGGCCAACGACGCGACGGGGAGCACACATTGTTACGGAACACCGCGCCCGGATGGAAGCCGCCCACGCTATCTCAAGTTGCCGGGCCAGGCGAAGGCGGCCCGTGGAAATGCGAATGGATCCCTTGCGAAGACGGGAAGTCGAGGCCAGTTGAGCCCGGAACATTCCCGTTGGCTCATGGGGTTGCCGGCCGAGTGGGCCGACTGCGCGCCTACGGAAACGCGATCGTCGCGCCGCTCGCCGTAGAATTCATAAAGGCTGCGATTGAATCATTGGAGGAGGCATAATGAAAATTTCTCGTGTATTCGTAGCAGTGTGCGGCGTCGTCGGGGCGACGACACCTTCACTCGTTGCCTTGGATGAGCAAGCCGGTTGGCCTCTGTGGCTCGTTGCGGGGGCGGGAGCATGTGGAGTCGTAGCGTTCGTTTGGATCTGTGGTGTGGTGTCGGGGGCAATAGAGCCATGAACATTGATGATTACGCCGTTGGCCCAGCCTACGTCCGGACATATTACCCCGGGCATCGCCCGCCGCCCGCATCGCCGCCGGCGGATGGCGCCGTGTGGTCTATTGTTGAGGAGATGTGGGTGGAGTCCGACGATGCCCTTCGTACCAGAATACTCAAAGGGCTTGGTGCGAAGAGTGTTTCGCGTGAAACAGACTCTTTAATACTCAAAGGGCTTGGTGCGAAGAGTGTTTCGCGTGAAACAGACTCTTTCATCAGGCGCGCGTGGCGGTGGTGGCGCTTTATGAGGCGCCTCGGGCCGAGGAAGGATTTCTAGGTTGGCTACCGTGAAGAAGACCCCCCGACCCGAGGCCCTCGCAAGGCGTACCACGGCCGAACCGCCGCGGCAACGCGAGCGAACTTTCGTCGCCGACCCGCCGAAGGCGTTGCCCCCGTCCGATTGGGTCCACATCCAGACGCCCGAGCAGGAGATCAACAGAGCGTCCAACGCCGAGATCGCCTTCTGGCTTCGATTGAAATCGACGCCCGGCTGCCTGTCCAAACGCAACCCTGACTCCGGCACGATGCATTTGCACATCGAACCTAATTCGGAAGCGGCTGTGCTGTTCGTGCAACGGATGATCAAGAAGCTGCCGCCGGCTCAAACACACGCCTTGTTGCCCGATCGAACTGCCGTGGCGCTGCGCGCCGCCCAAGTCGATGCGCCGACAGCCTCGGTAACCAAAGAGGCCGGTCCGTACACCTGTGCCGTCTGTGTGGCGGGGGTGATGTATCCCAAGGAAGGCGAGGCGCTATGTAGAAAGCATCGCGACGTGCCGAGCAAGAGTGACCTAGAGCGATGGGCGTCGGCGCTTGAAGCGTTCGCGTCTCTGCCCGACACGCCCGGCGATGACTATGACCTGTATTGGCGTGGAGCGGGGTTTCTACAAGGCGTGGCCGAAGGGGGGAAGTGATGGCGATCTTTGATGACGTCGTGCGCGTGCACGGCGAACGGACTTTGACACGAGCGCCGTTGCTCGGCGTCGTTGAGACCAAAACGCTCAGACTCGTGCCGTGCACTGTCGAACCCTACGCGATGCCGTACGTTCCGTACACCAAGCGCTGCGTCGTGTGCGGCGCGTTGTATCTAAAAGGATTGATGGATGATTGATGACGAACGCTTGGGGACCGAAGAGCTGGTGCGGCGTCTTTGGTTCGACGCCCAAACGTACGCGGCATCAGAGCTTGGGCTCAACGCCGGCGACAAGCCGCCGGACGACGTCAAGATCATCTTGCGCATCGTCGACGCGATGATCTTGCACCGGTTGGCTGAAGCCGAAACTTCGCGTAGCCGTAACAAGGGAAAGCGCAAGGCGAAGGCGCAACCCGAAAGAAAGGCGCGCCGCGCGAAGCCCAAGGTCACTCGATGACGTACGACTACCACAACCACTACGCCACGCCAGACCGGGAGTTTCTCCCGTTGATGGACGAGTTCGGTTTCGTGTGCGACCTGGCGGCGTCCGCGTTCAACGCGCGGCTGCCGTTGTGGTTGGGCCCCGGCGGGATCGCCCCCGACTCGCTTGACGTCCCGTGGCACGAGCTCGAGCCTGGGCGGTGGTTGTGGCTGAACTCGCCGTTCCAACGCGATCTGCTCGCGCGTTTCATGTCCAAGGTCGCAGAAGAAACGGCGTTGGGAACGCGCGTCGTGTGCATCTTGCCCGCGCATCGCTCCGAGCAGCGATGGTGGCAGGAGGGCGTCGCCAGCGTCGCGCACGAAGTCCGGTCCATCAAAGGTCGCACGAAGTACGAGCTGCGCGGGCGCGCGTTGGAGGCGTGGCAGGCCGAGGAGGTCGAACGCGCCGCAAAGAAAGGCCGCCGGCCGAAAGACAAACCCGACGCCCCCAACTTCCCGTCGTGCGTCGCCGTGTTCGACGGCCCCAACCCAAAGGGAACCACGCGACTCGTGGCGTGGGATCCGAACAACAACGCATAGGAGGACCCGGCAATGCTCAAACAGAAATACTGGCCCAAAACTCAAAAGCAGAAGCTCGGCTACTTGATCGAAGAGTGTGGTGAGGTGATGGCCGCTGTCGGAAAAACTCTTCGGTGGGGTTTAGAGTCGACCAACCCTGAGTCAAAGGCCATGCGCCCTGAGACCAACCGGGATTGGGTTTTGCGCGAGCTTGACGATTTGGAGCTTGCGATCAAATTGGTTCGGGAGTCGTTGACGCAATGATCAGACGACACCAACCAAACGACAACCTCATCCGCGTGTCGCCGTCGCAGATCAAAGTCAAGCGTCGGTGCGACCGCAAGTGGGCGTTCAAGTACATCAACCGCCTGACCGAGCCGACGTCGGTGAAGCAACAGTTCGGCACCGACGGCCACGGACATCTCGAGACTTGGATCAGGGAGGGCAAGCGCCCGCCCAGCACCGAGACAGGCAACGCCGCCAAGCAGCTGATCCGCGGCGACTTCATCCCGCCGCCGTCGCCCGAGCTCGCTCGGTGGGTCGAGAAGGCTGTGAAGATCCCGCTGCCTCACATCCACCCACGGGCGGTGCTAATCGGCTACTCCGATCTCATCGTGCCGCCGACGCTGGTCGACCCGGTCATCGTCGCCGACTACAAATTCACGTCGTCGTTGCGTTGGGCGATGACAGAGGCGGACGCAGAAGCGGATCCGCAGTCGCTCATCTACGCCCGCTACGGCATGGACGAGTTCGGGATCGATGAGGCCATCGTGCGCTTCCTGTATGCCACGGCGTCGAATCCCAAGACGGGCCCGCGCCAGCCCACCGGCGCGAAGAAGGTGGAGGTGCGGTTCAAGCGCGGCGAGGATCCGTTCGAGTTGGGGTGGGCCGAGATCGAAAAAGACGTCGCTGGCATCGTGCACGCCAAGCTCAATTGGAAATCCGCGAACGCCGACGCCGGGTTTAACGCCGCCGCGTGCGGCGATTTCGGCGGATGCCCGTTCGCCGACGTGTGTATCAAACCCGTCGGTGCCGCGATCGCGTCCGTGGCGGCGCACGCCGAGCGCCCAAATTTAGAATTGTCACACCGTGACGATGATGGTATGGTGGCGTCGCTTACGGCGTCATTGAACGCGAACCAAAAAACCAAAACCAAGGAGACAACCGTGAGTCTATTAGATAAGATCCGTGCCGCAGCAAGGGGCGAAGCGCCCGCCGAGCCCCCGGCGCAAGCCGAGGCGCAACCCGCCGAAGCCCCCGGCCAACAGTCGCTGCTCGATCGTCTGCAAAAGCACTCTCAAAAGGAAGGCGTCAACCCGCCGCCGCCCCAAGTCGAGCCCGCGTCCGAACCGGTCGCCGAAGCGAGCGGCGCTGATTCGACGCTCACCCGTCAGGCCGAGCTCGAGGGCATGGGCGTCAAGGAACTGAAGGTCGAGGCGAAGCTGCTGAAGGTCAAAGGCTATTCGACGATGCCCAAAGCCGCACTCGTCGCCGCGTTGCTAGCGGGCCCAGCCGCACCAATGATCGAAGTGACGGGAACAGGCGGACCCGTCACAGAAACACCCTCATCGACCCCGCACGTCGCCGGCGGCGGCCCCAGGCAAGACTCGTCATCTAACTTTCAAGACTGGCACGACCGCGACGCCGGTGGCTGTCAAGCCAGGTTCGATGACGTCAAACAAACGTGCGCGAACTCGCAATGCAGTTGGGAGCCGCAGCTCGGTTCAGTCACGATAAAGGAGCCCGCGCCCAACGGCGCCGGGTTGATGGTGTTACTCGATTGCGTGCCTCGCAAGGGCATGGGCGAAGGCAAAGCCGTCATGAACTTGGCCGATTGGGTCAAAGACGTCACGGCGAAGGTGGCCGTCGACAACAAAGTCCCGCATTGGGGCTTCATCGACTACAAGAGCGGCGCGGTGTTGTCTGCCGCGTTGGAAGCGTCGTTCCAAGAGTCGCCGCCGACGGGGTGCGTGATCGTCGACTCCTATTCCTTGGAAGGCCGGGCCTTGAAGGACGTGCTCATCCGCTACGCCGACATCGTGGTCCAAGGGGTGCGGTGATGTTGTTTCTATCCATCGACATCGAGACCACCGGGCTCGACAAGGACCGCGACCAGATCTTGCACGTCGCCGCTGTGTTGGAGGACACGGAGACGCGCCCGTTGCCGCCGGTCGAGGAACTGCCGTTTTTCGAGCGTGCGTTGAAGCACGATAGGATCACCGGCAACGTGCACGCGTTGACTATGAACGCGGATCTGATCCGTGCGATGTCCACAAGCGCCGGTGAACACGTATTCCACAACGGGCGCGATGTGCCTTTGTTGGAAGGCAGCAATTGGTGGACGTATTTTATCATGTGGCTCGACGAACAGTTTCCAAGAGAAGCGTTAGTGCAGCACCCGAAGATTACGGTCGCCGGCAAAAACGCTGCTGGGTTTGACCTGCCGTTCATCTTATCCGCCCTCGGTGAGAGCCTCGACGGTATGTTCCACCACCGCGTGGTTGACCCGGGCAGCGTCGCCATGGGCCGGCACCCCGAATGGTGGGGCGAGCTCGACACGTTGCCTGGCCTCAACGAGCTGCGTGTTCGACTCGACATGCCCCCGGCAGAGTACAAACACGACGCGTTGCACGACGCGTGGTCCGTCATCGACATTTTGCGGAGGCTGCGATGACGTGGCACCGCATCGTCGAGACGGACAACCACGGGGACGACTACCCTGACGAGAAGTTCGTTTCTCTTCCGTTGTTGCGCGAAAACGAAGCGAAGGCCATCGCTGATACGATCAACAAACACCTTTGCAGCGACGATCACGCGCGACGTTTTTGGTATGTGGTCGAGGATGGTTATCAACTTCAACCGGGGTTTGAGCCATGACTTGGATACAAACTTGGACGGGGCAGGCGGTCGATCTCCTCGCGCCCGACCCGCGCACCATTCTCATCGAAGACATCGCGCACGCGTTGTCGTTGATCACGCGGTACACCGGGCACACCGATGAGTTGTATTCGGTCGCGCAGCATTCCGTGTTGGTGTCTCAGCAGGTCGGACCGCCGTGGGAGTTGGAAGGGTTGATGCACGACGCGTCCGAAGCGTACCTCAACGACGTGTCCGCACCTGCGAAACTGGCGATGCGTGAGCTGATGCACAAGGCCATCACGGCGATCGTTGGCCATCACGCTTGGCCTGGTTATGACCAACCGGCGCGCTCGCCGTACGACGAGCTCGAGATACGCATGGGAGTCGCTGTCGCCCAGCGGTTTGGGCTCCAACGCGAGCCGCCGTCGGTGAAGGAGGCCGACATGCGTATGCTCATCACGGAGAAGGCGATGTTGGGCAAGGAGCCCAAGCCGTGGGACCTCAAAGGCGAGCCGTACCCGATCGACATCGTCCCGTGGACCGCCGGGGTTTCCGAGCGCGTGTTCCTTCGGCGGTTCGAGAAGCTGACGGCGCAACGCGACCGCGCGGAAAGCAATCGGCCGTGACCACCGACAGTTGGTGCACGTTGTGCGAAGGTAAGCTCGACGGCGATGCTCTCGAGGTCAAGATGTTGGGCCCGGAGCGGCGCGTGCACGGTTCGTGTTGGAAGACGTTGACCGACCACAAACCTCAGGGCGATGGCTTCGCGCGCGAGTTGATGTCAGCCGTACTCGCCCACGAGGAGGGGAAGGATATCGGCCGGTGGCTACTGTGGCGGCCGGACATGTCTGACCCGTTGTCGAAGTACACCGTGTTGATCCGTTCGCCCGTCGACCCCGAACGATCGCCGCGCGGGACGCGCAGTGTAGATTGGAAGGAGCTAACGGCGAAGGGCACCGAGGCGCAATGGGCGGAGTCAATCCTCGAGCTGCTGCTCGACGGCACGCCACGGACGTTCAATCGCATTTGCGTCGAGGTGGCCGACATCACCGCCGACGTGGCTTTTGAGAAGTCGCCGAACAACGCGTTATGGTCGTTGGTCGACATGGGCGCGCTCACGCGGTCCGAGCGAACGCCGGTGAGGTTTCGCATCAACGACGTGCCGCCGGTGTTGGAGCTTGGCGAGACCTATCCCAAAGCGCGCGGCGCCGGCGGCTTCCTAATCAAGCGCGTGGGCGGCGATCCGGGCGCGTATTGGTACACCGTTCGCGAGGACGTCGCCGCCGACGCCAAGCGCCACCAAGACGACGTTTGCACCTACGGCGTCGACGATGGCGGGCCGTTCCGGTCCTACGACAAAAACGAGCACGCGTTGGTGCCGCTGCTCAAACCGAAAGGTTGACCGATGACCGCGCAAGAGGCCCAAGACATGATCGCCGCCGAGTGCGATGCCGTGAAGGAGCTGCTGCTCGCGAAGAACCGTGAGTATGGTAACAGCGCGTTCGATCCCATCGGGATTTTCTCACGCGCCGACGCCGTCGCGCAGATTGAGGTGCGCATCGATGATAAGTTGAAGCGCATCCAAACCACGCGCGGGATGAGCGACGTCACCATCCACGAGGACACCGAGCAGGATCTGATCGGGTACCTCGTTTTGTTGCGCGTCGCCCGAAAGATGAACGCGTGAGGCCATGATGGACACGATGACGCCAGAAGAAAACGCAGCGGCCGACCGCGACGCTTATGCCAGGGTCGAGGAGGCGCGAGCGAAAGACGAGCTGCGGCTGCAGCGGGACAACGAGCTATTGCGGCGGGAGGTTGCGGCCCTGGCGAGCCCAGACGAAAGCCATCGCGAACGGCCTGGCCGAAAGAAAGAGCGGGTGAGCGGGGATGGTTGACCACAGGCAAGAAGCACACAAGGCGACCCTGCGAGAACTGGACGGGATGACTACCGCCCTCGGCCATGCAGCGTGCGAGCGCGACAGGTTGCGGGCCGAGTTGGAGCAGGCCGAAATCAACCTAGCGCCCAACCCGCGATGCACGGGCATGCCGCACGCGATGACGGCGGCGGACCTGACGGACCCTGATGGGAGGTGTTTGTGGTGTGCTGACCGTGACGCGCTCGACAAGGCCAACGCCACGATAGCGGGGCAAGAGACGGACCTTAGAGAAACGCGCAAGGAGTTCAAGCAGGTTGCAGGGTTTGCAAAGGAAGCTACCTGGAAAGCATTCGACGCCGACAAAACCATCGCGGACCAGGCCGCCCACATAGAGCGGTTGCGTGAGTTGGTACTGCATGACGTGATGGCAATCAGCACCAGCGACGACGATCCGTACGTGCCGCCGAGATGCAAGGGCACTCCGTGCACGTCATGGTGCGACAGACCCGCCAGGCTGGCGCGGGCGGAGGAGGGGTGATGTCTTTGCCGCCGGAGATGTTGAAGTGGCTCGAGCGCGAGACCAACAAAGCGCGGCAACGCGTGTTGGATAACGTCGAATCCCTTGGCGTGCGCCTGACTCCGTGCGGGACGACGACGTTTTCCACGATACTTCACGGCGTGTGGGAGCACACCGCCGTCCATGCCAAAGGTAAGCGCGTGTCGATGGAGTTCGCCGTGCAGTGTGCTGATGAGTTCATGGCAACATGGGTCATCCAACGTTTGGAAGAAGATCCCGCCTGGCTCGACAAGGTTCGCAAGGCGTCGGTCGATCAGGTGGGCCACATGTTCCAGAAAGACATTCCCGACTTGAAAGTAACTTCATGAGCAGACTAGCAGCCATCGCCGGCCGCGCCCGGTCCCCGCACCCTGACCCCGCCGTGCGCAAGGCGCGCGTCGAAGGCCACGAGGTGTTCGACATGTTGTGGCAAGACGGCGGGTGGACACGCGGGGCCGCGTACCGTTGGTTGGAGGAGCAGATGGGCTACGAGTTTCACTTCGCCAGCGCCGACGTCGAACAATGCGAGCGCGCAAAGGCAATCTGCGAAGAGAAGCTCGAGGGGATGGGTGTGTTGTGAACCCTCGTGTGATCATTTGGCTCCGCGCCGCCAAACTTTCTCCCAAGATCCTTGTCAGGCGGTCGGGCGAGGATCTTGCCCGCGTTAACGGCACGCCGTGGACGGCAGTATACATGATTTGGATCCAAGAGCGTTGGCGCGAATGGGCCGACGGATTGGGCTTCCGCGATCACCGCGTCGCACAGGTTTCAGGGCACAGCGCCGATGACTTCGACGCTTGGCTTGAGAAATGGGAAATCGGATGAAATTGGTCAAGCAGACAAAGCTCGGCGAATGCGGGCCGGCGTGCATCGCCATGGTGGCAGGTGTTTCTCTCAAACGCGCGCTCGAAGTGGTGGGCGACACTTCGTCCGGCACCACTGACGATAAAATGATCGAGGTGCTGGCCCAATTCCACATCCCTGCCTTGCTGTCGCTCACATGGCCGAGCTACGATATCTCCGCCATCGCTTCCGTCCCAAGTTTGAACCACACGGGGCTCAACCACTACATTGTTTGGACTGGCTCTAAGTGGCTCGATCCGGGCGGACCTAAGACGTATCCGAATGATTGCCCGATCGTCGCCAACGTTCGACTCGACCCTCAATGGTCGGGGGTGATCCTGCTGTGGCCGAAGTCTGTTTGATGCCGCGGTCCCCGCCAATCGTCACCGGCGCAAGGGGCCGGCCGTTCGAGAGGCCCGAACCGCCGGTCAAAGGCGCTCCCATCGAAGACACGATTGCTTGGCTTCAACGCTATCACGCTTGGCAGGATGCTATCGCTGATTGCGCCAATAAAGCCTTTGCAGACGAATTTCGAGAAGTGATCTGATGCCGTGGTCCCCGCCAACCGTCGTCGTCGATTCGCTCACTTTGGAGCTTGTCGAAGATAAACTTCGCGAGGCGGCGGCGAAGATGTCGGGAGCCCTGAGCATGCATAGGTCAGGGTGCGTGCTGGGTTACTTAACTACGCAGGACGTCCGAGACCAGATCGTCGACGTCGCCGAGCAATTACGAAAGATGCGTGATGGCTCTCAGCGATAAAATTCTCGACCGCGTCGGCGCCGACAATCTGCGCCAAGGGTCAAGCCTCGCCCTCATCGCCAAGCGTCGTGGCGTCGCGCGTACCGCCGATTTTAGGCGCATCGAATCGTTGCCGCGCCGCGTGTGGGACGCCGACAAGGAGGAGTTGGACGAGTTGCGGTTCGGGCTCAGCGAGATGTTGCGTCCCAAGACGCCGCCGGGGCAGCAGCCGTTGTTTGACGTGTCGCCCGACGAGCTCTACATCCTCAAAGTGATCCAAGCCGCCGCGTTGCGTGCCATCCACGATCACCGCGGGGCTTTTCTCCCAGTGTCGGTCGGCGCCGGCAAGGGTTTCATAGCCTTGCTGGCTGCTGTCGTGCTCGAGGCCGAGCGTCCCGTGTTGTTCGTGCCGGCCGATCTTCGCGAGCAGACCAACCGCAAGGTGATCCCTGATCTGGTCCGTCATTTCCAGCTGCACCCGCGACTAAAGGTCATCGGTTATTCGGAACTATCGTTGGAGAAGAACAACGATATGCTAGACCGACTGCAGCCTGATCTGATCATCTTGGACGAATGTCATTCTGTGAAGAACAAGAAGGCGGGGCGTACTAGGCGCATGGCGCGGTACATGGCCGAGCATCCTGATACGATCATGGTGGCGACGTCGGGCACCGTGTCGAATCGTTCGCTCAAAGACTACCAACACATCATCCGGTGGTGTTTGGGCGACGCCGCCACGCCGATGCCGATCAAGTGGATGGAGTTGTGTGATTGGGCCGATGCGTTAGACGAAGGCGTACCCGATCAATCCCGCATGGCACCGGGCGCGCTGTCGCGGTTTACCCGAGACGCCGAAAACGCTCGCCAAGGCTACCGCCGTCGGCTCACCGAAACGCCCGGGGTCATCGCGTCCGGCGCCGAAGAGCTCGGCGTGTCGTTGCGCATCCGTAAATTGCAGCCGGAACTGCCGGCGGCCGTGTCGCGGATGATCGGCGATCTGCGCGCGTCGTGGGAGGATCCGAATGGAGACACCATCGCCGAGGCCGTGCACATTTGGCGTTTGGCCAGACAAATTGCGCTGGGCTTTTGGTACGAGTGGATCCCACCGGCGCCGCGCGCGTGGTTGGCCGTCCGCAAAGAGTGGAAAGGCCTCGTCCGGCACACGCTGAATCATAACAAGCGGAACCTCGACACCGAATTGCAAGTCTGGAACGAACAATCTCAAGGGCATAACGAGCCCCGTAAACCGCACACACCGCCAGAGCCTGATGCGGATGCGCCTCCCGAAGCTTGGTCAGCTTACAGAGAAAAAGTCGAGCAGTATCCTGTCCGCTTGGCAGAGTACGAGCAGCAACACGCGGCGTGGGTGTCAGCCATTAACCCGGCTCATTGCGAATGGTGCGTCTGGTACACGGTCAAAGGCACGTTCAAGCCTAACCCCGTCGCGCAATGGGTCGACTTTTTCATGATCGACGAGGTCGCCCGGTGGCTCAAAGCCGGCGACGGCATCGTGTGGGTGGAACACACCGCGTTGGGCGAACGGCTGTCGCAGGAGCTGAAGGTTCCGTATTTCGGCGCTGGCAAGAAGGCGTCGCGCGAGATCTTGGACGCGTCCGGCCCCATCGTCGCTTCCATCCGCGCCCATGGCCAAGGCAAGAATTTGCAGCAATGGCACCGCAACTTGGTGACGTCACCGTCGTCGTCAGGCAAGACGTGGGAGCAGATGACGGGGCGCACCCACCGGTTCGGGCAGAAGGCTGACGCGGTCACCTTCGATGTGCTCATGTCCATCGAGGAGCAGGTCAACTCGTTCACCCAAGCGTGCGCCGACGCGGTTTACTTGGAAGACTCCCTCGGCGGGCGGCAACGACTCAACTACGCGGATATCGCGTTCGAGGTGTGAACTATGGTTGTGAATCGTCACACTGTGATGATACAAACGAGTTGGTCCCCGTGGTGGGGGCCGGAAACAAAAACAACAACAAAAGGAAGAGCAAATGACATCAGTAGCAGCAGCAGCAGCGTCCGCGGAAATCCCTGAGAATCAAGGCGGCAGTTATCTCAGCGCCGGCGATTACCTCTTGCAGGCCACGGGCCACAAGGAGAACACAAACGACGGTCGCATGGCGTTCATCGCCGAGCACGACGTGTTGTGGTCGAAGGCCGTGAGCAACCCGAATCCGGAGGACGCGCCGACGTTGTCCGTCGGGTTGTCTGGTACGCTCTACGTCGACTGCAAAAAGTTCAAGGGGTCGTTGGCGTGGGAGGTCAAGGCATACATCTCCGCGCTTACGCAGACGCCTGAAGACGAGATCGACCAGGAGGGCATCGCCGCGTTACTCACCACCGATCAACCGTGCGTCGGGATGATCGTTCGTTGCAAAGCGTGGACCCACGTGACGAAGAACAAGGCGCGGATCACCAAAACCAAATTCACGCCGGCGGGCGAAGAGGATTACGCGCGCGTTGCCGAGCTCCGAAAGGAAGCGGGTCTCGCGCCATTGGCGGCCGTCAGGTAGCAACGGAAAACAACGGGCGGCCGGCGCTTCGGCGCATGTGCACGGGGCCTCGCAATATAAAGGGCGAGGACTGAATCGAGCGAGACGGGGGCTCGGTTCCAAAATCGAAAGGGTTGGCTATCATGAGGCAATACTTAGACGCAGTCCGTGAGATCCTCGACCACGGCACTCGTAAGGAGAGCCGCACCGGCGTCGACACGATTTCCACATTCAACATCAACTACGAGATCGATCTGGCCGACGGGTTCCCGTTGCTCACCACCAAAAAGATCAACTGGAAGAACATCGTCGTCGAAAACTTGTGGTTCTTGTCCGGCGAGCCGGGCATCGGCTTGCTCAAAAAGCACGGCTGCAAGTTCTGGAACGCGTGGGCCGACGACGACGGCAACGTGCCCAGCGCCTACGGAAACTTTTGGCGACGATTTCCAGCGCACGATGAACAGGGGATCGGTGCTGCCTATGCGGACCACGCCGATGCCTTTAACGATCAACTCGCCTGGGTCCTGGCCGAGATGATCCGCAACCCGATGAGCCGCCGGCTGGTGGTGTCGGCGTGGGCGCCGGGCAACGCACAAACGTCAAAGCTTCCGCCGTGCCATTGCCTCTTCGTTTTCAACGTGCAGAACACACCGAAGCTTTGCACAGAGTGCAAGGATGAATATCCTGGGTATCCTGAACACAGTCACGAAGGAGAGACGGAGCAACGCCTCAACCTTCACCTCACCCAGCGCAGCTGCGACATCGCGTTGGGCGTGCCGTACAACATCGCCGGGTACGCGTTGCTGTTGGAGCTGTTCGCCCGCTTCGCCGGGATGAAGGCCGGCATCTTCGCGCACACGCTAGTCGACGCGCACGTGTACACAAGCAAGCCTGACGGCTCGATGCCCGAATACGATCACATCCCCGGGCTGCGCCAGCAGCTCGAGCGCGATCCGCGGGCTTTGCCGCGGTTGCGCATCTCCGACGAGATCCGCAGTCTCGACGACATCAGCAAGTTGTTGCCGTTGCACACTACCGATGTGATGAGCCACTTTCGGCTCGAAGGCTACGACCCGCACTCGGCGATCAAGTTCAAGGTGGCTGTGTGATGGGGGATTGCCCAAGAAGTAAGGACGGACGCGGGCATT
>SDBU01000361.1_pt1 | contig 64990 bp, 56 predicted proteins | sample 2277071 | NCBI WGS metagenome assembly SDBU01 (sample SAMN10397929, study PRJNA504765) | marine sediment metagenome | isolation source: marine sediment core GS08_GC12, 126 cmbsf | place: Arctic Ocean: Gakkel Ridge, Loki's castle | collected 2008 | reverse complement strand
ATCAATTGGATTGTCAATATAAGCTATTACTAGTCACATATTAACTAAAATTGGTTTTATATGTGTCCAGTATCTACCAAAATAGCCTAACTACGACTGGCATCTTCCGGAATCACATATAACCCGGCATCCTTCATCACATAAATCAGGGCTTCCGGCTTTTCAGTAAGGAATTTATCAAGGTAAACCCGAAGGGCTTCTTGTGGGCTTCCCAGGTTTGGAAGCGGATCCAATCGGTAGATCAACCGCAGTTCATTCGGGTCCATCTCGCTCAAAATCTTAATCCTGTTTTCTCCCAATGTCTTGAGCATCCGCAGGGTGTCCACTGGTTTCTGATTGCCAATTCGGAAGGTTTCCCGATTGCATTTATGATCGATAACCCAGGAAAGAGCTTCATCCAGGCCCATATTTTGAACTTCCTCCATGGTTTCTTGGTATCCGGCAGTACCGACGCCATCCTCACAGGGAGCGAGCAGCAGCACTGTTCCCCCGGGTTTTTTGGCAGCATTCCAGGCGGCATGAATGCCTTTTCCTGCCTGGTAGAGATTTATGCCTAATTTTCCCACTGTCACAATGACCAGGTCTGCCAGTTGATTCACCTTGATTACCCGGCGGTGGAATAAGATTTCCTGGGCCATCTCATGCAGGGTGAGAATATTCCCGGCATTAAGCAGGGTAATCTCACCACGATCCATTATGGCATCGATGCAGAATACTGGGGTATATTCTTGAAATATTTCAGTCATCTCTTTCATATCAGAGATGACCGGGTTCTCTTCGATGTTTCCCATGCGGCAGGCCGGGGTAAATCCCAGCTCTTTGTCAAACATCTGAATATGATTAGTATTAGTTGTAATCCTGCCTGCAATTCCTGGGAAGAGTTGTTTGACGGTGCCTGCCACACCGGCAAAATAATGGTACTCAGAGTCTGTGACTGGAATGATCAGGCAGGAGTCAATTGCATTTTGGTTAACGGTGATTGGTGTGCCTCTTTTTGATATACCTAAATCCTCCAGGTTGTCCTGGTCGTTGTGAATCAGGATTTGGTCCTGGAAATCAAGAAAAACCTCATCTCCCAGGATTCTTTCCCTAATTTCCTTTTCAGTTGGGGGTCGGTGTGTTCCGCTAGATACCAGAATTCTCAAATCATTTTTAGCCACCCCGCAGTTGGTGATTAAATAATTCAGGAGAAGGGGATGCAGGATTTTTGTGTGAATATTGGGACGGGTATTATCGTCCGCCAAAACAAAGATTTTTTTCCCGGAGCTGGTATAGTGCGTTTGAACCAGGTCTTTGAGTGGGGGACTGTTGGTCGGATTTTCGAGAACTTCAATCAGGTTTTCCTTAATAGAGGTGATCTTTGAAACTACCTTGGGTGATTCAATAACCTGGACATATCCCCGTCCTTTGGGAATAAATTGCCTTATCGTTTGGTCTCCGTAATCAATATTAATCTCGTGATAAGTCATATTTTTCCTTGATGCTGGATAAAGTTATCTTCAATTAAAATCTTACTATATCGAAAAACTAGCTAAAGGACAAGGTAATAATAAAATCATTTAGACATTTTACTCCATTATTCCTCTCCAGAATTAGGCAAAAAATATAACGTTTCCCTAAGGAATCTGGGCGGTTAATCTTTTAGGTTGCTTGCTTATAGGTTTATTCTCGGGATTGGCTGAATCTAGTGTATTTTTTCTTTTGAGGCTCTTTCATTTATGTTAATTGGTTTGTTGGGGGCATTTGCTGCATTTTCTACGTTTGGAAATGAAACTATGAGCCTGGCATAAGACGGGAATGATTTTCTCTCATTTGCCAATATCGGTTTACATTTAGTATTTGGTTTATCAGCCGTCTGGCCGGGTCGTTTAATTGTATCAATACCTTGGAAATGAAATAGATCTATCTACAAGTAGAAGGATGAATGCTGCGAATAAATATTGAATTGTGAGATTCGATCGGTGGGAAACCGGGCTGCGATTGTTATGTCAACGAGATATTCTTATTTAAGAGGATCTAAACTCGAAGCCAATTTCTCGGCATTTTGTAAGTCTTCTGGTGTATTTAGATTTAAAAACGTATACTCGGAAGAGGTTACTTTCCGGGTTGCTTCCGGCGACAGGATTAGAATTTCAGCTTGATCAAACCAGGCGTTCATCCGCCATAGATTCTGGTCAATCGCTCCTTTAACCAGGGGAAGTGAGGTATTTCGGCGGTAAACTGCATGGAGCGGTTCGAGACCTCTCTCAGTACTGGGTATTGCTGCATCGGCATCCGAAGCTTGAAGAGTTTTAATTAGATGAGCCATCAACGCGGGACTGGCGAAAGGCAGATCGGCGGCGATTAACACCACAATAGGGTTTTTCGATATTGACAGAGCGGTATACAATCCTCCCAGCGCGCCGCGGTCAGGAATGAGGTCCTTATAGAGCGGTACGTCCAAGTCCCGGTAACCGGGAAAATCATTGGTGATCACCAGTAATTCTTCCCCCATATCTGAGAACCGGTCTCGCAGTCTTTTTATTAAGGGGATTCCCAGGAATGGAAGCAAGGCTTTATCCTTCCCCATCCGGGTTGACTTACCTCCAGCTTGAAGCACGATTGTAATCATATTCAGATTATAATAAACAGTAGCAGTTTCCAGGATATCCATTTTGAATAATTTCAAGAATTCCTGGGAGAGGGAAATTAAATGAGGTTGATTGAAGAGCTTGACCGATTAACCAGACCGGGAGATTTGGGGGAGAAAGTCGACGACAGCTCTGTGCGCTGTCTGGCTTGTGCTCACACCTGTCTCATCCGGGACGGAAAGCGCGGTGTGTGCAAAATCCGTTTTAACCGGGAAGGTAAACTGCAGGTTCCATGGGGCTATGTTTCCTCAATTCAGGTTGACCCTATCGAAAAGAAACCTTTTTACCATTTTTTGGCCGGCTCAGATGCACTGACTTTTGGTATGCTGGGCTGTAATCTGCGATGTGATTACTGTCAAAATTGGCTTACTTCCCAGGCTTTACGGGAAAAAGGTACAGAACACCTCTCCGGCATTATCCGCAGGCTCTCCAGTGATGAAATAGTTGATTTTGGCTTGCAGTATGGCGCTGAAGTCGTTGCCTCCTCCTATAATGAACCCCTCATCTCCTCGGAATGGGCCAGGGATATTTTTATCAAAGCCGGTAAGGCTGGGTTAAAACAGGTCTATGTATCCAACGGTTTTGCTACTCCGGATGTTCTTGATTACCTTAAACCCGTTTTGCAAGGCTTTAAGGTAGATTTAAAGACCATGCAGGAGGATCATTACCGCGACTTGGGTGGCAGACTGCAGCCTGTACTGGACAGCATCCAGTATGCCCATCAGCTGGGCTTGTGGGTAGAGATTGTAACCTTAATCGTTCCTGGATTTAATGATTCTCCTGGAGAGCTGTTGGAAATTGCCGGGTTTATCCGGTCTGTTTCACCTAATATTCCCTGGCATGTCACTGCTTTCCGACCGGATTATAAAATGACAGATAAACCGAGGACATCCGTTGCTCAACTTCTTACAGCGGTTGATATTGGCAAGGAACAAGGCCTTAACTATATTTATGCCGGGAATATGCCTGGCGGTGTCGGTGAGTATGAGAACACTGTTTGTCATAACTGCAAGTCCATTTTGATTGACCGCCAGGGATACTTGATTCGGAAATACCGGATTACCGCGGAGGGGACATGTCCAGATTGCGAAACCAGGATACCTGGTGTATGGACCGAACACCCGGAACGGATTAACACAGCAGAACCCGGTTTTCCCAGGATGATTTAACAATTAAATGGATTATGGGGGTATTATCCGGTTCCTATATCAGCTTATCAATAATACTTGCCCAAAGTTCAATATCCTGTCAGTTGAGATGTAGCTGAATGATCCTTATTTCCGGGATACTTGTATGCGCAGCACATGTTTATCAATTCCCCCAAAGTTATATTTGTAGGGTTCATCTCCCCGCATAAAATCAAGTTCAGTCCTACCTGCTTCTATGCTCCACTGGATAATTTTGCTTAACAGTACCCAACCAGGAGAAATATTCTCAAACATGGGATTTATCCCTGAATTGTAAACCCAGATTTTCCCATAGTAATCAAAGTTCAGATAACCTGCTGCTTTGATATCCCCGACAGTCAGGAATGCCAGCTGAAGCCATCCAGCCAGGAAGGCTTCCCGGGCTGAGGATTTTATCTGGGTGATCATTTTACCGGTCAGGAAAGATGCTTTTTCCGGGTTATGCGCCATTAATTCCAGGAAGCTCTCCAACTCCTGATCCAGCTGCCCTTCATCCTCGACGATATACCAATTCACAGGGAGAAAGTAGTTTTCCGCCCTTCTATATTTACGTTCAATTTCATGCCGGTAGCGGTCATCCAGATGATTTCGATAGTCTTCCCAGCTGCCGGGCAAGCTGAGGAAGGGAGCCGGCTGCAGCACTTCCTCTTTAATAATCCAGTCATTTGATTCCACTGCCTTGTGAAGTAATGGTATTGTTGGAGAATCTTCCAGAAGATTGAATAAATCCAGAACCTGCCAGGCCGGGCTCTCGGCAGACTTAAGAAATCCAAATATCTCATTGATGAAACCAGGCAATGTATCTGCACTCGCGATCAGGTCCAGGTAATCAGATATTTGATGACTGCCCAGAAACAATATCCGCTGGTTTTCAATGAAAAAAGGGGCAATTCCCCGGAGGATGTTTGTTTGATCTCGGCTGGTGAGGATTAACAATTCCCCCTTTTCCCACTCCCCCCCGCCCAGTGTAGTCCACCAGCTGGTGAGATATTCGTGTCTCAGGAACGGCACATGACTTGCACTTTTTGTGAGATGTGCGTTCCATTCATTTTTTAGTTTAAAAAAATCACTTTCGGACTGAATGATTTCTATGGTCATTAATTTTCCTCTGTCCACCAGAGCTGGTTTCGAAACTCATTTTACCAGTATAATAAAAGCAGGTACTGATCTCACCCGGGATATGTGACTATGGCTATCAGGTTTAATCTAAATATACTGCCGATTTACCGGCAAGCGGGGAAAACTGTATCGGCACTACCGGGATTGTTTATTGCTTCTCCACCCCGACGTTCCCCAAGAAGGCGATCTCAGGAACAGTTAATCTTACATCTCAAGATCGAGGGCAATGCACCCTTATCTGAGTCTGCTCAACAGCAGCTGCTTGCGAAATTGGCAGAGGTGTATTTTAAAACGGATGGATCTACAACTTCAGCTTTACGCAATGTGACCGACATCTTAAATAAATATCTCCTGGACCGTAACTACAGGGCTGCCTCCCGGAGTCTAAAAGGCGTGGGATATCTCACCCAAATCGTATTAAGGGAAGATCGGATTTTATATGCCCAGTGTGGTCCCTCGTATATTTATGTTATTACTCCGGATCAGGTAAAAGATTTACATGATCCGGACCTGTCCGGAACCGGTTTGGGAGTGGGGAAATCATTTAAAGTACGCTACCATCAGGAAAATATTCAGCAGAACCAGCTGGTGATTATTACGCCAAAGCTGCCTGAGACCTGGACAACCAGCGTTTTTAAGAACCTGCCGCGGATGAAACTCAGTGCACTTGTTCGGCGTCTACTCCACAAGATAGATGATAACCTGGAGGCTGTTCTTCTGTTTCCTGTAGACGGGAATGGGGAAGTAAACATCCTTCACCCGAATTGGGAATTGGGCTCTGGCGCGATCAAGTTGCCAGAATTGGATAAGGAACCAGAAACCGAAGCAGTAAGGATCCCGGAACAAATCCAGAAACATCCAATTCCTTCCATCCAGTTAACTGAAGAAAAAGTTTCTGAATCCGTACCAATCACACACCCTGGAGAGGATGTTCCCGTTGTTGATATTCCTGAAATCTACCGGAGAGATTTGCGTGATCAAACGGGATTATCAAAACGGTTAGCCTCTAAACTAGCTCCGGTTATCAGGAGCATCACAGAATCAAAAGTTTGGTCTGTTTTATCCAAAGTTGCCTCAACTATAGGAAGATTATTCCAGGGAGTTTGGAGATGGATACTCTCCTTGATTGGAAGAATGCTTCCCGATGAACAGCTGTTGGATTTACCTTCCTGGATGTTAAGTTTAATTGCAGTCCTGGTCCCCCTGATTATGGTTACCTTTGGTAGCGTTTTTTATATCAACCGGGGAAGAAATCATCTTTATCAAAACCATTTCACAGAAGCGCAAGCTTTATTGAATATGGCAGAAAACCAGGATGACCCTGCTGCCTATTACCAATCTATCGTTGGTGCGATGAATGAGATCCAGTCTGCGAGAAGTTATCAGCAAACTGACGAAGTTGAAGAACTCTATCAGGCTATCAGGCTGGAATTGGACATCTTGGATCGCATCACCCGCCTCAATTACCAACCGCTATTTAGCAGGGGCTTGGGAGTGGATGTTACTATTTCCAGGATTGTTGTCACTCCCTGGAACGACCTTTATATGTTAAATGAGGATCAAGGCACAGTGATTTGGGCTCAATCAAATCCGGATGGATATCAGATTGTGAGTGAATTCAGCTGCGGCCCGATTGATGGACATATTACTGTCGGACCGCTGGTGGACATTGTTTCCCTGCCGACATCCCAGGAGGATCAGGCTACAATTCTGGGAATTGACCAAAATCACACCATGATCTTCTGTTATGCAGATCTGAATGAAGTACCGGTAATATTTGAGGATACATCCTACACATTGGGCCGGGGACCAGCTAAAGCGATTACCATGTCCAGCAGCATGCCCTATAACCTGTTTATCCTCGATCCGGAAAAACGAGCCATCTGGATTGAGTATCAAAGCCAAAATTATCATGAAGGATCTGAGTACTTTGGCGCGATAGATTCACCCGAAATGGCTGACGCTCTTGAATTAGTGACCAGCGGCAGTGAGTTGTATATCCTGCATACTGATGGATTTGTCACCAAGTGCGTGACTGAAAGACCCGATGCTAATCCTCTCTGCACAACACCGTTTGAGTTTACCGATCCCAGGGAAGGTCATGAATCAGGAGCTTTCATTACTGGAGCAAACTTTAATTCATTTACCATTAAGGGCTCACCAGGTATGGCTGTTTATATGTTGGATTCAGCCGAGCAGGCATTATACCGATTCAGCACGCAGCTGGAATTTCAGGAACAATTCCGTCCGATGGATGGGATTATCGACAAACCGGCAACAGCATTCACGATTACCATGAGTGATCGGGTTTTCCTGGCAGTGAATGACCAGGTGTACACTGCCCAGTTAATTCCCTGAACCAAATTTAAGGTAACAAAAACAGGCTGATATTGGATGATCAGCCTGTTTTTGTTTCAAATACACAGTCCCTAATCCTTGGAGGATTAGGGACTGTGATAATTATGAATTGTCCTCGTCAAATAATTCTTCTGCGGGGGGTTGGAGCAGGACAACTGTGATATTGTCGTGTCCGCCCCGCAGATTTGCCAGATCTACCAATTTTTGCAGCTGTTCATCGTGAGTGCCGCCCCCCTGAAGGATTTCAAGAATTTCCTCGTCCGCAACGAGGTCAGAAAGACCATCCGTGCAGAGAATAATCTGGTCCATCGGCAGTAACGGAAGTCCCTGATTTGCTTTCGCTTGCTCCAGGTTCTCATAGTCTGCCAAATATAAACGGAGGTCTGGTTTAATCGGATCCGAAGAACCAAGATAGCTGCGGATTAGATGTCTGCGGGGATGACTGCGAGCTTCCTCGGAGTTAATAACACCTACATCTAGCGCTTCTTGTACCCAGGTATGATCGATATTCAACTGGCGGATTACGTTATCCCGAATCAGGTAGATTCTTGAGTCTCCCAGGGTCACAATATAAAGTGCAGTGTCGATGATCAGGGCGCATGCTACCGTCGAGCCCATTCCTTTTCTTTTATCATCTTCAGCTGCTTCTGCGGTAATGCTGTGATTGGCTTCCAGGAGAGCACTTTTAAGTACCCACTGGGGATCACCTACATCGCTATCCGTGACAGATTCGATGATAGTTTCAACGGCGATTCTAGAGGCGATCTCACCTGCTTTATGCCCGCCGATTCCATCAGCTACCACAGAGAGCAAGACAGGCGTATCATCATCATCGCTAATAGTAAATGAAGTAATCTGATAGGAATCTTCATTTAACCTGCCCTGGCTACCCGGGTCTGTAATGGCTGCTGTATCGAGGTGATTTTGTTTACTCGGGATCAAGTTTTTTTCTCCTCGGTGATAGGTAAGTTTCTTGCCCTATCCATTACCTGATATCGGAATCCAGCTTCTCCGATGTGTATGATATCACCATCTTTGAGTGGATGGGGTTTGTTACTCAAAATCTGTTTGTAGTTAATCCAGGTGCCTGCTGGAGATCCTTCATCTGTAATAACGAATTCGCCGCCCGGTTGGACAGTAATGCGGGCATGCAGTTTTGCTACAGAGGGATGTGGGATATTGATAATTCCTGGGGAAGGGTCATTTCCTAGGATGACATCGTCTTGCCATCCCCGAATTGGTTCAGGTATCTGCTGCTGTATTACATCACTGATAGGAACTAATCGGAAAGCTTTTTGTTTTATGACCTCGAGAGAGTCTGGGTCACTTGAGCCGCTGATAAACTCTCCGGCTTGAGTGATTTTCTTAAGTTGAGGATTGTTATTTTGCTCTAATCCGTCTCTCTTGAAAAACCGATTTCTTCCAAAATTTAATTCAGGTTTGATTGTTCCTTTTGAAATTAATATAAACAACAGCATACCCAGGATAAGTACGAGTGCCAGGCCAGCAAAAGCTGCAGCATTATCCGCCATGATCGTGCTGATAGATGGAGAAGGAATGTCTATGATAACCTCTATCGGAGTTTGCATACTCTGTTTGCTGAGACCGAGAAGATCTACTGCTTCAATTGTAAGATAGTGGAGAGCACTGTTCTCATACTGGCTGAGATCCCAAACAAAATGATCATAAGGTTCCGTGGTTAATCTGGAAACTACTTCCCCATCCACCCGGAAGATGACTTCTTCAAGCTCTCGCGGATGACGATCAGGAAACTCAATGATTACATCAAGTGAAATTGAATCGGGTAGAAATTCAGTTATGGGAGAAGGATCATTTCCAGATTGAACCATTTTTCGGGTAATAACCCGGGGCGGGGAGATGAATATGGGGTTTGGGGGTTGTACATCGAGGAAAAACTCCCTTTGCCCATTGCTCTCACCCAAATTCGAAGATATTGTTAACCCCAGAGTATAGGAGCCTGAGGTAACGATTTGAGATTGATAATTTATCAAATAAGTGCTGCGCAGTGGAGCAAATAACCTGACAAAGTCAGGAAGGGGTTCATCACCAGAAAAGGTGGAGAATTTTCCATTTGTTTCCGCTGATAAGCCTTCTAGTACTTCCGCACCAGTTGATGAAAAGAAAGCCGGCGAAGATACCAGGATTGTATAAACCATAACCTGACTATCTCTAGCCCTTGAGACTAGACTTTCAATTGCTGCAGTCCCTGCCGGGGTAGAAGGGGGTGTAAACAGCAGGACAACCCGTTTCATTCCCAGTTGATCAACAGGATCCGAGGCAATTTCAATTGCCCTTGCTAGGACATTAAAATCAGGTTCCGTTTCCCTCAGATCTGGTGAATAATCTTCAAGAGCAGTAATAAAATCCTCTCTGTTGTCCAAGTGGGTCAATTCAATACCATCATTGGTAATTAAGCTCAAATCATCCGTGGAAGATGAGGGAGTCTGATTTGCCCAGTACAGCAGAGCTTCTGATATGTAATTAAATCGTGATTTCCCGCTGATGTCCTGGATAGCAAAAGGAGCTGAGATATTTATTGCTGTAACCAGTTGAATACCAGGTGTAAGGGCTTTAAAATCCAGGAATTCTTTTTCAATTCCATCTTCTCTCAGCGTAACCTGATCTTCACGTAAATCTGTGATCAACCTTCCGTCCCTCTCGGTGATATCGAAGCATACTGTCATGAAGGGGAACTCCGCAGTATCAGGAGGGGAGATATCCACTACTCTACCAGCCTGTGCTCCCGCAGTAACGGTGGTGCACAGTAAGCTGATCCAGACCAAAAACACCCTTAGATAGTTCTTTTTTGACTGTGATTTTATCATTATTGACCTAAGCCATTGTACCAAAACAAGTTCAAAAACCGGCTTACTGTTTTTTTAGGGGGTCTGGATTAGCCTGGAACGGATCAAAGGATAAATGAGGTAGGGTGTGATAGAATTTGTTGTGTTGAAAACAAAGCCCATTCGTTTGTGAAATATGCAATTTATTATTCATGACTGAGTTTATTCTGGCATCAAAATCACCCAGGCGGCGTATGCTGCTCCGGAATCTAATAAATCATTTTATCGTTATGGAAACGGATATTGATGAGATCACTCAACCTGGAGAATATCCTTCCGATTTTGTGCTCAGATTAGCATCAGAAAAGGCATTTGCTGCCGGAAAAAAACTGGATGAGCAGTTGCTTCAAGAAGTGGTTGTGATCGCTGCCGATACAATTGTTGTTGACAGGGAAAAGATGTTAGGGAAACCAAACGACGCGGCAGATGCAAAAAAAATCTTAGACCAGCTAAGGGATAGAACTCATCAGGTATTGTCTGGGATAGCAGTATATCAGCTCGAAACCCAGCAAATCCGATCCAGAATAATTCTTACAGAAGTTAGGATGCGAAACTATAGTGAAAATGAAGTCCAGAAATATATAAATAGCGGTGATCCTTTTGATAAAGCGGGTGCTTATGCCATCCAGAACGACTCGTTTAATCCGGCACCTGATTTTAAAGGATGTTTTGCCAATGTGATGGGTTTACCGCTCTGTCACCTTTCGTTGTTAATGAGAGATGCAAATCTGGAAATTGATTCAAGGGTGGCGGACCGCTGCCAGGAATCGATCCACTATCAGTGCCCGGTTTATTCCCAAATATTAGCCGGAGAGAATGGATAATAGATAATGAGTGATTTGATATGAAAAAAAGATTAATACTTATATTCATCCTGGTGTCACTTGTGGGATGTAACAAGTCAAGTTCCGAAGCCACTCAAACGGAAGAATTTACTCCCACCCCGGGCTTGGCAACACCGGTAGTGCAAACAACTCAAACTCCTGATGTGGAAATAACCGCTGTGGATTTCCTGAACAGTTGGAAGGAAAGTGATTTTCAGGCTATGTATGAGCTGTTGAATCCTGCAAGTCAAGCCTTAATCAGCGAGGAAGAGTTTTCTCAACTGTATCATGATTTTGCTGTGGAACTTGCCTTGGAAACCCTAGATTATCGGATTTTGTCTTCCTTTATTGATCCTACTCAAGCTCAGGTTGCGATATCCGTAGATTACAACAGCCGGCTGATAGATGATCTATCCCGGGAAATTATCCTTATGCTCGCTCTGGCAGAAGGTGAATGGAAAATTGAGTGGTCAAAAGCTCTAATTTTCCCGGAACTGGAAGGTGAGAATCAACTGCAGCTTACTAGAATTGTTCCCTCCCGGGGTAATATTTATGACCGGGATGGCAGTGTGATCGTGGCCTATGCGGAAGCTGTTTCTCTGGGAATCACTCCTTCACAAATTAAATCTAAAGAAGAAGAAAACTTACTGAATGAATTGGACCGGGATCTTGATATACCGTGGCAAGTCATTGCTGCCATGTATGAAGATTTTCCCCCTGATGTAGATTGGTATATCCCGTTGGGTGCAATTTCGATGGATACAATTGAAGGGCGGTTGGGAATCCTTCAGTCTTATACAACTACTGGTCTTTTGCTCAGGACTTTTGATGGCCGGTATTATTTTAGCGGTGGAATTGCGCCTCAGTCCATAGGATATGTGCGCTGGATCCAAGAAGCTGAAGAAGATGATTACAGGATCCTTGGATATTCCAGGGATGAAAAAGTCGGCGGACAGGGTTTGGAAAGTTGGGGGGAACCTTACCTGAGCGGGGACAGGGGAGGGATCCTCTACGTGGTGGATGGAGAAGGTGAGATACTATCCCAGCTAGCAAGAGCGGAAGCCGGTCCAGCATCAGAAATTTACACTACAATCGAAAAAGAATTCCAGCTGGAAGTGCAGAAAGCCATGTATGGATATAATGGCGCAATTGTGGTCCTGGAATTGGATACCGGACGTGTTTTAGCCATAGTATCCAATCCACACTTTGACCCCAATGCCTTTAATTCCTATTATTTCAACTCTAATTTACTACTGCAGGAATACTACAAAACGGATCAGAAATCACCTTTCCTGAACCGGGCTACCCAGGGTTTATATCCCCTTGGATCTGTATTTAAGATTATTACCATGGCAGCTGGCCTGGAAAGCGGTGAATTCCAGGCGGGTGATAAATATGACTGCGGTTATTTTTTTGAGGAACTTGGTGGAGTAACCTTGACTGATTGGACATACAATCACTTTCTTGAAGATGATAAAACGCCTCCTAGCGGGGTTTTAACTCTCACTGAAGGGTTAATGCGCTCCTGCAACCCCTATTTCTGGCATATCGGATTGGATCTATACCGTAAAGGTCTTACGGATGCGGTGTCTGAAATGGCGAAAGGTTTTGGTCTGGGATCGCTGACAGGAATCGGGACAATTGAAGAAGAAGCCGGAAATATTCCTCTTCCGCAATCCGAATTAGATTCCACAAATTTCGCGATAGGTCAGGGAGACACACTGGTAACCCCTCTCCAGGTCGCTCAATTTATTGCTGCCATTGGTAACGGAGGTACTATTTATAGACCTCAATTTGTGGAGAGCATCAGAACCTCAGGAGGAGAAGAGATTTTTTCCTTTGAACCTCAGGTAGTTAGTGAACTACCAATCAGCAGCACCAACCTGAACATCATTAAAAATGCCTTGGTGCAAGTGGTTGATAATCCCCGGGGTACAGCGAATCACCGGATCCGCGGATTGCAAATCTCGGTAGCAGGTAAAACAGGTACTGCCGAGTCTGGATCAGGTGAGTCACACGCCTGGTTCGCGGGTTATACCAACAACCAGAATGAAAACAAGCCCGATATCGCAGTGGTTGTGATTGCCGAGAATGCCGGTGAGGGATCAGATGTGGCTGCCCCAATTTTCCGGCGGGTCGTTGAACTCTACTTTAACCAGGTACTGCGTTATTATCCCTGGGAAGCCGAAATCGGAGTCTGGTACGTACCGGATCCGGAAAACGGTGAAGAATAATCTGATGAGGAAGGCTGCTTAGTGAGTGAACTCCTGCGGGGAAGGGTAATCCAGGCTCAATCCGGTTTTTACACAGTTGAAACCGGGGAAGGTGAGTTGACCTGCCAGCTTAGAGGGCGATTAAAAAAAGGGCGCAAGACAGGGGATATCGTCGCAATTGGAGATTGGGTCCAAGTGTCCAGGCAGGACGAACGGGAAGGGATGATTGAAGAAGTTGAATCCCGCAAGAGCATGATCTACCGAATGGCACCCTCGGCGAGAGGGGAATACCAACAAGTGATCATTGCCAACCTAGATCACGCGGTTTTTGTATTTTCCATTATCCAACCGGAACCTCGGTTACGGATGTTAGATAGATTCCTGGTCATCGCAGAGAAAGAAAGTGTGTTTTCAATCATTGTGGCTAACAAGATTGATTTAACCGGTATGAAAAAAGCCCGGGACCTTTTCAGTCGTTATCAAAAGATTGGATATACGGTTTATTACACTTCAGCTGTTAATGGGCGTGGGATCAAAGCTCTTAAGAAACAATTGATAGGCAAAACCAGTTTGTTCGCAGGTCCTTCCGGGGCTGGTAAAACCAGTATTTTGAACAAAATCAAGCCTGGATTGGGTTTGGAAGTGAAGGAAGTCAGCGAGGCAACGAAAAAAGGCAAGCACGCCACAGTTTCCCGAAAGCTGGTTGCCTTGAGCGGCGGAGGGTATGTAGCTGACACACCGGGATTAAAAGCGCTGGATCTGTGGGATATTACACCCGAGGAAGTGGATGGCTATTTCCGGGAAATCAACAATCTGGTGGGTGATTGCCGTTTCAGCGATTGCTCCCACACCCATGAACCTGACTGTGCTGTGATAAACGCGCTTAAGAATAAACGCATCCACCCGGACCGCTACCGGTCCTATTTGCGGATGAGAGAAGTTGAAGAAGATAAAATTCCATGGTTCTAAAGAGCAAATATTTCCTTTCTATCATTTTATTGTTTTTAATCCTGCTGTCTGCCTGTAAGGAAGAAGGAATCCAGGCTCTTGAGATTCCGCAGCCCAGCAGAGAAGATGAACTCTCTGGGCTGGTACTGTCTCCCGCTCCGGAAAGAACGCTGTCTATTTGCCTTGGTGATGAACCGGATTCGCTCTTTCTCTATGGGGATCAATCATCTTCCGCAAACATCATCCGCCAGGCAATCTATGATAGTCCTGTAGATGAGGTAGATTTTCAGTATTCTTCATCCCTGCTGGAGGAAATCCCCTCCCAGCTAAATGGGTTGGTAACTGTAGTCCCAGTGGAAGTTTTTCCCGGAGAAAGGATCGTTGATTCAAAGGGAAATATCACAATATTGGCGAGTGGTGTTGAATACCGGCCAGCTGATTGTTCGACGCCAGATTGTTTGGAAACCTATCAGAATCAATCCCCGGTAATTTTTGATCAGGTAGAGATAAGGTTCCAGATAAAATCAGGGATTACCTGGGCAAATGGAAATCAACTGACTGCGGCTGATTCCGAGTTTTCATTTTGGACTGCAAAGGAGTTGTATGGATCCCGGGGACCGCGAAGCATCCGCTATACTGCCAGTTACGAAGCGGTGGGTGAAAGGACAATCCTCTGGAAAGGCGTGCCGGGGTTCCTGGGTATTTATTCCTATCCAGAATATTTTTTCTCACCCCTGCCGCAGCATCTCTTGGCAGATCTGACAATGGAAGAGATGTTAACGTCTGAGAGTACGACTCGACAACCGCTAAGTTGGGGACCGTACCGGATCACAGATTGGGTTCTTGGAGATCACATAACCCTGCTGAAAAATGAGAATTATCATTTAAATTCTGATGGGCTGCCAATTTATGATGCCCTGGTTTTCCGGTTTGTGGATAGCGGAGAGGAAGCGTTGGCGGCTTTTTTTTCCGGGGAATGCGAGATTGTTGCTAACGAAACCGGTCTCTTTGATTTCCTGCCGGAATTGTTGATCCGGGAGCAGGAGGGAGATGTCAGGATTACCTTTATTGAAGGGAAAGCCTGGGAACAGATAAGTTTTGGAATCAATTCACTGGATTCAAAACGAATCCTTCTGGAGGATTCTCGTACGAGGCAGGCAATAGCCCAATGTATTAATAGGGAGGCTATTTCCGCGGAAAGAGGTGACGGGGGTTCAGTTATTGATAGTTTTTTCCTGCCCGGCGACCCGCGATTTAGCTCTCAATCTTCCGGCAATCCCTACCAGCCAGAAGTTGCCATGGATTTATTAGAGCAAGTTGGTTGGATTGACCATGATCAAAACCCTGATTCTACACGCATCGCACAAGGCATCAAAGACGTAAAGGATGGCACACCATTTCAGTTGATTCTCTTGGCGGCCGGGGTGACTGATATACCCAGCTCTGTATTGTTAATTCAGCAGGATTTACAGTATTGTGGTATTGAGATACAGATCGAGATCTTGCCCGCTTCTGAGCTGCTGGCTCCTGGTCCGGAGGGACCGGTTTTTGGACGGCAGTTTGATTTAGCTATATTTGCCTGGGCGGCAGGGTCTTACCAACTTTGCCAGCTGTTTATGACTGATGAAATTCCAGGAATTTATCCAGAATATCAGAAAGGGTGGGGCGGTGTTAATGCTCCCGGATTCAGCAGCGATGACTTCGATGCTGCCTGTGGTTTGGTTCTCACCAACTTGCCGGATTCTTTGGTTGCTCAGGACGCAGTCGAGAGATTAATTTTCACGGTTGAGGACGGTTTACCAGTTGTTCCGCTATTCTTTCGACGCCAGGTAATCCTAACAAGACCGGAATTGACAGGTTTTGAAAATGGGACTTATGATCTTTTATGGAATATTGAATCAGTTTATTAGGCATTGTTCGTGTATGGAAACTATGTTAGTATGTTAGGGATTAATAGTAATAAACATATGTATCTTTATCATGCTTGTTTATTCCTCAGATCGTAATACAATTATTCCGGAAAAATCATAGAAAATTCATTGATATTTTCAACGATAAATTATTATAATTATTAATTAAGCTCGGATATTGTTATCACAACTAGCAGATGTTAACCAAATCAATATTGTGGTAGGAGGTACGCGATTTGGACAATAGAGAAGTAATCCTTGATATCAGGGATTTGCATACAAAATTCCATACCCGGGAAGGAGTTGTCCACGCGGTTAATGGAATTACTTATCAATTGCATGCGGGGGAAACGTTAGGGATTGTGGGTGAAAGTGGCTGCGGTAAAAGTGTCTCGATGCTTTCTGTCATGAACCTTTTAGATTGTCCACCTGCGAATATTGAAGCAGAGGCAATCTATTTTAAGGAGAAAAATCTGAGGGAGATTTCCAAATCGGATATGCGCCGGATCCGGGGAAGTAATATTTCCATGATCTTCCAGGATCCGATGACATCACTTAATCCTGTTTTGACCATCGGATTTCAAATTAAAGAACCTCTAAAACTCCATTTGGGAATGAACGATGAACAAGCAGCCGAGCGGGCATCGGAATTATTGACTCTGGTTGGAATTCCTGATGCGGAGAATCGATTGGCAGATTACCCACATCAATTTTCTGGCGGTATGCGTCAGCGAGCCATGATTGCCATTGCCTTAGCTTGCAATCCGACCTTGTTAATTGCTGATGAACCAACCACAGCTTTGGATGTGACTATTCAAGCTCAATTGGTTGAGTTGATAAAAGATATTCAGAAAAAATTGGGAATGGCTTTAATTTGGATCACCCACGACCTGGGAGTCGTTGCCGGGATAGCAGAGAGGGTCATTGTGATGTATGCCGGATTTGTGGTTGAGGATGCCAAGGTGGATGACCTCTATGGAAATCCTCTTCATCCTTATACCTCAGCTTTGCTTGAGTCTTTGCCAAGGGTGGATGATGACCAAAACGAGAAGTTGGCCACAATCGAAGGAATCCCTCCTGGATTACTCGAGCGGCCGGAATGTTGTCCCTTTGAACCTCGCTGCTCGTTTGTGAAAGATATCTGTCGGAATGAAAATCCGCCCATAGAAGAGCATAAACCTGGACATAGAGTAGCTTGTTGGGTTGATATAAACACTGGTGAACTTCGATGAAAACGGAAAATAATATTTTAGTCAAGGTTGAAAACCTTGTCAAATACTTTCCGATTACTAAGGGGATTCTTTTCCAGAGAGAAGTCGGGGCAGTAAAAGCTGTTGATAATATTAGTTTTGAGATTCGTGAAGGGGAAACCCTGGGTTTGGTGGGGGAAAGCGGCTGCGGAAAATCAACCACGGGGAGGGCAATACTCCAGCTCCATGAACCAACCTCAGGACATGTTTATTATCGAGGAGAAGATCTCACGAAAATAACGGCCAACAACCTTCGGAAGTTACGCCGAAATATTCAAATCATTTTTCAGGATCCTTACGCCTCCTTAAATCCCCGGATGACAATTGGTGATATTATCGCTGAACCTTTGGAGATACATGGTATTGGCAATGCTAAAACAAGTCGGGAGCGTGTCCAGGAATTACTCCACCTGGTAGGTTTAAATCCTTTCTTCATAAAGCGTTATCCTCATGAGTTTTCTGGAGGTCAGAGACAGAGGATCGGGGTCGCCCGGGCATTGGCTCTGAACCCGGAATTTATTGTTTGTGATGAACCCATTTCGGCTTTGGATGTTTCAGTTCAGGCTCAGGTAGTCAACCTGCTGGAAGAGCTCCAGGAAAAATTTAATTTGACTTATTTGTTTATCGCTCACGATTTATCCATGGTGCGGCATATTTCGGATCGTGTCGCTGTCATGTACCTGGGAAAACTGGTAGAATTAGCAGACCGGGAGGTGCTCTTTGATAATAAAATGCACCCCTATTCGATTTCTTTATTATCAGCGGTTCCAATTCCAGATCCGCCCAAAGAACGCCAGCGAAAACGGATCATATTAGAGGGAGATGTTCCCAGCCCGGCTAATATTCCATCAGGTTGCCGGTTTCACACCCGATGTCCTATTGTGGAGGAAATCTGCAAACACGAAGATCCCCCCTGGGAAGAAAAAGAATCAAATCATTGGGTTGCTTGTCATTTAGTGGAGAAAGCTCAACGGATGATGCTTTAAACTGCTTTTGAGATCACCCAAAATCTGATCTTATGAGTGTGTACATAAAAATTAGCAATCAAAGGAGGTGGTGGAATCTCATATTTGGAAGAAAAGTAGGTTAACCTGTTGTATAAGCATTCAATAATTAATATTAAGAAGGAGAAGATTAGCTATGAGGAAAAAACTATTTGTACTTTTTTCCGTGATGATTGTCGGCGCGATGCTGCTTTCCGCTTGCGCACCTGGAGCTGGAGCAGATGTAAAAGCACCGGTGACCATACACATTAACTTAGGTACTGAGCCCCCAACCCTGGATCCTGCCTTGGCAAGTGACACCACTTCGGTTGGTGTAATCAGGAACTTGTTTGTTGGCCTAACTCAATTCCATCCTGTTACCGGTGAAGTTGAACCTTATCTGGCAACCGAATGGGAACAGGGTGTGGACGCTGACGGCGCCCAGACCTGGACCTTTAAACTGCGCAAAGATATCGCCTGGGTGCATTATGATCCCCTCACCGGCGAGACCACGCAAGTAAAGGACGCCGACGGCAATGACCGTTTCGTAAACGCTTATGATGTGGTTTATGGCGTTAAGAGAACTGTTAATGTTGAAACTGCTTCAGATTACGGTTACGTGACCTACATTGTCAAGAACGCTGCTCCCTTAAATGCCGGTGAAGAAGGATTTTCCCTGGATGATTTGGGTGTTGAGGCTGTTGATGAATGGACCGTAATGTTCACCATGGAAGATCCGGCAGGATACTTCCCTGCCATCTCCGGTCTGTGGGTAATGCACCCGATGCCTGCTTGGGCCATTGAAGAATATGGTGAAAAATGGACTGAGGCTGGAAATATTGTCACCAATGGTCCCTACGTATTGGATACCTGGTTCCATGGTGGTGAGTTAGTGGCAGTCAAGAATCCTCTCTGGATCAATGCTGATGATGTCCAAATTGAGGTCATCCAGGCCTACATGATCGTCGAGGATTCCACCTCATTTGCACTGTACGAAAACAATGAATTGGACACTGATGGTGTTCCTCTGCCCGAGATGGATCGCGTCAAGGCTGACCCGGTTCTGAGTGCGGAATACTACAATGCTCCAGATTCCTGCACCTACTACTACGGCTTCACCAACAACAAACCTCCTTTTGATGACATCCGTGTTCGCACGGCTTTCTCCCAGGCAATTGACCGCCAGAGCTTGATTGACAACGTTACCAAAGGTGGGCAAATCCCCGCGACATCCTTTGCTCCTCCTGGAATCTTCGGCGCCCCAGCACCTGGCACCGTTGGTCTGGGTTCTGATCCCGTTGCGGCCAAGGCTGCCTTCCAGGATTACCTGGATGATAAAGGCATGACTGTGGATGATTTTAATGATCTGGGTGTTACCTTGATGCACAATACCAGTGAAGGTCATGCCAGCATCGCAGCTGCTATCCAACAGATGTGGGCTGATACTCTCGGTGTGGAAGTTCAAGTTGAAAACCAGGAATGGGCAGTTTACCTGGTTACAATTCAGAACGATACCCCGCTTGAGGATATGCCCCATATTTGGCGATTGGGTTGGTGCGCGGACTATCCTGATGAGAACAACTGGGTTCATGAGGTCTTCAACGCTGATGTTGGCGCGAATCGACTTCGCCGTGAATCCGGTGCGTTTGATGAACTGACTGTGGCTGCTGCCAAAGCAGATACACCAGCGGAGCGAGAAGAACTCTACCTCCAGGCAGAAGAAATGCTGGCAGAAACTGAGGTAGCTGACGCCCCGATCTATCACTACACTATCGTAAATGTCACCAAACCATGGTTGACCAGGAACTTCCCGCTCTTGGGTGGGGATGACATCTTCAACTGGACCCTTGACATGGACGCGAAACTTACGGCTCAGGGCAAATAACCAGTTTTAGATCTAAGGACTTTTGGAGACTGGAGAATTTTTCCAGTCTCCAAATTTTCAGAAAGGAATGTGATTTATGTTTAGATATGTCATCCGTCGAATTCTCCAATTCATCCCTGTTTTATTTGCCATCACTCTCTTCACTTTCGTTCTGATGAGGGCAATACCTGGGGGTCCCTTCGATTTTGTGGGTGACAAAAGTTTACCTCCCCAGGTAGTGGCCAACTTGGAAGCTAAATATCATCTCGATTGGCCCCTTTGGAAGCAATTTGTTTCCTATGTAATCGGTGATGACTTCTTGGGTGAAGAAGGCACCTCGTTGGGAGTTTTGCGGGGTGATTTAGGCCCTTCCTTGCGGTACCGTGGACAAAGTGTTAACGATATTATTGCGACAACATTGCCTGCTTCAGCTCAACTGGGTTTTCTGTCTACACTCTTAGCGATCATGATTGGCATCCCTGTTGGTACTATCGCGGCATTAAACCAAAACAGTTGGGCTGATTATTTAAGTACCTTTGGAGCTGTGTTCTTTTTATCAGTGCCAAATCTGGTTTTAGCCCCTCTACTTATCTGGATTTTTGCCCTAAAATTGGGTTGGTTCCCAGTTGTAGGCTGGGCTTCGAAACCCCCCTATTTGCTTGGATTCTTACCCAGTTTTGATGAAATTAATCTGAATTATTTTAAACATGCAGCAATGCCTGTTTTTGCCCTGGGCACATCAGCCGCAGCATCTATCGCCCGCCTCACCCGGGCCAGTTTGCTGCAGGTGATCAGCGAGGACTACATCCGGACTGCCCGGGCAAAAGGCCTGCGTGAAAGAGTTGTGATTGTGGTCCATGCCCTGAAAAACAGTTTGATCCCGGTTGTCACCATTATCGGTCCTCTCTTTGCGGCCCTCGTGACCGGTACATTTATCGTTGAGACCATCTTTGGTATTAATGGTATGGGAAAACATTTTGTGAATAGCATTGGAAACCGGGATTATCAGATCATCACGGGGGTGACGCTAATTTATGCGATGGTTCTGGTTGTTGCGAATCTTCTGGTGGATATTAGCTACGCCTGGCTGGATCCGCGAATTCGGTTTGACTGAAATTATTAGGTTTTTTGGAGGAATGTATGGATGCTGCTGAGTTAACGCAATTTTCGGGAAAAGAGCGCAGTCTTTGGGCGAAGTCTTTTTCCCGTCTTCTTAGGAATAAGATAGCCGTTATCAGCGGTATCTTTATTATCGTTTTAGTGTTGGTAGCTGTATTTGCGGACTATTTGACCCCTTATACCTTTGCCGAACAAGATCTATTAAACAATAATGCTGTGCCTGAGTGGATGATGTTCCTGCTTCCCGAGGGAGGGGAAAATTACGCCAAAATAGACAATTCCTATCCTTTGGCAGCGGACAGTCTGGGCAGGGATATCTGGACTAGAACCATCTTTGGCGCTCGCATATCCTTGATAATTGCTTTTTCCGCGGCAACGGTCGATCTGGTAGTTGGGATCTTGATCGGGATGATTTCCGGATACGCGGGGGGACGAACGGACAGTATTATCATGCGTGTGGTGGACTTTTTATATGCCTTCCCTTTCCTCATCGCCGTGATTTTGCTGCAGACTTATTTTAAAGCGATTGGCCGCCGGGGCGGCGCTGAGGGCTTCGGAAGCTTGATGATCAATTTGAACAACCAGTTGGGGGGATTGCTGTTCCTTTTCATCGCGATTGGTTTGCTTAACTGGCTGCAAATGGCTCGTCTGGCTCGAGGGCAGGTATTGGCTACCAAAAAGATGGAATATGTTGAAGCCGCTCGAGCTCTGGGAGCCAATGATACCCGGATTCTGGCAAAACATTTATTTCCCAATATTCTGGGTCCTCTAATTGTTGCCGAAACTCTGGCAATTCCAGGGTATATTTTCTTAGAAGCATTCTTAAGTTTTATCGGTTTAGGAGTGAATCCTCCCACACCTAGTTGGGGTATTATGATTTCTGAAGGTATAAATGGCTTAAGATCCTATCCAAACCAGGTCTTAATTCCTGCCATTGCCTTATCTTTGACTACCCTGGCATTTAATTTCCTGGGAGATGGGCTCCGTGATGCTTTTGATCCGCGTCAACAAGAGGTCTGATCATCAATAGATTATTTGCATCAAAAATAATTAATCACTGCGGATGCCCAGGCATCCGCAGTATTCTTTTAGAACAGGAGCAGGAAGTGAGGAAAAGACCATTTAACGCAAAAATCATTATTAGCACTTTGGTGTTATTGATGATAGCGTTATTTACTGAAAGCTGTCAAGTTTCACAGGAAAAAACCCGTAAACCTTCCGAAGACTGGAGCAGAGGTCTTCCTTTGGCCTCGGACGCCAGCAGCACGATTGGTTTTGATGTGGCTAAGAATGGAGAGAGAATTTATGTGGTGATTCCTCATCTAAACCAATCTCAGGAAAATGATTTTCGATATCTTCAATTGAACTCGACAGCAGAGATCATCCTGGATAAGGATCTCGATATGGAATTGAGTCACTTTGCCCGCACTCCCAGGTTGGATTTAGCGGAGAACGGCAGCTTTCACCTTTTTTGGTTAGCTCGCGAAGACTCATCCGAGGGTTGGCAGTTATGGTATGGTCTTTTCCACAATCAAGGTGAGCAAATCGGGCATACTTATCAGATAACCTCCGATGAATCCAGAGTAGGCAAATATGATGTCGTTTCGGATGGAGAGGGAGGGGAAGTAGTAGTCTGGCAAGATACCCAAACCGACGGTATTTTTATGGCACATATCTCTTCCACTGGAGAGACCATATCCACACCTCATTTAGTTGTTCAGGATGGGGAAAGGCCTTCGGTGAGAGTGGATAATCAGAAAAAGATCCATCTGATCTGGATGGAGGATACGGTCCTGATGTATCATGCCCTCCAACCAGGAGAAATTACACCTTTCTCTGGCGAGAGCATAGCCCGCCTGCAGATAGGTTCTGGCAACAGGTTAAGTGGACCGTCATTAGGATTGTCTGATGGTTGGGTCTCCATTTTCTGGTCGGTTCTTAAACAAACTGGATTGGAAGCTGGCACTGCAATAACCGAATATGTTGTTTTCCAAACCGGGGAACCCGGTGAGGGTCCGATTCTATCACTGAACATTATGGATAGTGATTTCCAATTCCTGCCATACCAGGGTTCATTTGCGTTGTCCCAATTAATTCCAGCCCCTCGAGCTGATTACCTCAGTACAAACTATGTCTTATCGCCCGTTACACTTGGTGATCAAAACTCTGAATTGATCGTTTCAGTTTCTGCTAATCAGACTCTTCGTTTGAATAACAATATACAAATTGTCCTGGGCGTGTTTAACGATGGAAAATACCAGGGTTATACGGTAGCCACAAAAACTGAGACTCTATCCAAAGACCCTGTCACAAAGGTAGATGGAGCGGGAAATTTATACCTGGTGTGGAGGGAAGGAGCAGCGGGAAGTCAAGTGTTTCTGAGTACGACTGCTTCAGAAGCACGAACTGCGCTGGATGGGGTTAGTTCATCGGATTTACCAAGTTTATTGCTCACTGGAGGATTAGAAGCGATCACGGGAATTTTATTGTTCCCATTTGCCCTTCCCTGGATGGTGGTTGGTTTTGTAATGCTAATTGTCTGGCGATTGATAAAGAATGATGAAGACCTCACATTCCTCACCTCGAAAATACTCCTGATAATCGCCATAATTTCTTACCAGGTCTTAAAAGTACTTTTCCTGTCTCCTATGCTGGTTTATGTTCCCTTTTCAGCCTGGATTGATATCCCGGCACATTTGGAATTGATTTACCGGGTTGGTGTGCCTCTGGTGATTTTCACGGTCGCTTTATTGGCCGCGCAGTGGTTTACCCGAAAATCTACACCCTCTTCATTAACTTATTACTTAGTTGTAGTGATTGTTGATTGTATATTTACTATGGCCATCTATGGGGTCATCTTGTTGGGTGAATATTAATTTTTTTTTCATCTTGATCAAAGGTAAAGATTTCTCTGCAAGTATAGTAGTAACCTGAATGTCCGAAAATGAACGACAACTTCTCCTTTCCCAGGCCTGAAGACCAGGTACTCTCAGGTCAAATTTATCGCGTAGCGATTTTTAAGGAATGCAATACATGTTTGTTGAAATCCTTAATACAATTCGTAGAAACCGAGGGCAAATCATAGGGTGGGGATTCGGGTTAGCCCTCTACAGCTTGCTGATGGTCTCCATTTACGCTGATATTGCTTCCATAGACATTAATGCTTTTCTGGGGTATTACCCGGAAGAAATGATGGCTTTTTTTGGGGAAGGGATGCAGGCGATGACTTCACCGGAAGGATATCTTGACCTCTATTTCTTTTCCTATATGACGGTCATCCTTGGTATATTCGCAGTGGGAGCAGGCGCAAGTCTTATAACAAAAGATGAAGAACGCGGTTTATTAGATTTAGTGATTTCTTATCCTGTAAGCAGGACGGCTATTTTCTGGGGCAGAGTCATTGGTTATGGAATAAGTCTGGTTGCTATTCTTGCCATTGCCTGGCTCAGCTGGGTGATCCCGGCGGGAAGCGCTGGATTAAATCTCACACCGTTGGAAATTCTGCGGCCATTTCTCCCTCTCCTGGGGCAGCTGTTTTTTTTTGGGATGTTTGCTTTCCTCCTGAGCATGATTCTGCCATCAGTCCGGCTGGCGAGTTTGTTATCGGGAGGATTACTGGTAGCCAATTATCTAATTGTGGGACTGGCTAATATCAATCAAGATTTGCAAAAGATTGTCAAATACACACCACTTCATTTTTACCAGGGAGGAATGGCGGTTACCGGAATTGATGAAGAGGGTTTGCTGATCATTCTGGCAGGGGTAGTATTATTTGTTTTGATCGCCTGGTGGCGATTTTTAACCAGGGATCTCCGGGTTGCTGGAGAAAGGGATTGGAAATTCCCGAAATTTCAACAGCTCTTTTCAAAAAATATCAAGTTTCCTGTATATTCTAAAAAATCTGCAATCTTGAAGTTTTTAACACAACGCCTGATTTTTGGGATATTTGTGATTGGATTTATTATTTTCTCCAGTTTCCTTGGTTTGGATATGGCTCAAGGGTCACCTCTGCAAAATTCTGTTTCCCAAAGTGTCCGAAAGTCAATCAACTATATTGTGGATATCGCTCAAGGAGATTTAGGAAAGACTACAGCGGGAAGCGTATCTTTATTGCCAGTCCCGGTCATAGATGTTGTGCCTGGAGTCCTTGTCCGGAGTTTTGGTTTATTAGCTGTATCGTTATCTATTGCAGCCATTGCAGGAGTTGTGCTGGGATTCTGGATCGCCGGGCGCCGATCCGGATGGTCTCTGGTAGCTATAATGGGATCTATTATCGGAGTATCTATACCCAGCTTTTTTGCGGCACTTTTGCTGCAGTTAGGGGTAGTTAAATTAACCCAGGTGACGGGGGAAAATATGGCTTCCGGCGGGTGGTTTTGGATGGAATAAACACCTAATATTACCCGCCCTGGTCTTGGCGGCCAGGCCCTTCGCACAAATTACCAGGATCACATTTATAACAGTGAAGGAAATTCTTGCTCAGGATTATGTCCGCATGGCTTTTAGCAAAGGGCTTAAATCCAGCAGGGTGATGCTGGTTCATATCATTCGAAACGCCGCCATCCCGATATTAACGACTATAGGAATCTCTTTGCGGTTTGCGTTGAGCAGTTTACCGGTTGAGAATTTTTCTTCGGATGGCCCGGATTAGGTTTTTCTCTCTTAAAATCTATTTCAATTCAAGATGATAACTTAACGGTCGCGCTGGTTCTATCCATGGGTATTTTAATCATCTTGTTGAACCTTCTTCTCGATATTCTATATCTGCTGATAGATCCCCGACTACGGGACTCAGGATTAATAATATCCCGGGTAAAGAAAAAAGGGCTGGTCCAGGGGGGATTAGATTTGCTTGTCCGGCTAAATGATTGGTTCTCAGAGAAGCATTGGAAAGATTGGTTTAAAAAATCTGAACCCCCTGAACCGAGTCCTTTTCACGATTTGGTCAATCGTGATCAAAATAACTTCAAGTACCAAAACAAATCAAATCAGGATAAGAAACACACCAGCTCCTGGCTGCACGGCACCCTGGGGAACCCAGCCCTGATGATTGGCGGCATTTTGATTTTAATGCTTTTAGTTGTAGTTATATTCAGTGTCCAGTTATCACCCCATAGTCCGTTCACCAAGATAGGTTTAACGATTATCGATGGGGAATTTAAAATGCCGCCATTTGAACCAGGCGATAATTATCTCTGGGGAACAGATGTGCTTGGAAGAGACATGTTGAGCCTGATACTGATGGGCACCCAGCAGACTCTCACTCTGGCTTTTTCAGTTGTCGCGTTGCGTTTAGTTGTCGGTTTTTTGCTCGGCGCGTTGAGCGGGTGGACCACAGGCAGTTGGATGGATCGTTTTCTGCTGGGAGCGGCTGAGATTATATCCGCTTTCCCCGCCTTGCTGTTGGTGATGATCCTGATCCTGGCCATCGGCATTCGGCAAGGCATGCTTCCCTTTGTGATTGGTCTGAGTTTTGTGGGGTGGAGCGAGATCATGCAGTATGTACGGAGCAGAGTGATGGAAATCCGCCCTGAACTTTTCATCGAAAGCGCAGCTGCAGCTGGAGCGTCTTCTTCCCGAATTGTGTGGAAACATGTTTTACCAAACCTTGTTCCCGGCTTGATCTCAATCCTCTCCCTGGAAATAGGTTCTGTGTTGATGTTGTTGGGCGAGTTGGGGTTTGTGGGTATTTTCATCGGCGGAGGCGCCTTTGCGCAGCTCGAGATTTGGGGAGCGCCGTTCCATTATTCTGATGTGCCGGAATGGGGCGCTTTATTAAGTAATATTCGCGCCTATGCCCGCTCTTATCCCTGGACAGCGATTTATCCCGCGGGCGCATTTTTTATTGCCATTGCGGGCTTTAACCTGTTTGGCGAAGGGATTCGCCGCTTGATAGAAAAAGTGGGAGTAGCCGCAACGCGCATATTTGTGAATAAATATTCCAATGCAGTAGTCAGCATTCTAGCTGTAGGATTCTTGTGGCTGCAAGGGTCAACAGGGGCTACCGCGGTTTTCCGGGAACAAGCCAAAACGTTCAATGGATCAAAGGCCATGGAGATTATTACAATTTTAGCGGATCCGGAGTGGCAGGGTAGAGCGCTGGGAACAACTGGATTGGACCAAGCCACAGATTACATCGCTCAACAATTCAGGGAGTTGGGTTTACAGCCTGCTGGAGAAGTTATGACCTATTTCCAAACCAGGTCCCGATCCTTTCAAGAGTTGAATATTGCCCCTGATTTTACAATTGAAGGCACACCCTACCAGCCGATTTACCATCAAGATTATGTGGAATCTGTAAGCAACTACCAGAATCTTGGATTTGCTGAGGGACCAGTCCGGTTTATAGCTATGGGTGATTTGATGGTTACCGGGAGTTGGTTACAATCTACCCCCGCCCTGGATGACCTGGATTATTCTGGTGAGATCGTGATGGTCTTATCAGATTGGTTTGCATATTTAGATTCCGATTATGGTTTGGTAAAATCTCCTCCAGGAACCGGGACTTTCTCCAGGATTTCATCCAGAATTACACCTTCATTCATATCTTGCAGACGCGCTCCCGGGGCCAGGATTAATCGATGTCCAAGAACAGCTGGAGCGATTTGTTTGATGTCATCCGGAATGACATAATCCCGTCCGAAGGTTGCAGCCAAGGCTTGACTTGCCCGGTATAAACCGAGACTTCCGCGAGGACTGGCCCCTAAATAAACTTCCGTGTGTTCGCGAGTAGCCCAGACTACACTGACAATATATTGTTTGAGTGCGACTGATAGGTGCACCGATCGAAGATCTTGTTGAGCCTTTAATACTTCATCCACAGTTATAACAGATTCTAATTCATCAATCGGATGTTTGTACTGTTGCAGGTCAAGCAGCTCTACTTCGCTCTCTTGATCAGGATATCCTAAGCTAACACGCATTAAAAATCGATCAATTTGAGCTTCCGGGAGGCGAAAAGTGCCTTCATGTTCAATAGGGTTTTGGGTCGCTAATATCATAAATAGAGTCGGTAAATTATGAGTGAATCCATCCACAGTGACTTGATTTTCTTGCATCGCTTCCAACAGTGCGGATTGGGTTTTTGGCGTAGCGCGGTTGATCTCATCTGCCAGAACGATCTCAGACATGATTGGACCAGGACGGAATTCAAACTCTTTAGTCGCTTGGTTGTAGATCGAGACTCCTGTTATATCGCTCGGCAGCATGTCCGGTGTGAACTGGATCCTCCCGAATGAGCCTCCTATAGAGCGCGCTAAGCTTCGGGCCAGCATGGTTTTTCCTACCCCGGGAATATCCTCAATTAATAGATGTCCTTTGCATAGAAGGCAAATTACAGCCAGGTCCAGGGTTTTGTTCTTTCCTATAATGACCTTATTGATATTGGTTTTGATTTTGTCTGAAAAAGATTTTACCAAATTCATAATTTTCCTTCCGTGGACTTCCTAGATAGATTTGTAATAAACATAGGGGCTGAATCCCACAGGAAAAACCGCAGGATCCTGTTTGGGTATGAGCGGATCAGCAATCCTAAATACCACAAGCGAGGGCGTATTTTTTGATAGGTGTTAACGATTCCCCGGGATTGAATCAGCGCCCCTCCCTGGGGACTGAAAAGAACTTTATAATATGCGTCGGTGAGCTCAGCGAATTGGGGTTGGATGTCAAGCAGCCACTTAGCTTTCTTACTGCCGGAGCCATACTGCTTTAGCGTGTGGTTTAGTATCTCTGAAAATTCATAGGTGGTATCACCAGGGTTGGTAGTGATACCCACCCACCTGGCAAAGCGATAGATCCGCTTGAATAATTTTGGTAGCAGCTTATTTGCCGGATTGCGTTTAATACTCATGTCGGAGAGGATCCAACCGGTGAACCCTAGTAGCGTCACAAGTAATAAACTTGACCCTAAGATCAAACCCCATTTCAACCCCCCCCGTTCTTTTTTAGGAACGAGAGGATCGTATGATTTCGCGTAATCCTCAGAAAGTTTAGGGATAGGATCGGAAGGACGATCAATGGCAAGTCTGCCCCCTGTTGCCTCGAAGATGGTCCAGCCGTATTCCGGGAAATAAATTTCAGCCCAGGCATGCGCCAGGTCAGCTGTGATAATGTATGCTTCTTGAGTGGTGTCATATTTTCCACCGATATAGCCTGTGACTAATCTGGCCGGCAGTCCGGCAGCCCGCGCCAGGACTACCATTGAGGTGGCGTAATAATCACAGTAACCTCTCTGGGCATTGAATAAGAAATAATCTACAATATCTCGATCAAAGGGAGGTTGGGGAAGATCCAGCGTATACGGGAATCTTCGCAGGTATCGTTCGATCGCGACAGCTCGATCATAAGGGGTGGGTTCAGTTGCGGTTAAATCTCGAGCCAATGTGAGGACTCTTTCAGGCACAGATTCCGGGAGTCCCAGATAATGATTTATTATCCAATCGGGATACTCCTGTCCAGCCGCACGCAGCTCGGACGTGCTGCCCAGCGGTAGCAGCGAGTCCACCCAGTAGGTTTTTCCCTCAGTTAAGGATCCAAAAATATCGTATACTTCGCGTTCGCTGTCATGAATTCGCCAAGCCACACTGAAGTTTTGGTCAACACTTAGCGGGATACCGGCTGTGAAGATCAAGCCGTCTAAATCCTCAACAAGCTCCACTTTTTGGCGGATGACGCGATAACTCTCTGGCCAATTTGTAAGAGTTTTTTCCCCTGCTTTATATTCCTGTTCAACGCTGTCACTCGATGCCCAACCTCTTCCTATGTAACGATCATAGGTCAGGTTTCGCCAGTAGTAGAGGGGTGGTTCTCTTACCTCTCCTCCATCCGGATCTGGGTTACTAAGTTCTTCTACTTGGATAGTCATCACGACTTGATTTCCAAGTTCTGGTAGTGATCCGATCAAGTGCCGGTTCGGAAGACCGCCAATTTGCAGCTGACTCAAAATATCCAATAATTTATTATCAGCTTGATTTATTATTCCCAGAGAACGGGCGATTTCGCCATCGTTTATTTTGTCCTCGGTAAACCGGTTGATGAAATCAACGATGCTCCGTATTGAAAAAGAAGGATTGATAGCAGAGAATATCATTAATCCAAAAGCGAGCACTACTGCAGTAGAGGTTATTTTCTCGCGGATGATTCCTGCATAGGAGATTCTTTCCTCAACCCAGAGTCCTTCCCGGGCGTCGTGTTGCACGAGCACGATTAATCCAACTGATAATCCTAAGATGGGAATTAGGGTTAAAGCAGATTTACCAATATACACCAGGCTGATTGAGATGATCGTCAAGGCAGGTAAAATACCGACCAGGGGCTTATGATATCGAAATATGAACCACATCGCCCAAACTGCTGCGGTCCAAAACAGGAAACCCCAAATTATAGCAATAGCTACAGGATCAAATAGCGGAGTTCCCTGAATAAAATCAGTTGCCCAGATAACCAATCGGTTGCCTAATATATACAAGCGATCCCCAAGTTCAATAAGACCCAATTGGATTGTTTGAGGATCCGGGCCTTGCCCGGTTTGAATAAATTGTGAGAGGTATGAAATTCCCTCTTTAAGGAGAGCATATAAGAGATTGCCGAGTCTTCCAACTCTGATAGTCACCAGGATGCTTCCCGCAAGGAGGGAAGTAAACGCTGCAATCCAATTAGATTTAGTTATAGTTGTCAATAACCAGCCTGTAGCTAATCCGCTGCCAATCATTAACATCAATAGACTGTTTTCTTCACCCTGGACCGAATCTCTAAGAATACCTCTAATCAGAATGAAAAGAAGAAGAACCAGGATCCAGGTGCGGAGAGTTTTGCGATTCAGGTGAAGCGCGGCGTAAGATTGAATCTTGGAGATCATCCTAACGACCTCCAATTCACCATCTGCTTAGTAAGGGCTGGTGTAGTTCTTCTTAGTCGGTCACCGGTGAAGTATTCTTGGTTGTTGGTATCCCGGTGTGAGAAATCGTGGAGTTTATCACTTATAGTATAGTGTCTGATACCCATTCGCATTAATTGATCCCTGATAATTTGTGGATTTCCATATCCACCAAAATCACTCGGGTTAAGCAGTAAAACAGTTGGAACGATACCTCGACGCTGAAGCAAACCCAGATTATTCAACCAGCCCGGATTGATGTTGGATGTGATAATGATTAGGCTTGTGCGATAATCAAGGGAGTTATGTAATTGGATCAGCATTTCTGGAAGTGCCGGACCGTTGGGCCTGACCACTGCCAAAGAGCGTAAAACTCGCCAGAGTTGTGTATCACCCAGGGCGGGAGGATGCCAGATTAATTTTTCTTCGTAAGTTATTAGGCCAACCGGGATATCTAATTTTAAACTTTCATGGACCAACGACCCAGCCAGAATCACTCCGTATTCCTCGGTAGATTGCTGTCCTTGACCGACTTGGACTTTAGGATCCATATCCAATAAAACCCACTTGTTGCTGGCTGGCGAAAAATCAAAAACGCGGACATAAGGTTGATTTTTCCTGGCAGTAGTTGGCCAGTGAAGCCAACGTAAGCTGTCTCCTGGTCTATATTCACGAACCCCCCCAGCAATAATGGTTTGTTCCAGGCCGGTGTTGGTTGACCTGCCCTCGCCAGGACGACCTCCTGGAGCAATTTCAATTTCGGGTAGAGAAACAACAGGCGGGACTACCAACATTGTCACGGTCTCATGATAATCTATCTGAACTCTAAATATACCCAGCGGATCGCCTGTTTCCAGACTTGTAGGTCCTAATGTGAATATACCCCTCTGATAACAAATACCTCTTGTAAACCAATGGAAATACCACTGACTTTGGACTGAGACTACTGCGCTGGTACTGTATCCAGGCATTTTTGAGTGGTCAATAACCTTTACCCAGACAGCTGTGAGCCGGCTGTTATTTTCAATTGCGATCCGTTCTTGAATATGATCACCAACTTGGTTCCACCCAAAGCGAATATCTCTTTCAAGTAACAAGTTTTTCTTTAGACTCCAAGCCCAGAGATAAGCGAGGAACCAGATCCCCGCAAAACCTGACGCTAAAATCGCCCAACCTTTATATGGAAAGAATAACTGGATGGTGATCAGAACCAGGGTTACAACAGGCACAAGATAGGAGTTTATGTGAATGGATCTGTCTGCAGGTGGATGTGCTGGCATTTTTTGATTATATCAAATTACCTGAAATCGATAATCTCACTAATATCAGTGGTTTTTCCATTATATCCGGAACTGAATGTTTATTTTCCCTGGTTGTTTTCGACCCAGGGAATGAGCTGTATTTCAACAGGTTTGTCCAACCGGAGGACATGGAAAATTGTTTATTTATAATTCTGATGTAAATTTCTGATTGTCCATTACTGAACTTGGAATTACCAATCGTTACCATAACCTAATAAATTTGAAAGGTGAATTACACTTGTGATTGATCCTCGGATTGGTCTTGCATGTTACAATTTTTTTATGGCGGAAAAGTTCCGAGTATTAATCGTGGATGACCATCAGGAGATTCGCACCGCACTGCGGGCGAATCTAGAGGCATTAGAAGTGGATCTGGACCTGGTTGATGTTCCCTCTGGAGAAGAAGCAATTGTGGAGGTTGTGGGCACGGGTATCGATCTATTAATAGCTGACATTGGCCTTCCGGGATTATCTGGTATTGAATTATATAAAAAACTGAAGCACACTTTCCCTGATATGCAGGTAATTATTATCACGGGAATGGAAGAGGAAGATCTTCACCAGGAAATTGCCGATGCCGGGGCAGAAGCGTTTTTCTATAAACCGCTAAAGATGCCGGAATTTTTAAATGCAGTTAGACGGACAATGGGTCTGGATCCAGTGGAAACTGATCCGGAACCACTACAAAAATTAACCAAACAAAACCTGGGTGAAAATGTTACAGAGAGAATCGCAGATTTGCGGGGAGAATTAGGAGCGATATCGATCTTAGTCATTGAGAAGGCAGGGATAATTTCAGCAGAAACCGGCATTGTTCCAGACACGATTTATGAATCCCATGTGATGCCGCTGCTGCTGCAAACTTTCAGCATAACCAATAAAATTTCCGGCTTTTTAAGGAAGGAAAAACCCAAGAGTGTGTGGTATTTTTCAGGGGATAAGTACGATTTATTCTGGTCTCACATTAATACGGAATACGGGATGATGGTCATTACCAATCCGGTGACCCAGAATAACGACCTTACCTGGGTGCTGACAACATTAGATTTAGCTATTCAGGAAGTTACCCAGATAATCCAGGATCTACCGGGAACGCCTGCGGTTAAAATGAAAAATTCCGCCAAAGAATTGAAAGCTGATAATATAAAAAAGAAGACACTAGTAAAAGCTGAACTCCCCAAAGAGAAGGAACAGGGAACAAACGGATCTAAAAAAATAAAAACAAAATCGGTTCCTAAGAAGAGAAACAAGGTCGTGGAAGAAACACCTGACCCTGATAATGTTGATGAAAGTGAAGTGCATGAGTTCTGGAAAGCTGCAACGCTGAAAACAGAAATTCAGCGAATTGACAGTCCTGATTCGTTATCTTTTGAGCAAGCTCAAAAGCTTGGTTTTGTCCCCGGGGGAGATAATATTAAATCCTGATGGCTGTTCAATTCAGGTAAAACCAGTTTCCATTGTCAGTAAAATCATCCTATGATACAATGCCTTCGCTGACATTGGGGAGTGGTGCAATTGGCAGCACAGCGGCCTTTGGAGCCGTTAATCTTGGTTCGAGTCCAGGCTCCCCAGCCATACTGCATTTGAATTATGATATCCGGGATTGAAGAAGACCCTCCTAAAGAGCACAATGAGAAAATAAGTAACCTGCGAGCTTGGGCTGTCTATTGACGACCCGCTCGCCTATTTGGTTATCAACTGCCGGGATTCAAGAATTTGATAATATTCACCAGAATGAATACTAAAGCGAAAGGGATCTTTTATGGTAACTGATGTTGTAATATTAGCTGCGGGAAAAGGGACGAGAATGCGTTCAGATCTTCCTAAACCCTTGCATTCCTTAATGGGAAAACCGATCATTCATTATGTTTTGGAATCTGCTGCTCCCCTGGTAAAAAATGATCCGGTGGTAGTTCTGGGGTATGGCGCTGACCAAATCCGTCAGGCCCTGGGGGAGAACGTGCGCTTTGTTGATCAGGGTGAATTGCTCGGCACAGGTCACGCTGTCAGGCAGGCAGAATCACTCTTAAAGGGCCAATCTGATCTAGTACTGGTCACTTGCGTGGATATGCCGTTGGTCCGGACCCGGACACTGCAGCAATTAATTGATATCCAGAAATCCAATTCAGGACCGATGACCTTATTAACGGTATATGAAGAGGATCCCAGGGGTTTTGGCAGAATAATTCGAAACGCAGATGGGAAAATCCAGGCAATTGTTGAGGAGGGAGACGCTTCCGCAGAGCAGCTGGAGGTCACTGAATTAAATGCCTCCATGTATTGTTTTAATGCGGATTGGCTGTGGGAAAACCTGAAGAATATTAAATTATCTCCCAAAGGGGAATATTATCTTACTGATTTGGTAGCGCTGGCAAAAAACCAGGATCAAGACATAGAAACCGTACCTGCTGAGGATCCTGAAGAACTCATTGGCATAAATACACGGGTTCATTTGGCAGAAGCTGAAAAAATTCTTCGCAGGAGAATCAACAAGGAGTTAATGCTCTCGGGAGTCAGCCTCATGGATCCGGACACAGTATACATTGAGTCGGATGTGAAAATCGGTCATGATACGGTGATTCTGCCCAACACATTTCTCCAGGGTGAGACATCAATTGGCAATAACTGCCAGATTGGCCCAGATACCAGGATTTTCATGAGTCAGATCGGAGATTCCTGTGAAATTGAGTTTTCTGTGATCGAGGAGTCAATAATTGAAAACGGGGTGGATATTGGTCCATTCAGCCACCTGCGGAAAGGAACCCATATCGGTCCGGGTGTCCATATCGGTAATTTTGGAGAGATAAAGGATTCTTATCTAGGCGAAGGAACCAAGGTGGGTCATTTTTCCTACCTGGGAAATGCCCAAATTGGTAAGAACGTAAATATTGGAGCGGGAACCATTACCTGCAATTATGATGGCCATAAGAAACATCAAACAGTCATTAGAGATGGCGTTTTTGTTGGTAGTGATTCAATGCTGGTTGCTCCGCTTGAGCTAGGGGAGAACTCTACCACCGGTGCAGGTTCTGTAGTAACGAAGGATGTTCCTCCTGATACGGTTGTGGCCGGTATTCCAGCCAGAATAATAGCGAAAAGGAAGAAAGAATAATCTAATGATCATGATTGTTGCAGTTTTGTTGATTTTAGCGTTGGTTCTGGATGTGTATTTATCTGCTGCCCTTTCAGTATTTGGCAAGATACATATCAACCGACTGCTTCAAAAGTTCAGGGAAAAATCACGACAGGCTGACTGGGCTCACTCTCTTCTGGATAATTATTCACGGGTGAATACCGGTCTGAAAATTGTCCAGATGGTGATCCGTTTTAGTGCGGTGGGTTTATTGCTTCAACTTGTCCGCTGGGGTAATTCCATGGATTGGGCCTGGTGGTATTACCTCTCACTTTTAGCAGGAGTGCTGCTTCTGGCAATTCTGGAATGGGGGGCTTCTATGAGCGTTGTTAAGGATCCGGAAGGCTGGATGCTAAAGTTGAGTGGAGGTATTAGGTTTATCAGCCGCATTGTTTCTCCGCTGGTAACCTTTTTATTTTTATTTACCAGGGATATAGAAGAAGCACAAAAGAAATTGGATCAAGTTAGTGAGGAAGAGATCAAGAGCCTGGTGGATGAAAGCCATGAGGAAGGCATTCTTGAAAAAGAAGAAAGAAAAATGATTCATTCGGTTTTCCGGTTGGATGATACTCTAACCCGTGAAATCATGGTTCCCCGGATCGATATATTGACAATGGAGGCGAGCGTTCCATTTCCCGAAGCTGTGAAACAATTTGTGGAATCTGGATTCTCGAGGATCCCGATTTATCAGGAAAAAGTGGATAATATTGTCGGTTTGCTTTACGCCAAGGACCTCCTGGAGGTAGCTGGTAACGGAGAATACCACGGGGGAATCACTGAATTAATGCGCAGCGTCTATTTTGTTCCGGAAACCAAAGTGATCAATGAACTATTGGCCGATATGCAGAAAAGACGCGTCCATCTAGCAATAGTGGTCGACGAATACGGCGGGGTAGCCGGCATGGTCACTATGGAGGATATCATCGAAGAAATTTTCGGAGAAATCCAAGATGAATATGATGTAGAAGAAACTATTTACCGGGTGATAGGACCAGATGAATATATTTTCCTGGGAAAGATAGATATTGATGATTTGAATCTGATTCTTGACAGTTCTCTCCCCAACCAGGAAGCAGATACATTAGGCGGCCTGATATACTACCGTTTGGGGCATGTACCCCAATTGGGAGAAGTAGTAAAATTTGATAACCTGTCGATGACTGTTGAGCAAGTGGATGAATACCGGATCAACAAGGTCCGCATTAAAAAGATAGTTGACGAATTGGCTGGTGAGGAGAACAATAAAAATGACCATTAGTGATGAAAAACGACAGGAGTTAATCCACGAAGCAAGCCAGGTCCGGTCCAGAGCTTATGCTCCATATTCTAACTACCTGGTCGGGGCGGCCCTGTTAACAAAGAAAGGCCAAATCTTTACTGGTGTGAATGTTGAAAATGCCGCGTATCCCGATTCAATCTGCGCAGAGAGATCGGCAATCTTCAGCGCAGTCAGCGCGGGAGAACGTGAATTTGAAGCTATCGTGGTGTCAACTCGGAATGGGGGTGCTCCCTGCGGTTCCTGCCGGCAGGTATTATCAGAATTCGGGTTGGATATCGAGGTCCTGCTTGTTGACGAGGGGGAGAATTTGCTTCAACAGAGCACTGTTCGTGACCTCCTCCCCGCTGCATTTCTTGGTCGGGATCTGATAGAGTAAAATAATTACCAATCCGGCTGAGGGGTTGGGATCAAGAGTAGATTCTCAATTACCCAGCCGTCTTGTTCTTCTCCATCCTCCTTAGAGAATCGTATGTTTAACCAATTTCTTCCCTGTTCATCGTAGGACGGGGAGGGATTAATGATTTTAATGACTGTGCCGTTAACCAGGGAAGTCAGAATTTGACTCTCTAAACTTGGTTCGCTGCGGATAAATGCCCCGGCATACTCCTTAGAAACAGCGATTTCTGCGAAAAATGTGGTTGGTTTTGGTGTTATCGTGCTGGTAGCCGTTGGAAGCGGAGTTGCGGTTGCAGTCGGTACAGTCGGGGAAGGTGTGGGAGTAGGGGGTATGGGAGTTTCTGTGGGGGTGAAGGTCGGTGGAACTGGCGTTACGGTTTGTGTTGCTGTGGGCACCAGGGTCGGCATGGCGATCTTTCCGCCAATGACAGCCCCCGCGCTGCTCAGACCAATTACCAGAACGATTCCCAGGATAGTAACCACACTTCCCAGGGTATAGCCAATGAAGCTCAGCGGTTTGATTCCCAGAAGCATAAATACGATCGTCCCGGTGATTGCCAGAACTGCCAGATGAATACCAAAAACCACCAGCCCATCCGGCCAGAGGTGAGGTTGTCCACTTCCGAACCCAAATCCGGCTATTGCCAGGGGCACATATAATTCATACGCCAGGGCAACGCTGGGTAAAATTGGGATCTGCTGCTGCCGTTTAATGCTGATAACAGAAAATACAGTGCCGGCTATGAGCAGAACCAGGTGGGTCCAGGAAACTCTGGCATTGTAAATTAGAAACTGAACACTCTGTGTCTTGAGCACAAAGGTTGCGTATCCCCCCAGTATACCTACCAAAAATATAAATCCGCTGGCAACCATCGATCCGATAAAGCGCTGGCCAAAAAACTTCAACGATCCGGTTGCTGTGCCTAGAGAGATCCCGATAAAAGGTGTGAGTGGTGGTGCGGCTAGCGCACCCAGGACAAGCAGGGCAGGTGAATCAGCCAGAATGCTTGCTGTAATTATTGCTCCGGCAAGAAGTGAAAACAGAAAAAAATCAAAAGAAGGTATAGTGCTGTGGGCCAGGTTTTCGATATCTTCTGCTATTTCGACAAGGTCTTCCGGGACCAGGCCTCGCTCTGCCCGACGGCGGCGGGCAGGTGACAAATCTTCTGGATCATCAGGGAATTGATCGGTTTTCGGGATAGACATATTTTTTCCAGGGTCTGGTTATTTTCTTAGGCTCGCTACCAAACGAGTAGGATGATTCAATATTGTCAGGGCAGTAACGATATTTGGTACAACTAAATCTGCCTGGAGTAATGTTTCCAGGGCAGCACCTTCTTCCGACAGGACGCAGATCCCGATTCTGGCTTTTTTCAGCATCAGGGAATCATTTGCCCCTTGCCCAACCGCTGCTGAATGTTCCGCTCCGAGATTTCCAAGGTAAGCTGCTTTCTGCTCTGCTTCACTTCCCGCTTTCACACGGAATGCAGTGATTCCCAATTGGCGGTCTATTTCTGATTGTTTTCCATGTGTGTCTGCTGTCAACAAATGTATCTTCACTCTCTTGTTTAGAACCTTAAGCAGGGAAAAAACTTCCGGCAGCAGAATACCATCAACTGCAAGAGTTCCGTTGACATCAAAAACAACATGTTCTATTTGAAGTTCTCCCTCCCCGGGAATCTTGATATTAATCATAATAATAAATTATACTAGATAGGGTCCTCACCCGGGAAAAGTAGTAAAATAAAATCAAGGAGTAGGCGTTGGTTAAATATAGAAGTTTTTACTGGTTGATAATATTTATTTTGTTCCTGGTTGGATGTAGTTTGCAACAGGATACTCAAACACCGACCGCAGGACCGGTTTTTACGGAGACGCATGTGCCGACTTCGACACCGGCTGACACGCCGACTCCTCTTCCACCGGTTGGTGTGTTCTTAACTCCGCCTGAAGTTGATCCAAACCTTGTAGCGGATTTAAGTCCTCTTATTGGGGAATATATCAGGGCTGAAGGACTCCGATTTCAAGTTCTTGAAACTATGTCACCTGGTGATTTTCTGACGGATGATTTCCGGCTAGTTGTTGTCCTGCCGCCCTATCCTGAAATAGAGACTCTGGCTCAAAGTGCTCCCGACACAAAGTTCCTGGCGGTAGGATTTAATGACCTCGATCCCCTCGACAATTTAAGTGTTCTACATTTTGGCGGCGGCGATTATGATGTTCAGGGGTTTGTTGCAGGTTATATCGCTGCCATGATCACCACAGATTGGCGAGTAGCAGTGTTAGGCGTACAGGAGAGTGAAGATGCTCTGGCTGCCCGGGAAGGTTTCTGGGTGGGAGTGAAGTATTTCTGTGGATTGTGCAATCCGAAATATGCTCCGATGGGGATCAATTACGTTTACCCTAAATATATTGATCTCCCTGTTGATGCAAGTGACCTGGAGATCGAAGCAAATGTTAATTTGCTGATTGATCGGGCGGTAAATACCTTTTATATTGTTCCCGGCGCGGGAGATCCACAAATCTATTCGATGCTGATCAGCAACAATAAACTCATCATTGGCCCTGGCAGTGATTTCCGTGAGGAGTACCGGGACCATTGGGTCGCATCGTTGGAGTATGATCTTGTTGCTGCCTTAGAGGATTTCTGGCCGGAGTTTCTATCAGCTGAATCGGGGATTGAACAAACTCCTCCCCTGTTAATTACTGATATAAACAGTGAACTGCTCAGTCCGGGAAAACTACAATTGGTAGAAAGGATCTTTGAAGAAGTGTCTAATGGATATATCAAGACAATTATTGAATAGAGAGTATCGTTTTACACAAAATTGATGATAATCAGCCCGGTTTTCTTATCCTGAATCCCGGGTTTTATTTTTTAACACTTTAGAGTTTTTCTTTTGCCAAGTTATCGAATCCAAGGCTTTTTAAGACGATGTACAGAGAACGCTCCCGGGATGAAGTGAAGACCTTTTTCGCCCGGCTTAGGGCGGCTTTTTTTTCCTGGCTGTCTTTCATAAAAAATTTAGGTTTGGGTTTCTTATCCAGATAATCGGCAGCTCGGGAGACATTATTCTCTGCTTTATCCAAGGCTTCCAGTGTATACTCTTTCAGATACTTTAGGTAGAGTTGTTGATCCATAAGGTTCCTTTAGATGTTAAGCAAATCTCTTAATTCGGGAAGCAGCCAGGGTAAAATAATCCCACTAGATAGAATAAGAATTCCACTGGTAACTCCCAGGCTTGCCAGGGTGGAGGTAGGAGTACCCACCAGGTTTTGCAGCAATAAACTCAGTCCTACCCCCGAAATACAGGCAGCCAGAGTTCGCAGCAGAGTTCTATTCATCCGTGGATGAAATGGTATTGTCCGATAAAGCAGGAAAAACAAGAGAAGCGCTTCTCCTGTGAAGGCGAGGGAATTAGCCAGACCGATTCCTGGCGCGCCAAATCTTCTGGAGAGGGGGATAGCCAAGAGGGCGAAAGCCGCCATAGTGAGCCCGGATGCTACAAGAGGGGTTTTTGCGTTATGCTGGGCGTAAAATGATCTAGCGGCAACCTCCAGTAAGGAGTGACCGACTAGTCCTGCTAAATAGGCTCTAACAGTCCATAAGACCAGGGTGGTTCCTGCTTCATCGAATCCCAGCACTTTTATTAATGGCCCCAGGTTGACTGCCAAAATAAGTGCGATCGGCAGGGTCAAACCTGTGATTACCCTGATGGATTTTTCCAGGGTTGAACGGAATCCGTTGGTATCATTATTGACAATTTGTTCGGATAATGTGGGAAACAGGGCAGTTCCCAAGGCAGTTCCTATCAGTGATTCCGGAAGCTGCATGAATAACCAGCCATACACCAGGGCAGTAACCGAACCGATGGGTAGACGGGAAGCCAAGTTGTCTTGAATGAGGAATACCGTTTGGATAAAAAATACAGTCAATACCCGGGGTCCCATTAATCGCAGGACTTTCAACACTCCTGGATCTTTCAGGTTTAGTTTTGGCGACCACCGGAATCCGAATTTAATCAAAGCAGGGACCTGAATCAACAGAAATAATGCAGCACCAATGATAACGCCGTACACCAATCCGTAGACCCCCATATTGTAGGCCGGTAATGTGATTGGTCCCAGCTGGTAACCCTGCTCCGGAGCAAGGATCAGGATACCAAATAATGATCCGATGTCATACATGGCGGGGGCTAAGGCTGGAATTAGGAAATGCTGCTGCGCTTGTAGCCCGGCAATGGCTAATCCACCTAGAGAGAACAGAATTGTTGCTATCAGGTTTAAGCGCATTAATTCAGTGACTAAGTTCTGCTGGGAGGAAGTGAATCCGGGTGCGATGCCGATTTCCCAGGAGACAAGCTTTGCTGCGCTGAGAGCGATAAATACAGAAAAAAGGGTGGTAACCAGGAATACGCCGTTGGTTATCTGAGAAAATAATCCCCACATCTCGCTTTTATTTTTGGTTTCCCGGTATTCTGAAAGCACCGGGATGAATGCCATTGCCAGGGCGCCTCCGGAAATCAGCGCAAATAATAAGTCCGGGATGTTGTTAGCGACATTAAAGGCGTCTAATTCGGTCGAGAGGTTAAACGTGCGGGCAATTAACACATTACGGACAAACCCCAGCATTTTTTCCAGACCAAAGAAGACCGCGATGATCAACGCTGACCGGGCAATATGTTTCATGCTGGGAGTATAGCATACTTAATAATTGGTAATTCTGGAGGTTCAACCATGTGTGGGAATGGCAGGGATATTGCCCAAATAACACAGTTATGAAGGCTTCCTCTTTTTGATAAAGGAAACGATATCCATGGATGAGCTGAACCCTATAAACAGGACATGAAATAAAAACACCCCTTGTATAATGGAGGATACAGTTTCCTGAGATTTGGAACGTTCTTGGGAAGGGACGCCCCTAGTACACAGTTGTTATCTTAAAGAGCTCTTTGGTTTCAATCAGGGTTAATCCCATATCGAAATAATATCCCGGATATTACAGTTATTGCGAGCCCTTTGCTAAGAACACCTAGAGTGGACATGTTTTGACTCCGAGTACTTCGCCAAGCTTGTCCTGAGCGAAGCATGGTGAAGTCGAAGGGTTCTGCAAAAACTCCGTCGAAGGGAGATTGCTGAAGGGACAGGGGTGCGGAATATTTCGTCTATCGATCTGATTCCCTGAAAACCTCAACCCCGGCACAGGTCGAAGTTTATCCTGATCCCCTCGACAAGCTCGGGATAAACTTTGTCGAAGGAGCCTGAGAAGGCCTCAAGATGCGATTTTAATGGCCGGCATTGAAGGTCCCTCAAGGCACTTTTGATTTGGGGGGTTCAGTGGTAAGATATAGCTGGATTTTGAACAGGAAACCCTGCTGCTTATTGATTGAATACCAGAAAAAAAATGAGGTATAAAAAAGATATTTATGAGAATTGCACTCACTGGATCAATTGCATTTGATTATCTGATGACCTTTCCCGGACATTTCCGGGAGCATTTTATAGCTGATAAACTGGATTCCATCAGTTTGTCCTTCCTGGTAGATAAAATGATCAAACGGAGAGGTGGCATAGGTCCCAACATCGGTTACACAATGGCTTTGCTGGGAGGGACACCCACCTTATTCGGGACTGTTGGGCAAGATTTTGGTGAATACCGCGCCTGGTTGGAAGAGAATGGAGTGGATACAACGGCAGTGAAGGTGATAGAGGATGATTTTACTGCCTCATTTTTTGCTACCACAGATTATGATAACTGCCAGATAGCCAGTTTTTATCCCGGGGCAATGAGCCATGCTGGTGAGGTATTGTTAAGTTCATGGGAGGGTGATCCCTTGGACTTGGTGGTGATATCTCCCACAGATCCGCAGGCAATGATCCAATACGTCGAAGAAGCCCAGGCACTGAACTTACCGTATCTATATGACCCCAGCCAGCAGACAGTACGCCTGTCTGGTGATGAGCTCCGCCAAGGGGTGGAAGGGGCATACTCCCTATTTGTAAATGAGTATGAATTCAGCCTGATCGAAAAGCACACAGGGATGACCATGGATGAAATTAAAAATAATCTGGAGATCATGGTGATCACAAAGGGAGAAAACGGATCGATTGTAATCACTAAAGATGAAGAGTTTGTTATAAAAGCCGTGCCGCCGGAGGAAATTATAGATCCGACTGGTATTGGCGACGCCTACCGGGGTGGTTTCCTGACCGGATATAGCTTCCACCTTGATTTGAAGTTATGCGGTGAAATGGGCACGTTGGCAGCTGCATACTGTCTGGAAGCTGATGGACCACAATCCCATTATTATACACGAGAGGACTTCATCAAACGCTTTAGGAAGCACTTTGACGATCGGGGTAAACTGGATATTATTCTATTAGATAGTTAGTAAAAAACAGGTTCCCGGAGCCTTTTGAAGCTCCAGGAACCTGGTAATTAAACACACACCTTGGAGAATAAAATGGAAAATTTTGATATTAAGGATAAGTCTTTAGCTGAAGGCGGTCGCAGGCGGATTAAATGGGCTGAACGGGAAATGCCTGTTCTGCGATCAATTAACCAAAGATTTATCAAAGAACGACCTTTTGATGGTATCCGTATGTCTGCTTGCCTTCATGTTACGACTGAAACTGCATATTTAATGAAGACCCTCCAGGCAGGTGGTGCTGATGTGGTGCTGGTGGCTTCAAATCCTTTATCCACCCAGGATGATGTTGCTGCTTCCCTGGTGATGCATAATGAAATCCCTGTCCATGCTATTAATGGGGAAGATAACCTAACCTACTATAAACATATCAACGCAGCCATTGACCATAAACCGCACATTACAATGGATGACGGAGCGGATGTTGTCAGCACACTGCATAAAGATCGGCGGGATTCGTTGGATGGAGTGATTGGTGGGACAGAAGAAACCACAACCGGCGTAATCCGATTGCGGGCGATGGCGGCTGATGGCGCACTAGAATTTCCAGTTGTCGCTGTGAATGACGCGATGACAAAACACTTATTTGACAATCGATACGGAACAGGCCAATCGACCTTGGATGGAATTATCCGGGCTACCAACGTCCTGATAGCTGGGAAGACCTTCGTCATTGGTGGTTACGGCTGGTGTGCCCGCGGATTGGCCATGCGCGCGCGCGGTATGGGAGCCAATATAATCGTGACTGAAATTGATCCGCTAAAAGCGCTCGAAGCGGTGATGGATGGTTTCCGGGTGATGCCAATGGTGGAGGCAGCCCCCCTGGGTGATATATTCTGCACCCTCACGGGCGATTTGCATGTCCTCGATAAAAATCATTTTGAGGTCATGAAGGACGGCGCCATTATTTCTAATTCCGGTCATTTTAATGTTGAAATCAATATTCCTGCTCTGGAAAAAATGGCAGAAGAGAAAATCCGTGTCCGCCCCATGATTGATCAGTATCTCCTTCCCGACGGACGCAGGATCAATCTGCTGGCGGAAGGCCGGCTTGTCAACCTGGCAGCTGCGGAAGGACATCCTTCCAGTGTGATGGATATGTCCTTTGCTAACCAGGCGTTAAGTGCGGAGTATATGATTAAGAATGCAGATAATCTAAAGAACCAGGTATATGGGGTTCCAGAGGAAATTGACGCAGAGATTGCCCGTCTAAAACTTGAAAACATGGACATCGATATTGATGTGCTGACGGAAGAACAGATTAAGTACTTAAGTTCCTGGCAAGAAGGCACATAAAATAGGTATTGAAATGTATAACCAATAAATTCTATAGTCTTAAAAATTACTGGGTCCCGGGATACATATTTTGCCCGGGATCTTCGTTTTCCAGGAGGGCTGTGGGTCTGGGTTTGTCACAAAAAAAAGAGATTTTCCTGGTTTGTTCCTTGAGAAAAACCCTTAATATGAACTGGTCCGATTGAGGGTACAATCTAGGGTATCCAAATTTATCATTCATCTGTTTGTTTATCAGTTTAGATGTTTTTCTTTACCGATAAAGGAAAGTGACTATGAATGAGCTTTCCCGTCGACACTTTTTACGAATACTCGCTGCCAGCCTGGGATCCTTGGGAGGAGTATATCTTACCGGCTGCTTAAATCAGGATAAGCTGTTATTAAAATCTCTTCCTTCGGAGAAAATTTCGCCCACAACTTTTTTGCTTGATTCCACCTCGACGACAGCGCCGCCCACAGAAACTGATCAACAAACGAGTACACCTGAGGATACCCCGGCTCCTTCCCCGACGATGGCTTACCCTGATTTAACTGTCGCTAGAAATGGAGATCCGGAAGTCATGGTAAGGAAATCGGTCAAGGCGCTGGGAGGCATGAAGCGCTTTGTAAAATCCGGGGATGAAGTGATTGTAAAGCCCAATATTTGTGTGGCTTATCACAGTTATAAATTTGCTGCTACTTCCAATCCCTGGGTGGTTGCTGCTGTCGTTAAATTGGCATTGGAAGCCGGCGCCAAACGGGTCCGGGTGCTTGACTATCCGTTTGGAGGAACGGCAGAACAAGCTTACAATGTCAGCGGTATTCAGGCTGAAGTAAAAAAAGCTGGGGGAGAAATGGTGGTGATGTCAAATCTCAAATATGTTGATACAGCGATTCCACAGGGAAAGGATCTAAAGTCGATCAGAATCTATGACGATGTGCTTAAAGCGGATGTGTTGATCAATGTTCCCATAGCCAAACATCATGGATTGGCGAGGTTGACCCTGGCAATGAAAAACATGATGGGTGTGATCTATGATCGACCCATGATGCATGCCAATCTTGGACAGCGGCTGGCAGATTTAAACAGCCGGGTCAAATCCTCCCTGGTGATCGTGGATGCTGTACGTATGCTGATGAACCATGGTCCCTCCGGAGGAAATTTAGCTGATGTGAAAAAGGCAAACACAATTATAGCTTCGCCGGATATTGTTGCCGCTGACAGTTATGCCGCAACACTTTTTGGGCTTAAACCGAATGACCTCTCCTATGTAAAAAAAGGCGCAGCTATGGGTTTGGGGGTCAAAAACCTGGATCAGCTCAAGATTGAGGAGATCAATCTTGGCTGACAAACAGGAAAAGCCCCATTCAGGATTAACGCCGGATCAATGGTTAAAGCTAAGAAAGTACAGCCAGATTATTTTTATGATCCTGTTCCTGGTGTTTTTCCTCTGGTCCCGGCGGGAGTTTTATCTTTATCCGGGTGCTGGGACCGGTATAAAACAGAAATTAATTAACCTTCCCCTGAAGCTGGATCCGCTGGTTATGCTGGCCCAAGTAATCGCCAGCCGGACTATACTCGCCGGGTCACTTTTAGCGTTGATTACAATCGCCCTGACTTTGCTTCTTGGAAGAGTTTGGTGCGGTTGGTTTTGTCCTCTCGGCACCTTGTTAGACTGGTTCCCTCTCCGGTCCTGGAAAAAGAAAGAACCAAAAATTCCTGAATGGCTACGGGGGATTAAATACATCTTGCTGCTGGTCATCCTCTTTGCTGCTGTATTATCAAATTTGTCCTTGCTGTTTTTCGATCCTATCACGGTGTTATACCGGACGCTGACCACTGCTATCTGGCCAACCCTGGATCAGATTGTAACTGGAATTGAAATGGCTCTTTATCAGGTTCCATTTTTGCAGCCGGTTATCAGCGGCTTTGATAGTTTGATCCGCCCGGCAATCTTCCCATCCCGCCCGGCATCATACCGCTACGGTGCCCTCTTTTTTGGATTTTTCCTCAGTCTTTTTGCTCTTAATGCTTTGGCGCCCCGCTTCTGGTGCAGATATCTTTGCCCCTTGGGAGGAATGCTGGGCTTCATTGGTAAATTTAGTTTGGTTCAATGTGAGATCTCGGAAAAATGTACCCTTTGCGGCAGATGTTTTTCTGAGTGTCCTACCGGCGCGATTCAATCAAACGAGGGGGTTTTTTGTGATCCCGGAGAATGCACCATGTGTATGGCTTGCGCAGCGGATTGCCCGGGAGGATCTGTATCGTACCCGGCGAGAATCGCGAAAGTAATCCAGCAGCCATACGATATTGAAAGAAGGAAAGTGCTGATATCTCTCGGTACCGCCGCCCTGGGAGTTGGACTGCTGGAAAGCAACCTGGTAAGTGATACCCGTTCTCCAAAACTGCTTCGACCGCCGGGCGTTATCAATGAGCAGTTACTATCGACCTGTATCCGGTGCGGGGAGTGCAGCACTGTCTGTCCAACCAATGCCATTCAATTGGCAGTAACAGAAGCTGGCATAGAAGGGTTCTGGACGCCAATCCTGGTTCCAAGGATTGGTTATTGTGATTATTCCTGCCATGCCTGTGGGCAGGTTTGTCCCGTAGAGGCAATTCCTCCTTTATCGCTCGAGATTAAAAGGAAGCAAGTAGTAGGTAGAGCCCATATTGACCAAAATCGGTGCCTTCCCTGGGCTGAAAACGAACATTGTATTGTCTGTGAGGAAATGTGTCCTATCCCTGACAAAGCAATTATTCTGGAAGAAGTGCAGATAAAGACATCCGAAGGTGAGGAAAAAATTATCCAGCGTCCGGTTGTAATCCGAAATCTGTGTACAGGATGTGGTATCTGTGAGAATAAATGTCCTGTTTCAGGGGAAGCAGCCATACAAATTCGTCTTCACCAGAGACATTTTCGGAATTCTAACTTCTATGTAGGGTTTATCGGTCCTGGAAATGCTGGTTTTCGGTAAAAGAAAAGCCCCATATTCCGGGCCAACATTTCTTGCCACCCATATCCTGAAAAAGTCAGAGGTTGCGGTAGGCCAAGAACAAGATTTCCTTTTATCTCGGCCTACTCCAGGGCAATAAAAACTTTGCCGAATCCAAAGATTTCTGCATCAAAAACAAATATTAGTCCCTGAACATCTTTGGGGACTTGAAACCCAATTTGTCCTCTTATTTTTTCCCCGGGCTGGAGTTCGTCGTCTGGTAATCCGCTGTCGATGATGGATTGGGCTCCAAGGTGGAATGTATATTTTTGATCGGTTGAATCTTTCAGGTACATCTGGATAATGCTGGAGATTTCCTGAGTAGTATTCCCTTGATTTTCTATCGTGAGGTCAACAGCCGCAAATTTAAAATCTTCTTTCGGTTTAATAATTTCATTCCCCGCCGGATAAGTTACCTGGAGAACCCGTATTAACAAATCCGAGATTTCAATTAAGTCACCTACTTGATACACAATTTGCTGTTGAGCCAGATTTAGATCCGTAGGAGGTTCCATCGACACCGGGATGGGTCCTAGGTTCACCGATACTTCTCCCAGTCCAATCAGGTTAACCTCGTAGACAAATACAAAATTTACCATATCCTCTGGTACATGGAAGCCTACTTTTCCGCGGATGACTTCTCCGGGATTAATTTCCCCATTTGGGGTATTACTTCCGGAAGCTAAATTCGCTTTCCCATTAACATTGTATTTCTGCCCGTTTGAATCCTTTAGAGTCATCTGAAATACTGGCGAGACGCTGAAGGAATTTTCACGCTGGTTTGCCAGCATTACATCTACTACAAGATATTTTTTCCCTTCATCGGGTGGATTAAAGTCGCCACCAGGAGGTAGATCCCAACCCAGGATTACTAGGATGGTGTTGTTTATGCTAATGATGTCTCCCACTTCATAAATCGGATCTTTTGACTCCTGCGAAGGATTTTCTGATACTCCTTGGCTCTCGGGAGCCAAACCGCCAATTTTAGTGGGCTCTTTTTCCAGCTGACACCCCGCTAACAACAAGGCAAGAAGAATTACTACAAATGCAAAAATCAACCGGGTTTTCTTGGTCATAAAGATTTATCCTTTGATCCTATTACTAACTCTTGGGTGATGGGAGCTGGTTCTCAAGGAATATTCATGGAGAGCTTTTCTATATATATTACTAATTCCGGGCTTAAAAAGTTTCAGATAAATCGCCGTCGAAAGAGCCATTAGTTGGGAACTTCTAGGCTTGACGAGCAGTTTCCGAACACTGGCCAAAGACCATTAGCTCTGTTAATTCAATTATAATCTGCTATCATCTTGAATGGATTTCGATTTCCTGAGGGTTCAGGTTGCTTATTGAAATTTCTTACTATTGTCCTGCCTGGGTGATAATTATTGGAATCCTCATGCAATTTAGGCATACTTCTCTTCCGATAAATGATATATAATCAATGGGGGAATTGTCCACCCTTTACAGGGAGTTACACAGCGTCCATAGTTTCCACGCGACGGGGGAGATTGAGTCCATAGTTTCCATTGTTTCTATAAGTTCCATCCTAACTGCACCCAAACTGCACCAGAAAATCAATCAATTAATCAAGAAAGGCGACTCGATTCAGTATATATTGAGATAATTGGGGCTTAAATTATTTTATACCTCCTGTCCAAAACAGGTGATTCATTAATGTTACACTCATTATGTGAGCAAGAACAAATGCTAATGGAGTTACGTTATGAAGAAATGTCCTTATTGTGCAGAAGAAATCCAGGATGAGGCAATCATCAGTTATTCAATAAGACAAATGATCAAATGTAAAATATAAAGCGAGTTTATGTCACAATATCGGAGGAATTCTCGTGAAGAACAAATCGGTAGTTTTGTTGCTAGTATCACTTATTCTTTTTTTGACCGCTTGTAGTCCATCCTCAAGCTCTGTCCAGACGGCAATAGCTCAAACACAAGAATCAGAAGCTAGCGCTGTAGATCCAGTTGTAATATCTGATGAGATAAACGTACAAACTTTGACAACAGAACCCTACCATACAGTTGAGCCAACACAAATTCCATCAACACCAACACCGATACCATCAAGCACTTTAGAGCCAACTATTGCGCCAGAGCCCCTTGTAATTTCTGGTACTGGCGACTCAGTTGTTGATATTGATTGGCCGGACCGAATTGGATTGATGAGAGTCAAAGGGAATGCTTCTGGAAGATATTTTGGTATCGTTCCCTATGATGAGAATGGTAATAGAATAAGTTCAATAGTTAATACAGCCGATCCGTATGAGGGTCTTCGACCTTTTAATTTTGACGGTGATAATGCGACTCGCCTTGAAATAAGTGCATCAGGAGAATGGTCAATAGAAATCATTCCAATTTCAGAGGCAAACAAAATCTTATTACCAGGAACATACACGGGGCGAGGTGACGACGTCATTATACTCACAGGAGGTATACCTGATCTTGCCATTATAACGGGCAATGCCGAAAGTCGTTATTTTGGTGTAATCCCTTACACTGAAAATGGGAACAGATTAAGTTCGATTGTTAATACAGCAGATCCATATGAAGGAACAGTTATTATACCGAGAGATGCAATTTTTCTTGAGATTATTAGTGAAGGTGATTGGGTTGTATCAATAACAGCTGTTGACTGATTATCTGTGAATTCAGATAAACAATCAAGCCAAGACAGTTTCTTATCGGGATTTGTAATAGTCGATTAATAATAATCCTATTTAAACACCAAGAAAACATTCTTTCATCTGATTCGCGGTCAGATGAAAGAATGTTTTTCCTTTATTAAGGAGTACATTCTGTCTATTGATTCCTAAGTAGCGTTCAATGTTTTTAATATTAGAATTGTAAGATTATATGATTTTGGTAAGAACTTTTATCTAAAACAATAATAGGGAAATTTACGAGTGGAAGTGGTAAGGTTTGAAGTTACTACCAATGGCTTAAAAGTCCTTCTTTGGGATTGTTTTTCTTCTCGTGTTTACTGGTTTTATCGATTTTGAGGGGAATTCTTAGTGTATATAGAATACTGTTTATATTGATTCTAAGTTATTTGCACCAGAATAGCACCAGGGATAAACATTTTATATGAAGTCAAATGAAGATGAGTTAACTAGATTTATTTTGGATAGCACCTCTTAATCGAAGCAATACAAATTGACAAGTAGTTAATGAATAATGTCTTAATAACCTCGCTTGATCTTTTTGGGCAATGTAAGGATGTCCACCAGTATTACTAAGTAAACCATAAATTTGAGCTATTGCATTTTTCTCTTTTTGCTCAAGTATACTTTCCTTTTCAAGATAATCTCGTACTCTAACTGGTCGATCAAAATCCATCTTTTTTGATTGGGAACTATCTAATGCAGAATATCTTATTGCGGCAGATTTTAGTACAAATTCAAGAACCTTGCGAGAATTTGCGATTGAATCATCCCAACGTTCTTCATTATAGTGACTTCCAGATAGGTCTAAATGGTGTTGAAGTATTTTTTTATCCTCGAGTGTGATTTCTTTAAAAAGAGTAATCAAAAGCGTTTCTTCTTCTTCCTCATCAACAACGCTTGCCTCGGGTAGTAGTAAAACACCATTGTGGTATATATAACCATCAATTTCTAGGTGCCGGATCATACTATCAACAGCTTTTGTTGTGGTATCTCCATATAGTTCAAATTCCGGATTGGTTAATCTTTCAGTAATCAACACTTCTGAGAGTTCTTTCAATATTCTTTGTCCTAGTTCTTTCCTTTGTTCCCAATCCCAACGTGGAGTTGCGTTGGTCAAGGACTCTCCGGTATGAATTTGAAGGAAGAAATCCTTTAAATTTCTTGTGTCTTTGCTATGGAGTGATTTGATAGCATTAAGTAACCAGCTATCAAATTCATTAATATATAGAAAATCATATAGGGGCTCTTTATATACTTTTGAACGTGAAAGGGGACTTGATGAAGAATAATATGTATATTTCTGATAGTATGCTTCAGCTATTGCCATAGCTGATTTTCTTGTAATCATTTTTTCCTTAGTAATGTAATGGTATGTTCTATTAAAAGTACTTCTTCGGGATAGATTATCCTCTCGGATCTATTGATTTTTCTGTTTGTTGAGGGGAATTTTTAGGAAATATTAATAATATTGCTTATTAGCGTTTTTCATAAGAAATGCATAATGTTGCCAGAGCATATTTTGGTAAACTAAATGCTTAATTTATTTAAGTGGAGTTGTTATTGAAATGCGTTAATAAAACCTTCAAAACTCTTTATTTGTTCTCTTTTTTTACATCGATCTTTTACCCGATTGAAATAGGCTTTCTCGACAATGAATCCAGGTCTGGACTTAGTATATGATTTCATACCACCATATTTGTCTCGTATTCCAGCTCTGAGATAATGATAAGCAAATTGGGCTCTATTCCATGAGTTTTCTTCAAGAGGTGGGAGCAATTCTGGATCATGATAACGAATATCGAAGATTTTTCGAAATGATTTTAGGTCGTGATCTTGAGAATGTCTGCGAAAATTTGTTTCATTCCCAAGTAACCAGGCCTCGATACAAAAATGTTGGATTACTACTCTATATTCGACTCTACAGCCAGTTTGCTTAATTCTGTTTTCTATCTCATCGTATTTTTCAGAGATCTCAAAATCTTCAGAGTCTACAGCAATAACTAGTCTATCGATTGCTTGTATATTATTTGCATCTAAAACAGCATTATCAATCCTTTGTAGATATTGGGGGTGGCCAAATCCAGCAACAATAAGATAGTTGTTGTCATCAAATTCATTTGGATAATCAATATTTGTAAGTTTTGGATTTACGTGCGAAATCCAGTTCTTATATATTTTCTTTGATCCTTTTTCCCCTTCTACTAACACATATATGTTCATTCGATGCCTTCGCTATATTTTGGATCATTCAATAATTGGAGATATTTCTCTTGTGATGAAACATTGTAACGTTCAGATAAGATTTCACCGAATGTAAAACTAACATTAGGTCCCTTGCGACTTGTGATGTACCAATTACTAACTGGAAATTTACCAATAATATAAGGATGGTGACTTGTTAAAATTATCTGATTATCGATTTCTTTATGGAGTAATAACTCTGGAAGGAAATTGATTGCACTAGTACCTAAAGAGTTTTCATATTCATCTAGAATATAAATCCCACCTCTTGGCATTGTTAATAAATCGGTTATAACCAACAATACTTTCTGCATACCTGAAGATAATTCATCGAGCCTTATCCATTCATCAACATTGTGTTCTTTTATACAGAATATTGGAGCTCTGCCCGGAATGTTATCTAGTTCAAAAGATCCACTATCTCGAATTGAGACTTCCGATATAAACTCAAAAGTGTTCATAAAGAAGGACACTATTTCATTGTAGATATCGGTAAAGAATCTTTCTAATATGAACAGCTTAGGGTTTAAACCAGTTTCAACTCTGAATAATTCTTTTAGATCTTGCTTTTCCCCTATTGTTTCGAGCATATGTCTGCTAACAGCATATATACTAGAGTTTTTCCTAAGATCATCCTCAAAAAACCTTCTTCTCAAGATATTTGTAAAACCATCGTATAACGGTTTTATTAGATCCTCTTCCTGCAGTATTGTTACTGATAGGTTGTCTTTTTGTAATTTTGGTAATGGATCCCCACAAAATAAAAAATTGTCTAAGTCTCTTGACACTAAGAGCTCCCCATCTAAACGCAAAATCTCATTTTCAACTACTATCGAGTTATCTATTTTGGTAGAGCTAATCTGCCAGTGATAAATAGTCCCATCTACATCCAATGTTATATCCCATGAACTAACCCCCTTTAATTTGCGGTTGGCTACATATGATCCAAAATTGAATATAGTATTTAATAATCTGGTTTTCCCAGATCCAGAATCACCAACTATAAGATTCAAATCTTGAAATCTTACATTGTCAATTCTCCAATTATCCATTTCGAAACTATAATCACGTATTTTCATGTTTATTTCCTTTAGGATTAGAAACGTACCATTATACTAACGGCAAGATTTCTTAATAATGATTTTATTTCATTATTGTCCTTAGTGTTTCGTTACCACGAGCTTTTTCAATAATTTCCACTTGGTGGCGTACATACTCGAGAGCAATATGCTTTTGTGTATCAGGTAGTTGCCAAAATAGTTTTATTAATTCTTCATCCAGCGGTGACAGGTCACCTTTCTTAACTTTCACTCTATCCGGAAAAAAGTAACTAATGGGTAATTCATAATGCATAGCAATAATTAGTAAATCCGCAGACCTGACTGAGACTCGCCCCCTTTCTAGGTCTGAAACCGCGACTCTGGTTTTCTGCAATATTCTTGCTAGATCTTCCTGAGTCTCATTCGCTTCCAATCGTGCTTGTTTTATCCGTTCCCTGATAATAGTATTAGCTTTATCTTTCTCGACACGTTTAAACATAAGAAGCTCTCCATCGCAATATGTTACTTCATTGTAGCATTAAATGGACAATTCCCCCTTGACAAAAGCGTCGCATATAGTTACTATTACGTAAATACAAGCTACTGACCCCTTTTTTTATTGACTGGTGTCGCAAAAGGCGAACAGGACGTAACAATAGATGACACAAGCTCGACTGAACACAGTTAAAGAATTACAGAGAGAACAAATTAGGTGATATATGCCAAGTATTGAAAAGAGCAAAGAAACAATTACTGATCATATCCTGCTGAAATATACAGATGCTGGGGATTGTGTAATTATTGAACACTACAAATTTGATTTCTTCTCCAGACAATGGGAAGAAGAAGAACACTGGTATTAGCCGAGATCGGGAAACAGCACGCAAGTGATGAGTACTGGATTCCCGGGCCCGGCGATAGACGAGGTTAGGAAATGGATCGAAACATTGTAAAAGAATCTCCAGAAGAGCTTCATGAGGAGTTGCTCTATTCGCTCTACCAGGGCGGGGTGATCAATGATTTTGAGCTGGAAGCTCAAAGACAGAAATATGGCTTGTCTACTGTACATATTCGGAGAAAAGACTATTTAACTTAATCTCAAAAACAGAAAAAGATGGTTTACAGAAGGTTATAAGGAAGAATTTTGGTAGTTTTATTACGGAATTTATATTAATAATAACAACCTATTGATTATGAGGGTTTACGACACTGAATAAATTGTCTTGTCACCTGTTGGTGTGGGGTTTGTATGACATGGATATTGAAATCATCAGAGAATTCGTTAGAAATGCCTGGTGGGAAGTTTGTGGAGAATTATCAAGACAGCACTATGATGCTGGTACTAGGGTGGAAAGACTCAGATCGTATCGGGGAACTATGTCATATATCGCAAAGTATATGGGAAAGATGGAAGGAAACAATCTCAAAGTTGGAAGATGGTGGGGCATCATGGGCAGGGATAATCTACCGATGGCAGAAGTGATCGTGATCGATTTCCTCCGCAAGGAAGATTATGAACGGGTGATCGACTTCATGGCTTATTATGCCCGACTGCCAAGAGGGGAGTGGAAGAAGCTAGAAATCTTTATTGATGGGAGGGAGTTTCTTCAAGTTTTAGACAAGATTGTATTTCTGGATTATTAGGTGTGATTATGAATGAAAACAATGAGTACTCTATTAAATTGTTGAATGCTGCCCAGGTAGCTGAAAGATTGAATGTCAGCAAACCGTTAGTTTACAAGCTGATGCAGACTGGAAAAATCCAGCATGTCAGAATTAATTCCGCTCGGCGTGTGAGATCGGAAGACTTGGAAGAATTTATAAAAAGTAATCTTAGTAATTCACTCAGGGTTTAACTATGGCAAGGAATAGAGTAAAAGGGGAAGGGAGTATTCATCAAAGACCTAATGGAAGATGGAGAGCTCAGATCTATATTGCTGGTGAAAGACTTGGTTATTCAGCCGAGACCAGGAAAGAAGCTCTTGATTGGCTTTTGAAGATCAGGAATGAAGTTAAGAATGGATTGAATGTTGAAGGTTCAAAGATCTTCTATAGCGATTTTCTTGATAGTTGGCTGGAAACCAAAAAGCATCAAGTGGCTGAACAGACCTGGAGTTATTACTCACAACTCGTGAGGGACTACATAAAACCAAAATTAGGAATGTATAAACTCAGGGAATTGTCAACCAGGAGGATCCAGGATTTTTATAATCATCTGGTAGTGCAGGGGGTTGGATTAAGGACAATAGAAAAGAATCATTTAATTATCCATGCATCCTTAAATTATTCTTTGAAGTACGGGCTGATCCCTTCAAATCCGGATTCATTTACTGATCCTCCAAAACCCAAAAAGAAAGAAATGAAGTATTTGAATATTGAGGAAGTTAAGAAGCTGCTCCAGGTAGCGAAAGAAAACAACAACAGGAATTATGCTTTGTATTATTTGGCGATAGTAACCGGAATGAGACAGGGGGAATTATTAGGGCTGCAGTGGAAAAACGTGGATTTGGAAAGGGGGATAATCACGGTTAATCAAAATCTTAAGAGGTTACCAAAAGGAAATCTAGTATTTGGGAAACCAAAAACAAAAACATCTATTAGGTCAATAACTATAGGACAAGAGACAATAGAAGTTTTAAGAATACATAAAGAAATGATTGAAAGAGAAAGATATAATGAGAGTATAAATGATTTATGGAAGGAAATGGATATGGTGTTTCCATCTACTATTGGAACACCGATTGACCCAACAAATTTATTAAAGAAGTTCAGGCAATTATTAAAAAGGGTAGGATTGCCAAAATTTAGGTTTCACGATCTAAGACATACATCAGCGTCATTGATGCTAAATAATGGAGTAGACGTATTAGTAGCTTCTAGAAGGTTAGGGCATTCAAGACCGAGTATTACATTGGATGTGTACGGACACCTTCTTAGTTCTATGCAAGACTCAGTGGCGAGTAAAATGGATGAGTTGGTGTTGCATAAATGAAATTCTGATTCATAATAAAATATGATGAAAATAAAGAAGCTGGGGGGAGGGAAGGATTATTGTGGAAAAAGAGCACATTAACGATTTTTCTTTGTATCTAGAAGAATTAAGAAAAGAATCAGACCGAGGGCTACCACTGGTAGGAGTTGCATTAATTGATGAAAAATTGAAACAAACATTAAAAGCTTTCTTTGTTGAAGGGAAGATTTCTGAGAAATTGCTATCGGGTTATAGCTCACCGTTGGAGACGTTTTCATCAAGAATAGATACTTGTTATGCTTTGGGTTTATTAGATGAATTTGAATATCAGGAAATTAATCTAATCAGAAAAGTACGTAATGAGTTTGCTCATGCAAAACATGGAATTTCATTTAAAACGAAAAAAATAAAAGGATTGTGTTCAAGTCTAAAATCACATCTACCGGAAGGATCGAATTACCCATTGAATGACGCTAGATTTAGGTTAACCAATGCTATTGTTACAATCGCAAGTAGGCTGTATTATCGACCTCAGTGGGTTGAAAAAGAGAGAAGGAAAACAAAAGAGTGGGTTGATGAAGATATGTCCCGTTGGAGATCTGTAGAGGATGAATTGCTACCAAACGGAACTCCAGTAATTGTAATGAGAAAGAAAGAATAGCACCAGAATAGCACCAGAAAACATTTTGATACAGAAAAAACCACCTTTTCAGGTGGTTTTTTACTCGATGAGCGTGGAGGGGCTCGAACCCCCAACCAATGGCTTAAAAGGCCATCTAATTTTAAATTTCATGATCTGCGCCATACTTCTGCGTCATTGATGTTAAATAATGGTGTTGATGTATTGGTGGCATCCAGAAGATTAGGACATTCAAAACCGAGTATTACATTGGATCTATATGGACATTTACTTACATCTGTTGAGGATAAAGTAGCAATTAAGATGGATAAACTTTTAGGATAAGAACAACTGGATAGATGGTAAGTAGATGATATTATGAGATTAAGACTTAATACTTATCTTTTCGGATATACCCAAATGGATACTTGATTATGGACAATAAAAAGGAAACTTTAAGTATTATATTGTGAATAATTGGATGGAGGTGAAATGTTAAAGTCTTTTTTTTCTGCGAGCTCTGATTTATTCAACCAGGCTACAGAGCATTATCGCAGACTTCGGTATCTTGAAATGGGATCTCCAGAATATTCAAAATCCCTATTCGAAACAATCAGGTTGTGTCAGCTGGCAATTCAGAAATACCAGAAGGATGGCGACGCTCATGTGTTGCTGGCAAATGCATATGACATGGCCGCGTTGGATTGCATTTTCAGTAAGGGTTTTCCTTTCTTCCTAGCGCGGGCAGTGGCTGTTATGCAGACGGCCAAGGATGAACGGATGTACATCAAACAACGCGGAATAGCAGATAAGGTCTTTAGCGGAACACTGGAACAGCTTTCTTCGCAAGAACAATATCTTGGCGACGATGTCTTGCCACTGCCTAATGACAAACAATTGTTACGCAAAGACTATTATCAAAAAGCAATCGATCCCTCAAATCTTGTAGATATGATTAATTTACATGATAAATGCAATATATCAAGCTGACATACACAGATAATTTATATAAGTGAATAAATGAAGAATTTTATCAAGGAAAACAACGCACAATTAGCTAGATTAGGGTATTTGTTATTACAACAATTTATGCTTCAATCAGAAATTGATTCAAGACGCAATAACAACAAGAAAAGCAAAGGTTTAGTCGAAGGTCTCAACCAACTTGCTAGCGCAGCAGAATTAGTTAAACAATTTGAAAAAAACTTAGAGGATCAGAGGGAGTTGATATTGCCACTGATAAAGGAAATGCGTGAATGAATTAGGTATATAATCTATCGATCAAGTAAACCAAAATCATTTTCCAGGTAGATTAGCTGGAAGTAAAAAAAACAGATATATTTTAATGGAGATATTGATTTCTCACAAATAAATCAATGTAACAATATATATAAGACGAAAATGTGAGGTGACGATGGAAAAAGATTACTCATATATTATTGATAGGGATAATGTCAAATGGTTAAGAAAAGTAATTGATATTATCGAGGAATATCCTGATAATGCTTATATAGTAATTAATATTCATAAAAAGAACAAGAACTTAATTCTTTTCTACCATACTATAGAATGGATTCCAGGTATACCTAATCCCTTAGTGCATATAAAGAGTGATTACAAAATAGATGCAATTGAAGGTTCTTTTGCAACGGAATCTCCTAAATGGCTTGTTGATCAAATCCCTAAAGATTAATATATACTGATGTATCAATGCAAATAAATGATTATATATTGCACGTTCCTTAAATTTGGGATTATGGATAAATATACAGCATAGTTAATTTGGGATTTATTAAAAATAGCACCAGAAAATCCAAGAATACAAAAAAACAACCTGGAAAAGGTGGTTTTTTCTCTGTGAGCGTGGAGGGAATCGAACACCCAACCAATGGCTTAAAAGGTCACTGCTAAATGTTGGATCCATCGAGAGAAAGTGATCTCAGAGGGAAAAAAGGGGGGAAATGGTGTCTATTGTGTATATCCTGTATATTGTTTCTATCCCATATGCACGGGATATGCACGGAAAAAAATCAATGGAAAGGTAAGAAGATATCATTTTTAGTAAAGAAGTTCAAGCTATCATTGAAAAAAGAAGGATTATCAGGAATAAGGTTTCGTGATCTAAGGCATACATAAGCCTCATTGATGTTGAATAATGGGGTTGTTATATTTGTAGCTTTTAAGAGATTAGGATATGCAAAACCAAGTATTACACTTGATGTGTATGGACATTTATTGAGCTCAGCACAAAATGATGTCGCGGAAAAGATGGATATTCTAATAGCTAATTAGAATGATAAAATTATAGTAAAGATATTTCCCCAATATAGAAATATAATGCATATAAGCAGATATCAGTCCAAATGGACTGATTATTACCGTTATTTGGTCCAAATGGACCGATATCTATAGGATTGTGCGGACGCTGGGATGCGCGCCGCACCAAAGGTGCCGCGTATATACATTCACCGTCTGTCCGGCGCTTCACGCCGGCCATCCAGCGAATGCAGCGTACAGCGGTCGTCGCGAAAAAGCTCGCGCCCCCCTTACCGCTGATTCGCGGCACCGTTGGGTGGCTACTCAGATATCAAAGAATGAGTAAATATGAACAAAGATAAGAAGAATAACTCAAAAATTAAGACAACAAAAATATTCCAAGGCTGGGCTACAATCATTGGGGCAATAATAGCTTCATTTATTGTAGGATATTTTGCTGTTCAAGCAAATATACAACCAGTAAAAATACAGATAAATGCCACTCAGACTGCTGAAGCTAAATTAATAAAAACTCCTGGTTCAAAACTGACGGATATAGCTGCTCAAGATCAATTGGCTTTAAAACAGCAAGCATTTGCAACAGAAGTAAGAATGACAGAACAATCTCTCGAAGCAACAGCAACCGCTTTTGCTGACATCATCCAGTTAAGTACCCCCAGCCCTACCCTGAAACCTACCAGCACACCAGTTTCAGCTATTGGAAATGACATCCCCTCCATTTTTGAGAAAAACTACTTACTGTTACTCTTGTGGTTTTTAATTGCATTGTCAAATAAAACAAAAAGAAACGATCTCTTCAGAAGGTTTTTGAATTTACTATCTAAGCCAATCATATTTGAGACTGATGAAGGCGAAGCAGAGACTTTATACCCTAGAGCAAGCTTGGAAAAATTTTCATCCATTATGCAAAAATTTTCCTTCAGTTCAGTTTTTGACAAAGTGTTAAATTCTATGATTGATTTCATAAAGATAAATACTCAGTCAAAACCACAAGTATTGTTTTCTCATTTTGTGAAATTGGCTTTTTTTGCCAGTTTTGTTTTTGCCGATGCAATTTCGGTTGCAAATACTTTGTCGGTGTTATTACCGACGCTTGGAAATATTCCTTCTTATCTTACACAATATTCTTACACTGTTATTAGTGGGTCAGTTTTTTCCCTTATGATAGGTGGATGGCTATTATTTGAAGAAATTTCTCAAAATAAAAATACCAGTCGGACCAAGTTTGCTAAAGGAATAGTTGTAATAAGCGCATATTTTTTAATCATTTCAGGTTTAGTCATATCACTGGTATTTACATTAGCAAGGTATTCAACTTTTGGGGTTTTACCAATTGCTATTCAGTCAATAATCGTCCAATATGATTACATAATTCTATTGGTAGTCATTCCTGTAAATAACATAATTGCATCATTCGTACTTGTTAACGAAGCATTTGTGGGTTCCCTTCTTCTCATTTGTATTGTTTTTGTAACTATGACAAATTTATTCGATTTTGTATTTAGGGTAATGAGTTCAGTTTTTAGTATATTCGTTGATATGGTATTTCGATTTAATATCATCTATTTATCTTTCGCATCATTCTTGATTATTTCCCCATTGGATTCAATAATAGAGGTTGTAAGGAAAATATACTCAACAATTTTTGATGAAAAACGATGAAAGCTTGGGCTACCTAACCCCAATTGCATCGGACTTGGCTACGACAAGGTGGTACGCGGCACGAGAAGCTGAGTTTGGTTCGGGGAAAAGCAACATCAGGAGCCAAAACGCCAAGCCACTGAATAACTAGTTAGGAAACAAGAATTAAGAAAAAAAAAATGAAAAGAAAGTGTAATTATTAGTGGAAGAATAGGCTTATCTTAAGGAAATTAGAAGAAAAATATATAAAGATATTCCCCCGGTATTCCCCTGAAACTAAAATATTAAGCAAAATCCCTCAAAAAATGAGGGATTTATCGAGTGAGCGTGGAGGGACTCGAACCCCCAACCAATGGCTTAAAAGGCCACTGCTATTTGATAGATCCATCGAGAAGAGTGCAGAATAAAGGGAAATAAGGGGGAAAATAGTGTCTACAGAGTATATTGTGTATATTGTTTCTATCCCATATGCACCGGAATTGCACCGGGAAAGGTGTTTTTGGAACTATTGGATTAGAACCTGCGACCTGGCGGATAAAGGCTTTATATCTGTTCGGCTATACTCTCGACTAAATCTGATTAAATTACCTAACTCTAATCATTAACTGGTTTCTTCTTTAAAAATAGGTTACCCAATAAATAAACACTTGTATCAAGTGGAGCAAGGGTAATATAAGCAATGAAATTGAGAGTAACAAAAATAATCCTTACGATTATATCTAAGCTTAGCGGACCTACATTTGCTATTAAATCAAACAGGAATGATATTAAAACCAATAGTATAAATAATGGGAATAATACCAATAAACCTAAAATCTTTAATCCACTTAGACCCTTCTTTTCAAGAAGAAATGTTGCCATTGCTGCATTAAACATCACCACAACATGAAGAAATACCCCAGATATACCTTCAATAATTCTAATTGATTCATCAGTGAAAAATCGAACAAAAACAGGCAACTTTAGCAAATTAATGCCTATTATTGTTAGAAATGAAGATATCAATAACAATATAGTAATTACCTTTCTAATAATAAGCCCTGTACTGAAATCTTTATCTTCATTTGTTCCGGCATCATTTTGTTCATTGCCAAAGAGATTGCCAACCATCATTCCAGAAACAATTACAGATAAAATGGTGCCAGCCATTACAGTAATTGAATACTCTCCTAGCCAAGGAGGAACTGACCAAGTAATTAATCCTGGCACAAGACTGATTATATTAATTCCTCCAACAATATCGGCGTATATAAATCCTGCGAGGAACAATCCTTGTAGAATTGTGTTCCAATCAAAATCTTTTGTTAAATTATGTTGAACATTATAAATAATTTTCTTAATTTCCTTTGCTGGCTTTACTAAACCATTTTTTAAACCTATATAAGCAGCTTCAAACATACTACTTGGATAAATCGGTGTATTATCTCCATAAAATGTAAATGTTTCTCCTGATTTATCATCATAAGTCAAAGGCATTCTGAGGAAATATGAAATGTTGTTAATAAATATTTGTCTTCTTTCTTTGTTTGAAAAAGCTACCAACAACCAGAGTGCGAAGAATACCTGAAGGATCCAGGATTGACTAATTGTTAAGAATAAATTTTCAAATAAGGAATTAATCAAATCTAGAAATGTCACTTTTCTCCTCCTAAATAACGAACTAATCTATCCACAATATTATCCTGATTAAGAAAGATAAGATTTCCTTGATCTTCAGAAGCGTTAAATGATGAAAAATGTTCAACCCACGTATTTAAACGAGTTTTACACTTATTCAAGAAGAGATCACTGAAAAATTTACATTCTAGCCATATTACAGATACAGAAACATTTGAAAAATCAATATTCATTTCCTGTACTTGATACTTTATTTCACCACTATCGAATATTGAACGCCAATCCCCCATATTTGACACGATAATTAATTGACAATCATCGTATATTCCTTGATCACACACATCAGCAAAAATATCAGATGCTAAATGTAATGCTTCGAACACACTCATCACATCAGGTTGAATTGAACTAATATGATTTTGGAATTTAGATATTTCCTGAGAGATTACCATCGCTTGAGATTCCTGCCAATTTGCTAAATTATCATTATTGTTCTTTCTCAACGGATAAACATATTCGCAATTATGTTCCTCTTCAATTCGAGAATTATTTCTTTGAATTTCATCGATCTCATTCTGGTGTTGTTGTTTTGATGTGGTCGGAGCATCAATTAGTAATGGTGTTGGTGATGGAGTTAAATTAGGTCTTGATTCATGAGTAATATCAGGAATGGGTACTTGTTCAATTTCACTAGAGAAAAATATTGCTTCATCTGTGCGGTTATTTGATATCTCCATCCAAATTGCGGTGACCTGATCTCCAGGTTCAAGGACTTCAGATAATACATCAGCAAGAATTTCAGATCCTTTGTCTCTATACTCAATATACTCTTCAGATCCTTCAACCAAAATAACATAATAACGGTAACTATCATCAATAATCGGCGTTGGTAAAACATCAATTGGCAGACAATTATTATTGTTGTAAGTATTTCCGTCGTAATATGAAAAAATGGAAGAACAACCAAAAGCAGGCAATAGACCTAATATCAAAAATAATAGAAGAAAGTGCTTTTTCATAAGAAACTCCGATTGCAACTTAACAGAATTCATTCAACGATATTTCAATTTATGGACTATTAAAACAAACAGATCAACGTGAAAAATATAATGTAATAATTGATGGTTTTTTTATATGTTAATCATGTAATTTAATTATGATAACTAGATCTATCTAAAAAACATATAAACTAGCTGATAAGAATATCTTCTTTTTAGAAAAATAATTACTTTTTATATAAATTAGTTTTAATGAAAAATGAATTTGCTTCACTAGATTATTGATCGAAAAAAATCAACAATCAGGCAAATAATCTAAATTGTTTGTACTCGTCTTGTCTGGATCTGTTCGAAGATAACTGCCTGACGATTCATGAACTACGTGTATATCTACACGATCAGAACGAACTAGAACATAATACTGATGAAACTTGTTGTCGATATCAGAAATGGCTCCATCCTTAAATCGTGGTGACCAGGATGCTCCAGGATTACAGAGTGCTGTTATATCACCATCTGCGTCTTTTCGAGTGTGAGTAACTTGGCACCTCTCCATGATATGTACCTACTCTAGCAAAATGTTATTAAAATAAATAGAAATAAGTGTAAACCTACAGTATAGACTTTGATAGTCTCCCTAAGGGTCTCCTTTAAAAGCGCTAGTAGTGTAAATTTCTTTCTGTAAATTTGATAAAAAAGTAGGTCAGGTGTATCCTTAAGTTTTCGACAACAAAAAGGAGAAACGCCATGACCTACCATAAGGATTTTACCTTACCAACTGAATTATTGGAACAAGTTACATCCGATGGACTTGAATATTTGCCAACGTTGATCGAAATCTTGATCAATATCGCAATGCAAGCTTGACCTGCCCCTGTTACATATACTAGACAATAAGTACTGAAAAAGGGTAGAACAGAGATAGTGATCACCATTCACCGCTCTGTGTCTACCCTTCGGTA
>SDBU01000360.1_pt1 | contig 64994 bp, 113 predicted proteins | sample 2277071 | NCBI WGS metagenome assembly SDBU01 (sample SAMN10397929, study PRJNA504765) | marine sediment metagenome | isolation source: marine sediment core GS08_GC12, 126 cmbsf | place: Arctic Ocean: Gakkel Ridge, Loki's castle | collected 2008 | reverse complement strand
TAAATCCACAGAGTTCAAGGATAAGCAAATAACCAAGTGGCTGGATAGGCTTCACCCGATTAAGGTTCTCTTGAATGAGAAGGCTTACGAGCTTCACCGTGGGGCAACAGGCGTTATGGCACCCTTCGCTATGGAGTTAGAGCATGGCGGTCTTAATATGAACGAGGCGGGTTTTCTAAACGCTGCTAAACGCCACAAGGGGTTCATGCCCTTCTTAAAATCACTGGGCGATTACAAGAACTTCCTGTATTGGGTTGCCGCTACAAGGGCTGAGGAGCTTGCCAAGCCGACCAAGTTGCACCCGAAGGGCAGAGAGTTCCTTTTAGATAAGGCTGCCCGCGATGAAATATTTGAGAAAACGGGTGGTAGAAATAACGCGAAGTGGAAGGAAGCTAATGTCAAGCTCCAAGAGTTTCAGAAAGACATATTAAAGATATCCGAGCAGGCCGGTATCATCTCCAAGGAAGAACGAGCGGTTTGGGAGCAGGAGTTCTACGTACCCTTCTATCGTATCTTTGAGAATGCCGAAACAAAAGACGAATACCTGAAAAGTCCACGCTCCGATAGACGCTTTATATCTGCTAAGATCAGGAAACTCTTAGGCTCCGAAAAGAAGTTAGGCGACCCCCTTGAAAACCTGTTCCGAAACTGGACACACCTGATTAACGAGTCCATGCGAAATGTTGCACGATCAGAGGCGTTTGACTCCGGTGTTGGGAAAAGCCTGATGACGGAAGTTAAAAGGGTAACTAAGAAAATTAAGACGGGCAAGAATAAGGGCAAAACAGAGGTTACAGACTTATATTTCTATAAGGATCCTGAAACTGGTAAGCGCAAGTTCCTGCCAAAGGCAGACTTTGAAAAGCTCCTTACCTTCCAAACCAAGGGCAAGACAAGATACTTCCTTACCCATGATGCTTCGTTGTTCAACGCATTAGCCGGTATAAATCCACGAATGTTTAACAACGTGGTTATGAAAATGGCGGGGGTGACTAAGAGGGCATTGACCTATTCAGCCACCTTTGGCCCTGCTTTTAAGGTTGCTAATACCCTTCGCGATACGCTTCATACGGCTTTATTAGACAAATCCTTCGTGCCCTTTGTAGACACCGCCAGGGGGTTTATGAAAGCTATGAGGGAAACACCCGAATACATATCGTTTATGGCTTCGGGGTACGGCTTTGGGAGTAGTTATATCCGGGCAGAAGACCCGAAGTCGGCGGCCAAGTTCGTAGACCGTATCTTAAAAAAAGAGGGGCAAGGCTCGGTTGATAGAATACTGAGAACGCCAAGACAAATGCTATCCTTCTGGGAGAAGTTGGGCGCTGCTTCTGAAAATGCGGCAAGGATTCAGGTATATTCTAAAAAGTTTGCCGAATATTCCAAAACCATGTCGGAGGCAGAGGCACATGGTAAAGCAGCGTTTGAAGGTAGAGACTTGCTCGACTTCACCATGTCCGGCCAGGGTGATTTGATTCAAATTATGATTCAAACCATCCCATTTCTTAACGCAAGACTCCAAGGTAATTACAGGCTGGGCCGCGGAATAATGGACAAGGATAATCGCAGGAATTTCTATACCCGTGCGGCAATGCTCGCGTCTGCTTCGATAGCCTTGTGGTGGTTAAATAAAGACGATGAGAGGTGGAAGGAGCTAGAGGATTGGGATAAATGGACGTACACCCATTGGTGGATTGGGGATAAACACTATCGACTTCCCAACCCGTTTGAGGTCGGCGCGTTCTCAATGGCGCTGCCAGTATCGATTATGGACACACTCTATGGCAATGCCAAGTCCACTCACGTTATAGACTTCATCGGACACACCCTGTTTGAAACAATGGCTGTATCACCCCCACAACTGGTCAAGCCAATACTGGAACAATGGGCAAATAAAAGCACATTTACAGGCCGGCCAATTGTAGGCGCGGGGTTAAAGGGATTAAAGGCCGGCGAACAGGCAGACCCCTGGACCTCTCAAACGCTTCAGTTGTTGGGCGAGAAGATGAACATATCCCCCAAACGGGCAGAAGCGTTAGCAAGGGGGTATTTCAGTACGATAGGAGCCTTAGTATTGGGTTCGGCAGACATTATAACCGAAAATCTGTTTGATACGCCTGACCGACCTGCAAGGCGCATAGACGACTATCCGCTTGTCGGTAGATTTATCAAGAAGGCTGGCCCTGCTCGTCATACCAAGCAATTATCTGAAATATACAAGATATTCAACGATATTGACGAGGTTGTAAAAACAGCTAATCATTACCGCAGGACAGGGGATTACGAGAAAGCCCGTGAATTATTGAAAGACAATACTGCTTCTTTGCAATTCAAGACCCGAATGGGAATGGCAAGAACCAGACTGAGAGATATCAACAACCAAATTAAATCCATTTGGCGAAGTGCCTGGCTCCCATCTGAAGCCAAGGAAAAGCGAATCAATACGCTTATGGAACGGCGTAACAAGCTGATAGATGGCATTTATACCAGATATAAGGAACATTTAAAAAAAGCAGCATAAAGCGGGGTAAGGCTCACACAGCGGGCCGCTATAGCGGAAAGGTTGCCAGATCGCCTAACGCTCTGTCAATGGGCTTTACCCCCACTAATCAAGACTAAGGCTAAGACTAAGTAAAGGAGGTGAGACAATGGCAATTAAGAGAATCTATCCGATAGGATTTGTAGGCGGTGGACCCGGTGGAGGAAAGCAAAGGTTTTCAGGGATTTCGTCTGATGCCAAGCCACTTAAAGGCGATATCAGCAGATACCCGGATGGTTCAACCCTTCATTTTGTAGACACAGGAGAGGAGTTCGTTTATCACGACGGTATGTGGGAAGACGATCTGAGGCTGAAACACGCATTGGGCGAAGTTTAATTTAAGATTAATAAGAGGAGAAGATTATTATGTATGGACAAACTTCAGAGGGCATAGGAAAAGCCCCATTGATTGCGGATGATCGTAGGTTGGTAGTGCAGCCGAGTGGTGGAAAATATCAGGAAGCGGCAATGGCTGGTAGGTTGTTTTATGCTTCAACACAAACACATGTTGGGACTTCGACAACCAAGAACAATACCTTCACAGGCCTTGCACTTGTCAATCCTGCGGCGAGCGGGAAGAATTATATCGTGCATGAATTTAGCTGGGCGCTTGATAATAGCCCGTCTGCAGACCTTGCCCTTTCGCTTGCTGTAGGCCCAGTTCATGCTGGATATGCCGCCGATTTAACCGTGTATTGTACTCGTCATGGGTATAAAACTTCAGTGGCAATCGCGGATACTGCCGCAACAATTACAGGGTCAGCCCTTGTTATTGTAAAGCACATTGCAACGCTCGGAACGAATGTCACGGGTGATTTACTGACGAATACCCCACCGGTTGATCTTGGCGGGAGCATCATTCTGGCTCCAGGTCGAATTGTATGTACCGATAGTATATTGGCATCCGGTGCGTTTTTGTTTCTCGCATTTATGTGGGAAGAACAGGCCGTTTAAGAGATAAATAAATAACCATTGGGTGGGCTGTCATCGCGGTAGCCTGCCCAATAATTAACCAGCCAATCTGGAACACAAGGAGATAGCACATGGCAGGTACAATAGAACTAAGCATTGAGAATTATGGAATACCTGGAAAGGGAAAAACGATTAAAGAGTTAAGGTTCATATGCGTAGCTGATGCATCTGATGGTTCATTCCCAGTAGCGAATACCGGAACCATAGCGGGAGCGCCTGGTAACAGCACATCGTTTACAAAGTTAATTCTGGGATGGTTTCTACATAAGATTATTGTTAATCCCGGAGCAACGGCTCCAACGGTATCATCCGACCTAACAATGACCGATAAGCATGAGATTGATGTCTTTGACGGTAACGGTACGGATTTGATACACAATACTGATAGCAAGGCGTCCTATCCAATGATTGATGGAGTACCGTCTCTCCAGCCAGTTCTGGGAGATTACATTCTTACAATAACAAACAATGCGGTTAATAGTGCAATATTGATAGTCACATTAATATTTGTACCGAACACGATGTAAGGGATAAACTATGAAGAAATCATTAACGATTATATTAGCAGTCCTGTTGATCTCCTTCGTTACGTTGGGGTTTGGGCCGTTTGGCGGTTTTTGGAAGAAGGTCGGCTCTGTTTTACAGCTCTCAAAAAGCACATATGGCATTTGGGTGGGTAGCACTATCACGGGCCTTGTCAACTCCACAGTCCTGACAAACACCGAAGGCACCCACGATGGCGGTAATAATGTTGCCATTATGACCGATGGCGGAGAGTCGTTTGCCACAAATAACTATGTGGGAATGACCATTTATAATACCACAGACGTCAGCTCATGCACGGTCACAGCCAATGACGGTACAACCATTACCTGCACCCTCTCAGGCGGCACAGACGACGATTGGGACACCAACGATACATGGTCAGTCGCTCCAGGACTGAAGCAGTCTAACTCGCTGTTTTATATCAGCTCCGCTACGACCATCCTTCACCCCTCCACCGCTTATTATGTGGCATGTTATTACTCGACAGGAGCTAATGTTATTAAGGTAGATCCACAAAGTGGCAGTATGCAGATCACCCTCAATGGCGCCCCTACCGGAACCAATGGCGAGGAAATAGACTCCCCGGGTGCGGCAGGTGACGTGATCTGCTTGCAGAATCAATCGGCTACTGTTGCTGTTTCAGGTGGAAGAACCGGAGTTTGGATTGATGGAGGTGCTTCCTAATGAAAAGACTGACTAAACGCATTTCAGAAGCTATACTCCTCTTTTTCTTTTTGGCCGCTATCCTCGCTCCCCTGGTCTTCGGCTGGGGTGCTATGTCGGTTATGAGTGGCGCTGACGTAGTCGTAGAGGACGAAACGGGCTATGGTGATTATCGAATCTCCCTGGCGGATGGACAGAGCTGGTTCGGGGCGGATAATCTTGCGGCTGATTTGTTTGATGCTGGAGCTGGAGTGTTTACGGCTGGGACTTATTCTTGGACAGCTAATGGCGCAAATACCATTGCTAATGTTGCGAACGAGTTGCAAATTACATACGTCGATTCTTCAAGCGGAGCCTATAATAACCTTCGAGATTCTGCTGACCTTTCATCGGACTTAACTATTGGCCAACTTTATCAGTATTCATTCGATGCCTATATAAATACAGGCAGCGCTGATGTTGTTGTGGATCTAACTTCAGGGACAGATCCAACGGTTACGGTAACTAATACAACAAAACAATCTTTTGTACTCTATTTTATTGCCTCCCACGCTACCAACGACCAGATACGATTAGGAGGAGGTTTTGGCGCAGGCGAGATTATAACACTTGATAATCTTGTTCTTAAAGCGGTCACTTCCCCTGCCATTTACGCCGATACCGGAGCCTTTGTCCGGGTATGCGCTTCTGGCAGCACGTTGGCTACCGATTGCGCTACTGGGTATATCGGAGAGGTCGGAACGGGTGAGACTCTTGGCGGGGAGCTTCTGAGCAACCCGAGCTTTGATGCGAATACTACGGGGTGGAATCCTTTAGCAAGCGCAGTTTTGGCAAGTGTTGCTGGTGGAGTTAGCAATAATTCATTGAGAATTACCGAAGGAGGAGAAAATAATCCCTTTACCTTTAGTAGTGGCACATCAGTTGCGGGAAAAGAGTATATGACGGGAGTATGGGTAAAGCAGGGGACAGAATCAACATATAGAGCATACACTGATACGAGTGTTTATAACGATCCAGGTTTTATAACTGATCAAGAAGCAACAGCAACTTGGGTCTATATAAATTGGTATGGTGTTGTTTTCGATACGTCAGAATCGTTGGTGCTCATGCAAATAGCTACCTCAGGTGCAGCCACAACAATCTTCTTCGACGAAGCCAGTTTTAAAGAAGTAACGGAACCAAACCCGAACTCCGTGAAAATATACAAAGAAGGCCATCTGGGGACTGAGGGTTGGCTGACTTTGGGAGCAACTTTTGACCCTAACGATATATCAACCTTTACCATTTCGCAATAAGAGGAGAATCATGCGGAGAATCTTAGCACTTGCAATCATTTTAGTCTTACTGGCATTTCCGGTGATGGCTCAAGAACAAAAACCATTCACACCGGAGCAGCAGATTGAGAACCTGACACAAGAAAAAGCTCAGGCCGAATTTAATTACCACAGCGCCAGTATAAAAGCGCTGCTTGCCGAGGATAAACTTAGAAAGCTCCAAAAGAAATACGATCTTTTATTGGTTCAGTCTCAAAAACTGACGGCTGAGAAGATAGCATTCATAAAAAAACAAAGAGAGGGTGAAGGGAAACGATAATCAAACCCTGGAGAATCTAGTTGAATATACAGGGTTTTTCATCAATTACGCGGCCGCTGGTAACGGTAATTTCGTGCCGATTACCGACCTGTCCGACGATGTTTTTATAATCATGTACGCCTATGAATAAACCCAGAGGCCTTAATAAGACTTGACAACGTCTTTAAGGTGTGTTAGAGGGGTGGAATATGAAAAAGCTAATTATAACATTGATTTTGGCTGGCATTTTGTTTGGCTGTGGCTATCGAATCTATATCATTAAGGGCAACAGAACTGTCAATATCACCTTAGAACAATTCAGTGTTGAGAAGAAGGGCGGACAATACGAGTTCAGCCCAACTGTGGATGTAGCGCCATGAGTTGGAAAGATTGGTGGCGTTGGGACAAAAACGCCAAGAAAAATCAGACTGACCGTAGCTTAAAGCGCTGCGTTTGCGGCGGCCATAACGTGAAAAACGTGAAGTGCAATCTTCATCATAATTCTACTCGCAATCGACTTTTAATCAGATTGAGTAGAAGGGAAAGTCTTAAAGGATAGCGCCATGAATACATTAATCACATACGACATTGTTTCCGACAAAGACGGCAAGCTGAAAGATGCGTCAAAAATCGCCTGTAATTTCTGGAACCGTTTTATCATTCCAAAGACTCCCATTGTTATCCGGCTTGGAACCTTTAAGAGCAAGGGATTTGTGATTGCCCGAGCATACAAGCCCTATTCCAACAAAGGCACCGTGTACGGTCCGATCGAGTTTAATGTGAAGTATCTTGATCTGTATGACGCCCTTGACATTGCAGGGACTGTCATCCACGAAATAGGCCATACCCTGGGAATCGGGTGGAACAAATGGATGGATATGTTCGACCATTTAAGCGGGGAGTTTAAGGATATTTACATTAAAGAAATTCCTGCCCTGGGATCTATGATGGTCGAGACAGGTTATGGACCGGGAACTCAGTATGCTCATTGGGATGAGGGGGTGTTTAATTTAGAGTTAATGACCGGCTTTAAGGACCCTATGGAAGAGGTGCTTCCCGTCACTATCGCGGTGATGCGTTTGCTGGGACACACAGTTATCGAGGAGCTGCCAAAGCTGACTAACCTGGACGAACTAATGCAACAAGTCGATGGCATCGTATTTTCCAGGTCCGGCGATGTGGAGAAAATTGACAAAAGCTATTCGGAGAAGACCGAAATTATGGAAGAGCTTTATTTTTAAGAGGCAATATAGCAATGATTGAAATGCCCGAATACAAGCCCGTTCCCATCCCGACCAAGGGGGAAAATTGGTGGAGGCGAATGGTTATAGTTCTCTTCACTCGCAGACAATACGATTTGACCAAGGATTTTCATTTTATCATGCCCGATGGCACGCGGCTCCGAGTCCGCGCCCCGTTCAGATTTGACGGGTCGAGTGTTCCTATAATTTTCTGGTGGATCCCCGGATTTTCGCCGGTTGGAATTTTGCTCATTCAAGGGATAATACATGATGCGTTCTATAAGTTCGGATTCGTAGAGCAGATACTCCTAAATGGCGTGGTGATTTTTTTGGGTAAGGGCAACGGGCGAAAGTTTGGTGACGATCTTTTTTTACAGGTAGGCTTGCTGGTAAATGGCGTGGTCTCTGTTGGGACAATAGCGTACCTCGCCGTAAGAATCGGCGGCTGGAAAGCATGGAAGGAGCATAGGAAAAATGATAAGACGTGCTAAAGCACCTTTGAGGAGGGGGTAGAGATGGGTGAATTACAACCATGTCCATTTTGTGCGGGTAAGGGATATTGTAGTAATAAGATTCGTGATGGCTACGAGAATTATCAAGATGATCCAGACGCATATGCACATTGGGTTATTTGTAATTCGTGCGCTGCTACAGGAGGGTGGAGCAAATCAAAAAGCGGTGCTGCTCGGATGTGGAATCTCCGCCCTAAAGACCGCATTCCCAAAGAGGATCAAAAAATCAACGGATAAAGCGAGGGGGTTGAGATGGATATCGATAAAACCCACGAATCAAAACTAATAAAGTCAATTTTGACGGGCAAGCATAAAGTTGGGGGAAGAGACAACGGGCGCGCCCGTGCTGTCTATTTAATCGATGGAACAAAAATTTCTATTGGGAGAGATGGATATCTTGGAGCATGGCTGGAAATTGGTTCTACTCCAACCTACTCCCATGATGATACGAAAAGCGAGGAAAAAAGAAAATGATACCGGTTGAATTTAAGGAATGTAACACTGTCTACGCTAAAGATCAACCAGAGTATTTGCCGCTGCCTGTATATAAGGCAGATGATGGGAAAGTCATCTCTTGTTGGCAGATGAATTTTATAGAACGTATAAAGGCTCTTATTACAGGAAAGGTATATCTAAAAATTCTAACTTTTAACCATCCTTTGCAACCTCTAAAAATGAGCATAAGTAAGGAGGCGATGGAATGATACCAAATTGGGTACTTGAAAACGCTCTTAACTGGTTTGACCCAGATGCATACCTGGAGGCAAATCCTGACGTAGCAAACCATTCCTATTGGAGCTTACACCCGCTCTGGCATTTTATATCATCGGGGTATGGGGAAGGTCGAACTTGGGAAGGCGACCCGCGGCAAGTTGTGGTGGTTCAACCAACCGAGCCGGATCCGGAGCCTTCAGAGCCGACCGATCCAGGCACAAACAGTCCTCAATCCCATACCGTCTGGGTAGATAAGTTCTCAGGCGATGAAGGGAATACTCAAATCAGTTCATCTGGAGATAACCCACAATACAAACGCTTCGGTGCGGTTGTATATGGTGGATGGCCGAATACAGACAAGCGATATTTTTACAATACAAGGCATGTGAAGGACGGGGCAGGTCATGTTGAATATTGGCCCGAGCTAACCGGAACGTATGAGATTAAGTGGTATTTCCGAAAGACTGCCAACAGGGCAAAAACCCCCTGTGATGTTAGGCTAGTCACTACCGACCTTACGTGGACATTGAGGTCTGTTTCGCAGCATGCCGATGAATCCGATTATGCAAGTAAATATATCGGCACTGTTGCCCTGACCGCAGGTGATTATATCAGTTGCGTTCCAGGGGATCACAAATCAATCTCATTCGGCAAGATGGTTTTTACGAAGCCGACATAATGGCTGAAAATACTGAACCCCAATATACGTGTTTACATGAATATGATTTTGGCACTATCGCGCAAACATTCAAGTCAATAGAAAAGTCGCTCACCATTATCTGGCGTTTTATATTTGTAATATTGATTATTTTCGGTGGTGGGATCGTTACCGCTGTAGCAAGTGCGGTCTTTAAACAACCTTAAACAGGAGAAAGGAAAATGAAAAAGCTACTCGCATTGTTTATAACGATTCTAGTGTTTAGTTGTTCCGGTAGGGCTTTGGGAGTTACGGATAGCGCACTTGCCCCCCCAGAAAAATTGCCTCCCCTGACATTGAAGGTCGGAGACGGGATGCCGGATACGAGTGGAATTGAGACAGTAGAGGTGTTCCCTTGGCATCATCTTATTCTTGGTAAGGGAGGCGAACAACATTTTAAGGGCGATGTAGATGGGATCTGGACAATGGAAGCGTTCCTTTATTGCGACGGCAAATTGCTGGAGAATCCTTTTGGAATTTATATAAGTGAATTAAAAGTTATTTATTTAGACGGGGACATGAACAGGGAAATTGATGGGGTTATAATGGTAGGCTCTAAAAGAATATCCATAGGAGAAACCGCTCCTGATTGTCCTCTCCCTGCGACAAAGATCTAATGTCAAGCCTAAGCAACCGAGACATAAGCCGCCTGGCTACCTGTGACGTGCGGTGGCAGATGCTTTTAATTAAGGTAAGCAAACAGACACCGTTTATGGTTGTATGCGGCCATCGAAACGAAGAAAAGCAGAACGAGGCTTTTAAGGACGGCTACACTCAGGTTCAATGGCCCAACTCCAAGCATAACCAGGAACCATCCCTTGCTGTTGACCTCTGCCCCTTGCCGGTGAATTGGCAGAACACGCGGCACTTTTTTGAACTCGCCGCGTATGTGTGGGCCGAGTGCCTGAGAGAGGATACCCCTGTAATTTGGGGCGGATCTTTTTCTTTTGGCGATTACGGACATTTTGAACTGAGATGAACAGGATAGAAGACATTATCAATCTGGTGGCCCTGGCAATGGCCGGGCGGCTGCAGATCATGTTTGTTTTTACATAACCCTCCATGGAGGGATTTTGGTTACCTCCTTTAGACGGGCTGCGGTCATGGCACTGGGTCATGATTCGTGGCCCGTTTTGTTTTTGGCCTGAGAGTAAATAATTGTTGACATTGGGTTATGATTGTGTTAGGTAATAGGTGTGATAAATAATCAAAGGTGATCGAAATGCAAATAAGAATGGATGGCTTAACCTCATGTTGTGGAGATCGGCCCAGCCTGAATACGTGGGATGATAATGAGATGCGAAGTGTTAGGTGTGTTCACTGTGGAAAACAGACAGAATCCCACTTTATGCGGCATTTTGCCTGCGAGGAATGGGAGGAAATATGCCAAAAGTAATTGAAGGGACATGGCCCGAAAATGATATTCGCCGGGCTTTTGTTGCCGGGGCCAAATGGTGGGAGTTTCACAAGACAGAATTTACAATGTGGAATAGCGATCGGCGACTTGCAGAGAAGGAAGCAGAAAAAAGATACAGCCCATTGATATCCCGGACAAACAAACCCAAAGCGGATGCATTGGAAACTGGGCGGAAGGGGAAAGGAGGTGATAAATATGGAAGCTTTTCAACAACGAGTCCTGGACGAAAAGAAAGAACTCGATGCCCGGATTATTAAACTGGAGGTGTTCATAGCTGGACAAGTTTTTCATACCTTGCCAGGAGGCGAACAAAGACGCCTGAGACAGCAACAAGCAGCGATGGGAAGGTACTCTGAGATTCTCCGTTCCCGGATAGCAAACTTCTAATCTCGTTCATAGAAACACCTCCATGACGGCCCGCCGGAGCCAGCCTTTGGTAAATCCGGCCTTGGTATCCGACGATGGAGAAAAGCGCAACATTCTCACCATGTAAAAAATACAGATACACGCTTTGGCGAAATTGGGGAGGTCTGTTCGCATCTGGGTACGCCATGTTTATTGGCCTTAATCCGAGCACGGCGGACGAAATAAATAATGACCCTACAGTGCGCCGTTGCATTGGATATGCCCGTGATTGGGGTTATGCCGGCCTCTGTATGATGAATTTATTCGCTTTCCGAGCTACCCTACCGGCAGACATGAAGGCTGCCCAAGATCCAGTTGGTCCAGATAATGAGCGTGCATTGATTGATATGAGCGAATACGCCAAGGTGATTATAGCTGCCTGGGGCGTCAACGGAGCATACCTGGGGCAAGATTCAAAGGTTCGAAAAATAATTCCCAGCCTTAGCTATTTAAAATTAACAGAGGGTGGATTCCCTGGGCACCCACTTTATCTATCCAAAAAATTAAAACCCATACCATGGCTAAGCCCGGAGCCAGCCTAGCGAATCCGGCTTCGAGGAGGGAGCATGAAGCGAAAATACACAGAAGCAGTACATGCTAAACGGGTTAAGCAAGTGATTGAGAAGGAAAGCCCGTATAAGCACTGTCCGGCTGGGGAGGGGTTCTGCAGGGGTTGCGTTTATGTTTTATGGACAGATGCTAACAACCCCTGCTTTATATGCACTGAGTTTATTGGCTTAAAGCACTATACCCCTGAAGGAGAAAAATGTCCTTGCCATAGGCTGGGCACAAAGCGAGCTGTCGAGCTTACCTGGCGGAAGCTGGAGGAGAAAGGGTATCTATGACAACCGAGCGAAAACATCATTGTAACGTCTGTAATGATTTAGTTGATAGCCGTGCCGGAATTACCGGTGTTGGCTTCTCTTTTAAATCAGGCAACACCGAATTTGAGGAAGGATTTCCAGCGCAGCATGAAAATCATTTGTGCTACAGATGCATAGCGGCAATCTATGATTTGTCCGTAAGGATTTATCCGTACAATTCGGAGGGAGAATGAATTGAGGGCGCTCTATGCTGAGACCCGGGGCGTGGTTAAGAAATTAGAGGTGAGGGGGTAGAGATGGACTCTGCAACAAATTATTATCCCTTTTGGGAGAACCAAGAGTTAAAAAGATTGGTTCGTGATCTGTGGGATAAATACCAAAAACAGCAAGAAGAGATTGCAGAATTATTGATTCTGCCATGCGGAAATCATGGATAAGGTGAGGGGTGAAAGACCGAAATCCCCCGGATAAAGCCATAAACCCAATTAATACTTGACAGATACATTTAGATGTGTTAGAGGTACGTTATGTCTTGCAGGGGTGGCGGAATTGACGAGCAAGAGCGTAGACTGATACGCGGGCTTGTCATTGGCAAGTTGAGGCGAATCGTGGGGGGATTGTGGGTATTCCGGAAAGGCCCACTGAACGGGGTAACGCACTGCGGTGTTACTGTGTAGGCTTGTATCTCCCCCCTGCAAGACTTTTAACCGAATTAAAAGGAGGGTACAACAATGCTTAATAAAGCATACAGTGTTCGTGAGATCACTCTGAACCGTGTAGCGATTGAAGCGGCAATCCAAGAGTACATTGAAAAACACAATACTCCCCAGATTGCTTTCCCGAATGAAGGAGATGCTGTTTCTTTTACTTACCGGTATGATCGGGATGCCGATGAATCACCAAGTATAGCATTTGTTGTTGTTAAATTGATCTTTAAGGGAGAAAACACATGAAAGAACGAAAACTACCCTACGGCGAGATAGCACATCTCGCCGAGCTATCGGGCTACACTCCGATGATGATAAGCAAGATGTTATCAGGTGAGCGGAGAGGCTGGAGGAAGTCCGAAAAGCTTGAGAAGCTGTGCTTGGAGACAGGTACTACGACAAACCTATGGCGCTACGGGACGCCGGAGGAAATACTAGCCGGGATTTTAGCAGCGGAGAAAAAGATGCGAGCTAAAAAGGGAGGGAATTATGTTTACAGATAAAGAACTAAAAATGACAAGAGACTACGCTGATAGAAAAGTGAAGGAGGTTTTAAAAAGGAAAGACGGCTCCGATGCTGATTACATCAGGGATTTGCAAACACTTATTAAATTAAAAAATGCGGCCGGCGAAGAACTCGGAGATGTTCCCTCCTTTTCGCATAGATTAAAAGTTCAGACCGCTAATGAAATCAAACACAAAGGAGGGAACTAAAATGTCAGAAGAATATAAAATCACAAAAGAAGCCATCCTAAAAATGGCAGCGAAATGTCCGGAGGCTAAGGAAGCGCTCAAGGCGGGGTTTCCGCAGGCGTTTGAGAGAGGGAAAACTTTCGACCTGTTAAAGCTAAAAGACAGCGCGTTCATTTTCTCGCCGGAAGAAGCCCTGGCAGCCGGTTTTACTGATAATTATTTTATGAAAGTTCGAACGGGGGGCACGTACAAGGGGATAGCATTCTACCTCGAAGAGAACTATCTCAAATGGGACTTTTTCCATGATAGCCATAACTCCCCCTGCCTAACCGTAGAGCGGAAATGATCGAATCAATCCGACAAAGCACCCTCAATCAGTGGGCGCGGTGTGGGGAGCAGTTTTACCGATCCGTTATCCAACACGACTGGTTCCCCCCTGGAATAGCTGCCAGAATAGGCACCGGCCTCCACAAGGGCGCTGAAGTCAATCACAAGGCTAAGCGTATGACCGGCAAGGATGAGCCCCTAGACGTGATTCAAGACGCTGCAAGGGACGGATACGTCAAGTCCCTGGAAAACGGCGTGTTCTTCTCCCCCAAAGAAGCAAGCTCCGCTAAGGTTCAAATGGCTGAAGGGGTAGACACAGCGGTATCCCTGGCCGGGCTGTATCACAAGGAGCTTGCCCCTCAAATCCTACTCCCGAAATATGTTGAGGAGAGGATCGTAATGGATGTGCCGGGTGTCGATATCCCATTTAGCGGTATCATAGATGTCTATACCGACGATTGTTGGTTGCCTGATATCAAATCGGCTGCCAAGAGATGGCCAGAAGGCAAGACCGATCAGGAAATACAGCCTACCATGTATAACGAGCTTATCAAGCACCGGACAGGTAGCTACCCCAAGAAACTATCCTTTGAGATTTTCACAAAAGCTAAAGAGCCGAAGTACCAGCCTATCGAAACCACCCGAACGCCTGACGATTTCAAGGTGTTGGTTCAGAGGGCTCAAATTATGATGAAGTCAATTATGGCGGGGATATTCCCACCTGCACAGCCAGGGCATTGGATTTGTACTCCTAAGTGGTGCGGCTACTGGTGGACGTGTCCTCATATTCCAAAACATAGGAAGATTATACCGAAATAGGAGGGGGCCTGTGGAACACAAGCGGATTATAACCCTAAGTGGGGACGAGGCTTGGATTGAAAGAACAATCAAAAATTCGCTTCTGGAGGGGGATAATAAAGGCATATTCGGAGAAGGAAGGTCAATACACGTTGAAACACTTGAAGCTAATAATGACGATATCGCACTGAATTTTGTTAATTTAGGCCCCACGTACTCGACGAAAAAACCAAAAGCTAGGTTTGATAAATGATTCAATTAACAGCGGCGCGGCTAAAAAGGAGGTATTATGAGTGCAGATAATTGGGGCGCTTGCCCACGATGTAGAAAGATAGAAATAGAGAAGTCTTCACAGTTAAAACTGCAAGTTGAAAAGCAATATGGAAAAGTTTCGTCTGAAAAATACCTTGAGCTTTTAAAGAAGGCTGAAGAACCGACAATAGTAAGGGCTGGCGTTGAAACTCTTCGGGAAGACTATGAAATGGGAATCACATCCGATGGGAGGTTTTTTGTTAACTACGGGTGTAGCTGCGACAAATGTGGATTTTCCCATAAATTTAAACATGAAATCGATTTAACACTATAGGAAAGGAGGAAACGAAATGGAAGAAGAATTCGGACACGTTGAAGTATTCACAGGGCAAGAGAAGGAACCAGAAGGCCCCAGACAAATGACAGCGGCACCCTCCACCATGGCAACCGTGGAGCAGGCCAGAGCGATTGCGGAAACCCAGAGCGCTTTGGTTATCGCCCGGGCGAACCCGAGGGATGAATACAAAGCGCACCTGAAAATCCAAAAAGCCTGTAAGCGGCAGTCTTTAGCAGAGGTAGCCAAATACGCCTATCGACGGGGGGGAACATTGGTCCAGGGCGAATCGATTAAATTACTACAGGTTATCGCTCAATGTTGGGGCAATATGGATTATGGCTTTCGTGAGCTAGCCCGAGAAGGGGATAAATCTGAGGTAGAGGCGTATGCGTGGGATTTGGAGGGGAATGTAAGGGCTAAACGAGCCTTCCAGGTACGGCACTACAGAGACAAGAAAGACGGTTCGGTCAAGGTTGAGGGTGAAAGGGATACATACGAGTTAATAGCAGGCATGGCCCAAAGACGCGTGAGATCGTGTATCGAGGCTGTAATACCTTCGGACATTATCAAGAGCGCATCGGCTCAGTGCGATAAAACGCTTGCTGGCGGTGACGGTAAACCCCTTGAGGATCGTGTAAGGGATATGTTGGCAGCTTTTGATGAGCTGGGCGTGTCAAAAGATATGATTGAGGCAAGGCTGCAGCACAAGCTCACAGCTATTGTACCGCAGGAGCTTGTTCAGCTAACTCAGATCTACCGCTCCATAAAAGACGGCGTGGCTCCCAGAGAGGACTTTTTCTCTCTGAAGGTAGCTCCGGGAAAGACCGAACCCCCCGAGAAACCGGAAAGAAAACCCTCAACACACAAATGCGCTTTCCCTGACTGCGATTTTGAGACTCAGTCAGAGCGTGGCCTGAAAAAGCATACGACCCAGCAGCATCCGCTACCAGAGACGGAACCGGTTGTACCGGACCCCTGGGCAGGTTTGAAAAATGCCCGGGAAAACAAAGATCTTGGCGGTGAAGATGCTTACGCTGTAGCGTGTGAAGCGGTTTTTGGGGAAAAGGAGAGGACTCCGCAAACCGCAGAGGAAGCCAAGAGCGTTACGGTTTACATGCACCAGATTGCGGAGAGTGGCCAAGATGCTGCAAAAAATAATAGATAGATGTGAAGAAGAAATTGAATGGGCACAAGCCAATATTGATGAAATGGATGTGGCGGGCAACCCTCACAACTATCAAGAAGACGACAGGGTGTGGCTCCCATGCTGGTTAAAAGCGCACAAAGAAATGCTTGAGATAATTGGAGAATCAACCATATTGGACTATTGGCTTCGACTGAAGGGAATAAAACAATGATGAAAACCTCCGAAGCTCTATACGAGGCGATTGAGGGTGTTAAGAGGCTCGAAACGGCTATGGCTGAAGACCATAACAGCCCAGACACGCATCAGCAAGGGGTTTTGTGGATTCAGCACAATGCCCTGAAAGTGTATAACACGCGTTTGAGTCTGGAAGATATTCGGGACTCGCTGAACGAGGGGGGTTGAAAGGAGAACCGATGAAGATTAAAGTCGAAGTTAAAAATGAGATCCTTGGAGACCGTGTTTTTTGGGAGGGTGACGAGTCGGATGTTGACCAAATACAGAATATGCCCGCAAAAATGACTGCAGAAAAGGTAATCAAAGACGGTAAAACGAGAAAATTTGGGATGTGGCTTGTTTCGGTGGTCGAGGCTGATTGAATGGCAACCCCGCTACAAGCCATTGACCGGATAATCGGGGAGCTGCACGTGCTCAGAACTTTGGTCATCAACTTCAAGCAATGTAGCTCCCCTGACTGTCTCAAGCCCTGGAAGGATATCGACCAGTTCTACGAGGTTGACAAAGCGGCTGACGGGCGGTCTTCTTGTTGTAAGGTCTGTCAGAGGCGGTCGGCGGCTAAGAGCTTTAAGAAGAGGAAGGGGATGAAGGGTTGAAACCGTATTTCGAGACCGATGCAGGCGTGATTTATCAAGGACATGTTTTAAACATATTAAAGGAGATGCCCTCAGAAGGTGTGCACTGTGTGATTTCCAGCCCACCTTACTGGGGGCTTTAGCTGCGAGACTACGACCTTCCCCCTCAGATTTGGGGAGGGGATCCGGCGTGTGTGCACGTTTGGGGGGATGAAAGCATAAAAAAATACGCACCGAAAAGAGACCACGATGGCGCAAATGCTTTTAGTGAAACTCGTGGGATAGAACCGGCAAGGGCTGGTTTCCAAACGGAATTAAAGCAAGGCCGATTCTGCCAACGCTGCAACGCCTGGCTCGGCTCGTTCGGCCTTGAACCGACAATAGAGCTTTATATTGAGCACACGGTTGAGATTTTTAGAGGAGTTTGGAAGGTGCTTCGGAAGGACGGGACTGTTTGGCTGAATTTGGGATCAAGCATGATGGGATCAGGTGGAGCGCATAAAGAACACCATAAAAATCCAGGTATATCTAAGTCGTTCGAGCGCGACGGTGTTCCGCATGGAGTAACTTATGGCACGATCGGCAAACCACCTCGCAGTTGTCAGGATGATGATTGTTCTTTGAAAAATCAATATGGTGAAGATCCATTGCGTTCTCTTTCCCACACTTTTGACATTGATTATGATCTCTTTGCCGAATCAGTTTCTTGTGGAGCCTGCCCCATCCAGGTGCATAACCCGAGACATTGTTCTTATCTGGATAAGCATCATAAACAGACTGAGCGATCATATCCCGCCAAGCCCGATCAGCAGCGTTTTTATTGCCCCGCTGGCGGGCTGCTTCTTTCATTTCCTGGGTCCAAGATTGACGAATTTTTTCAGCAATTTCAGGGCGTGTACTCCCAGATTTCCAATGGTGTTTTTTGCCCTTTAAGGCAAGGCTTAGTTTCTCTCGGGTTTCCAGAGTCCGAACATAAGAAGGTTTTCCCTTCTTTGCCTCGGACATTTTTTTACGAAAAGCCGGATCAGCCATCGCACACTTCTTGCAACGAGGGGATTGACGGTGCATCGGATTTCCACACAAAGGACAAGGTTTCTGATTCTTTCGCATGTGATTCTCCTTCTGGTTTAATATCCCATAATTTAAGCACTATGTTCCATGATGTCAAGTTTAAACCAAAAGACTTAATTCCTATTCCCTGGATGGTGGCAATGGCGCTACAACAAGACGGTTGGTATCTTCGTCAGGACATTATCTGGTCAAAGCCGAACCCTATGCCTGAGAGCGTGACCGATCGCTGCACGAAATCCCATGAATACATTTTCCTGCTTACGAAATCCGCTAAGTATTTTTATGATGCGGAGGCTATTAAGGAGCCTCAAGAGGAATATGAACGGAATCGACGCCTACGGGAAAAATCGCAGGGATTGAATTCAACGTATAGCATAGCCGCCGAGGGTAAGACAGGCCAAAGCCCACAATCTGGGACCGGCGCCGTTAAGAATGTTCAGCGTCGCCATGAGTTGGCAGAGGCCGGGACCCGCAACAAGCGCTCAGTCTGGAACGTCGCAACGCACCCATTCCCAGAAGCCCATTTCGCAACCTTCCCTCCGAAGCTGATTGAGCCATGTATCTTAGCCGGGACGAGCGAGGGTGGCTGCTGTGCAATATGTGGTGAGCCGTGGAGAAGGGCTGTTGAGAAGGAATTCGTCCCACAGCCGGATATTAAAAATCCGAAAAAATTAATACGCGATCCAAGCGCATTAGACGCTTCAAGCAGTTGGGGTGGGTCAAAACGTGGTTCGAACGATACCAAAACCACCGGCTGGATCCGGCCCTGTAAATGCGACAGTTACCATGAAGGCCCTCTGCCCTGTGTAATTCTAGACCCCTTCGGCGGCAGCATGACAACAGCTATCGTGGCGTATAAACATGGTCGGAAGTTCGTAATGATCGAGCTGTCCGAAACGTATATCAAAGACATCGGAATACCGAGAATCGAGAAAGAGACCAAGCAATTGAAGTTATGGAATTGAAAAGGAGGAGACATGACAAAGAAAACATTGAAAATAGCGAAGCGAGAGGCAAAACGGTTTTTGATAAGAGTCCAGACGCTTGAGGATCGGATGGCTGAGGACAGATGGGCGATAGAAGGCTGTATACGGATACAGCGGCGGTAAAAAGAGCCAGCATGGATCTCACAAGGGCGCTGGCTGAGATGCGGAAATAATCGGGGTTTTAATAGACACTTTTCTCTTGACAGGCGGAATCCTGCAGTGTATAGGGCTTTCTATGGAATATAACTGTAAGATAATTAAAACTATTAAACCGAAAAAAGACCGATCAAGAAGGCGTATCGGGCGACCGGCGCAGAGGTTACAGTTCCTCTCCATCTTCTTGGTCGGTCTTTTTTTTGTTTTGAGGAGCACGCCATGAAGAGAAAAAATCTGTTGGGTAAAAAATTTGGGAGATTAACTGTCGTTTGTTTTGCTAAAAACAGTTCGCTGGGGAAGACGATGTGGGCCTGTCTTTGTGATTGTGGTAATAAAAGAATTATAGAAAGCTCTCACCTCCAAACTGGAAATACAAAAAGCTGTGGTTGTTACCGTGCCGGACGTGTCGGACGAAAAGCAAAACATGGGCAGCACGGATCTATTGAATATAAAACATGGGAGAGCATGATAACCAGATGCACAAACCCAAATGCTTCGAATTATGCTTATTATGGTGGGAGGGGAATAACTGTTTGTGATCGGTGGCGCGATTTTCGATTATTTTTTGCTGATATGGGCAGTAGGGGCAGTAAAAAGTTAACTATTGAGCGTATAGATAATAATAAAGGTTACGAACCGAAAAACTGTTGTTGGGCTTCAAAAACTGCTCAATGCCGAAATTCGCGTCTTGATAAAAGAAACCGAACTGGATTTCGAGGCGTTTTTTGGCATGAACAATCTAAAAAGTATCGGGCTTCTATAAGCGTTGATCGTAAATTAATAACTCTTGGCTTTTTTATTACAATACACGAAGCTGCTGTCGCTAGAAAAAAGGGTGAGCTTGAATATTGGGGGGTGTAATGGCTAAAAACACCCCCGCTTTCCAATATTATCCAGCCGATTTAATTAGTGATCCTGATGTCATGTTTTGGGACATGGAATTGCTTGGATGTTACTGGCAAATGATAACTTATTTATGGTTAAATGGTGGCAAATTTGAGTTTAACGTTGATAAAATGCGAGTTTTATTCAGGTTTAAGCGCAATTTAAGAGCTGTTAAATCGTGGAATAAGATAAAAGAAAAGTTTGTTTTGAAAGATGGGTATGTGTCCCATAAAAGGGTTACAGAAGAGATAAAAAAGCAATCAGAATCAAGACTTAAAAGAAAAGCGGCTGGTGTTAAAGGCGCTGGGGTAAGATGGAAAGGTGATAGCAATGCTAATGGTAATGCCATTCCAGAACCTATGCCAGAAAATGGCTCTTCATCTTCTCCTCCTTCTTCTCCTATTCCTAGTAATAAAAAGACGTTTGAGGCCTTCTGGGAAACCTACCCAAAAAGAGTCGGTAAGGAAGCGGCATTTAAAGCCTGGAAAACTCATAAATGTAATGAAATTACCGCTATAATTATAAAATCGGTTAAAGCTCATATAAATTCTAAACCGTGGAAAAAAGACGAAGGGGAGTTTATACCCCATCCGACCACGTTTCTAAACCAACACCGCTGGGAAGACGAGGTTGAAATGCCAAAAATTACAAGACAGTCAACAATGAAAAGTGGCAGCGCTATTGTAGAGAAATGGAAAAAAGACGCTGAAGGAGGGAAATGACATGGCAAGTATGAATGAACTTATAAAACGTGGCAATAGCCTTTCTGTAAAATTTACAGAAGACGAATTAAAAGACGCTCTAAAAAATGCGCTCGCTTTGGATGATAACGAAGAACGCCTTGCCTTGCAGTGGGCATTGAAACAGAAAACAAAAACTAAAGATGGTTTTGCGTTTACCCGGGAACAAAACGATAAAATGTCACAAAAACTTGCAGTATAACCAAGGGAGGGAAATGAGATGGCAAAGTACAGAAAAAAACCGATAGTGATTGAAGCTAACCAATGGTTCAGGAATGGCGACCATCCAAAAGACGATTGTGGAACATTCGATGTGGGAGACGGACCGTTTCAAGGTGAGGGTAAGGTGGTTCGGTATTACAGAACGCCAGACCAGGATGGGCACAACTGTTGCAAAAAATGTGACATTATTATGCACCATCACGGATGGATAGACACCCTTGAAGGCGGGCATATCGTTTGCCCGGGCGATTGGATCATTGGGGGCGAGTTCTATCCAATAAAAAAGGATATTTTTTTAGAGACCTATGAAGCTGTTGAAGGAGGGAAATGAAATGCTAAGCGGGATCAAAGAAATAATCTATCACGATGGCCATAAGGCCGGGCAACCCACAAGAACGGTCTGCCTGCTACTTGCTGAGGAAACCGCTAAACCGGTAGCGCGGGGAGAGGCTAAACGCTCCCTGAAGGATAATTTTAATCGGAAACGTGGCAGGGAAATAGCCGTTGGAAGGGCACGGAAGGCGCTGGCTACCGGCATAAGTATGTTTGACAGCGGCGCAAGTTTTTATAAGCGTGAATATTGGGGGATATTTGCGAAGCCCAATCTGTCGCCATACGAGCATGAACTGGTGGAGGGTGTAAAAAAGGCACGGGCGGCGGCATTAGAAGGAGGAGAATAAATCATGGAATGGATATCATTTTTCATAGGGATGGGAGCGATGGTTCTGCTGATTGTAGTGGTATTTCTTTTGGTGCCGGAACGCCGAAACAAAAAACCAGATGTGCAGATGCAGGTATTACACGATTATTGGCGGCAGAGTATTGCAACCGCCCAAATTAGCCAAAACCATTTTAAATCGATTGCGGAGACGTTACAGGAAATCCGAGATCGGCGTGATGAGGACGCCACATGACACCCACACAGCGCACACTTACGAGGTGATAATGAAAGCCGTATCCGCCGATCACGGATACTCTGAGGTTGAGAGAGAGCTGGCATGTAGGGGGCATTTAACAAAAGGGAGGGAGTATGGATAACTGGATAAAAATTAAGGATGCTCAACCAGAAGATGGGGATATTGTTTACACCTATTTTGAGTCTGCAGGAGTTGGAGTAGCTATTTATAGAGATCTATGGGGCACAGCTTTTATCTCTCTGGGACCGATAACTAAAAAATCTGGGAGGAATCTATTTACCAATAACGCTGGATCCCTGACCGACGTTGTTACTCATTGGATGCCGGTGCAACTACCAAAACCACCGGAAGGAGGAAATTAAAATGGCAATTAACTTAACAAAGGAAGACATCTTAGATGAACAGCATTGGAGATTCCCAGATTACCGCCAACGGATTACCACGAAAAACTGGAAAGCATTGCTCCTGAATAACGATGATGGAATTATCTTCCAGGGCAGGGTTATGAAGTTGGTTGGTAGCAGCCTTGGCCATGGAGTCGTAGAGGTTTCAAAGGCAGAGCTCACCAGGGGGGAGCCATGACACCCACACAGCGGACAGATGTTAAACGAGGACGCAGAAAGGATCTGGGAAAGTATTATTTCAGGTCGGCATGGGAAGCTAACTACGCAAGATATCTCAATTTCCTTGTTCGCACGAAGTTTATAGACAGGTGGGAATATGAACCCGATACGTTTTGGTTTGAGGCTATCAGAAGGGGAACGCGATCTTATTTACCAGATTTCAAGGTGTATAAAGACGGTGGGTTTTATTACATTGAAGTGAAGGGGTGGATGGACGCAAAAAGCAAAACAAAGTTAAAGAGAATGAAGAAATATCACCCGGATGTAGAGGTCAGGGTTGTCAGGGAAAAGGAATACAGGGATATTGAAAAGCGGTTTGGAAATAGTATTAAGGGATGGGAGTTCAAACAGAGGAGGTAAAATAATGATCGGAACAGCGATAGCGTTAATATTTTTAGCGGCGATTGTTTACGCGCGGGTTATGATCGGGAGGGATGTGAAATGACAAACGAAACTTACATAAAAAAGCGAAACCTCCACATCCCCGAGGCCGAGCGGTCCACCAACGAAAAATTCGGGATCGAAAAAGAAAAAGTGCCGTATGAAAATCAGCGCGGCTTTCGGTGGGGAAAAACTCCGGTTGATATTCGAAGACAGTGGACACTCACGTTCTTTCGTAAAATGGACGAGTTGTGTCTTGCTGAGGGGCTTGTGGAAAGGCAGAGCGTATGAAAAAATTAAATCAAATTAAATGGTTTTTAAGATTGGTTTGGCGCCAGGCGGATGCTTTTGAGCGTGGAAGAATACGAGGAAAAACCGCGTGGAAAGTCGGAAAGTTCTTGCGGAGTTTATAATAAAATAGGGCGTTCAGCCAGTGCGACGAGCGGTGGGGATTCGCACCAAGTCGGGATAGCCGACCTAAAACAAAAGGTTAAGCACCGCCGCCCTAATTCCCTATATTGAGGTGAAAACATGAGTTCATATTTAGAATGTATGCATATCGATACCGACGATCCAGACTGCATACACCTTGATAAAGAGCAGCGGAGTGAGTCCAGCTTAACGCCATGCAATTGCTTGGAAGCAAAGCGAAGGTATTGCTCATTTTCATATTTCGGCGCTCCAGACTGTGATTTTTACGAGGAAAAACGGTAGCTATGGAGGGGAAAATGAATAAAGAAACGCTAAAGGCCTTAAAAGGCAGCATTAAGAAGTGGGAAGCGATTGTAGAGGGAACTGGGACTGATGAGGGATATAGTAATTGTCCGCTGTGTGCTTTATTTATAGGCGACAACTGCAGAGAATGTCCTACAATATGTTCGGTCAACTTCCCCTATGGAAAATGGGAAGAACATGTTAATAATGAGCATTGGACAAAAGGAACTATGGAGGTATATTGCCCAACCTGCGAGGAATTAGCGCAAGCAGAGCTGGAGCACTTAAAGTCACTTTTACCAGGCTAATAAAAAAGCCCGGCTGTTACACCGGGCTTCTCCTACCATATTGAAACTCTCTTTTAAGTAACGTCCTTTGTTTTACGGACAATCATAAGCCTGCCTCCTGTTTTTTATCTCGGGATCTTCCAAGACAATTAAGTTGCATCTTCTGTAGCACGTTCACGCCTCTTTGTCAAGAGGTTTAACAAAAATTATCTTTTCATATCCACCTATGTAGAATTGATTAAGGTCAAGACCCAATTCCTTTGCCTCTAAAAATCCCGGCCAAAAGCCAGACCACCGCGCAAAAGCTGCATCATGGTCAGGACAATCACATTGCAAGCGTTGTCCACCACAAACGGAGCATCTTTCTGTATCGCAGCCGTCTTCATGTATTTCACCGGGTTTTGCATCACAATCGTGACAGTTTGTCATCTTCACACCTCCAATTCGTTAAGTTCAATCCCATTTACCGCAAAAAACCGATCGCCGTCAAGCACTCTCTGCTCCACAATGGCATCAGTAGCCGTCACACCCTCGATACCAGACCCCAGGCACACTCCGCAAGGGTTGCCCCCACTTACACCAGAGCCGCCGGATCCGCCACATCGCCTGCATTCTATGATATATTTCAGCGTGAGTTCGTTATACATTTCGTGAAAGTCCATGGTTCCCTCCTTGATTGATTGATGGTTAAATGTCAATTTCGTAATCTCCGCTATAGCCAAAACTGTTCCACCAACCCATTTTACCGCTTCGGTTTATGGCTTTAACGGCGTTTTCATGGCCAAGATCATAGTCATAGCGTTGATCCAAATATCCAGCTAATATAGCGGCACATCTGCCCAAGACTTCGACCTCGTTTCTTAAATCTTCTATTTCTTTGGTGCTTAGCCCGGCAACCGCCTTTTCCCAGTCAGTGGGAGCCTTTTTCATCATGGTAATTGCTTTTCTTGTATTGTCTTTTTCAAATGCCGCATTATCCTTCGTAAATTGCCCAATATATGCACTGTGGGTACATTTTGGGCAAATCATTTTGGTTTGACCTTTTAAACGCATTTGCAGCACCGCTATAGCGCGCGGAATCTCCTCTTTTGGGTTTTCAAACATGATTGCCGCCCATTGGTGGCCGTTATGCGTTACGCTTAACCACGTTGGGCCATCCGTTTCTGTTTCGACTTTAACATTGAATTTATCGTTTTTCATCGTACACCCTCCTTATCCACATTCGCTAATCGGTGGACATAAATACAGCAATTTTTTAATCATACTATCAAGATATTTTTCCTCATCTGCCAAATTGAATTCCATAATCGCTGACAAAGAAGCTCTCCCGTTTATTAACCCCTCAAGTCTCTTATGAGCTAGGCCATCGGCATAAATCCATATTCTATCACTAATTTCTTTCCCGTATAGCTCATCAGTGTCAATAGGGTTTATACAGGCATCTTCTTCGTAGGCAAGCGTCAAAGCTAAATTTGTGACCTTGTTTAATTTTTCTTTTATGCTCATCGTTTTCATCTCCACACCTCCATTTTAGGGTTAACTCCACTATTTTGATCTCATAGATCTCCATCGTTTTCCATCAAACCGGGAACAATACGTCTCAAAATGCCCGGATTGAGTTTTTCCCATCTCGCTATAGGATGGGCCGATCTCTGTTTTCGTACCCCTGAACGATTCGTTACTATCGATCAATTCTACCGTTTTTTCATCGTTCCATGTTCGGCCACTGTCATAACTAACCCCATTGATAGTAATCGATACAACATCACCGCGTTTTGGGGTAGCCGGGGCGCAAACATTGTCATTTTCATCCGTTTGCAGTGGGTAGCATTCTGAATAGTTCATTTTATTACCTCCATTTATGGGGACCCGAAGGTCCCCGGTTTTGGTTAAGCTGTGCCGTTCGCAATGCACTCACGTTTTAGTCCGTCCGTTGCAATCCACTCTATAGGGTAATTGTTTTCACGCTCGTAAAGATAACTTTTGTTTATCCCCGTGCTTTTATGGTTTCCACGGTATTTAACGGGGATCCACTTGTTTTTGGCCATAGCCTCAAGCGCTGTCTGTCGGTACTGGTCGCCATATCCATATTGATACTGACAAACTATTTGTTTACCGTCTCGAGTCCGGGTAATTCGCACACTGTGGTATGTGTTACCGTTTACCTTATCGAACCATTTCACTGCATGAGCTGTAAATTTGATTTTCATGATTCACCTCCATTTAAGATTTAAAGTTTTTAATCTGTCACTTCATTCCATTCACCATGGAACTTTTCAACCTCAATCAACCCGTGACATTCATATAATGTTTTTCTTCACTCATCTCACACCTCCATTAATGTTTAAGTTGGGGTTGTATAGCATCTCAGTTTCAGTGATTCGTTTTTCAAGCTCCCATTTTTCTGCGAAATCTACCAAATCGTTTATCATTTCATCAAACCCAAACTCTCCGTATAGGAGTGTATCAAAAACCCCCCAATACAAACCGTATAATTCCCCGTTTACAGAAATTAACAATGTGTTTCCACCGGAATTTTTGAGTCTAGTTTTAGCCATTTTGGTCGCTCGTTTCGTCTGCCTGTGTACGCAAACAGGCGTACAAATTGGAGCGTCACTATATGGGAAAGCGGTGACAAAATATTTACCTGTGGTGGGCAGTCCGGTTAATGTGTTCATGGTGGCCTCCTTTTTTAATGATTTAAAGTTGAATTTATTTTATGCCGCCGTCAGCTTCCCGGGTTAGACAGGATTTCCACAAATAGCACAGTTCTCGGCAAACGTAACACCCTTGCCGATGACGAAGCCATGATAGATACAGTGCCACATTGTCAATTTCATGACTGCAATGCAGGCCGGGCAATTTACTGTGTCAATTTTCGCATGCTCTGAAACATACTTAGGCTCAAACATTTTTTGCAGACGTACAGGTCCAGGGATCCCATCAGGAGTCATTTGATAGCCAATATACGGAGCAGCTAATTTTTGCGCACAGGCTGTTTCTGTATGGTCATATGACCAATGTGTGATACTCATATCTTTTTCCTTTCCGCGGCCATTACAGCATCCCTTTGTTTGATCAGCGCATCTAACCGCGGCAAAAGGTCTGTTTTGTACGTGTTAAGCGTGCACCCGTTTTCAATGGCATAATTAATTGCTTTGATTTTGTCTTGGATTTTTTCAAGTTCTACTTTCTGTAATGTGTTCATGCCAACCCCCCTTTGATTTAAAGTTAAGTATTTTATACCATTTAAGATTCTGCAAGGTCAAACTCAATCACGCCTCAACCGATACAATGAGAGATAACTACGGCAAGAAAAACCGTCCCTTTGATTTATTTTCATAGATGTTTGGGCATTATCTGCTGTTTACTGCCTTTATTGTATCTGTCGAGTATCTATTTGAGGGAATAATCGGTCTTTTTTCGTATACATCGGTGGTTTTGGGTTGACAGGATTATGTGTAATGGAATAGAGGGTTGTTGTGGCAGCACCTTATTAAGTTCCCGGCTGATTATAAGTCAGTCGAATTATTACCCTTCGACGGGAGAGAGTGGCGAGTCGTTAAGCGTCTCGGCTCTCTCCCAACACAACAAAACGAACGACTTTACAGAATACCTGCGGGCCTGTAACCGGGCTTCATATCTAACCCAGGCAGCACGATAGCAGAGAAGCACCTGGGAGTGAGAATAAAACGAGCGAATGCTTATGGAAGTCAGGTGTGAGTATGGTGTTAAAACCATGCCCACTGCCATAAGCGGCGGATAAACAGCAGGGCAATAAAAATCTATCGTAATTTGAGCGCAGACGTAACCCGGTTCTGACAAGTACATTAAGTATCGTTCATTTTTTGAACATAACTTTATTCAAAGATTTCAGGACTATGAAACCTCAGTCGTATTGCATTGAATGGGAAAACAGCCGATTTTAAACGGTGTGGAAATTGCACTCAGAGCCTACCGGGTTGATAAACGCAAACCAGCTAAAAAAAAGAAAAAACCATGATGAGCTTGATAACAATCAATAGACCTGAAAAAGATCTTCCAGACTGGTGGATACTATCACCATTGTACGGAGTTACCCTCTTGATTATCTCCGCCGCTATGTTGGTACATGACATGATATTTGGAGATTTACTCTAAGAGGGCAACATGGAAAAAAGAGATATCATCCAAGACTGGATTGACACACACAGCATCGAATTTCTGAACGAGGAAACCGAAAGGCTTAAAAAATATAAAGAAGACCGTATTTTATGGCCATTAATCAGAGCATTACATATATTTTTTATGAAAGGTAATTCAAGACGACTATCAATCAAGAAGGCGGAGGTTTAACATGATAGGCGTCAATATCCCTGAGATCACCGCTATCGATGATATGCAGGACAGGGAGAACGTCGCTCCTGCGGACTCTCAGAAGGCCAAATTAACCCCCAAAGCTGCTAAAAAGAGGAATAACGGGGAAAATGGGGATCTACTGCCTCTTGTCCCTCTTAAACCAATAAGCAGCAGCAACCCAAAAATAGATAAAGAACAGGCTATCAAATTACGGAAACGAGGCTTAACACACCAAGAGATAGCTAACTATTTCAACTGCGCACAACGTACGGTGACAGAGTGTCTACACCGACATATGCCCAACGATATTAATCTTCAAGAATTCAAGGATAGTCGAGCAGATAAACTTGCTTATACAGGTGCTCGATTACTGTATTCCCTCTCGGACGAGGATATAAAAAAGATGAGCGGGCTTCAGAAGATCACCGGAATGGGTATTGTCTTCGATAAAGAGTGTATTGAGAAGGGAAAACCGAATGTTATTACGGCTAACTTTCATTTTACCCCAGAGGTGGAGAAGGCCATAACTGCTCAGGTCGCTAAAGAGACACAAGAAGCCATTGCAAAAGCTCATGCAGAAGAGGCTTTAGACGACGATGAGGATTACTGATGACAGCCGATTACAGGCGATACGGTCATTTTCAGGGAAAACGGTGTAAGTGCCTGATATCACGTGTAGGTGATAGGGTGATAAGCTCTGATTTGCTCCGATATGCTTTGATTTACTCGTAGTTGTCATAATATATCTTATCATTCTAAGGAAACTGACACGACAATGGCAACTAACGCACTGATATATATGGTAATACTGACGGGGCTGGCTGCCAAGGCCTGATTGGAGGGGATGTGGATGTGGATGGGTATGGGCTGGGTGTGATAACAGGGATGTGGGTAGGATGGCTGATAGCTCTCACTGCTCATATGATATGGGGATAACATGGATATACTGTGGTTGGTGATTGCAGTAGCGGCTAGCTATGGGTGTGGATACGCTACCCATGTGTGCTTCACCATAGTGCGGGCAAGGCGTGAGTATGGGCTCAGGTGGTGGCATGAGATGGACACAGCATACCAACAGGCATGCGACAACATGCACAGGGCCGCAGCGAGCGAGCAGGCAGGGCCACCCCCCACCCCCTTCGTAAGGTAACCATATCGAACTGAGAGAACGGACGGGGGGGCATCAAAGGTTTCGGGAGTCTCAGTCTGTATATATAATATATATGTCCTCATGTATAGAGGGGGGGTGCAGTGAGCGCGTTCATAGATAAAATAGAGGAGTGTCTAACCGGTAGGAATCGAGCTGTTTTTGGACCGATAACCACAGAGGTAGACACTGCAGTTACAGACGCTTTGGGGCAAATCCCGGAGTATCTCTTTGAAGTTAGGTGGGGGCGGAGGGTTTCTTGTCGCACTGAGGATTTTGATACAGTATTTAAGAACGTCATTAGAGAACTGCGAGAGGCGATATACGGTGAGTTAAGGGGCCGGTTAATCCGTCTTGAGCGTGCGGTTTATGAGTGTGATGAGAGGGCTGTACGGATGGAGATTAGGGATATAATGAGCGAGGTTTTTGGGTAAGATGCCAAGATTTGACTGCAGCAAGATTGAGGGAAGGGACATCAACTACGGTTTAGCCGAAATAATTATCTATATGAACGACCTTTCAGCACGCCTTGAGGCCTTAGAGAGGAAGGAACCATCTAGCCCTAGAGATATGACGCATTACCGTATTGGTGAGCTTTACGAGTGTTATCGGAACGGTAAGGACAAGATTCTCACACCATATAGGCGGGAGGAGTGTCCAAAGTGTCTTCATGTTTGGAATCCGAATAGTGGGGGTGAAGACTGTCCCCACTGCACCGGTTAGGAGGGGTAGCCGTGGCAACATTTTTTAAAACATATTTTTATTCTTGGTTTGCTTCCTTTAGTTTTAAGGGTTCGCTGAGGGATTCATGGATTAGAGCAATTAATGATCCGGCATATTGGGTAATTAACTTAATAATGTATTGGATTGCTTTTGGGTAGACGACAAGAGGAGGGTAGATGGAATTAATAATCTTTATAATCATTTTGGTAGCTGGTTCGGCATTTCTCATATGGGGTTTGTGTGGCTTTCCGGGTAGAAAGAGGGATCGCTATAAGCCCGATTATCCCGTTATCGAACACAGAAACAAGAATTTAGCTTCCTTTATTAGGGATAACGACTTTAAAAAAATCTATATCAGTACGTGGCAGGAGAGGGTTCGAGATGACGGACTCGTTACTTTGTCGAAAAGTTTAGGCCTGGCAGGGAACTGCCTCTCTCTTGAGGAGATATTTGAGTTATTTGCTGAGTGGCAGACTATAGATAGGAGGGTTTGATGGGCGCACCGCAGATCATAATGATTATCTTGCTTTCTTGGACTTTTGCTGTTGCAGCTTTAAGGCATGGGGAGCCGCAGGGGGATTATAATGTTGGTTATAGACTTTTGGATGTGATGTTAACCGCTGGTCTTTTATATTGGGGTGGTTTTTGGAGTTAACGTCTAAGTTTTTAGGAGGGTAAAATGAAAGCAAACAAGATTATATTAACCGTAACGGTGGAAGCGCTGAGCACCGACTCTTTAATTGCGTTACTTTTTCAAGTGCAAGACCAGCTTGGTGCGGAGAATGTTGAGGGGTGCCTTGTATCGGATGATGGTGATACCGTTAAGTGGGCAATAGAAAGGATTCCGGTAGAGTTTTAGGAGGGAGCCATGAAGCGATTTGATGAGATTTTAAAGGATGTTAAGGACTTGGATTATGCCTGCCCTAAGTGTGGTGATGGCAGGGAGCCGCGTCGGCTTTTATCTCAAAATGATGAGGGCCAAGAATGCATAGCGTGGGTGTGCGACTGTGGATATCGGCAAGAGAGCTATACGATGGGTTACAAGGATGATTTTTACAGCTTCAACGATTTTACAGAGTCCGAGGTTGAGCTTTTACGGGCGGAACTTATCAAGAGGTGTGAAGCCGCAGCGGACAAATGGATTGGCGGTTTAAGGGGCACCTCTTTTCGCAGTACGGATAACATTCACTTGAGTTATGTGCTAAACTATGGAGGGAACGCCCTATTGCAGATTTTCGGACGGACCCGGAAGGGGAACCTGGCTGACTACAAAGAGACTTCTATGGTATCAACTGTGAGGGAGGGGTAAATGAATTTATCAGAGGTGAAAGAATTAAAGAGCACTGATTCGGTTTTGTTTGATATTCCGTGGCCTGCCTTTACAGCTGGCAAGCAGTATAAGATTAGGAACAGTGATATTGGTATATCTGTTTACGACGATAATGGCCGATGCCGGCCGCTTTATGATATGGTTCATTCTGAGTGGCATTTTGAGCGTGTGAAGGAGGGGAAAGATGACTTATTATGAGGAGTTTTTTTCGGGGCCGAGGCCTTCTGTGTTGGGAGTTGACACTTGGGAGAGGGCCTATAAAGCCTTCAAAGCCCGTGGTGAGGCTGAGGCTGAGGAGAAGCTGAGGTGTTGGTGTCCTGATGGAGGGCACTGCGTTTATTCACCAGATGGGCTTACTGGAAGCCATTGCAACCATCCCTCGAACAAGCCACCTGAGCCTGAGTGTGATCATGGGTGCCGCGACATAAAAACAGGGAGATTTGTGCCTTACAAGGATTTTGGCGACAGACATTGCCGGGGCTGTGGCGATAGGTTAAGATAGTTTAACAGGGCAGGAACACAGGGGCATCTCGTCAATATAAGGCGTGCGGGATGGGTGGAGTGAGCCTACATGACCGCGTTAAGCCGGGGCACACCGTTAAAATTCACTGAAAGGTGCATCGGCTAAGATGAGCGACCTGGCCTGCCCTATTGATAAAAAGGAGGGCATATATGAAAAGCTGTGGTGGGTGTCAATATTTTAGGAAGTGGAAAGACGATGCGATCGGTGGTGGCCTCTGTGAGTTGCGGGACGGTAGGACGAAAACAGATCATGGCCGTAAATGTGAGGATCACAAGCGCATACCTTATAAGCGTAAATATGCCAGAACGTGGGAAGAGGCAGCAACCGAAGTTTTAGAGAATAACGTAGAGCTTTGGGGCTCACTCGCTACGCTTGATAGGGGCGATAGGCCTAGCGCCAATACCACGGATGTTGGGATTGGAACAGGCGTGTAATTGAAAATAACAGAAAAGCAGTTTAAATTCGTCATAAAAAGAGCCTTTATATATGGGATATGTTATGCTCCATTTTTCCCAGAGCCGCTTGGTGACGGCAAGGGTATTTTAAGCAACAAAGAACAGCGGGAAAAAGTGGCAGAAACTATTGAAAAGTGTCGGCAGTATCTAAAGGAGATAGCAGATGATTAATTCAAGAGACATACCGGACCGGACTGTAGAGGTTACCCCAACGATTGTTAAGATTTTGGGTAACAGGACACCGGTAATCTCGTATTATTGGGAAGGAGCGGAATTCGGGATGATTAATTCAAACGATGGCAGTTACAGATGGCCCGATATGATAGGCGGCACCCTAGACGGCGGCAGAAAAACAGGAGTGTAAATGACCTGGCTTGAAGAAAAACGCAAGGAGTTTAAATATTCTCCTTACTATCATTGGTGTGGGTTTTGTCTTTGGGTAGGTGAATTTTGGTGGAAGTTTAAAAAAACGATGGGGTGGTCATGACCTGTCCATACTGCCACAGTCATAAGATTTATATAGGGGTGAAGGGAATAGGCCCCTTTGGCCCGGCCTTAATGCTCTGTTTGGATGATGGGTGTCTTGAGATGAGCGTACAGGCTACTGGGTATCTTCATGGGATACCGTTTTGGTCTTTGGGAGGGTAAGAGAGGTTTTGAGGAGGGGGTACAATGGACTTCGAGGCGCAACCAGAAAGGGTAAGGGCTATTTTTGAGCCCATAAACTTTTATAGGTTAGAAATTGCAGCTCAAAAGTGGGCTGCCATATACATAGCCATTACCAAGATAACGCTGTTTCGGGGCATTGATTCTCGCTACGTGCTGGTTGTCGAGGGCGGTGGATGGGTTCATCCTTTACAAGAGCGTTTTCCTCGGCAGAAGTTTTTGCCTCCCAGCGAGGAACTAAGGGATTGGGATCGTGGTGATATTCAGCATATTCGGGAGGATCTGTTATTTGTAGCAGATTGGGCGCACACGCTTCTGCCTGTGGACATAAATACCACGATCATCAGTAAGATGGAGAGCGATTATCTTGATGAATGGTGGTGTCATTACCGAAAGGTTGATGAAGATATCTTGTGCGTACCGGTGATAGAAAATTCTTCCTTGGTTCTTTTTGACGGAAGGGAGAGGGGTAAAGGCCACTTTTTACGACCCGATTACTGGTCGGAATTTTAGGAAGCAGGAGGGAATAAATGAGTCAGCAGAAAGCAAAGGGTTCTAACGGCAATGGCGGGGGCGGGACACAAGCACCACCCCCTGAAGTAAAACTCACCCAGGACGGTCTAATGGCGCTTAAAAACGTCCATTGTCCGAATAAGGCATGTGGTGGCAGGCTGTTTCTGCCGTGCCTTTGGTTAAAGAAGCTGCCGCTTGTTCACCCGGGGAATATCACGAGTCGGAATAAGTTAATCCCGGTTTCACTTCACTATTGCTTGAAATGTGGGCAGGAGTTTGGGCCGAACGAGGCGGACGAGTGCTTTGGATAAGGAGGGTAGATAAATGTCACTCAGGAAAGAGTTTAAGAGTTTACAGAAAGATTGGTGGGATTTTAGGTACGATCAGATTTGTTGCTGCGCCGTTTGTGGGTGCTTAATTCTCAAAGGGTGGGCTTACCAGTTTAGGGCGGCACCTGCGCCAGTCCCGGAGCAGAGCTATTCAATTACCGACAATCATTCTGCTTCATATTACTGCCGGCGGTGTGGGAAAGAGCGGTTTGAGCCAGAAAACAAATGAATAGACGCTCATTCATAAAGCGGGCGGCCGGGTTCTTAGGGTTGGCATTTGTCGCTCCTAAAGCATTAATTCCGTCAGAAGTGGCGGCTTCGGCTGTTAAGGCGGGCCAAAACCCGGTTTTTAAAGGGTATTACTATCAGAGGCGTATCTATGGATGGCATAGGACTCGTTTCGACAATAAGAATTTTGGGGCTGTGACAATGAGCAGTCGGAGGGCGAATAAATAGCACAGCAAGCAATCATAGACCAAAGCCTTGAGTTGGCGTTCAAGCGGAACCCCTATTACTGGGTTCTAAAGAACGAGTTAAAGTTCGCTGATAACAAGCCCTTTGATTTAAAGAATCGTAGCTGGCAAGTCGAGCCGTTAAACTGTAATGCCCGCATCCAATGCACGATGAAGGGCGCTCAGATAGGGCTGACGACCATTTGGATACTCAAGACAACCCATGGCATGATCTACAGTGTATATCCGCAGGGAGCGTTCTATCTGTTCCCTACAAGCACGAATGCCGATCGGTTTGGGAAGTCAAAATTCAGCCCCCTGATTGCTGCCAACCCGTTTATCAATCGTTATGTCCGAAAAACGGACACGACGACACAAAAGCAGATTGGGGATTCGTGGCTGTACCTGGCCGGTGCTAAGGTTAAGCAGAGGATAGAGGACGAGAAAGCGACCTCTGATATTCTAAAAACCGAATCTGCCGATATCGTTGTGTTTGATGAATACGACGAGATGGACAAAGAAATGGTGGAACTTGCTAAGTATCGTATGAGCAATAGCAAGGTGGGGCAGGAAGGGTACTTATCCACTCCGACAATACCCGATTATGGCATTCATAAAATGTACCTGGAGTCTGACCAGCGGTTATGGATGATAAAGTGCCAAAAGTGCGGGTATGAAACCTGTCTGGAGAAGGAGTTTCCTCATTGCATGGCCGATTACATGGTAGGAAATAAGGTAAAGTGGTTCCGCCAGTGTATGAAATGCAAGGAGAAGATTTATCCTCGTTACGGTCAATGGGTAGCGCAGTATCCTGACAGATCGCAGGATTTAGTTGGGTGGTGGATTTCGGCTTTGGCGGCGCTTCATACCCCTGTTGCGAACCCCACGGCAATAATGAACAAGTTCCATAATCCGCCAGAGTCCGGGCTTGCTGAGGTTTATAACTCGTTTTTGGGTATGCCCTACATCGATGCGCGGCACCGCTTAACTCTAAACGATGTTTACCGGTGTTGCTGTCACGATTTGATGGTGAACAAGCACGATGGCCCTACCTGTTTTGGGGTTGATGTCGGGAATGAGTTGCATGTCACCATATCGGTCCGAAGCTCAACCGTGCTGCTGAAGACGATTTGTGTCATCATCCTGACCGGAGATGACGTCTTTAATCAGTTGCACGATTTAGCAAAGGACTTTAATTGCCGCGGAATGGTTATGGATATGCACCCTGAGACGCATAAAGCTAAAGATTTTCAGAAGGATGCAAAATATCCTGTTTGGTTATGCAGTTATCAAAAGGGTGAGAAACACGGACCGACTTCATGGCATGAGAATACAAAGGAAATTCACGCTAACCGCACAGAGATTTTAGATGCTTCGCATGATTTGGTAATAGAACCGGGTAGGCTGGAAATACCGAGGGTTGATGACAAAATCAAAGCGTTTGCCAGCCAGGTAGCCGGTGTTGCGAAGGCGTTGGTGAGGGACAAAGATTCGGGCTTGGAGACAAAGTTTTACAGATACAAAGACGTAGGCAACTCCGGCGCCCATTTCAGGCATAGCTTGACATATTGTATGTTGGCGAGTAAGTTTGTGGGGGTTAAGTCGGATAATTATATGATTCAGAGATATTGGGATTGGCGGGCCCAGAGGATTGGGGCTAGAAGGAGGGCGTGATGAATTCAGAGGAATTTTTTAAGGAATGGGGACGAGAGAGGCTTCAAGTTATGAGTATTGGCCACATGCGATGACCCATACGGTTAAATCCATCGTTTGGAACGATGTCTTTGAAGCGTTCGAAGCGAAGTTGATGGCTTGGCTACCCAGCAGGGTCGAGACGGATGGGCTGGTTAGGCTTTGTGTAGATCGCCACGAAAAGGAACAGCATGAAGTTATATGGCATCCTGAACCCGCCGAGCTTGTGTGTGACCATCTCGTATTCTTAGGAGAGTCTTTAAAAAGCAACGATATAAGATTAGTCCCCCAGAGCTTCGATGTTCGTTATTATCGGCAGATAGGGGATCGATTCCCTCATTGCCCGGAATGCGGAACAAAACTTGACAAGGAGGGCTGAATGAAGGCAAAATATAAACCACATGCGGAATACGCCATAGAAAACTTCAAGACCGTCTTAGACAATTTGGAGAAACACAAAGAGAGGATGATGTCGGGTCTTTTTAAGGAGCAGGATTATAAGAATATTCCCGTGTTTGCTTTCGCTAATTTTGTAAAACCGGCAGATAGAATCTATACTTTGGGTTATCGGCTTTTTATGAACGTGACACCGGGGACCGAATTGAGTGGGTTAGAGGCATTACAACTAAACAGAATGACGGAGGGAATATCATGAACTACAAAGTACTGTTTTTAAACGGTGATACGCTCACCATTGACGAGGTTAACTACAAGCGGCTTAATAACCCCAGGCGGAGTATGGGAGGGCTGTTATACGCCCCTATGAAAGACCAGGAGCTTGTTTTTTATGATAATATACTCCTGGTTATCCCCGGGAACATTGAGATTTTGCCCGATTCGTGGCGAGATTCTCCCTATGTGGTGCGTTTTACGGATGGTTTTACGTTGGGGCTTACCGAGGATCAGTGCAAGAGTTTGAAGGGTGCGTTGGGGGAGGCGGCCAACAAGAAGTTTATTTCACTGCGAAACGGGGTGTTGGTTTATCCTAGCCGGATTTGGTTTATCGCTCACCGGGGGAGTGACTTTTTGAAGGATGATTGTCCAGATGTTCTTGTCTTACCAACCGAAAAAGATGTCGAGGAGTATGCGGAGGCGCATGTAACCCCAGCCTCCAAAGAGTCTACGGTCGTAATTTACGATGAACTTGCTGTCTGCTGCGACACAAACTCCGAGATCCGCTGGATGGTCGGCAAGGACAAGAAGAAGCGGTTTATGATGCAATGCACGGTATGTGGCAAGAAGGGGAAGATGGTGAAGGCCGCGGATGTTGAGAGTCCTGAGAAGGTGTTGCTGGTACTGAATATTGGGTAATAAAATTCAATAGCGAGGGGATTATGCAGTGTCCTTATTGTCACAACGAAATAAAGAAGATTGAAATTTGTCCGGAGTGTAAAAGCGAAATGATATTTTTACCGGAGGAAGGCCCAATGGGGACGTGGGAATGTCGTATTTGCTCGACAGATCAAAACAAAGTTGGCTACCGAACAACGCCCATGGGGCTTGAGCGAACAACAGATCTCGTTGGACGGTATCGAAGAGAGGTGGCTAAGGAGGTGAAATTCGATCCGGTTAATTATGGAATAATAGGCCTGTCATCGTTTAAAAACCTGGTGGAGAAAGATTAGGAGGGGGAATGACAGAAGTTGATGGGGATTTAACGGGTTGTAATGTCTGTGGTGGAAAAACTGTATGGATACGTGGCCGTTATCCTAAAGAACCGAAACGAAAAGTATGTCCTACCTGTTTACAGGAAAGGCTCGAAACCATACATGAAATGGCATCTAAAGACTATGGCGTTGCAGCACAAGAAGTGAACCCATAAGTAAGTTTTATAACAAAGCGAGGGGAATGGAACAATGTTGAATGTTCGAAAATCTGACCAAGAAGCAGCTCCTTAACAAAGCAAAGGCCGCTGTTGAGAACGCCCGGAATGCAGACGTAAAGTTCGTCAAGGCTACCCAGAAGGCGTTTAAATATACCGACTCCGCGTCCCAATGGACCGATGAAAAGCTCGACCAAATGGCCGAGGAGGATAGAACTGCCCGGACATTTAACATGATACGGCGCAGGGTGGACTTGGTATTAGGCGTGAGCGAGGATGACCGTGTTCGGTTTTTCCCCGCTCCCGTTGAAACGAATGACGGTTTTCTATGCGAGATTCTGGGTGCTGCTGCCGATTGGATGATAGAAAAATACAAGGTTGATGATGTTCATTACGAAGCTAAGGAGGCTGCCACAATCTGTGGCAGGGGGTGGACTGCTGTTGATTTCAGCCTTGACCCAAAGCGTTTAGGGCATGTCAAGTTGGATATAGGTAATATTTCTGTCTATGACGTTAAGAAAGACCCGGCTTCAAGAGATAAGAAGGTCGAGAAAGATGCCAGTTATATCGATTGGGACAGGTGGTTGACAATGGAGGATTTCAAGATGAAATTCCCGAAACACGCCAAACACGCAGAGATGGTGATGACAACCGATATGATGCTTAATGAACCGATAGACATACCTGGAGCTGAGGATACGCTCTACAGTGAGGTGGACGACGTAGGGGGGCCGAATTTGATGGATTACAACACGCCCCTTGACATGCACTATTATGATAAGTCTAAGCGGCGGGTTCGATTTGTGCATAAGGAATACTGGCAGACGTTTGAGCGGTATTACCGGGAGGATCAGGCGACGGGCGAGCTAATAGAATTTGATGGCAAGGAAAGAAAGAAACTGGAGCAAATATATGCCGGTATCCATGGGACTCCATTCGATTACTTCCATACCACAGATAAAAAGGTGAAGTGGCTGCAATTCCTGGGTGATAAGATTTTATATGACGGCGATGCCCCTGTGGACTTTGGTGGATTTTCTCTAGTGCTGACAATGGGCGGCAGGGACGCATCTCTTAAAACCCCTCATAATTACGGTATTGTCAAGGATCTGATCGACCCGCAAGACGAGGTAAACGAGCGTTGGAGCCAGACAAGCGATTGGATGGAAAAGTCTGTTCAGACGGGAACTATTGTTGAGGAAGACGCTTTTGTGGATAAAAAGATGGGTGAGGACTCCCTGCGTGTAAAGGGGAGCATAACGTGGGTCCGGAATGGCGCTATAAAAGACGGGGCGATTAAAGAGCGTGAAATGCCCAAGATGCCCACCGCCCCAATGCAGATGGAGCAGATGGCGCAAGACTTGTTTGACAAGATTTCAGGCATTAACCCCGATTTAAGGGGCGACGACAGGGGAAGGCAAGATTCGGGGGTTGCTATTAATCTACGCCGGGAGCAGGGGGTAAAACTGCTTGTTTCGCTATTTAAGAACTTCAAATTATCCCAACAGGCTATTTATGAGCGGATATTAGCCATTATATCCCAGTGGATGCCCGAAGACCAGCTTGCCGCTATATTGGGCGAGCAGGGGGAGAAATACCGGATACAGGACGGTGTTGTATACGACTTAGAGCATGGGTTTCAGGCCAATTATAAAGACCTGAAGAATTTGCAGTACAACATAAAGTTTGAACAGCGGCCGGGCAACAAGACGCTGGAAATGTTGGAGCTTGCAACCTTCCTTGAGATGCAACAGTACGGTGTTGTGGTGGATCCCGACGTGCTTATTGAGAGAACTACATTAACGGCAACCCAGAAGGAAAAATGGAAGAAATATATCCAAGAGCAGAGAGAGGGCGAAAAAGAAGCCGCGGACCAGCAATTCCAGCTTGAGATGGCTAAAATTCAGGCCGGCCAGCAATCAACAGGCGCCAAGATTCAGTCTACCGAGGGCATGGGCATGGCTAAACTGGCCGAGGCTAAACGCAAGGGCGATATGACGCATTATGTTGCCGTGGAAAATCTGGATATTAAAGAGAGAGGGCAGGAGCTTGACTTCATTGCAAGAACAGAACAAACAAAAGCCGCAAAAGAACAGCAACGAAACAAAGCGACCGAAAAATCTGCATGAGTTGTTTGAGTATTTGCGGGGATTCTATGCGGATATCGCGGCTAAGAAGTTTACCGGCCGGACTGAGGTTGAGGTGAACTGGACAGAGGGTAATATACGGAAGGTTGAGGAAACCCAGAAAAAGGAAGCTGAATACGAGGTGGAATAGGAGGGAGATTTATTATGACAAAAGAAATTGAAGACCAGGTAGCTAATAAGGCAGAAACGATAACACAAGAGGAATGTGATGCGGTTGCTTCTTTGTACGAACGAATTATGAAATCTTTTCGTATCAACAAACTGAAATATGGCGACCAGCACGAGATGTGGAAGTCATTAGAGGCTTATTTCGAGTCGAGAGAGCCGAAATTTGCACGCAAAATACCACTGCCCGATAGTTGGCATTTTGGGGAGGGGGTTAAATGTCCAAAGAAAACAGATTAAGAACAATGCACTTTTCCCATGATTCGAGGGTTATCAAGGACTCGTACCGAGAAGGGTATGACAAGATATTTGGTAAACGTGACGCATTTCATCATACCCGGCGTTCCGGCAGAAGGATTTACAAAGGGTTTGACAAGAAGGGGGGATGATGGCCGAAAAAGATTTAGTAAATTATAGAAATGCCGTTTGGAGATTAATGCAATTAGCAGACGCAGCGGGAATAAACACTAATGAGGTAAGGGATATGGATGATATTTTATTTAATAACTATCACGACACGCACCCGCCATGTTCTTGTTTAGACCCGTCTGGCTATAATGCAGACTGTCCAAGGCATGGGATGCAATAAGAAGGAGGGTTTGATGACCGAGAAGGGATTGGTTGCTCGAATCGTGAAGATAGTCGGCAAGATTGAGTGCGAAGCTTACGGAAGTCTTATATGTTTTTACGAAGACCCCGTACCGGAAAATGACGACCCTTATGATGAGTATCCAGATTTTACCGATGAGGAAATCACGAAACGGTTAAAGGCTATGAATTATCTGTAAGGAGGGAGATGGGCGATAAAGTAAAGGCGGCAGAATTAACAGGGGAATGGTGGGCTGAACGGCTTCAACAGGGGGATAAGAAAAAGTTTGCTGCTGAGGTTTCGAGACGGGTTCTCTTACAATTATTGAGCATGGGCCACTGCAGTCTGAATTGCGATTATGATCCCTGGGGCGACCTCCTCAAAGCTGTCCGAGCAATCGGGATCGATTGTAGCGGACATATGTTTTCAGCAAAGGGGATTCTGCCACAAAAACACAGCACGTTGACTACGGAGAGCGTAATAAAGCCTAAAGAGGGTTATGGGAATTGGACGGAAGACATTCTTGTAAAATAAAACACAACGTAATTACACACTAATAAGGAAACAAAGGAATGAGTGATACATTAGGCACGACAGGCGGGACATTAGACGGAATGCCAGCGTAAGCTCAATTGGTAGAGCTACTGCCTTGTAAGCAGAAGGTTGGGGGTTCGAGTCCTCCCGTTGGCCCCATGAGCGAGTGTGGTCTAACGGCAAGGCTTCAGCCTTCCAAGCTGTACGATGCGAGTTCGAATCTCGCCACTCGCTCCAACTAAAAATTTAGAGTTCATCAGGCTACTTTCCTGACGTAGATAATATCTACCTATCAGAAAGCCCGATTTGAGAGTCAATCTCTCTGTCGGGCTTTTTGCGTTTTTACGGGAAGGCCCTGAAACGACGCCGGTTATTCGGGCGATATAATAGTGACGCCGACTGATAAAGGGCGCAAGCGACGCCAGCTAAAATTGGGCGCAAAAGGAGAATAGGTAAATGGCAAACGAAACAGAAATCAATTTGGAAGAACAGGCATTAAATACAAACGAGGATGAACAAATCCTTGATGAAGGCGATAAGGATAAAGACCTTACCGGTGACGAAAAGAAAGAAGCCGATAAGGAGAAACCCTCGGAGCCTTCATTAGAGGACCGTATTGCAGGTTTAGAGACAGGGATAAGCAAAGAGCGTGATAAACGCCGAACAGCAACGACAGAATCCGCTACCTTGAAAGGACAACTTCAGGGCATACAAGACGTACTTGCCGAGTCAATGGCAAGACGTGAGGAAACGGAAGCCGCCACTGGAAAGAAAACCGAAGCCGACGCTATTACCGACTTGATTGTCGAGCTTAATGACGATGGCGGAGCGGTTCTACCCGGGAAGGCTTTTGACGCGGCTGTAACTGCCAGGGTTAAGCAGATTCTTGAATCTGAAGGCATAGCTTCTAACAAGAAAAATGTTGAGGAGCTAAAAGAGGAAATTCTCGCGGACCAAGAGGAGCAGATGCGCGATCGAGATTTTAACGATCACAGAGACTTGCTTCTTGCGGATGAAGAGAATGTGCCTTTCGCTGGGAACTATCCGAAACTGGATATAGCGCAACGGTGGTTTAAATCTCAGATACTCAAATACCAGGGGGACAATCAGATTCAAAGGTCGTTTTCCGCTGGTGAGGCAATCGATGTAGCCATGAAAGAAGGCATATCTGAGATCTTTGCTAAGAAATTTCCCACTCTGAACTTTGTAAGCGTAGCCAGAATGTATGAATCTGATTACGACTTTGGGGAGGCGCTTAAAAGCCTATCCGGAGGCAATACGGATAAAGGCAAGGCCGACTTGAGTAAGCTACAGAAGCTGGCCAATAAAGCCTCGAATCTATCAGGTGTTCCAAGCCAGAAAGCTGTGGGCGGTGACCTAACGTTGGAATCAATAACAGGTATGACCACAGCAGAAATGGAGAAGTTGACACCTGAAGATGAGGAAAAAATTGAGAAAATCCTTGCAGGAAAAAATGCCTGATTCTCCCGATATAACTTTAAGGAGAATAAATAAAAATGGCTGATACAACATTTGCAAAAGATTCAGCACAGGCCGTTCAGTGGTACAGCAAGAAGACAATGGTTGAAACGCTGCAAAAGGCCTATATCAGTAAACTTATGGGTAAGTCGGGCGATCTGGATGCTTGCATAGTACGCCTGGAGGACCTTGATAAGAGTGCTGGTGAGAAAATTCGTTACGACCTGTTGATGGCCCCCGTAGGAACTGGAGCTACTGGCGACGAAGTTCTGGAATATTACGAGGAAGCGATGGTTTACCATCAGGACAGCGTTTATATTGACCAGAAAAGAAACGCACATGCTTGGGGCCGTATGACTCAACAGAGAACGCTTCATCAGTTGAGAGGTGATGCTAAATCGAACTTGAGCGGGTGGATGGGAGAGACGATTTACGACCAGTTCATGTTCAACAACCTTTGCGGCGACACAACCCATAATTTCGGGCAAGCGGCTGTTGCTCCTGACGGCGAGCATTACATCGTAGCTGGTGACGTTACACATACGGGCGTGATTGCGACCGATGAGGCATCTTTAGGCAGTAATGACCAGATCGGTTTGGTTGATCTGGACTATGCCAAGGAGAAGGCGGAGACGATTTCTCCAAAGATGGTTAAAGCAACATACGATGGGCAGAAGTTCTTTGTTGTTTTGCTCCACAACTATAGCGCGGTCGATATTCGTCTGAACACTGTCGGTTCAAGTTATACGAAGTGGCAGGACATTCAGCAGTACGCCAATAACCGAGGGTTGAAGAACCCAATTTTCACCGATGCACTTGGTGTTTATAACGGAATGATCCTCTTGGAAGCCCCGAGGATCGTTGGTTTTGACGGTGCTGCGGCTGATACGGTTCGTAGAAACCTGTTCTTGGGCAAGCAAGCGGGTGTTTTTGCTGTCGGTTCTGCTTATGACAAGATGGATGAGCAGAAGTATGGCAAGCTCCCGATGAGTTGGGACGAGAGCGCAAGGGATTATCGCAATCGTAAGGGTATCGCGGTTGGAAGTATCTTTGGAATCAAGGCTTGTATTTTCAATGGCAAGCGTTTCGGTTCCATGGTTATAACAGCTTATTCGATACAGCATTAAGACCGGAACGGATAGCACACAACGGGGGTAGGTGATCGTAACCCTACCCTCTTTCAATCAACAAACGGGGATCGTAACCCCATGTAAAGGAGTATTTAAAAATGGCTCAAATAAGTTTTGTAGCTTCGAGCGCCACGACCTATGACTTGACTTTGGTTACTGTCAATCCGGGCGCTGTCAACGAAGCAACGGCAAGACCGGGTGGGCATGTCGCTCGCAATAGAATCAACTTTGCGAACGTAACCGCGCCCACGCTGACAAACAAGGTGATGAATGTCCTTCGATTGCTTAAGGTTCCGGCGAGATCCATTGTAACCGGTGTTCATTTGATCGGCCCCCGTGGAACAGCGGGTGTCACTCATAACTGTAACAGCAAGAGTATTTCATCCGGGACAGCGGGTATCGGGTTTGTAGCCTATCAGAGCGCAAGTCTTTCCAGCACCTCAAGCGATACGGATGGATTTGCAAAAGCAACTCTGAGTAAGTCTAAAATTCATACCAGTTCCGTGCTGGCCCTTCCGACTGATCCCGAAACTTCACCATTAGGTTCGGTTCGGTATGTAGGCGCTGGTGTAGCCGGTGCAAATCACGGCTGGGTAGACGGTGGTGGAGACGCCCAAGTTGCAATGGCTTATCCTTACGGCGGGTATGTAACCTTTCAGTTGCTTAGTGGAAAGGGTCCGTCTGGAACGGCTGCAAGTTCATTGGACGGTGTTTTCAGTGGGATTTTGGAGGTTGCTGCCGTGGGATTTAGAGTCCCGGAGTAACCGAAAGCCTATAACCAAACGGGGAGAGATTGAGGTCTCTCCCCTCAACTCAGGAGGGGAAAATGTCAAATAACTCAATATTACCTGTAGATCCGGCGGTATTTAGAATACGGAATATCAACCCCGGCACTTATTACGAGAAGTGCTATAAAAAGGATTTAATCACCCCCTGCCATAACATACTCAAGCAGCTCGGTTATTATCCGACCTATGAGGGTGTTTACAAACGAATGGGGATTGCCGTAGGGACTGATACCCCTTGGCATCATGTCAAGCATCTCACAACCAAGAAGTGTGGGATAGATAACCATCTTAAATTTCAAGTGTTCGGGTTTATTCCGCCCAGGTGTATGGAGTGCTGGAAGGTATGCGTTACAGTCAAAACCCTGGAAGATTTATTTAAACTTTTAGAGGTGGAAAAGAGTTTAGAGCGAGCTTCCAAATGTGGAATCGAACTCAGATGGTACACCCCGAAACTGTACGGCGGGTATTTCTATAATAACAGTCTGGACGAAGGCAGAGAGTGCTACGAGGTTGTGCGGAAGGCTGTTGATGAGCATATCGGCCAGGATACGCATGTCATTCTGAAAAGGGCTTGCACTGAGTACGAGTTGGTAAAGGGACCTTCAGCCGGTTGGGTTATGACAGCCGACGATTACAGGATTGATAGCGAGCTAGAGGTAATGATCGACACCTACTCCCCTATTTCGGATGGGCAAAACGATTGGATGATAGCTCAGGTTCATACCCGTTGGATGGAGTGGGCATACAAGCATCAAGACCCGACGGTGGGGCAATTTATTGGCGATACGCCTTTATATCCGGGCTGTATGGCATATCACGAGGGGGATATTGGCGAGATCAAGGCGGATATAATCAGGGCAAAAGCTATCGTGAAGCACAACATTCAACCGGAAGTGGTTGACAGTGTTCACGCTGCGCTGAGGGGCTTTGACATGACTAAGCGGGTGGATTTTAGCAAGATGGGCACGTTGCTTGGTTTTGATGACATTAATCCGTTATTCCATGGGGAGGGCATAGAAATTGGATGAAAAGCAAGAGCTAACCGAACAGCAACAGAAGTGCCTGGACTGCCGGGAGTGCTGCGAATACGTGGAATACCCGGTAACAATGCTTCGTCCAGAAGTGATCGAGTATTTTATGATGAGGGGGGATCAGTTTTATATCGACAATGCCGGTGTGCTGATGATTCGTAAAACCGACCCGTGTATAAATCTTTTAGAGCCGGGCGGCTGCGGTATTTACGATGACAGACCGCATACCTGTAGGGAATATATGTGCCCTGAGAAAGACAAGAGGGTGAAGGATGTAAAGAATGCGGCCTGCAAGAAATGCCTCGCAGAGGTAAAGATTGTTATTGAAAATCATAACAAGAAGAAAGCGGAAGAAGAGGAGGGTAAAAATGCTGGAGAAAATTAGCGGGTTAGTAAATATCGCAAGAGCGGAGCTTAAAACATCGAAAAGAACCCATGCGACAAAGCTCTTAAAAGCCTTTATGCTCAAGGCTGAAAAAGCACTGGTTGATAAAGACCAAGAGGCGCTGGAAAAGGCGGTAGCGAATCAACACCGGCTAGAGCAAATGAACGTCAAAGATGTGATGGATTTTGTAGAAGAAAAATAACAGATACGGAGAATAAATCAGATGCTATTTGATACATTTCTAAGAGACTTTAAGGTAACGAAAACTCCGGGTGTGGTCGAACTACATAGAAACAAAGTTTTCTTTGCTTCTTGGCCACTGGATGCGGGTACAGCCGACGTGCTCCCAGTATTGAATGTAAGGGCTGGTGATATCGTCCTTGATGCCTGGGTAGACGTTCAGACCGCTTGCCCGGTAAACTCAACCATAGACCTCGGGTACGGATCGATCGTTAATTATTGGGGCAACGGCCTGGCGCTGGATGTTACTGGAAAAGCACCGACTGTTTACAGTTCAACAGCTACGCTTACCCCGTATAATCTCAGAGACAAGAATCAGGAAACTGTGAGTTTCGTGGTGAATGGGGCGAGTTTAAACGACCATGTGTCGGTATCCCCCGATGGTGCCGATGTGGCAGATGTGATGTTCACCGGTTATGTCGAGGAGGCTAATTACGTTGCTATCAGAACCACGAACATAACGGGCGATTTTGCCCTGGATTTACCGACTGTGAGCGCCAACGTGATAGTTAACAAGGCTCCGTTTCGGGGTATGCCTTGGACGGTTACCGGAGCAGATACGATTGATATCAAGGCGACTACGGACACCGCTGATGTGAATATTAATAGCGGGATCTTGTTTGTGTATGCCTTGATTATAAGGGTTTAACCAGTATTGCGGGATAGGGACACCCTCCCCCGAAAGCGGAAGCCTAGGCTCCGTTTCCCGCAATTTCTTTTAAGGAGAAGTGAAATGTCAAATGATACAGAAATAACAGGTATCGAAGTCAACCCGAGCGGTAATGATGTCATTTTAAATTTAAGTACGCCCAATATAAAAGCCGAACTCAAGGGGTTGATTAAACGATGGAAAAAAGAAGCAGAGCTTTACCTATGGCATGACGGCGCGGAAGATATTACGGCTACGCTCGAAAAGTGTGCTGATGACTTGGCGATTGTACTGTCATGGCATTAAAGAGGACCAATTAAATGTCAACACCAACAGACATTATAACAGCCGCTAAATACGATTTAAGGGTAAGCTCAGGGCAGGATTACAAGCCTGAAGAGTTACTGGAATACCTGAATCGCACGGTTATCATCCTAGATACCGCCTTACTGGGCATGGACTCCGATTGGGTTCATAAAACCGAAGTCAGCAGCGGGTTAGCCTCCGGTTTGCGGAAAGTCACGATGCCTACCCGATGTGTCTCCATTCGTTCTATCTGGGCCACTGAGATTATAGATTCTTTTACAGACTTAACATTCTCAACCTCGGCCAAAACGATAGCCACGGCTGCAGGAACATTTTTAACCAATGGGATTGCAGCTAACGGGACTATCGGGATTGTCGGGACCGGAAGCAATAATACCAATACCATCGGCCTATTAACTGTAAGTGCCGTGACGGAAACGCTTATAACCTGCAATGAAGGTACCATCGTTAATGAGGGTACAGCAGATGCCTCCGGTACAATCATGTTAATCAAGTCAAACGAGGTTGAGAAGGATTCGACAGATAGCCTTGTTAACTCACGCAAATGGGTTTCAGCGGAAGGCCGGCCGAATTATTGGGCATGGGAGGGCACGAATGTAATTTTCGATTACAAGGCAGACCAGGATTACGGGTTGCTTTTTCACTTCAACCAAAAGACGGCCACGCTCTCAGCCGATGATGACATGCCCTACAATGATGAATTCAATGAGATAATCAGGCAGGGCATAGTTTTACTTGGCAAGGAAAGCCGGGATGACTCATCGACTGTTAAGTTCGCCTTTGAGGAAAAAATTCGGTCGGCTGTAATGGCAAAAGCGATGCGTAGGGACCATATACCAAGACGGCGTAGATTGAGATTCTAGGAGATTCACAGGTGCCACAAAACTTAAACATAAACGGTATTGAGCAAGGGACGTTACTTATTACAGCGGAGTTTGAAGACGAGTTTGAGAGTTCGGTTATCCCCAATAATATTACATGGACCCTCACTGATGCGATGGGGAATGTGCTTAATGCCCGTAGTGCGATTGATGTGGCGGTCCCTGCCGCTTCGATCATTATTGTTCTGTTTGGGAACGATCTTGTCACGCTCAAGGGTATAAATGAGGATATATTTTTAACCGTTGTGTGGGACTATGATTCATCTAATGGTTCGGGATTACCGCATGTAGATCAGGTTAGAATCACGATTGAAGACTTGGTATTAATCAAGCTGCCTGTCAGTACCATAAGCGACAATGCAGGAGTCAGTGAAAGCGTTACGGTATCAATTGTATAATACAATGTTTGAAGGGAGAAAATAAATGAAAGATGGAGTTTCAATTAAAGGATTTTACCGGGTACATCTTACGGAAGACAGGGACGGGAAAGAGGTAATCGTAGGCGATTCCGGGTGGCATCAAAACGTACTTACCAATTTAGGGATACAGAATTATCTTGCCTATCTTCTGGCAGCTTCAGCCGGGAGTAAGCAGATTGGCTTTATCGCTATCGGCACCGGAGCGGCCCCGGCCACAGATGCGGTTGTTTTGGCAGGCGAGATAATGGCAAGTACCCATAGAAAGGCCGTTTCTTTGGCATTCTCAGCCAGGACAGCTTCCAACGGTTCGGCTACGATGCAGTTTACGGCCACATTTGCCAGTAGCGATTCGTTTCTTACCGGAGCATCTAACATATCAAATATCGGTTTGTTTGCTGCGACGACAACCAATGATACGTTATTTGCCGGGAACACCTACGCTTCGAGCGCGTGTGCGACGAATCAGAATGTGAATGTCACTTATCAGATTCAGTTGGGGTAATTGGGACTGAAGAAGGAGGGTATGAAGATGCAATCGAAAAATCCATGTTGTTTCTGTGGCAAAGAGCGCCCACAGCTCGCTGAAAGGGGCAGAGTATCTGACCATCAATGTAAGGGCGAGGACATACAGCTATATGCCGAAAAACAGGGAATCCAGAAATGGGCGGAGGGTGTGAATATGAGAGAGGAAAGGGGGTCGCGGCGCAGACTGGATGGCTATTTTATCATAATGGATACTGATTCCGTGCCGTCTCCAGAGGTATTTGTTGAGGCCAAAAATGCAGACGACGCTGTCCGTATTGCAAAAATTAATACGAAAGTGGACAAAGTTGTATGTATCCGGGCGGCGATGGATGATGTTTGACATCTCAAAAGAAGCCGGTATCCGGCTCGATGTAGGCTGCGGTGAGAACAAGCAGCAAGGCTTTGTCGGTATGGATGTGAGAGAGCTCCCCGGTGTGGATATTGTGCACAACCTGGAGAAGTTTCCGTACCCGCTTCCGGATGATTGCTGCCTGATGATAGTCGGCTCTCATATCTGTGAGCATATCAAGCCGTGGCATACCATAGGCTTCTTCAACGAGCTTTGGCGGATTATGAAGGTGGAAGGTCAGCTTGCATTATCGATGCCGTATGCGGGCTCCATGGGGTTCTGGCAAGACCCTACACACTGCAACGGATTCGTGGCGGCAACGTTTCAATATTTTGACCCCAAGTATCCGCTGTACCAGATTTACAAACCCTCGCCCTGGGCGATTGAAGAGGGTTTTCCGGTGTGGCAGAATTCTGGGAACATGGAAACATTGATGAGGAAGATGGAGATAAAAGAGGAGGGTAAAAATGGGCAACGACCAACTTGAAAAAGAAGTCGATGAGTTAAAAAAGAGAATTGATGATTTAGAAACGCTACCTTACCGTTGCTGTGTATGTGGAAAACCGACTGATGGCTATGTTCAGATTTTATGGTTTTCTCCAAGGCCTTATTGTAGGAAACATTATCCAGCGATACCATAAAAGAGGAGGGGAAAAATGGAAAAGAATAACTGCGAAACGTGTGGGTGGTTTGAGTGGGATGGTGATCCAGAAGAAGACACTCTAGGAAAGTGCAACAGATACCCAACGCCCGAGGGGAAATACCGCAATTCTTGGTGTGGGGAGTATAAAATAAAGGCCAAGACTAAAATTGATGCTCTGCCACATAATGTTACGTGCCAGTGCCAAAGGTGTCTTAACTGGGATAGCGCTGGTAAAAGAGAGGTTTCTTAGTGGAAAAAAATAACCTCCTACAAGACGGCTACACCGGCAAGCTGTTCGGTAAACTAGAAGCCGCGCAAAACAGGATCTTAGTCGGGATCCCACTCACCGGCCTTGTACGGGCTGAATGGATGATAGCACGTTACGGGCAAGTTATCCCCTGCAACTGGAGCCAGGTTGATTGTATCCACTGGCTTGACCAGAACTCACCCCTTGGCTTTCTGGTGGCCGATGCCCGGAATATGATTGCTACGGAGTGCGTTGAGCAGAAGTTTGAGTGGCTATTTTTCATCGATCACGATGTTATCTTACCTCCCACAACTGTTCTGAGGCTGAATGAGCGGATGCTGAAAGCCGATGTACCCATGTGGTCGGGGCTTTATTTTACCAAGTCTGTCCCAAGCGAACCTCTTGTATACCGGGGAAGGGGCAATAGTTACTACAATAAATGGAAGCTCGGGCAAGAGGTCTGGGTGGACGGTATCCCGATGGGCTGTGCGCTCATCCACAGTTCAATATTGAAGGTTCTCTATGACGAGAGCGAGCCTTACGACTTAATGGGAAAAACCGTCAGGAAAATCTTTGAGACCCCTGCCCGGACTTGGTTCGATCCTGAAACCCAGAGCTGGTTTAATGCTGTCGGGACTGAGGACTTGGAACTTTGCACACGGATAATGAAGAATAATATTTTAAAAAAAGCAGGGTGGCCGAAACTGCAAAGGCGGAAGTACCCCTTTATGATCGATACGTCTATCTTCTGCCGACACATTGACTTTAATGGTAAACAATTCCCTTCTGCCGGGGAAGAGATGGAGTTTGTATAAATGGCGAACGATTTTACAGGTGATTCAAATTGTGTAGCCCTTTGGAGGTTTGAAGATGGTGCGCTTACGGCAGACACCATAGGCACAAACACGCTTACCAATAATGCTGCTGTAGTTTCTAATGAGGTTGATTTTCAGGAGGGCGCTGCATCTGCGGATTTTGAGGTTACGAGTACACAGTATTTTTCTATTGCGGATGGGGATCTTGATGCCGGTTTTCCCCTAAAGAACGGGGATGCGAATAAGAAAATAAGTGTTTGTGGTTGGTTTCAGCTTGAGTCAATAAATACAGGCTGGCGTGGGTTATTTTCAAAATTTGACACTAATGGTCTTAGGTCGTTGTCAATAGGAGTTGAGCAGCTCAACGGCAAATTTGTTATTTTGTTGGGTTATAATAATGGAGACAGCGGCGAATTTCTTTATCGGGCTGGCGCATTAGTTACAGGGAGATTCTACCATTATGGGTTCACATACCAGGATTCCGATAAAGCCTGGAAATTAGTAGTTTGGGATGATACGGCAGAAAGTAAGATAATAGATGTCAGCGGAACTGCTACAAACAACATTAGTATCGAAACGGCAACGGTTGGGATTGGTGTTAGGTATTTTGCTACGGGAACCGCTACAGATACTATGGATGGTGAGATTGATGAAACAGTTGTTTTCAAGGATATTCTCACCACCGGTGAGATTGATCAGATACGTCAAGGGGTGTTTGGCGTGGCATCGTTTGCTATATCTGTTGCTGAAAACGTCGTTGCATCCGAGGCTTTAGATGTATTGCATGATGGAGCAAGGAATATCAATCTGAGCGATGTTGTGGCTGTAACGGAAGCTGTGACAGTGTTCACAGCAAGCCTAATCCTTATCAGCGTAAGCGACACCGTTGCTGTATCCGAATTCATAGACGCAATACGTTTTGGACTAATGGTTGCCCTGGACGTAAATGTAAGTGACGTTGTTGAGATATCCGATGTTCTTATAGATATATTGCGTGACGGGTCAAGGGATATCAACCTGAGCGATAGCGTAGCCGTTACAGAAGTCATCGGTCGGCTTCTTGATTTGAATCCGAATGTCATAGACGCCGTGACAGCAACCGAATACAACAAAATGCTCTTGATTAGTTTCGTGGATGCGAACGAGACAATAAGGGTTAAGGAGTTTATCAGAAGCGAGGTATTCCTTGTCCTGGAAGCAAGCGTAAACTCCCCTGTTGGGATCACAGAGGTAGTGAGCAGCGATATACATTTTCCTGTTAATGTGTCCGATGCAATAGCAGCGGCAGAGGATTACGGCCTATACAAAACCCCTGGAGGTGGCGGGCGCATGACATTTTCAGGCAAGAAGCCCAAAATCACTTTTACCGGGGCTGCTCCGAAGATTATTTTTACCGGGGCTGCTCCGAAGATTACTTTTTCAATAAATTAGGGGAGTAAATGGCAACCATACCGAATTCACTGAGTGACGCCCTGAAGCAGCTCAGGTACTTATTAAACGATACCGACACGTCTTTCTACGATTATAAAGACCCGGAATTGGAAAACTGGCTCAAAGAGGGTAGTGTTGACGTGTCCTCTAAGACACTGTGCGTAGAGGCTATTGATACTACCGCTGTGACATTGGTAGCCGGTAAAAAGGAATACACACAACCGGCAGACTGCGTAAAGGTTTTTGCCTGTGTTTATACCGGCGAGGATACAGATAGGGGGTTGTCGAGAATTCACCCTAGAATGTTGAGCCATATTGAGTATAAGGATGTGGGGCCTCCCAAATATTACTATCATTTTGGGTCAAAAATTGGCGTATGGCCGAAACCCACAGAATCGGAAAAGGGCAAAACATGCCATGTTTATTTCTCAAAAGTAACTGAGGATATAACAGAGTTGCCGGATGAATATCAGATTGCACCTATCCTGTACGCATTGTCTCAGGCGTATATGAGGGATGGGGATGTTAATCAGTCGCAGGCCGTTTATAATCGTTACGCCATGATACTGAATTATCACCGGGAAGATTTGCATAACCAGAAATTATACGTTGAATCTTTTGACTACCTGAAGATACCAGATATGACTATCACGGAAGAGGTTGAGAGTTGACAAAAACCTTACAAACCATACCGCCGCCTCCGCTCCTAAAAATACTTGAAAGCGGTGAAGATGATTCGGGCAAAGACAAGCCCGTCTTTACCGGTCCCTTTAGCTGCGGAGCTAAAACCAAGATAGAAGCGGCGCTTATTGAGAATGGCGGGTGTTCGATGGTTCAGAATATGCGCTTGATGAGACCCGGAGCGATGCAGCGTTTAGGGCAAGCTGTTCTTCATACGCAGCCAGACGGCAGTAATCAGGTTGTGTCAACGTATCACTTCAAGAAAAGCGACGGTTCTGAAGAATATTTCTTCGCTCAAATGTCTGATGGGGATGTGCTGAGTGCAACCAATATCCCTCCAACGGTTACGACCGGGGTATTCGGGTCAGAGGTTTTCAGCGGGTCGTCTGGGCAGGGGCCTGCTTCATGGAGTACCCATAAGGATATGTTGCTATATTCCAACGGAGGGGCAGACCAGCATCAGATCTATGCCGGGGATGCGAATGAGCTGGATGAGTTTGTTTATTGCAGCGATTCGTCACCTGCCCTCGTTACTAAGGGTGTAAGCTATATTAACGAGGTTAAGTCTACCAATACTTCGGATACGGTTACATTAGACCTTTGGGCTTCCGGCACCGATACGGGGTATTTTATCAGAAGCTCTATCCCTGCGAACAAACTGACATTTGCTTTATCGGCTATTAACAGCGCGGCAGCGGTCTCTCGTATCCGATACTGGAACGGAGCTTGGACACCGGTATCAGGGTTTTCAGATCTCACCTCTGTTGGTGGGAAGACATTGGCCCGCGACCAGGATATGACATGGACAGCTCCGTCAGATGAAGAGCCCTTTTTCTTATACGGAGAGTATGGGTATTGGATTTACTGGGATTTAAGTTCCGGCGCTCTTGATGCCACGGTACGGTTAAACACCGTAACATTCGGGGCTGATTGGCAGGGCGTTAGGAACGTATGGGATAATGAGGATCTTTTGCCAAATGATGTGGTTATAGTTGCTTACGATCCTTTCGGTGGCGGAGATGCCGATGTAACCTACACCTGCGACCCCTCTGCGGTTGTAATTTCTGATGTGGCGAGTATTGGGCTCATTGATCATGGACCCATTGACCCAGAATATCACCTTGGCTTTAAGGTATCTTTTTCATCCAAAGTACCGCTCAGGGGGTATTCAATAAGCCTTGATGAGAAGGCTATGGGATGGAAGCTCGGGATAGATGAAAGTACCTCCTATACCTATTCAAGCGTTTGGGTAAACGGCGCTTGGAATAAAGGGGGTAAGGTGTATGAGGGCGGCGGTGCTGATGAATCGGGGTGGACAGTATATGACAACACATTGAGTCCAGAGTTGGCAGCAAAATACGATTCTAAAGATAAGCTATACTGGTATAGACTACAGTTTATGGTACAGGATTATTCTGATGATGACAGTGCTAATATACCAATAGTCTGGCCCGACGAAACACTGGTTATAAACCTCATCCCCAGATATGACATTGCCGATATTGGAACCAACGGGCTTATAAGCACTTCATGGAAAGACCGGGCGGTTTACGTCTTTGCAGAGTCACCCTATAAACTACACGTTTCTTCCAGCAAAAACCCCTTCTATCTGAATGGTGAAGATTACAGCGAATTAGCGGCAGGGGACGGCAGGAGAAACCGGATTAAGTGCGTTAAGCAATTTTTTAACGAACTGATGGTTTTTCAGGAGGAGTTGGGAACTGATGGCGGGTGTATAACACTTTTCACCGGTGACAGTCCCGAAACCTACAGTAAGAGCATGATATCTTCTGAGATAGGAACCTTTAACAGTAAAAGTGCTGTTGTAGTGGATACTGTTTCAGGCAAGAAGGTATATTTTATCAGTAACCGGGGCATATACGAAAGCAACGGCAACGGTGTGGTAAGAATTTCCGAGGACATTCAGAATTACTTTGACGCAGCCGATTCTAATTCCCTCCGCAGGGGTTACGAGGATGAGCACTGGATTGGATTTGACCCTAGGTATGACATCATAAGGGTCGGCATGGTTTGTGGGGATAGCGCAACCGTTCCGAATATCTTTCTAGTTTATGACATAGCAAAAGAGGCGTGGGGTTTTGACGTTCTGGGACAGCCGCTCTCTTGTATAACTCAAGCCGATGCCGGGAGTGGAGATGCAGACGTTCTATCCACTGGTGGCGGTGTAGACGATGGGACTGTCTATCTTTTAAACAGCGGGGATAATGACGTAAGCACCGCTATTGACGCGTATGTGACGAAGGAGTTGAACCTGGGCGGGTTATGGTTTTCTGTGGATAAGAAATTTATACTCAGGATGAAGGCGCAAACAGCCGGGAGCGTGGTTATTACGCCCTATACGAACGGTGCGGCAGAGTCCTCTATAACAAAAAGCATGAAGGCTGAGAAGAGCGGTGAGACACTGAGGCGGCATAGAATTCCGTTGAGCCATAAGACTTCTCGTCTCTCGTTGAAATTCAGGAATAATACGGCTTCTGAGTCGTTGTATCTGTTGGATAGTTATATACCGTGTAAGATTTACGAGAATAAGTGATGCCCTTTAAACAAATCATAACCCCAAAATCAAGGTCTGCCGGTATCAAGCCCTATGTTACCCGCGACAACTATCCTCAACAGGGTGGCTATGTCAGGAACCAAGAGTTTGATAACTCAGCAATACTACGGGCATTTGAGCTTAAAAAACCGAACGCCCAGAAGACCGGGACTATGGGCAGAATGGAGTATCTATCTCAGTCCGAACGCATGGACAGGGTGAATAGAACACGCAAGCGGGTGAATCCCTACAGAAAGGCGAACAGGTCAGGCCCGACAGTTCATCCGGATATGCAGATTACCACCGATGGCGGTGTTTCCGGTCCACGCTTCTCAGTCGAGGGCGCAAGCGGAGGTGGAGAGAAGAGCCTGTTTTGGCTGTACGGTTACAGAAAGATTGTATCTGCAAGAATTGAGGGTGGGTCACAGAGCGGCCATGTGCTGAAACATAAAAACTCACGGCCGGATCCGAACTTTAAAGATGCCCGACATGAACTGTATTCGTATGAGATTACGTCGAACTCTCTCAAAAAGAAGCTGAGACTTCTTATAAGGTATCTTGACCATAAAAGCGGGAAGATTTTAGCAGACACCCTGGAGGTTGCGAATTATCCGGCGGAGGCAGTAGTAGTAGAGGCCGGAGTTGATTACGATATTCCGATTATACAAGGCGACGATCCGACGTATGACGGTGCTCTTGATTTCCCATACGAATCGTGGGGGCATGTTCATGACGCTGCTTCTGGTAATACCGGCACCACTTCCTACGCATGGGTTTTCTATAACGGGTCTTTTTATAAAATAGGAAGAGCGTTTATCACATTCGATTTGTCCGCACTTTCTGGAACTATCACAGCGGCACAGATTGAAAACTCTTTCGACCTCACAAGAGTCTTGTGTGTTCAACTGGGGACCCAGAGCGATCCGGTTGTTGATGGTGATTACGATGCGTTCACAGGTAACTATTTTGGCAAGAATGTGGTAGGCGGAAGCGGAGATTATATTATTCCGTTTGATGAAGCTGGGGTGGCATATTTAAACTCTGTTATGGGTGGAACGGTGAAGCTGTGCGTGAGGAATTATACTTACGATTATCTGAATGTGGACCCTGCCCCAACCGCTATTAACGATTCTGATTCACTTAGCAATTTTGCGAACTTGGTGCTTACAATAACATAGGAGAAAGAGAGAATGGCTTTTGGACAACAACAATATGGGTACTCGCCCGCACAAAGGGAAGATGAGGTGGGGCTTAGAAGGGAAGAGATGGGGCTGGGCCGACAAAGGTTAGCACATGAGCAAAAAGCCCTCGGTATACGGCAGAAAATTGGTATGGCAGCGGCCACCCGGCCACAGCAGGTAACAGCGGCCAACGCTCCTTTGTGGCAGGCACGGAAAAGAATGTCACCCAAAAGGGAAATGCTGGATGCTTACCTAGGTGCCCCTACTGGCTCCGATGCAATGCTGGGTTGGGGCCTCGTAATGAAAAGTAGGCAGTATAAAGCTAGGTTAGCTCGTGAACACAGGAACCGTTACGGCCAAAGCCTTTTCCGTAGAAAACTCCGGGCTCGTGGCTTTGGAAGGAGAGGAAGATAATGGCAATTTTACCAAAACGACTACCAAGGAGACCGATAAACCCTCCGAAATTGCGGCCATTGGGAATAAAACGATTTCCGAGGCCGGGCAGGAGACCAAGGAGACCCCTTGGAGCGCCGGGTCTGATCAGCCAGCCAAGTGCGACCGGATACACCGCTCCAGAGGCGGCTACCGCTCCTGAGACCACCGTTGAGACCTCTACCGGGACTGAATCAACGTATCGGCCAATAAGGTTTCTGAGACGCCCAAGACCGTCTTTACGACGCCCGCTGCGTCCACCACGACGCCCAAGACCGAGAGGCGGCCTTCGTCGTCGTTTGGGTATGGGTAGGCCAGGCATGAGAAGGAGAGGAAGATAATGGCAATTTATGATGATTACGACCCGGCATACGACGAGCCCGATCTTGAAGAAGCTCCCAGGCGGAAGCGTAGATCGCAAAGATACCAATGGGAAGAAGACCAGACCCTTGCGGATTATATAGCGGCAACACCAAAGGGGGAGCGAAGGTTCACCAATATCCCAGGCCAGGGTGAGGATACTTTTTTCATGCCTGAAGCTCCTATGCAAGCACCTGTTGGCATGGAGAGCAGGGCTGCCTATGGCGACCCCTATGCAGAAACCCGTAGACGAACCGAGGCTCTTGAATCTGAAGGCAGACCTGTTGACACAGAAGGGATTTATACCGGTGTCAGGGATGAATTCAGCCGTCGTGATGAGGGGATTCAGAACGAGATGGGGTTGCGGCAAGCGATGTTGTTGAAGCATGGGCCTCCAAAGGCACCGGCGCGGGAAGATATCATGGGCGGGGTTTCCAAACTGGTTGAAGTCGGAGCGTTAACCCCTGATGAGGGTAGGCGAATCGTAATGGAGAGGTTTGGAGTTACAGAGACAGACCAAGACGGAATGCTCACTCCTGAAGAAATGGCCTTAATGCAAGAGGAAAAAGAGGATGAGGAGAAGCGCACAGCGGGGTTGACAAAAGTAAGGGGCCGAGTGGCAAAAAGGGAAGCTAAACAGAAGGCACGGACCCGTTCAAAAAGTTTCAATACACCGGATTATGGCGGTCGTAATCTTCCACAAGCTCCGAATTTAATGCCTCGCTTTCTTAGAGATTGGTTAAGCAGGCTCAGTGAAACGCAACGCCGCCGGGGGTTTAATAGTCCCCATGGTCTTGATATGGATATGGATTAATGAGTTGGCTTACAAACTATAGAAAGCGTTATCCCGAACACGATGAACTGGATTCATACGATTTAGCTGAAAAGCTGTATGGAGAAAATCCCCAGTATAAAGAGAAGGGTGTGAGTCTAAACACCTTCACTGATTATATCGGTACAGGTGATGATGACCGCAGCCGGATCCAGGAAGCCAATAAAGACACCAGTACCATAGTGCGTGGTCTTAAAGCCGGTTGGGAAGAAACAAAGGCCACTGTTCCCATAGTTGCCGGTATGGGCTTAAAGGTTTTCGGAGCTGATGAGCTTGGAGAGAAAGCCTTTGATGTTGGCAGGAGAATGTTAGACCGGGCGCAGGCATATCAGAAGGAAGAGGATACCACGTTTGAGGAGCTTATCGAGGATCCGAGCATAGGCGGTTTTGCTAATTGGGCGGGATATAACCTTGCGAAAATTGGACCTACGTTACTTGCTTCTGGCGGTGCTGCAGGATTAACGGCCAAGGGTGCCGGTATGTTAGCAGCGAGGTCGGTTGCTAAAAGAACTCTGTCCAAAGTGGCGCGGCAACAAGTTATATCAAAAGCCAAGAGCCGTGGGCTTAAAGTTGGTATGGTAGGCGCTATGGGTCCGATAGAGGCGTCCGGTATGTTTGCTGAAGATGTGGAAAGGCGTGGTTTTGAGGATGCCAACGAATGGTCTTCAATGCTGATAGGTATGGCTGCCGGTGGCGTTGAACTGCTTGGCGGACATTACAGGCTCATTAAGGGAGTTTTTGGAGACACTGCCGCTAAAGCTGCAAAGGAATCTCCGAAACTGTTTAAGCGCATGGTAAAGTCGGCTGGAAAAATTACCTTAGAGGAAGCTGGACAAGAGGGGCTACAGGCCGAAGCTGCTATTATCAACAGAGCGATTACGGATGATAATTTAGATTACATAGATACGTTTAAGGACAGGGCAAGTTGGCTAGAGCGTTTTGAATCGATGTCGGTGGGCGGTCTAGCCGGTGCAGCCTTTGGTGGCTTTGGGGGTATCAGCAGGGGGAGGGGCTTTGAGGAGAAAGGCAAGCCTGAGCCCAAGCCTGAGCCTCCAGAAACCCCTTCTGAGGATGTGCTAAAGAGCGATTTTGACTCGGATGTGATAGCCGATAAGACCGATAGGCTAGTTGCTGATGCTCAAGGCGTTGAAATACCTAAAGGGATGGGCGAGAGAAAGGCTTCTGATTTAAGGGGAATATCCGGGCGGGAGACTGAGACATTCCCGCCCATACCGGAAGCAGTTAAGCCTAAGACCGTAGGCGAGGCTTTAAAACAAAAGAAGGAAAAGCAAGATGCTACGCAAGCGAGACGGGAAGTGGTACGTCCTGAGCGAGAAGGGGAAAAAATTGGGGGGAACGTACCAGACAAGGGGAGAGGCGCTGAAGCGATTAAGCCAGATAGAGCACTTCAAGAGCAAGCCGAAGGGGTTAAGAAACCGGATGAAGGAGAGGTAAAACCAGTTGTAAAGGAATCCCTTCCAACTGAGAAAGCCAAGGGGAGAGAGCCTTGGGAGATGACGAGGGAATCGTATATTGACGATGTTCTCTCTAAACGGATTAGCACTCCTTCGCGGGAATCCAATTTTAAATATTTAGTCAACCGAATTAAGGCGGGACATAAGGGAAAGGTCCAAGATGCCCTCAAAGAAGGCAAGCCTGTCCCGAAAGAAGTCCTTGCTGAGTATCCTGAGCTTGCCAAGGCCAAACCCCCCCTCCCCAAGGAAATACCCGCCGAGAAAACCTCTGAGCCCGCAGGTGGGAATCCGTTTAAAGAATCAGTAGTGCAAGAACCTGTTTATCATGGCACAGCAAAAGCTTTTGATGTTTTTGACCCTAATTTTGCTGGCACATCTGGGATTGCCAAAACAGGGAAGACCAAGGTGGTCTATTTTACTGTCAGCAAGGACGAGGCCGAAGCATATAAAAAAATTAGCTATGACTTAAAATCGTATTATAAATATACAAACAAATATAAAGAAAAGTTTGATGGTTTAAATGATAAAATCTGGAAAAAACGAGGGGACGATTGGCACGAACTTCTAAGGAAACTTAAGAGTGACGGGATAGAACATAAAGAGGCAAGGGTAAGAGCGGATAGCAAGTTTGGGATTTCACAGGATGATATTGACAAATTAAGAGAATACAACAAAAGGCAACGCGAACAAATCCCACGATCCCCGGCAGCGGTAGGAAACCGACGAGTAATTGGGGTATATTTAGATCTTAAAAACCCAATCATACATGACGGTCATGGTCGTGTTACGACAAACAGAGAAATCGTTTCTAAATTAACAAAGCAAGCAAAAAAGAGCGGAAACGACGGTATAATTTTAAAAAATGTTAGAACTTTCTCTGTGGGGGACGATCCTACAACGCATTATGTCGTTTTTTCACCCGACCAGATCGCCCTCCTCCCTAAACCATCCAGCCCACCGAAGACAGGTGGGCAGGAACCTACCGTTGTATCTAAACCCGCTCCTAAAATTAAAGTTAAGACCCAACCCCTCTCCCCCAAAGAAAAACCCCCTGAGCAGGCTCTAAGCAAGTCTGAGAAAGCAACAGAACCCCTCCCGAAAGACCTCAAGGGAATCAAGGTTAACGTCAAGGCTATCCGGGAAGCTACAGGTGAAACCATAGAAATCCAAGAGGACGCCCAGGTCGCAATGGACGGCGTAAACAGCCAAATCTCAGTATATGACAAACTCTTGAACTGTTTAGCGGGATAATACGAATGAGAACAGTATCCGAAAAAGAAATAACGGTTTTAAAACTAAAGGGGCAGAAGATTGATACCAAATCTACCCCTAAGCCAAAGCCGGAGTTGAAGGAAATCAAGCCTCCAGACCCGATGAAGAAGATAGCAGAGAGCATAGCTGAATCCGCAAAGGTATCGGGTGAGATAGTCAGACGGAATACGGAGCTTACGGCTGTTATGCTGAACGTCTTAAGGGATATGAATAATCATAAGCCTGTACCGGCAAAGATTGAAATGCCCGTTCAGGCTAAAAAGGAATGGGTGTTTAAGATTATAAGAAATTCTGATGGGTACATAGACGCGATAAGGGCGCAGGAGGGTTAATAGGAATGGCCGACAACGTATCTTTTCAAAACAAAATACTCGCGACGCCTCCCGCTTCAACCGTTGTTGCGGCTGATAAAATAGACGATGTTGCATATCAACGGATGAAACTGGTGATAGGTAAAGACGGTGAAGCTATTGGTGATGTGTCAACCGAGATTCCGTTGCCGGTTACAATGGAGGCAGCGAATCAAATATTAACGGAGCTAAGGATTATGAACATGCACTTAGCGATAATAACAGATAATACGATAACTGAGGAGGACATTTAACATGGGTTGGTCTTTAGAAGATGGAACAGGAACTAGGTCGGGGGCGAAGGTAACTCCAGGTCATCGGCTGGATGTGAGTTCAAGAACTGGAAGTAGAGGGTTTTATGCGTCTCGGGCTGGGAACTATTTCACCTGGACGGCTGCAACTGCTAATATAGACGCTGATGATACTATGCTATATTTGGTGAATAACTCGACATCAACTATTCTCCATATTGATTTTATTTATATCTGGAGCGACGTAGCTACTGAGGTGGATATTGGATTCCCGACTACCTATGTAACGCCGGCTGGTGGAACGGTGGTAACGGGGGTGAATTGTAACAGAGCAAGTGGAAACCAAGCCAATTCCGCTTCTACAGCAAGAGCAGATGAAACAGCAAACTCTCTTGTTGATTTGTTAATTACTCTTCACACTAACGAGTTAGCAACCGACCAATTCTCTCAGGCCATGGTTACCGAAGGGAAGGTTCGGTTGGGATTTCGCGATGCCATTCAAGCGGATATTAAGACAGATCCAGGGGCTTTCAATTGTACCTTTGGTGGCTGGTTTAAGGCAGACTGATGATTGGAGTGCGATTAATAGACGTGGCAACTGGGAAGGATTTACACACATATCCTGATCCAGGTGGCCATCCAACATTCGTGATTTCCGACTATGCGAGACTACATGGCACGTTCGCTTCAGTTGTCGGAGGGACAGGTACTACCACAACCGTTATTGCTGCAAGAGGTAATGAGGGGATCACGTTGACGGATTTAATAGTTAATATTGGAAAAACTAATAACGCAAGCGCAACTGTGCAGGTTGAAGACGCTGCCGGAAATGGTCCGGTTATACTGGCGGTTGTAGCTTCTGACACCGGTGCGACTCTGGGAATTGGTTTTCAGGGGAATTTTGCTACATGGAAAGCCGCCAGGGTTGAGGTTGTGGCTGTTGCTGCCGATGCCAATGTAACGGTTGGATATTATAGGGTTCCAGCAGAAAATACATTAGCGTTTGATGCTTGGGACGCAAGAAGATAGAAGCATAATGGAGATAATGAATGAGCTTGCTTCTTTTATTTCAAGGCGCGGTGCCACTTGAGGTTGAAACTTCTCCTGTGGTGCGTCCCCAGGCAGCCGCCGATGATTATGCCCGACGGGATATCTTACGGGATGATGATGAGATTATGGATTTAGTCGCAATAATAGTACAATCAGGGATACTGGATAACTGATGAGCAGTTTAGCGCATTGTCTCAAGAAATTGGGGGATAAATTACCTGACGGCGATAAGGAATCGCTTCAGAAGGCGGCAGGGGCATACCTGAAGGAGGGTTATGAAGCGAGGATTGCCAATACGTCTGCCGTTGAGGATCTTCTGAAGGACTTGGAGGTTGAGCGGAGTGATATTGAGGGGCAGATTCGGAAGGCTGTTGCTGAGAGGGGTGAGGTTAAGGCTAAAAAGCCTACAGCGGTTAAAGCTAAAAAGAAACCCACTGTTAAGACGGCTCTTGAGGCTCAGGTTGAGATTAAGGGGAAGGCTAAAGCTAAAAAGCAGAAGCTAAAACTTCTTGATAAAGACGGAAAGGTATTTACAGAAACAAGCACTCTCGTTTTTGGCGATTATGCCTACCATAAAGAGGATGCTAACCCGCTTCAAAAGAATTATGTCGTTACGCACATAGGGTCAAGCAGAACAGTATCTCCTTTTAAGCTAACGGCCAAAGAAGCGAGGGAGTATGCTCATAGATTATCACTGCTGAAAGAAACATGGGATGGTAAGGGAAAAATTCCAGAAGCATTTAAAAAGGCCCATGCGAAGGCAGTTGAGGAGTTCACAGGGAGAGAAGCACCGCCTATTCCCGCTCAATACAAAATCGAGTTCCAAGACTTCACTGACTCGACCAAAAAAACCGTCTTCAGCCGATTAATAGAGTCTCACCCGATTCTAAAGAAAGCTAAAATCAAACAGACCGTTCCCGGTAACGCCTACGAAGTGACCCTTCCAACAGGGAAGAAGTTCAGTATTTACCGGACTGATAAGATTCATATTCCCGCAGCGGCTAAGGAAAAACTTGAGGGTGAAGATCCGAAAGCGATCGGTGCATTTCTCAAGCAAGGCAATCGGGACCAGATATGGCTAACAAAGAAAGCCGGTACCTACACAGTTACCCATGAGCTGGAGCATTTCTTTGAGGCCAATAACCTTATCAATGCCGTTGATGTAGCTGTGCTGAACAAAGCAATTATCAAACAGGGCAAGGGGAAAATAGGTCCGGAGGCAAGGGCTAATTTTATAGAGCGGGCGTTTTTAACCAGAGATACGCAGAGCTTTGGTGTTAAGGGAATCCTCAAGAAGATAGCGGATTTTATAGACGCTGTTATTAACGTGTTCGGGATTCGGACTGCGAGAGGGGTTGTGAGGGATATTGAGTCTGGGAAGACGTTTGCGAAGGAGGGCGTAACTCCAAAGGGCGCCCTTGTTCCTCAATTCAAAATCGAGGACACAGGCGAGGGGGTTGAGGGTGATTATAGAAAGAAATACTTCGGTACACAGCGACCCACGATAAAGGAATCCATTGACTCCGCTATAGACAGGGTTAAATCCACAGAGTTCAAGGATAAGCAAATAACCAAGTGGCTGGATAGGCTTCACCCGATTAAGGTTCTCTTGAATGAGAAGGCTTACGAGCTTCACCG